>Ga0213868_10000311_pt1 | contig 45954 bp, 34 predicted proteins | sample PICome_9_FD_160087 | JGI IMG/M metagenome (GOLD analysis project Ga0213868, IMG submission 160087) | Coastal seawater microbial communities near Pivers Island, North Carolina, United States - PICO127 | ecosystem: Environmental > Aquatic > Marine > Coastal | place: USA: North Carolina...
CGTGGCGCCCGCACCGGAACCTGTCGTAGCATCCGCACCGGAACCTGTCGTAGCATCCGCACCGGAACCTGTCGTAGCATCCGCACCGGAACCTGTCGTAGCACCCGCATCTGAACCTGTCGTGTCCACCGCACCAGAACCTGTCGTGTCCACCGCACCGGAACCTGTCGTAGCACCCGAACCTGAACCGGAACCGTCAATTGACGCGGAAGTTATGTCGCATTTATCTACACAATCAACCCAACAATCTGTAGGCTCATTACCATATTCAAGAGCATCAAGTAATAGTAGCGTACGTAGCAGCAGTATTAACAGTGTAAATAGTGTGACCTCAATGCGTTCCATGAAGAGTAACTTAATAGCGCCACCACCGTCCCTTGCAAGCCCACTGACGTCTTTTTCATCATCAATGCCAAAAACGGATCAAGATATTGCCTCTCAATATCCTGGTTCTGGCATTGGCATACAACCCGCAGTAGGACAACATCCAATTGAAAATGATGCCTCATCAACAGTAACTACAATGTCTTCCTCATTAGCCACCAGTTTGGCAAATTCAAAAGAATATAAGAAATTTCATAATCAATTACAATCCCTACGCCGTAATAACAAATTCATACTGAAAGAATGCAAAGATAGCAAACGACTGTTAGATTTGAAATATCAACGCCTTACCAAAAAGATAAACTATATACAAATATCAGTAATTTTCTTGTCCACTCTTTCAGGATTTATGCAAGGTACGAAGGAACATTTTGGGACTTCACCTACCGCGGTTACGGTTTCTGGTATAACTATATCAACTTATATTTCGCTCGTTCTATCTATTGCCAAATACTATAAGTTCGACGAAAACAAAGAGAAAATTACCAATTTACGAGAAAAATATGCTGCATTGCATAACAAACTAGAGTTTCGTATGGATGTATTGGGACCATGGATGAATAAAAGTCTTTGGGAACATCAAGATCATGCCATAAAATATAAGGAATGGAGTGAAATTGTTTCCTCCATGAATGAAGAATATAAAGAAATAATTGCGGCAAAACAATTATTATGTACTGAATTTGAAATAATTATGGATTCTACTAGCAGAAACAAATACCATATCAAAAACAAAAATATGGAACACAGCAATCGTTCGAATCTCTTTGGGGCATTGAAAAAAGAGTATGATCTTGAGCAACATATAAAGAATACGCCTGAAATATTAAATTTTACTAACTCGATTCGATTACCGGATGATGAGCTAGATAATTGGGATGAAGACGATTTTGAGGTATAAATAAAATTGATGTTATCATTATCATTATCATTATCATTATTATCATTATCATTATCATTATTATCATTATCATTATTGTTGTTGTATTTATTACACCTCAAACCAAATACTATCCCATGTGTTTAATCCATTGTGATATTTGCTATATTTACAAAAAAGAATTGATTGATACAGGATGTAAAAATAATCATCAAACCTGCAAACTATGTTTGGACAAAATCATAAGGATGAATAATCTGTGTCCATTTTGTCGCGATACTTGTAGTAAAGATCTGCCGTCTGTTGTCCCAATATATGTGGAAGGGACACAACACACAGTTGAAGAAATGGAGCAATCCTACTCACATAGTAGAAGATAGAGAAAGATGTCATATAGATATAGATAAAAGGGAAGATATATGGTAACAATGTAAGTCGAGAGAATAGAATAGAATAGATTTTTCAAGTAAATAATTACTACAAAATATAAAATAATAAAATATCTTTTATTTTTATTATTTTAATTACTTTATTATGCAATACTCATGTTATTTTTTAAATAAGTAGAAATGTGAATGTTTTGTCTCAATGTGTCATTTCATTAATTATTACTAATTTACTTACTTGGAACAATATTGTCTCCTTCAAACAACTCCTTTTTGATATCGTCGACCGTAGCATCTTCGCCAAGAGTCTCAATTTGTGTATTGGTATTATCCACAGAAGTAAGATTTCCATTCTCATCTACGGTTTGTGTGATTTTATTGCCGGTTTCTTGCGCTAATTTCTTATTCTTTGCAATAGCTTCGCGTTTCGTCTCCTTCACTCTATACTCGAATTCGTTCTTTGCCTGCTCCTCATTCTTCTCCTTCTCAGACATTAACTCGTTCAAAGTCTCTTCCATATATTCCACCTTGCCCGTTTTGTAAGCATCAGGGTGGAAGGGAATCCACATTCCTACAGGACCAACGTAGACATCATGATTAGGATCAACCTTTCTCAACACTTTGGCACGCAATTCAGCCTCTTCTTGTGTTGGAAAAGAACCGCGAATCTTGATTCCACGAATAGACGTCTGAAAATCGTGTTTTGCATTGAATTCCTTCTCCAATTTGTCTTCTGTGCGGTCCATAAAATTTTTGTACTCATCTTCCATTTTCATGGAAACGATATTATCACGTTCAGAATCAACAAATTCTTTCAAATCTGCAGCAAGATTATCAAAGGATAAGTTGTACTTGAAACTCAAAAAATTTAAGAATTGATTATACTTCTCCAAACTTTTATGAAAGTCCCACGATTTGATAAAATGTTCAAACATAAACATTTCTTTTTGCTTTAAAATTTCTTCAGGAGAAATGAAAGATATGCACGAGAACTTTTGTGCGGCAATTGGCTTATCTTCATCTAAAAGATCAACATATTTATCGTTTTCTGTACCATCGGTATTGAATCTAGGTTCTAATTGTCTGTTTTGAGAAAAATTACTCATATTTATTATCCTTTTGTATTATTCTTATGTATATATATATATATCCTTATAGCTTATTGTTTTTAAGTTCAAACGCGAGTAATCAATACTTTAAATATTACATATATTATATATCTTTTATTAAATAAAATATAATGCTAGACAGCAGGGGGGACGAAATGAAGATTAATAACGAATTGATAACGAATATTGCATTCTCAAGTTCATCATATCATGAACTTACAAAAGATACATACCTTACTGAATCAATTACTATAAATGACAACTTGTATTTTGAATTTACAAAACCAAATATAATATTTGACGGTAAAGGATACACTATTACTATTGACAATGTTTCAAACTTCGCTGGGTTGTTTAGAAATGGAAATAAAAAGAACTCTAGTACCATTAACACCAATAGAATTATAATAAAAAATATAAAACTAGAGATAAAAGGTAATACTACGCAATTAAAGAATTCTGGGTGGATTTGCCAAGAAAACTTTGGTACTTATTCCTCTACGAACAACACCATCACTTATGTTGATACCTCCACACCATCACCCTCATCACCAATTCCTCATCAAAAGATAATTACGCATTCTACTCCAGCTCCACTCGCAAGAACGCTGAACAATAATACTGATACTACTGATACTCCTGCACCGAATTTGATAATACCAGATAATATAGAGTATACATCCAATGTTGATTATAGACATGGAATCACAACATATATTTTTCCTCATAATGCAACTAGAAATTTTTCATTAAAAACTAAAAATTTAGAAATTACGGCAATGATGCTTGTAGGAGGCGGAGGTGCTGGTGCAACCACCCCCGCCAATTGGTATTCCGCAGCTGGAGGGGGTGGAGCTGGTGCAGTAATTTATTATAACCGTGATGAGAATGATTACAAAATGAATATGACAGGAAATATTCATGGGAATATTGCAAATGATAGTAGTGGAAATGGGAACGATTCGATTGTCGAAATAAACACATACGACGCTTCCATCTTGGATAACTTAGAATCAATACAGAAAAACATTTTGTGGGCTAGAGGAGGAGAAAACCCACCTAACCCCTCAGGTACAAACATTTTAAATCATGGAGGTGGAAGTTATAATGCCTATGGATATGAATCATTGACCGACAATGAAGAATACAATGAATTAACGTCGACGATCGGTTTCATAACTATGGGAAATAAAACCGGAGGAAGAGGAATGTATGATAAAGAAGGTGCTGGAGGTGGAGGTGCTACGGGACATGGAAAGAATTCAGTTAACACCGGAATTGGTCAACCCGGTGGAACCGGGTTTATTTACAATCCTATCGATACCCCTATAATCATCAATGGCACAGATGACTTAGGTAGATCCTTTGTAACAAACTTACCCGATGGATCTGTACCGGAAGATATAAAATTTACAGGGTACACTACTGTTTTAGAAAATGCTTTCAAGTTAACTGAATTTACTGCTTATGCAAGTTTAAATGATACAATTTATCTACCAGATACGATTACTTCTATAGGAAACTATGCATTTCAAGGTAACACAAACTTGATGAGAGTTATCATTGAGGATGGCGCTTATGTATATACCGTTGGTGAAAATATCTTTAAAGATACAGGACTTATTTACTTCGAAGCTCCACAAGACGTATTGGATGTATTTGGGGTAACAGTAACAGTAGGAGAAGAAAAGACTACCGTAAGCGGGTCTGGTAATAATGTGAGAGTTTCCCTTCCAACCAACAACAATAATTCAATGGCAGTTTCTGGAGGTGGTTACGGAGGAACTGATGCAGGGAGTTTCGGACATTTAGGAGCCCTCCCTACTACTTCAACAAATTATGGTTCAGGAGGAGCTGGAGGACATACTGGGTGGAGCAACACGTCGCGTAGATATGGTGCTAGTGGTAGAGGTGGAGCCTTAGTTCTAACAATTCCGAATACCATGAATGTTTCTGAGACTTCAATCACTATCCCGACGTCATATAGTCCATATAATATAATAATTCCAGATGAAATAGAGTCTGATAAATGGATATATCTAGATACTCCTATATCAAAAAATTTTATTTTCCCTTATACGATAGGTAAATCATTTACATTGACAACAAACAATTTAGAAATTAGCTCATTGCTGATTTGTGGAGGAGGAGGAGGAGGTTCTACATCACGATCTGATTACTATTCCGCCGGAGCTGGAGGTGGTGCAGGTGGAATTGCAATATATAACGAAAATGATGATCTTTTGAATCAAAAGTTAACTGGACAATTACAGGTATCTATTGGTGGTGATAGTGGATTTGATAGAAGTGGGAAAGCTTCCATAGCATCATTACCTCTCGTCTATATTCCTAAAGGAAGATATGTATTTATTCTATTGGAGACGATAAACGTCCCTATGCATTATGCAGAAATATATATTCTGGATGAAGATGAAAATAATCTTGTTACCAATGAATCGGTAGTTTTAGCACATAGCAAGATAGATACTGGAGAAAACGATGTTGAAAATGTTGTAGATGGTGATAATAATACATTTCATGAAACCAAAACGAATACTAATGGTGCACGTAATTGGCTAGGTATAGATTTAAGTGACGATAAACCAATACATGAGATTCGGATTATAGGGAGAGATGGCGACGAGTACAAATATGGAGGTACGTCTTACGATAGTACAGTCCCATTTCGTGTGTACGTTTATAAATCTGTTGATTACACCGGTACATTTGATTCAACAGGTCCTCTTGACTACGATAATTACCATTTTCATAGTAACGATTTTACAAAAGATACTACTGATAATCAAGAAACTTATTATATACGTGCTCCTATACCACGTCCTATTGTCGCTGTTGCTTCGGGAGGATTCAAACCTAATAATCCAAATGCCGATTATGGAGTTTATAATGAGGGAGGAGCGTCTGGTGCAACAGTATTTTCTCATCCGCTTCATGCTATTTCTAATGAAGTCTACGTTAGAGATGGGTTCGAAGGGGGTAGATTTCATGAATATTACCATCTTGGAGATACATATTATGGAACTCATGAAGGAGGTGGTGGCGCAGGTGCTAGTGGGAAAGGAGAGGATGCAAATGGAAATGGACTCGGTGGTTCAGGAGGGGCTACATTTATTCACTACCCGTATAATTTTGATTCCATATTAAATGGAATAATTAATAGAAACCACCAGGAAATATCTGTTTGTCCTGGAGGGAAAGGAGGTAATGATGGTGGTCGAGAGCAAACTCAGCCGATCAAATCGTCTGTTTACGGTGGAGGAGGCGGAGGAGGAATGAGTGGGCAGGGGTCATATAGAAATGCTGCAGAAGGTACCGGTGGGGTGTTCATGATCACCGTTCCAAGAACGATGACTGTTTCAGGAAAAAGTACTCATGATGATAGTGTGTATAATAATCCGACTACCGTGATTCCAACAAGTATGAGCGTAGTCGAAGGATTAAATCTTATCGGTATCCCAGCAACAGGAACAATCGCAGGTGACAATATTAAGTCCTTGTACAAGTATAATGGTACAGATAAAAAATACGAAACAGTAATCAAGGATAGTGATACAAACAATTATCCTGTTCAACAAAGCAATGGATATTGGGTGGTCACTACTACTAGCGAATCGTTGGAAATGCAATATATATAACGACGATTCGTTGGACATGTAATAAAACCACTTAGGTTCAATGTTTTTTTTCTAATCACATATTATAATAAAAACTTTTTGTATATTATACATACTACCTATATATCATAATGGACGGAATCATTGATTTAGCCGAATTGTTCAAAAGAGCCATCAAGTACTTGGTTGAAGGTATCATGGTTGCAATTGCTGCTTATGCCATCCCTAAGCGTTCTTTGTCTCTTGACGAAGTCGCCCTCATTGCCCTCAGTGCGGCAGCTACCTTTAGCGTTCTTGACACCTATGTCCCTGTTCTTGCCGTAAGTGCTCGTTCTGGTGCCGGTTTTGGTATTGGTGCTAATCTTGTTCGTTTCCCTGGGGGATTTTAAATTGAAAAGGATAATCATACTAATAAATTCAACTTGTATTACAATACGTTACCAAAAGTAATTGAAACATAATATATATTATCAACCATTCTATAGTATATATTATATTATCATCATATTATTATCATATTATTATCATATTATTATCATATTATTATCATATTATTATGACCTAAACTGTATTGACAATTAGGTAAACAATAATGAATTGAATAATACATGTAATTAATCCTACACCCAAATAACTGTGATACAACATATTGAGGTGCTTCATTTGAATATCGTCGCATTCATCCATGGTGCCGCACTTGTTTATGGCATATTGCATGCGTGCAGCATACGGACCTAGCCCTGAAAATAAATAAAATGTAGAAATGAAGATGAATCCTACAGATAAAACGCTGGCAAATACAGGATGAACCTTGAGTGATTTTACCCTAGACATATGATAGAACAACAAACTAACTGTAATTAAAATAGCAGAAAGATTCAACCACATACTCAAAAGGGATTCGGGAACATAGACGCTATCTGAAAATGCTAAATCGACAGCATTCTTGTTTTCAGATGATACATGAACAGGCATAATTTTATATTTAGAACGAATAAAAGCGAACGAACCAAAACAATTCTTATATTATACCTATATTTTTGTTATTTATCTATAAAGTAGGAATAAATTCCCAGTCAAGTTCTCTGCATATTTTTTTCCATATTTCATCCTGTTCTATTCGTTTTTCTCGGTCTTTTAGCATTGGAAAAAATGGGAGGAATTCTCTTTGATCCAACAATTCACATAATTTATAAACGGTATAATAATAATTGAGGAAATTGACACGATCGTCTGGACAATATTTTGCGTATGGTGCTTGTATTTCCATAAAAAGATTGCATAAACTTTCTTCTAATTCAGGTGACATAACTGGTGGTTTGATGCCTAATTTGTCTTTGATAAATGGTATGTGTTCATAGTACTTATTGTATCCCAATTTCTTAAGAATTTCTTTTGCAGATCGATTGTCAAAGTTTTTCAAATCGATGCGTTCTTTTCTAATTTGGTTTTTGATATTGTCCAATACCGCATCAGGGATTTGCGTGGTTTCTTTTGCCTGGAATTGTGCAAGAATTTCTCTAAAATGGTTAATGCGTTTGTATGCGTAGAAACATGCCTCTTTCGGGGGTTCCTTATAGGATGGTTTTTCATTTTCTACCAAATAGGGAACATTCACGAAACATTGGTTACATACCATTATGCCCTCGTGTTCAATCGGGATGAGTTCACCCTTTCTACATTCTCCGCATACATCAGAGTCTTGGATAAATTTATTAATGTCCAAAAATGTCTCATCCATGTTGATTAGATATTGTTGTGATATATTTGTTGTGATGGATTCTGAATTCTCTCCTTCTTTGTCTTCTATTTTGAAAAAAGAATTGAGTAATTTTGTTTTATTATTGTTATTGGAGACATCTTTTTTGTTTTCAAAATAAGTATGGATGAATTTGTTGTTGGTAAGATAGTAGTCAGTTTGCCTTACCTTTTCTTGTCTAAGTTTTTTCTTGATTGCCTTTACTCTTTCTTCTTTATCAAGAATATCGGTAATGGAAAGATTTTGTACGGATTTTAGTTGTTTTTTGAGTTCTTTCAATTCATTCTCTAACTCGGGTGCTGTGTGGGTATTAAACACCTGAAACAGTTGTTCCGTTTCTTTGTGCTTGCTATCAAGCGTAGTTATGCTTTTTTTATTGACTACTATATTTTTATTGGTTTTATGTTTAAAAGAAGGCATATTAGGATAGGATAGGATAAGATAAGATAAGATAGGATAGGATAGGATAGGATAGGATGGAATCAGGAACCGATATCAATCATACAAATCTACAGTATAGTAATAGTATATTTATGGATTTAATGAAGAATTAAAACTATATAAATTTAGAAGATACTTCTATTTATATCATTTTAACTTCTTGGGAAATCGTTGTGCTATTTGGGAAATAGTATCAAAGAAATGTAAACAACACAACCGATACCATGGAAGTAGAGAAAAAGGTAAATATTTATGAAATTAACAAAATACATTTTGTACATGATTATTTAGATAAAGGTTGGCAGGTACATATTCAAAAATACAGGGGAGATCATGACAGTAACCGTAACAGTATACCCCTATGCAAGAATCGATTGGTTTTGAAGAATATAGGAGAATTGACAGGATCTCAACGTAGAACAAAAAGTATAGTATTATCTGAAGATGTCCTCCCTATGGGATATGGTGGATTGAATAAATTGGATGAATCATGGTTGAAGGAAAACAAAAAGATAGCATGCATTTATTCTTTTTTGCACAACACTTTAAGAAAAGGTTGGATCATTCGAAAACAAAAAGATGGAAAGACGAATTCTCATAAATCGGGGACGTATTGTTTTAGCAAACCTCATAAAAATCAAGTGAAATATTTGTCTGAAAATTATTTGCAGAAATTCATAGTTGACAATGTGAACGAAGATTTGGAATCGTGCCTTGAATGAATAAAGCTTTCTCCATTGACCATTTTTAATATAGACATCTTTGTGGTTGACTACATTAAGGAAATGTATACATGATTGAACGGGTCGCGTTAATATGCATGCACAATTGAATATTTAGCTAACCTTGGTTGGTTTAATTTAATTACCAAAAAAATAAAATATTTAGGAATATTATAAAACAACTTAAGCTACTCAAGATAATACTACTCAAAAATGGGAGGTGGATTAATGCAACTAGTCGCCTATGGCGCACAAGACGTTTACCTTACTGGTAACCCCCAGATTACTTTCTGGAAGGTGTCCTACAGACGCCACACTAACTTTGCCATGGAGTCCATTGAGCAGACTTTCAACGGTCAAGCCGATTTCGGTCGTCGCGTGACCTGTACCATCAGCCGCAACGGTGATCTTGCTTACCGTACCTATCTTCAGGTCACTCTTCCTGAGATCGGTAACACTGGTGCTCCTGACAACAGTGCCAACACTGGTATCTATGCTCGTTGGTTAGATTGCCCTGGAGAGCAACTCATCTCTCAAGTTGAGGTTGAGATCGGTGGTCAACGCATCGACCGTCAATACGGTGACTGGATGCACATCTGGAACCAGCTTACTCTTTCTGCTGACCAGAAGCGTGGATACGACAAGATGATTGGTAACACCACTCAACTTACCTACGTATGTGACCCTTCCTTTGCTGCCGTTGATGGACCCTGTGACTCCACTGCTCCTCGCCAAGTGTGTGCTCCTCGCATGGCTCTTCCCGAGACTACTCTTTACGTGCCTCTTCAATTCTGGTACTGCCGCAACCCCGGACTTGCCCTTCCCTTGATCGCTCTTCAATACCACGAGGTCAAGATCAACCTTGATCTTCGCCCCATTGACGAGTGCCTCTGGGCATGCAAATCCATGGGTGATGCCACCGCCACTACTGGAAGTTCCCCTGTCCAGAAGGTCACCTCTGCTTACCAACAATCCCTTGTTGCTGCTTCTTTGTACGTCGACTACGTGTTCCTTGATTCCGATGAGCGCCGTAGAATGGCACAGAAGCCCCACGAGTACTTGATTGAGCAACTTCAATTCACTGGTGATGAATCTGTCGGTTCTTCCTCCAACAAGATCAAGCTCAACTTCAACCACCCTTGCAAGGAGCTTGTCTGGGTTGTCCAACCTGATGCCAACGTTGACTACTGTGAGTCCGTTGAGGGTGGCAAAGATCTTTTCAAGGTCTTCGGTGCCCAACCCTTCAACTACACTGATGCTATCGATGCCCTTCCCAATGCCATCCACGCTTTCGCTGGTCCTGGTACTGCTGGTGCCGGTCAATTCATTGCTGCTGGTAATACTGATGCTAATGGTAACGTCACTGAATCTAACACTTTCGTTGATGCTGGAGCCGGCACTGCTGCTGCTGCTACTGATCCTTGGTGGAGTACTGATCGCACCAACATGACCAGCACCATGATGTCTGGTGTCTCCGACGCTGGTGTCTTCGTTCTTGCCGAGACTGCTCTTGACTTACACTGCTGGGGTGAGAACCCTGTGGTCACTGCCAAGCTTCAGCTCAACGGTCAGGACCGCTTCTCCGAGCGTGAGGGTACCTACTTCGACCTCGTCCAACCCTACCAATCCCACACCCGCAGCCCCGACACTGGTATCAACGTGTACTCCTTCGCCCTTCGCCCTGAGGAGCACCAACCCTCTGGCAGCTGCAACTTCTCCCGTATCGACAATGCTACTCTTCAACTCGTTCTTTCCAACGCCACTGTTGAGTACACCAACACCGCCAAGGTCCGTGTGTATGCTACCAACTACAACGTCCTTCGTGTCACTTCCGGTATGGGTGGCTTAGCCTACAGCAATTAAGCGTGTAGTCGATAGTCATTACAACCTTTATTCTGATGTATTAGTAAAAACCCCAAAAAAATGAAATAGTATAACTTGTATCTTCTGCTGTTCAATACAGCACAAGATAATAAAATGTATTGTAGAATATGTGAACTTGGTTGAGGAGTTTTGTATTGTAGATAATGCATCATGTAAAGTATTATGTATATAATATAATGTATTGAATGTATAATTTATTAAGAAATATTAGAATGTAATGGAGTATTCTATCTATTATGATCTTCAATATCAGAACTATTGTAATTGAGTTCTGACGTAGATTCATATTCATAATCGAATTCAGATTCCTCTTCAGATTCCAAATCCACGTTACCATGAGAAGGAATATCGGATTTCAATAGTTTATTCAGATTTCTAGCTTCTACCTTAAATGGATCAGGTTGCATAACCTTTTCAATAAGCTGATCTTCGCGAAATCGAATGGAGTAATCGTATCCTAGTTTATTTCTTCCTATACGCCCCATAGCTTGTATTGTTTTCTCTTGAGTCATGTGGGACAAATCTTTGCTGATGTATCCATGGCAAAACTGATAATTGGTTCCATAAATATAATCAGAGGATGCAATAATGAGGAAGAGTCTTTGTTTGTCAGCCAACGTTTTCATAATTTCATGATATTCTACGCTACCATGTTTATCAGAGAATACACCGATACCCATCATAAGCAGAAGTTTCCATGATTTTTCCATATCGAGCATCATGATTTTTTCAATATCTTTTGGTTCAACGTTTGATGAGAATTCATTTGTTACGACCGTTTTGTCTGTCCAGTATGTTAAGTGATTTAATTTATTTGGAACAAATAGATCATTAAGAACGATGGTAGTAAGAAGATTGGAAAATTTTTCGAGTTCTTGTTTTATTTTTATGCTGCTCATACCTTCATCAGCTTGATCAAATTTGTTCATTTTTGTTTCTTTCTGGATATCTTTTCCCAACTTATCTTCCAGAGCCTTTTCCAGTTCCATTATTTTATCGTTTATAGTTTCGTTGAATTCGATTGCAGAAAGCATGTCTTCGAATACTTTGTCGGGAACAGTAACATTCTGTAAAACAAACGTGGCAATCTTGTCGACATGTTCAGTCAAGAATATAGCGGGACCATTGGTAATAGAATGTGCGTCCTTTGTGGCAAAGTAGATGGTAGAATCGAACAACGTCCTTGACTTCTGTATTTCTTCATTTTGATTGAAATGAGAGAATATAGAATTATAATCTTCCTTGCTAATTCTTTTCAGAACGGAAAGATAATGAGTTTTGATATTGAACATAGTAAAGTCATTTACCTCGTAAAATGTGTTTGCGATAGATAAGCCTGAATAATCTCCGTCTTCGTCATTTAAGTAATTGTCGTTAACATAGTCCACAAAAGCGACAATTTCTTTGAAATCCAAGTACCGCAGTAGTGTTTTGTTGCTTTCAATATGTTCTACACAAGATTGCATATTGTCATAATCCTGAAATAGAAAATGCGGCATTACTATGGAATTATTTTTATTGAGCATAGGAATGGATTGGTAACATTCATTACTGTTTATGGATTGAATATATGCACCGTTGAATTTGGCACGAAAATCATTTACGACATCTTGTAGGTCATTATAATTTGGTAATGTAGCCGAGGAGAGTACAATATTTGGAATAACGTTTTTCTTCCAATTGTTTGCAATAATATCATGATATTCATGACTTTCGTAATCCATAGAAATGGTGGGCTCATCCCAATACATAATCAGATCATTCGCGTCGTTGAACGCATTCATATATAACATGGCGTATTCGTAGGAGGCTATATCACATATCATAATTTCTACTTTACCACCTTCACTGTTATCAACTTTTACAACTTTGCCGCTACGCTTGTCTCTAATGCATTCCATAGCGGCGTAGAAATGAAGACGAATATCATCAGCAGATTGACAACCAAATGCAAATGCGATTTTCTTTTGCATAGAAATGGCGGCTTTTGCGAGTGCTAGTCCAACGTGTCTGGCAGCGCATACGAAAATTATTTTATGACCTTCAGATAGTCCTAATGGGCTCATTGTTTTCCCTGATCCTGTAGGTGCAGTATATAGGACAAGTTTGGATTGATCGTATCGAAAAGCATTATACAATTCTTTTTGATGTGTATATAATTTTATGTCGGTATTATTTTTTAATTTCGTGTTAGTTTCAATAGCTTTTGGAGAATTTACATATAGTTGATTCACATCGATTTCGCATTTGTATTGAGAAAGAACAATATTTATAACCTCGATAAGTATGGTATTGACGTGGTAAACATTCTGAGAAAGCAATGTAAATAACGTATAATACTTTATATGAAAGTTGTCCATGTCATCTTCAAAGAATTTGTCTACCATCACTTCACATTCTTGTAATAGTTGAAAATCAAATAAAGTTGATTTGACGTGAACCAATTCTTTTGTTAAATTGGTGATCTTGATACGTTCTCCAGAATTAAGTTTCTTGTCGTGTTTCTTGTTCTTGGCGATGTAGTATTTATCGGGAATATCAAGATCGTATTTTGTCACAAGATTTCCTATTATATTTTTAAAATATTCTTTGTATAAGTAATCATGATGATCTGAAGTCCCGCTAAGTTTGAGGTATGATACTAATGATTTATTTTTATTCACTTTTAAGTTAACGTCATAGTATCCTTTAATAACGATATTCAATACTTCTTTTTCGCTTTCAGAAATAGGTATTTCCGTAGCGTCCCATTCTTTTTTGGATAAACGTTGCTGATGTAAATCTATAGATTGCATAGTGATATATATATATTAATAAGGAATATCAACTTTAATATATATTACAAAATGGATAATAATACATGAGTACATGTTTACGATATCATAATTCAATTTTATATATGGGTAGGATGGGTTGTACAAACGTGTACATAAAATACTTTCATAATATAAAATTGAAAATGAACTTGCATCAAGAAGTATCTACCTTATAAAATATACATATATATATCCCATCTCAGTGATCCCTTCAAAAGAATAAAGCGGTAAACATGAATGATAACAATGACAATTCATATAATAGTAATAATGATAGTACTCCACCGTTATGTGCGGATGAATTATTAAATAATTCAAATGGATATAGAGAAGAAATAAGAAAAGCTAATACAAACGAAACAAAGACCCCGCCTTCCAATATTTTAAAAATGGATGCATCTACCTCGTGTAGTGATTTGGAAAGATCCAATATGGAATTGTCCGAGTATATAAGAAGTGAGATAGTAGATGAGACGCCTCGTATAATAAGTATCGACGGGAACATTGGTTCTGGAAAATCCACCTTATACAAAGAGTTGCAAGAGTACTATGCTAATCGTAAAGACATATGTTTTGTACCTGAGCCAGTGGATATCTGGTCAACAATAAAGGATGATAAGGATGTGCCCATTTTAACAAATTTATATAAAGATACGAAGAAGTATGCCTTTCGATTTCAGATGATGGCTTATATATCAAGATTAAATCTATTACGCATGCGACTTGTAGAGAGAAAGCATAAAATAATCATAAGTGAGCGTTGTGTTCAAACTGATAAAAATGTTTTTGCGCAAATGCTATATGATGATAAAATGATTGAACATGACGAGTTCATAATATATAATAAATGGTTCAATGAATTTTTGGATGACATAAATATGTTTGGTATTATTTACGTGTATGCTTCTCCAGAAACGTGTTATGATCGTGTAATAAAGAGAGGACGAGAAGGTGAAGTAATACCTATTGAGTACTTGCAAAAATGTCATGATTACCATGAGAAATGGTTACATGAAAAAGATGATAATATACATGTTATCAATGCGGATACGAATATTACTGATACGGAAAATGTTGACGTAATGACGTCGTGGTTGAGAAATATCGATAAATGGATAGAACAAACAATACATAAGATTACGGATGCGGTTATCTATATAAATACGTATCCTGTAATAAATGATGATAAATTGACCATATCATATACTATTCAGAAAAATAGTGATATATTGCACAAAGAGGAGCGCTTATTTCTGAAGGACAGAAAAATGAATGAACTTGGTGATTCTCGTCGTAATCATGTAGAGTTTAGTATTGACACCGGTGAGTATTTATCAATAATAGACGGATTACGATATATAACAAGAGAAAAGGATAGTGTGCAATTAAAGATTGACAGCAGTAGTAAAATAATAGTTCGTTCGAAGAGTAGTCATGTTATTGATTATATCAATGGAGTTATTCCTGGAGAAAGAAATGGAGTAAATAAAAATTTCAAAAATATAATACATACCTCCATAATCGGATATCCAAATACAGAATTTACGTATGAATAATAATAAAAGTATAAATTTTAAAAATAAAGATACCTTTTCACATTTACCTTTATTTTTATGTTATTAGAAATTAGAAATTAGAAATTAAATAATTATGGTGCCATCAATAAGTTCTGGTTGTTACCTATTTTGCGTATTATAGAGGAAATCGGTTTATATCTGAGTATATCGAGTTCTCGTGATGTTGTAGGAAATTCTGTTTCTCCGTATATATCTTGGAGAAGGAGCCATTCGAACATGCCTCCTGGGTAAATGTATACATTAGTAAATCCGAGAGTTTGTAGTTGATTATATTTATTAAAAACATTTTGTTCATTGTTGTTCTTTCCATAAATAATGATAGTAACATTGTCAATGCAATTGTTCTGTGAAGATGGGAACCATGAGTTTTTGTTGCTACTGAGTAATTGATTTATGATTGATTCTTCATCATTCGCATTTATAGAGCAAGATATCAAACATGATTGCAAATTGGGTGGCATAGTATTTAAAATAATGAATTGATTGTGTCTGTTTCGTATGCAACGTTGTACATCTTCAAAGTTAACGTAACACTCATTTACTATTTCACTGATTTTGTTTCCCATGACAGACAGCAGGCTACTCTGTCGGGGTTATCATAAAAAGAAAAGGGTGAAAGAGTATATATATATATATATTAGGTTAATTATGTAAATTATTTTATATAGTTTTGTACTATGCTATCTTTGTTTTATTTCAAGGTTATTTCCGAATCTACGCTTTTTCTGACATAATATCAGATAGAGGATTATCCAGTTTCTTGAGAAGTTCGGATGCCTTATAGAAATGTGATTGTGGGTGAAGTTCATTACTATTGTTGTAGTTGTCTTCAACATATCGGAACGAATGATATCTCTTCAAGCTTGATGTCTTGATAGTAGAGTCTGGTGACGTTTTCACATTTCGCAGTGTTTTAATGGGGAAGAGACCCTTTAGTTTTTTTGGCGTTTCATGAGAGAATTGAACTGTTTTTTTATTGGTTGTTTTTTTCTCTGGTCTAGCTGGACAAATGTTATTACTAATAGGTTGTCTAATTGGTGAATATGCGTAATTGGTTTGAAAATTATTCAGCAATGTTTTGTAATTTTCATTTTCCTCTTTTAATGTGTTGCATTGTAATGTCATTGCGGAAATTTTGGAGAAAAGTTGATCTTTAGTGCACATTAATGATGGCATGGTAAGTGTCTTTTCAGGTTCGTCGTTATGATGATTACCGTTATCAAGAAGTCTGCGTTCTTTATACGTTTCGTTATAATCACGAATATAATTAACGTATTGTAATTCAGAGTTCATTTCGCAATTGGCAGCAATTTCATACCATTTTTCATATTCTTGAATGGTGAGTGGTCTGTTTTGTCTTTCTTCGACACTCTTTCTCCATAGATCATTATAGTATTGTTTCTTTTCATTTTCTTCTTCTGTTTTGTCGAAGAATGGTTCGGAAGAAACGTAGGAATAATCTGGGGTTTGAGAAATCATGATGAATTATGTTATGTTTTCTATATTATGGTAATTGATTGTTTGATACTCGACCTGATCCTATGCCGAAAAAAGTATTTCAATTTTATAAAATAACAAAAAAATAGATATGTATTTGTTTTGTTATTAGATTGATGATTATGTTTTTGATGATTATTTATTTATTTTTTATAAGTTAAATTATTATTATTTTTTATGTGGAATGATTTTATTATTTAAGCAGTTTTCTTGACAACCTTCTTCTTGACGACCTTCTTCTTTGCTGGCTCAGGCTCAGGCTCAGGTTCAGGCTCAGGGGCAACCTCTTGTTTTACCTCTTCAGCAATCGATTCTGTTTCTTCATCTGAGTCATCGACATTGACGTCATCCTCTTCCTCATCATCAATATCTTCCTCATCCTCTTTATCGAAATTGTTGGCAGTACTATTTAATCGTTCTTTATCTTCATCAGATAAGATCACGTGGCACTTACCGCTGCTGAAGGAAGCGCGAGGTTTGACAATACCTTGCTTCAACTTCCACGTAACGCCGAATTTTCCGTTGGCAAACCAGATACCGCCACAAAGAACAACAAGGGCAACATTGGATCCTTTGGTGATAAGGTCTTTCAATTCTGCATCAGGAGAATCAGGACTGGGATAAAGAAGTTTTTGATCAGTGTTGAAAATACCGTCGATTTTGAACTGTCCATCCCAAAAAGGGACCTTTACCTTTAGAGTAGGGGAACGGGTAGTATCAGGTTCTCCTGTAGCCTTATCCTTAGGGTACTTCAAAATAGGAGTCCACAAAGCATCAATCGCATCAGGACTCATCTTAGATTTGCCAAACCATTCCTTAGCATTAGTAATCGCATCTTCCTTAATTTTATTTTCAAATGACGTCATAGCTGCGAGAAAACTTGTTTCATCAGGTTTACCGTATCCTTCATTGGAGAATTGAAGAGCAAGATCATAGCTAACCTTTCCAGATTTTTCATCAACGAATTCATTTACTCCCCATGTTAACATAAGAGGAGTAGAAATAAAGGTTGCTGTATTAGATGCTGAATTCAAAATTCCGACTGACTTGCTGCCATGGCTATCGACCTTGGGTTTAGAATATTTTATGTCAGTGGAAGGATTGAAGTGACTTCCTTGAATAACTGCAATTTCGAATCCGGACATTTTTGAAGTTGAATAATATTAATTGACTACTAATTGATATATACAGTGCAGATCTCTCTATATCATTTGGACATCAATTTTAATAAAATGACCTGTAGGTTTGAGGGAATTGGAAAAAGTATAAAAATGTAACAAAATAGACATTATAAAATAATCGCAATTAATATTAATAGTAAATTTTGATTTATTTAAAATAGTTGAAATTGCGTAATTTGTATTATGTTTCCATTAACAAAAAATTTTAGGGCAACCACATTATTTAAAGCATTTTTTTTGAATGCGTTAGCTGCAGCGTTTATTGCTTCAATCGCAATAGAAATAAGAATACGCTTAAGTAACGACAAAGATAAATTATATATTTTGTTGAATACATGGATACCAGGTAAACAAATCAACGAGGATGTTTTGTATATGGTTACGTTTATAGTTTCGTTTGCTGCTTGTTTATTAGTATATAATATATTGTACCTATTCTTTATGTATGGTGGTGGAATGCTTACATCGAGTAGTAAGGTGACTTATTTCTAATAACAACAACAGCAACATAATAAATTCCGGATAAATGATTGTTTCTTCTCTACAAAATAAGTAACCCCTACATGTGAATATGTGTTTAACGAGTATGTATATAACAGTTGTAATGACCCGTTTTCTAGTGTAGCGTATCTTGAGAAAGTTCCATTATCGTCTTTAAATTCTGTATCTATGTTTTGGATGATATATGATTTGGAAAAATCCGTTGCTAAATCATTTCCTTTATACTTTATCATATATATTTCATCCCCTTCCTCAAATGAATATACAAGAGCTGACGTCATAATGATATAGATCCAAGTACAGATATATTGAATAGTACAAAAAGAAAAGTAGGACCAATGTATTAAAATTGAATTTACTAAGAGTATATATATTCAATATAAAGTAAAGTAACTTAGAGCGAAATAGATAAATATAGTATCTTAATGAAATATAAATTATACCATGATAGCGCCAAAAATAAACGTAGATAAATATTCTCCCAAAAATAGTATAGAGAATGGAATAATTAAAGAGGACGACGATACTATGAAAAATCGTCGTAAAGATAAAAGTCAAATATTTCAAGCATCGTGGTTTGTTTCAATCAAAGAACACGACAAATTGAAAACCGCAAAGTTTAATGTTGCTCAATTGAAAGATTTATGTACATATTACAGAGTTAAGAAGACTGGCAAAAAGATTGATCTGGTGACTAGGTTACATTGTTTTTTAAAGAAATCGCATGATGCCTTAAAAATACAAACTTGCTTTAGAAAGCATTTACGAAAAATATATGTTGCTTCCGCAGGACCCGGATTAAGAAAACGTCATTTATGTATGAATGATACTGATTTTTACACGTTGGAGGAAACCATAAATATTCCCGATTCTCAGTTTTATAGCATAAAAGACGAAAAAGGAAATATTTTTGGATTTGACATGATGTCTATCTATCAGCTTATTCAAAGCTGTCGTGGGAGAAACCAAGATAAACCTATATTAAATCCATATACACGTGAAATGCTATCGCTTGGTGATGTTCTCATGGTGAATATACGTATTCGTTTGTCAGGTGTTCTAAAGATTCCGGTTGTTACGAAACCGAAGCAGGATAAAATGGATGATGCTAAACAAGAAGAAATGGATTGTATAGCTATTTTTCAGATTATAAATGATCTCGGTAATTATGCAGATAGTAATTGGTTTGAGGCATTAGATAAAAATGAATTGATGCGTTTCCTAAAAGAATTGTATGATATATGGAATTATCGAGCTCAAATAAGTGAATTAATGAAACGTAACATTGTGAATCCTCGAGGAAATCCATTTGATACAGTAATCCCGACAGAATCATCCGATTTCAACGTAGTTAAAAAAAACGCAATGTCAGTAATAAAAAATTTAGTTACAAAAGGGGTTGACCGTGAGCATTGTTCGTTAGGAGCGTTGTATGTATTGTCGGCTCTCACGTTAGTAAGTGTCCCTGCACAAATAGCAATACCGTGGTTGTTTCATTCCGTAATGTAACAATCAAAAATAAAAAGGTTATATTATCAACATTACTTTTCATTATTATTACTATATTTGTAATAATGAAAACGTTTAGTTTAGATTTCTGTTGTTATATTTTTTCCGGTTTCTGTTGTTATATTTTTTTCCGGTTTTCTCGAAAGTATTTTACTATGATATAGAATATTTAGGAGTAAACTTTAGAATATACTTCGTTTAAATGTTGCTACATTAGTCATAATAGACATATTGCGTAAAAACACTTAAAAAGATTATACCAGATAAGTGTATAACTAATACATCAAAAACAATCAAAATGACTAAGAACGCAAAGACTACTTCTACTCCTGCCAAGGCAGCTGCTCCCGCAAAGACCGCTGCAAAGACCAAGACTGCTCCTGCTACTAAGGCTGCTGCTCCTGCCGCTGCTCCTGTCGCTGCTGCTGGTGATGACGCCGCCGCACCTGAGGAGGTCAACCCTGTTACCACTGTTCTCGATAGCTTTGGTGTTTTCATGACCAAGCTCCAAGCTGTTACTTCCCAAGTTTCTTCTTTGAAGACTGAGTTCCGTGCACTTGAGCGTCAAGTTGGAAAGGAAATGCGTGCTGCCGTGAAGGCTAGCATGAAGCACAAGAGAAAGACCGGAAACCGTGCTCCTTCTGGTTTCGTGAAGCCTACATTGATCTCTAACGAGCTTGCTGACTTCCTTGGCAAGCCTAAGGGAACTGAGATGGCTCGCACTGAGGTAACTCGTGAGATCAACTCTTACATCCGTAACCACAAGCTTCAGGACAAGGACAATGGTCGCAAGATCATTCCTGACACTAAGCTCAACAAGCTTCTTAAGATCAAGAAGGGCGAGGAGTTGACCTATTTCAACTTACAGAAGTACATGTCCCCTCATTTTGCTAAGGCTGCAGACAAGGCTGCTGCTGCTGCTGCCGCCACTGCATAAGTGCACCCGAAAACATTAGAAATCCCATAAAAAATATAAAATTAGTAAATACCTATAAAAATTAAAAAAAACACGAGACCCCCCATAAAAAATATAAAAAGACGATACCACTATAAAAAATATAAAATTAGTAAATACCCATAAAAATTAAAAAATATGAAAACCCCATAAAAATAGTTATAGTGAATGAAACTATAGACGACCTAAATAATAATAATAATATAATTAGAATTATCACAAAATTCTAATTATTTGCTATTTATATTCTTTCTGATATTGAAAACAGCAAGAATATATTTTATACAACATTACACTATAATATTGATCATGTCTTCATCAGTAGGACCTGGTATATATGTCATCATGTACGAGTTATGCATTGGTTTATATTTCCTTTTATGATAAAGGGATAATATTGAAGAGACATTCTTATGTGATGAACAATCAGAAATAAGTCTGCAGAATGATTTTATATTACTAGTTGTGTCATCAAATTGAAAAATGTTTGTTCCCTTCATATGATTCGTAGAGCACCACTTAATAAACGTTTGAAAATTATTCATCAATATTCCTGTAAATATATAATAGGAAAGAACAGAAGTAGTTTCTTGGTATTTGCAGGTCCTATTGTTATCGTGGTGATTTAGTATGTCATTGTAAAGAATATTGTGATGAGAAAGCGTCTGATGCATTTGCCTAGATGAAAACAGTATTTCATAATACATATAATATGAAAATTGTGTACAATATTCCAAAAAATTAATATGTTCCCTTTGTCTGGATGTTTTTGGCAATGTAGCAAAAGCAGAAAAGCATATATTCATAATTCGCGCCCATGTTTCACAATAAGTTTCAAATACTTTGTAATTGATATCTTGGAAATTAAATCGTGATTCGATGAATGGAGAATGATCAAAGTCTCTATGCGAGAAATCCATACCTAAACAGTGAAATGTTTCATGTATAAACACTTTGAACCATTCTTCCTTTCTGTAGATAACTATGGTAGTATCAATGTCGCACGATGAAGTATATGCTGAATTAACGTTGTTGACAGAAATGGAATTGATGTCTTTTTCGTTTCTTGCAGGTAATACTTTCTTAAAATCAGTCAAATAAATAAAAATATGTAATGTTTTAGAGCATGTTGGTGGGATTCTATGGGTTCCAATTAATAACCAGGTATGTATCAGCATAATAATTTTACTATGTTTCTCCATTTCTCTAACAGGTTCATCTTTAAAGAATACTAAATCAACCGTCACGTGACGTCCTCTTATTTCCAATGAATATTGATATGTTCTGCAATCGGAATTAGCAATATGGTCTTGGATTTGTGGAGGGAAATAGTATGCCCGATGACTATGTGTCGTACTTTCAGGTAATCCTTCATGTTCTCTATACGAAGGATGGAAATTCTGATTCTTATAATGTGTACAAAGTATTTGAAATATGTGCCTTAAAAAACGACTCGTCGTTGGATTTAGGTTAAGACAAGAGTCTAGTGTCACTGTACTGATCTCTGGGTGATCTATCATAACAGTTTCAAGTTCCTCTTTTATGGTATTGACAGAAAGCGCCATGATGAATTAAATTATCAATTTATTTTACTTATTTTTATGATGACTTTCTTCTACTATATATAACATACAAAATAATGATTTATGTGATTGACTGAAATCATTATTTATATTACAACATTCTGATATACTATTTTTATTTTCCTATTTATTTTTATTTTCCTATTTATTTTTATTTTCCTATTTATGTTTCTTTATTATGTCCATTATATCCATTACCTTGAATTTCGCTTTTTGTGTAATTCCAACATATTTCGTTTTTGTATAAGTAGAAAACTCAGCTGATAAAATGCACCGTATCATACTTGCATTTTGAGGAGTTTGTTTCTTATTGTTAAATGCATATTTAGTTATAATAAAAATATTCTCTGCTATTTCTTCATTACTCATTAATGCGTCAGAATTATTTAGTTGATCATTAAGTAATTTGATCATTTCTTGAATCAAATTAGTAATTTCTGACTCACTGACTAAATTATTCTCTGAAAGATGACAAAAGAATTGGGTTGTACCTTTTCGTTTGTTGTTGATTACATTCATTTCGCAAAATTTATCATAATCCTCGTCCGGTGATGTAGATACACCAATTAGTTCCACATAGGACTTGGAATAAGAGGAAAAAATATTTTTTATACAGTTTCCTTCACTCACGCAAAGATGCGATCGGTTTTCATATAATAACTTAGCATACGATTCAGAACTAATATTATTAATACATGCTACATTTATAATTTGTTCTGCTATCTCATTTTTTAAATCAAATGACTCTACTTTATTCACTATTTCTACAATTTGATCACTTATTTTTTTATAGGTTTTTTCTGTTAATTTATTAAGTAACAATCTTATCTCGTCTATGGTACCATTACTTCCTTCTTTATTTCTTTGTATTTTAGTAGGTTGAAATGAAGATTTATTTGCTCTCCATTTATCATCGTTGCGACTATTATCCGATGATGCCGATGTCTTTTTGTAGTGGGAAGACGAAGAGGAAGATTTGGTGTAGTGACTAGAACGACCTTTATGTACGTGAGAACTTTTCATTTCATTCGACGATGAAGATGAAGAATTAGCGTTACTTTTATCAGATGTCGCGTGTGCTGGAAATGATGGTGTTTTAGAGTACGTAGGTGCAGATACTTGTTCCGTTAAATTATTTATTATTGACATGGTCATTGATGTAAGATGAGAACAATTGTCGAAGTTATTGACTTCTACCATCTCGTAGTCTTTCATACTGTATATGATGGTAGACATATCAAAGTGCTTATGAATAAAAATAAATAGGCTTAAAAATAGTAAACAAAATGGTGTAACCTAGAATCTTTTATTGTATCAAACGATCCTATTCTTATTCAGTCAACTATGTAGTATATAACAAGATAATGTTTATATAGATCTTAAATATTACTTAAATATATAAGATCAAATATAATTATCTATATAATGGAAAATAACAATAATAAGCACAATATGAAAATAGCAAACGACAAAAATGAGGATGAAGATAGACCATCGTTACCTCAAGTGAATACTCGATGGATGGATACTGATGATCGTTCTACCGATACTGAGAAGGTAATTAACCAAGAATTTGGTGATCGTGGGAAATCGATGTCAAAATCATCATTTTATCGTGGGAATAAAAATAAAAATATACATAATGATTCAGGCAATAATATGTTTCATGCTACAGGATCGTCCTATAAAAGGTATAATTACAGGAACACTTCTAAATCCGAATCGTTTGGTAATAAAGAAAGAAGAAACAAAACAAAAGAAATAGAAGAAATGATACCCATGGTGAGAGGAGGTGAAGCTGTTCCTGAAGAAATTATAGATTGGACAAGCGCAAATTTAAAAGATGATATTGTCCGTGGTATATACGCATATGGATATGAGAATCCGTCACCGATCCAAAGTAAATCCATATCTCCTATTGTTTCTGGAAAGGATGTAATAGCTCAAGCTCAATCAGGAACTGGGAAAACAGGTGCCTTTGCAATTTCTACATTAGAAGTCATTGATGAAACGGTGAATTGTTATCAGGCAATCTTGCTAAGTCCTACACGTGAATTAGCCATACAAAGTCGTGATGTTATTAAATCAATTGGAAGCAATATGAAAAACTTAAAGGTTAAGCTTGCTGTAGGTGGAGGAGCAATGGAATCAAGTGATAATGAAGTATGGCGTTATAAAAATGTGGATACTACTACTTCCGTACAAGAGCAGGTTATAGTTGGTACTCCTGGACGTATATACGATATGATCAATCGGCGTATTATATCAACGACGCATATAAAGTTACTTATACTAGACGAAGCTGATGAAATGTTGTCTGATGGTTTTCGTTCCCAAGTGCACCAAATTTTCACATGTTTAAATGACAATATTCAAGTAGTTCTTTTCAGTGCAACTCTACCTCAAAGTGTACATGAAATTACTAGCAAATTTATGAGAGATCCAGTAAATATATTGATGAAAACAGAAATGGTTACCCTGGACGGAATATCGCAGAATTATGTAGCCGTTAACAATGATGTAGAGAAATTTGAAGTATTGAAGGATCTGTTTGAGTTTATTTCTAGTCAGCAATGTATTGTATATTGCAACAGCATCAAACGTGTGGTTGATTTGTATCAGGCAATGACACAGGAAGATTATCCAGTAAGTTGTATCCATGGCGGACAAACGAAAGATGAGCGTCTTTCATCCTATAAGGAATTCAAGTCTGGGTCTAGTCGTGTATTAATATCTACTAACGTGACATCAAGAGGTATAGATGTGCAACAAGTAAGTACCGTTATTAACTTTGACATTCCTAATGATATACATAATTACATACATAGAATAGGACGTTCTGGAAGATGGGGACGTAAAGGCGTAGGAATTAATTTAATAACTCGCCGTGATGTGAAAAAACTGAAAGAAATTGAAGAATATTATAGTACACAAATTAATGAATTGAGTGATGCTGCATTCACGAAATAAGTAGCAACGAATTTCACGAAAATAAAACATAAATGAAAATAAAAAACATAAATGAAAAACAAACGATCTAAGTATAAAATTGATGAAATAATAGCAGGCTTGTAGTCAAGTCTATTATTATTATTATCCAGGATTACAACCATAACGCCACGTACTTTTATGGATAATTAAATATTAAAATATGAACACCCCATTAACTGTGATATGTGGAAAATATAAAATACCAAATGAATTAAGAAATATAATACAAGGATACGTGCGGAATGATATGATGCATAAACACCTCAACGAATACTTACGTACTGTTAGCGATAAACAATATTTCTACGACGATTTCGTTTATGAAACTTACATAATACCGAATTGTTATTGCCCCCTGTACTATTCAAAACGAGAATGTAGCCATTGCTTCCTCTATGAAAACACCTTTTACTACAAAACAACTTCCTTCATAAATACCATTATAGATAATCCTCAATACTGCAAGGTAATACAATATGAAGAATGATATAAATAAACAAAGAAAACGAAAGTTGAATTTAGACACACGATTATCAATGGTACATCTAACCAGTCAATTTATTTTTTTAATTTTTATTTTTTTGATATGCTGAATCATGTTGTATTCAAAAGTAATGAAGAAAGGTAATCGTTCAAAGGGTAATAAAATTGTATTACGTTTATGTAGTAAAGGAACGAAAAAATTCAATTCCAACTACAGAACAGGCATGCACTTTAAATTACCAATTGAATATGTTGATAAGAAAGAATTACACAACATACGGGAAAGTATAGTGGATGATTTAGAATTGATTGACAACAAGAATACGTTTACCTATAAACAGGAGGACAAAAATAATGAAGACAAAAATACTCAAAATGCACCTTGTTCAGTATTTACTAACATCTACAATCCAAAGAGTATAATTGAAAAAAAGTATGTAGACATGCACAGTAAGTATACTACGTCAAATACAGAACATTTAGAATGTACACAGCGTATGCTGAATAAAATAAAGAATAACTCATCCGAAAAAGAAAACGAGGAAAGAATACACATAATATTTGATGATGTCCATTCAACGTGGGAAAATATACGCCATGATGAAGAATTCTTAGATAAATATTGTTATATCGATGTCGAGTACTTTAAGTTTATGAATCAATCACCATTATTTCTACAAATACTAAGTATATATAATTTGATCAGCCCAATTCTATCATTTCTATTGCCAGTTATATTGCTAATAATTCCATTTTTTATTATCAAATACAATGGAATTGAAATGTCATTAACTAATTATATGAAGTTAGTTACAGATACGCTTTCGAAACATCCGCTAGGTAATGTTTTCAATATTTTCAATGATGTACCTACAGAAACAAAGGTATATAGTATTATTAGTGTTTTGTTTTATTTTTTCTCCATGTATCAGAACACAATGATATGCTATCGATTTTATAAGAACTTTGAGTACATCCATACCGTATTGAATAGTATAAAACGTTACTTAAAAGTTACTCTGACAAATATGGATGAGTTCCATGAGAACCTTAAAAGCGACGACAGCATATCACCATCGTACAATGAATTTGATAACGATATGATGGAATTTTATGGAAAGTGTGATAAACTTTATACAGAATTGAATAATATAGAACCGTTTACATTTTCTAGTTTATCAAAAATCAAGAATAAAACATATGATATTGGTAGAATAATGAAATTGTTTCATGATATACATTTAAATGATTCTGTGATGGAGCTACTAGAATATAGTTTTCAATTTAATTGTTATTTGGAAAATATGAGGTCACTGTCTTCACAATTAAAAGATGAAATTATTAGTTTATGTACATTGGGAGAAAGTAAACTGTTCATGATAAATATGGGACATCCTGTTAGTAACATCATTGGAAAAGACAACATAGTAACAAATAAAATAGATTTAGGTAAGAATATCATTATTACTGGACCAAATGCATCTGGTAAGACAACAATACTGAAAGGAATACTATTGAATGTTATTTTATCTCATCAACACGGTGTAGGATATTACCATAAAGGGACGAGGATGCCTGTGTATAGTGAAATACATTGTTACTTGAACATACCGGATACATCTGGTCGTGATAGCCTTTTTCAGGCAGAAGCTCGTCGTTGTAAAGAAATACTTGACAAGATAGAAGAAAACCAAGAGGATAAAATGATTCGGCATTTCTGTATTTTTGATGAGCTGTTCTCAGGAACAAATCCAGATGAAGCAATATCCAGTTCTTACGGTTTTATAAAATATCTAATAAACACCAAACGTATTGATTTTGCACTAACTACACACTTGGGTAGCTTGTGTGACATGATAGAAAAGAAGAACATGAAAAGAATAAAAAATATGAAAATGGAAACTGAAGAACATATTAATAATAACGAACAAGTACCTGAAACAAAATGTAAGGAACAAGAAGAACAAGAAGAACAAGAAGAACAAGAAGAGGAATACATAAATGTTGATTTTACATATACCTACAAATTAGAGGAGGGCATATCGAAAGTAAAAGGGGGACTTAAGGTTCTAAAAGATTTGAAATATCCATCCAGTATATTACGTTTGTTTTGAATAAAAAAGATGTCATAAATTTGTAATAAAAAGTAAAAAATAAAATTTGTATAGATTGTATATTTTTTTAGTTTACAGTAAAGAAATGATCGAAGTTATATCTCACCCAATCACCCTTTTATGTTTAGGAGTTATTTTTGTTTTATGTGCTCTATTATTTTTCTATTTTAAACGTTCTATGATGGTAATAGAACAAGCACAAATGGAACAGGCAACTGTACTAAGAAATTTTATTGCTTCTATGGAAATGAGGAAACATGAGTTTTCTCAACCAAGTGCCGGATTTGCAGGTTCAATGAACGTACAAAAATCAAATCAAGATGATATTTTAATAGATGTATCTGACAACGAAATGAAATCCCATGTTGATAAATATGCATCGTCGGATGATAATGCATATGAAACTGAAAGTGATTCTGACTCGGAATATAGCACAACATCAGAAGAACATGATAATGACACCACTATTAAGGTTATTAATGTTGAAGATTTAGAAGATTTGAATAAAACGTATTCCGCATATAGCCATGAAGACTCTCATAATGATTGTATAGAGGAAATACCCGATATAGATGAATCAGTCTCTACGTCGTGCGACGACATGTTTTCTACTGATTTAGACAAAATGGAATCAGAAAAAGATAACGAAGAAGGGGGTAATATATCTGAAATTGACATGAATAGTCTTATGAAGACCTCATTTATTCACCATTCTAAAGAAACCAGTAGTAATTCATTGTCCTTGTCTACTAATGGAAATATTGAGCAATTTGATCAAATGAGTATTTTGTTATCTCATGAAGACTTCAAAGGATATACGGTTTCGCAGATAAGAGAGTATGCATTGCATCGTGGTATAATATCCAAAGGTGATAAAATGAAAAAGAAAGAGTTGGTTGACTATGTCATTGAAGCCAATATCGAAGGAGGTGCCGAACATTTGAAGGTGAATAAGGTCGGATCAGGATCTGGAAGTGATACCGTGACACCTGATGAAGTTTCCACCTCAACCTCAATAGAGGGAGCAGAAGAAAATAATTCGAATACTTCATCTAGTATTGCGATGGAAACAGAAATAGAGACTACAGAAATAGAAACAGATTATTTAAGCAATGTCATAAAATCTGATGTGGTGACCGAAGTGGAACAATATGAAAATTAATTAATATAAAAGATGTAACATATACGCAATGCAATGAACACCACATAAAAGTAAGAATATAAAGTAAGTAAAGTACATCATCCAGATTTTTTCGTTACTTAATATATGTGATAGAAATTGTCAAATAATAATTTGATATTATACCTCCATTTATAAAACTATAGAAGAATATGAGCTGGGCACAGTGCAATTCGGGATCAAATAATATCCATTTTAATTATCCTCCGCTAATGTCGGATGGGCGCAATTTTGCTTCTTGGCGTCCAGGGTCAGAAATAAATGAGCAGATAAAGAAAGATAACCATATTACTACAAGTTTCGATTACAGAAAATACATGGTAGAGAATGCAGATAAAATAATATCACAAAATCAAGTGAACGCATGCGATAGTTGTGGGTATTGTCCTTTAGACGGTAGTTGCGAAAATCAGTCGACACCATCTTCTCCATTCTTGTATACATCTTGTTTAGAGACCTCGCAACCGTATGGATATGCTAATAGCGATCTAAAATCCATGTACTTATCGAGACAGCAATTACAAGCTCGACTGGTAGCGCCAATATTGACTCAAGACCAATATTTAAACCAAGGGTTTCCAAATTCGAATTGAGAAAGCAAATAATAATATAACATAAAAAATACATACCATAAAATAGAATGTAAAATATTTTATGGTAAGAATACAATATATATATATAAGGAATCACACATTTTTCATATAGAGAAATAGACATGACAGAATGTAATACATACAAGAAAATCACAACGATAAGTGAACAATTACTTGACTCAGTAGATACAAAAGAGACAGTATCTAGCAATAGGTATGTTGTAAGCATAGACGTAGGAATAAAAAATTTGGCAGTGTGTATTTTTAATGTTAGCATATCACCATCAACATGTATAAAAAATAACAACAAATGTAGCATTATTCACTGGGATGTAATAAATTTATGTGATGAAGAGAAAGTTCGATACTGCGACCACTGTAAATTTCAAGCCGTGTACCAGAAATGTGTATCGACAACTTCTACAGAATCATCAGCATATAATATTGAAACAAAAGACATAGACACCTCATCTGTTTCAAGCATATCATCTTCGTGTAGTGATGATGAAGTAGTAGAAGAAGAATACGAGTACTATTGTAAGAGGCATTCAAAGTCCATAGATATAGCTGGATTGCCACCATTGCCTAGTAAATTAGAACCGAATGTACTGAAGAAGTGTAAATATAACGAATTAGTTTCTCTTTGTGACGAGGAGAATATAATTTTGGAAAAGATCAATAACAAGAAGTTAAGCAAAACCCAAATACTAACGGGTATCAGTAAGTACTGTAAAACAACCTATCTGGAGCTAATCAGTAAATTTAAAATTAACGCCAAAGACATCAGCCTAATAGATATTGGAACACGTCTTGTAGTCGCATTTGACCGTGTAAAACATATGATGAACTTTCAAAATACAACAGTTTTGATAGAGAATCAAATTAGTCCTTTAGCAAACAGAATGAAAACAATACAGGGAATGATTACCCAGTACTTTATCATGAATCGTGTACATGATGTCATTTTTGTATCTTCAATCAATAAACTAAAAGACTTTGTAACCGAAAGCGGAGACTATAATGATAGGAAAAAGAAGGGGGTACTTATATGTAAGGACATTATAATGTCGAGTGATAACTTTTCCGAGAAAGCGGCATTGTTAGAGAAAAGCAAGAAAAAGGACGATATGGCAGATTCATTTCTCCAAGGTTTATGGTATCTAAGAAAATATGGTTATTTCGAATTAGATAGTGCGATATATTCATCATAAAAATTTCTATTTAAAGCATAAAGCACATAATCATAATAAGAGATATTTATCATTTATTATTTTAGTTTTGCGAATAAAAAATGGATTCTATTATAGACATTTCGGATAATTTAAGTGAAGGTGGTGGAGGATCCAGTTCTTTTGGACCTGGAATCGAATTTTTAATGAATGATAAAGTGAAACAAAAATCTGGAGTAAGAAGCGATGATTCTATTGGTGTAGATGACTTGGATAATTTAGAAGATGAATTAAATGATATATCTGGAAGGAAGAATAGTGATGGATTTTCTTCTGACATGCCTTCTATCAAATTAAATAAAACAGGTGACATAGAAACAGATCATATTGGACTTTCTGAACCACCTTCTATATCGTTAAATTTAGGATCATCTACAAAAAATCAGGACGATGATAATAAGACATGGGACGGATATGGGAAATTCAATAATATCCCAGTAAATCCTGAAGTGCAGCCAAAGCAAATGGAACCGCAGCAAACGAAAGAGGAGATGCTAAAAGAGAAATTCACATTATTGAAAAAGTTGGAGGATCTCGAAAAGAAAGGTGTAACCCTAACAAAACGTTATGACATGGAGTCGTCCTTGTTAGAAATGAAAGGAGAATATGAGACACACGTATCCTTAAAAGAAAAGGATAATTCAGTAAAATTTCAGGGTAAAATGTTGATGGCTGCGATTACAGGATTGGAGTTTTTGAACAATAAGGTAGACCCGTTTGATTTGAAGTTGGAGGGGTGGTCTGAACAGGTGAATGAAAACATTAATGATTATGATGATATTTTCGCAGAGTTGCATGAAAAGTATAAATCGAAAGCATCTATGGCACCAGAGTTGAAGTTGTTGTTCCAATTAGGTGGAAGTGCCATTATGGTTCATATGACTAATAGTATGTTCAAATCCGCTATGCCAGGAATGGATGATATAATGAGACAAAATCCTGATTTGGTCCAGCAGTTTACTCAGGCTGCAGTGAATACGATGGGATCCAATAATCCTGGATTCAATAGTTTTATGCCAAATATGATGCCGCAACAACAGCAACAGCAGCAACCACCCCCTCAGAATAATCGTCAGCCATCAAGAATGATGGGAAATGATCACTCTGACCTATTCCCGGATACGACAAGTGGAAGAGGTGGACCACCTGCTCCGATAGCGACACAGGGTCCAACTTCAGTGCCTCCTCCAGTACGATCTGGTTATGTTCCATTGCAAGGTAGACCAGATATAAATGCAAGCCGAGGTGTAGAGCCTTCCACAAAATCCCCTGCGAAACGTGCAGAAATGAGAGGACCAAGTGATATTTCATCGATATTATCAGGTTTAAAAGTTAACAAAACACAAATGGGTATTCCCCCTCAACAACAAGAAGAAGTATATAAACATACCTCCACGGCACCAAGTATATCGGAAATAGATAATGATAAAGGAAGTACAATTAGTATATCTGAATTAAAGGAAATGCAGAATGATAATGCTCCTACCAAGACAAAGAGGAAGAGATCGGAGAAGAACACCATAAGTTTGGACATTTAAGAGATATATAAGAGATACACAATCTAATGTAGTATATTCATAAGTGTTTCAACGTTGAGCAGTAGATAAACATAAATACAATAAGTAACTTAAACAGATTACAATTAGTAATATTATTAACAAGAATATTGTGAATAATATTGTATATTTAAAAAAGTAATTTTGCGATGGATGATGGAAATGTATTGACAATAAAAACAGTTCAGATAGCTCCATTTCGTACCTTGATGGTTGCCTTAAAAGATATCTTGCTTGAAACAAATATTACATTTAAGAAGGATGGGATACGTATTATAAATATGGATAAGTCGCATACGATGCTTGCTCATTTATTTTTAGGGGCAGAGAATTTTGAGCATTATGAATGTAAAAAGGAGAAAATCACGATAGGTGTGAACATGTTTCATTTGTTCAAGTTAATAAATACTATAGATAACGATGATACATTGACAATGTACATTGAGAATAAAGATTTTCATGATGGAATCGTTTCTTTTCTAGGATTAAAATTTGAGAACGGTGATATCAAACAATGTAAAACACAGAAATTACGATTAATAGAACCTGATCATGATGAATTTGAGGAGCCTCATGTGGAATTTTCTTCTGTAATAAATCTACCTTCGAGTGATTTCCAAAAAATAATTCGCGATTTGTCATGCATATCAGAACGTCTTGAAATAAAATCAGTTGGAAATGAATTGATTTTTCGGTGTAATGGTCAGTTTGCCACAGCAGAAATAAAACGTGCAGAGGCAGACGGTAGTATGGAGTTTATTCAAAAACAAGATTCAACAAAAATTATACAAGGAGAGTTTTCTCTGAAAAATCTGGGATATTTTATAAAGTGCACAAATCTTTGTAGTCAAATCGAGATGTATTTAGAAAATGACTTACCCCTTGTGGTAAAATATTATGTAGCATCGCTAGGTGAAATAAAATTATGTTTGTCTCCTTTGCCAAGTATGAGTATTAACTGATCAAAATAATCGTATCATAGTCTCTCTACTGAAGACCAACAGTCACGCCAATAAACGTGTTTGTAAGAAGTGTATACTCAATATCACACAACTAAAACATATGTGAAATAGAATAAAGTAGTAAATATAAATTTTACGTGAATATAAAAGAATAAAGTAGTAAACATAAATTTTACGTTAATATATAATAAACCTTTTTTTGTATGTGATAAAAGTATTTCAATTTCAATACACGATAATTTGAGGTAAAATAGTATAATTTTTATATTTTCTAAAATATAAAAACTATGAATGATAGTGATAATGATAATGATAATGATATCAGAAGATGTACTATATGTAAGACAAGTATAGAGGATACACCATTAACATTTAACGAATGTATAAAATGTACGGAAGACAAAATAAAAAAGAAAAAAGAAAAAAGCGATAATGAAAATGACAATGAAAGCAATAATGAAAATGAAGAAGAAAAACGAGTTAGGAAGAAAAAACATCAAAAGAAAGAGTATCTAGCAACCTTAGCAGGATTAGTGTCAAAAGAATATGTTGATGCCGATGAATTTAGAGAGATTGTAAAAAGGAATGCGAAGAGTGATGAAAAAATTTCATGGACATTACGTCAAGAATATTTATTGAAAGAAATAGGAGAAAAATCTTTGTGTTATTACTTACTTCATAGAGATGAATCCATTGGATTTAAAAGAGCTTATGACATATCTATGATGTATATATTTACTCAGACTATGATTGCAAGCGTATTAATGTTTATCGCTTCTGGGTTTCAAGGTGCATCAGAACAATCAGACCACAACAACAATATTAATATACCATATATTTTTGTATTACCATTAGCTTCTGGTATTATGAATTTAGGTATTGCTTTCCAGCAGAAAGTATTAGAATTCAAACAACCAGAACGTTTTATGATAGAACACGAAACAACATCACGAGTATTCAGAGGTATATATGATGATATAAGGAAAGAATTACTTCTAGAACGAAAAGATAGATCAAATATGCCCGGATTTTTAAATGTTACATATGATCGTTATATAACAGAAAAGAAAAAGGCACCCTTCATATCAAAAATCGGATATCAGACCTTCAGGAAACGACATTTATCAAGTGAAGGTGAATTCGGTAAGATAAACGAAGAGAATAAATTTAAGTGGTGTGGTTGTATATCTAAAGAAGATAATAATGCATACGATCATTCAAGGTATAACCATAACAGCAGAGAATATTATGGAGGTTGTATGATAGAGGAATACGGTTCTGAAGAAGAAAATAAAATAAAAATAAAAATGTTAAAAAAGCAAATAATGGATAGTATGCCTGAGGATATAATAGGTTTTAAATTATTAAATATAAATAATAACGATATTGAATTTTCAAAACAGAAAGAACAATATGAAATGGATTGGGAATTAGAATACTTAAAGAAAAAAATGAAAGAAAAATTAAAAAAAGTTGATAAAATCGTTCGTAATGAATTAGACGAAGAACACTATTCAGATATAGATAGTGTAGAATTAAATGAAATAAATGAAATAACTGAAATAAATAGAAATGATAAGACCGTAAACCAATTTATTTCTAATTTTAAAAGTATTTATTGCCGAAATCCAACAAAAGAAGAGGTAGAAGAAAATCTTGAAATTAGTATTAATGAGGAAAGATTCAATAATGAAATAAGAAATAATGAAAGATTAAATAATGAAAGATTAAATAATGAAAGATTAAATAATGAAAGATTAAATAATGAAAGATTAAAAAATAATGATATAATGATCAATGAAATAATGATCAATGATATAAAAAATAATAAAATAATGATGAAACAAGAAAAAATAGATAATATTGATAATGTTTGAATAATCACAAAGAAACGATATGAACCAAAATAAATATACAAAATAAATATACAAAATAAATATACAAAATAAATATACAAAATAAATATACAAAATAAATACGTTATAAATTAGTTATAGTAATTCATGTGTATTATAACTAATTTTAAAATCACATGTGTGGGTCTAGGTCTGGGTGTGTGAGGGTTACTTCCTCTTTTTCAAAGTTTTTTTAGCCGTGTATTTGGTGGTTTTCTTTTTTGTGTCCCGATATCTGCTTTCATTGTTAAATCCCGAAAACTCGGTCCATGATACATTGGGTCTATCTTTTAGGTAAGGTGCAAAACGTTTCCATTGAATATTTTTTTTCATAAATTTATCCACATAAAACGGAATGTCGCATGAAGATCCCCATTTACCAATGAATTTTCCCTGCTGAGTTAATGTGGTATCTGTAACCATACCGTCTACAGCACCTCGAGGTTGATAAGGAAGAGGACGATCCGCCTGACTCATAAAAGCTCGATCATCTAAGTCATAATGAGAACAACATGTACGGGAGCATGGATTTTCTTTCTGTAAATAGACATCGTAATGATCTCCCAAAATATCCTTTGCAATTTGTATATCAATCTTTCCTTTATGTTTTTCCGTTAATTCTTCCAGTCTGACTTTCCTGGCTCCTTGATGTCTTCGAATATCATCGAACCCTGTGTTGACACATTCCAAATTACGGATTCTTGCATCATATGGAGCGTTGAACCCAATAAAGCACCCGTTTTTGGTTTTTTCAATATTAGAATAATTTAATCCTAATTCAATTCTCATGATTTCATTATTTTTTGTATCACCGATTAACCAAGAATTCGCATAATCTCCACTGTTGTTCTTTTGAAGTATTCTCACGTAGTCGTCGAGAGATTCAGCATATTGCATGCAAGTTCTTATACGACAACATATGGGATCACGATTCTCATATGCAAAGAAGCCACCTATGGTAGTTTCTGTTCCTATAAACCCGTTGCTTGTTATGAAAAAGTCGGTACCACTACATATATAGCCGGCACAAGCTTGAAACATGGTTTTATGTCCATCCCCTTTACTTGGATTAATAGTAACAACACAGTTTGCAAATTGTCCTACTATAAAATTTGTAAAAGAATTGTGAGCACAACATATTTTACCATCTTTTGTATAATCCCCTACAGCCAAAAATGCGGTACATCTATCATCTGCGCCTCCTTCTAGGGTTGACGAACCAATACGTTTTATCAGTTTTTTATTTTCTGCTGACATGGTATGTACTTTGTCAGCATTATCATGTAAGTAACTTAATGCATAATCTATAGAAAACATATTGTTCCATAAAACTAATTCGTCTTCTGTGATATCCGCTCCATTCTTGTTTGCTCCATCAGCTATACCTTTTATTTCTTCAAATAACTTGGAGTAATTTCGTTTCATAGTACCTTTGAAGAGAAAATTACTTGCTTCAACAAAAAAACTAAAGGGTAACCCATGAGAATCATACAACGCAAACTTGAATGTTTCAATACTTTCTTTTATTTCATCTGCCAATAAAAGCCCGTGTGCATATCCACGCTCATATGGCTTTCCTGATACAGATATTTGGTGCCATCCATTTTTCGTGGGGTACCTAATACCGTTTTTCACGCGGATTGTAGATTCCGACATAATAGTGTACAATTCTTATATATACTATTGTGTGATTATTATTTTAACTAATACACCTTATGGTGTATGTACCAGTATATTCTTACTCTAGTTTAATATCGTCAGCCTGTTCATCCTTTGTGGAAGAATTATCCCTCCCCAAAAGTTTACTAACCATTTTATTGTAACTAATTAATATAGCCCCTAAAATAATAAAAAATGCTAAAATGTCACTACGAGACAACGCCTGTTTCAAGAAGAAATGATTCAATGTTAATACTGCTGTAAATTGAGTAATCGTTAAAATGAAAATGTCTTGCACTTCTGTAACTAGTTTATTTGTATGACTAATATCGATAGCGTAAGTCATAAAAGCCCAATCCAGCCAAGCAAAGGGGATTGCCATAGCGAATGCTTTTACCATACTTAAATTAGGATATTTCAATGTATAAAAAGCACCCCACATGGACATGCTCTGCGCTAGAATAAAAGCTGCTAAAAACTTTACATAGAGAAATATTTTACTAGTTTCCATATTGACAATTATAAAATGACAAATGTGATTATGAAATAACAATAGTACTACGAATTAAAATACTGTCTAATAATATACACTACCTTTTTATTTTAAATTTTTCAAGTTCGTTAAAATTAAGAAAAATATTATGATGAAAACAAAAATATCCACACGCACCATTCTATTTTGGATCTTTCTGAACTTATGTATTGTTGCTCTGATGGATTTAGCCATGTTTCAACAAACTACACCTGGTATGGAGAATGCGTCTTTCTGGAAAAAATTAATGTGGGCAGAAATGTGGGCAACCATAGAATGGATGTTCCTTATTCCAGTGAATCGTCTTGGCAATGCATTCTTCACTGCACCACAATTATCGCTCAGTTCCTATGTCTTTAACTTTATTGGTCAAATACTCACCAATTTGTTTTGGCTTAAGAAGCCTGTCACCTTGGACGACTACTCCGCAATGGTGGTAATTCTAGGAGCTATGTATATTAGTGCCTACAAAATCCTAGGATAAAACATATATATTTACACAAGTTAATAGTTAATAGTTAATAGTTAATAGTTAAGTTAAGAGTTAAGAGTTAAGAGTTAAGAGTTAAGAGTTAAGAGTTAAGAGTTAAGAGTTAAGAGTTAAGAGTTAAGAGTTAAGAGTTAAGAGTTAAGAGTTAAGAGTTAAGAGTTAAAAGTTAAGAGTTAAGAGTTAAGAGTTAAGAGTTAAGAGTTAAGAGTTAAGAGTTAAGAGTTAAGAGTTAAGAGTTAAGAGTTAAGAGTTAAGAGTTAAGAGTTAAGAGTTAAGAGTTAAGAGTTAAGTTAATTAAATATAAACATAATGTACTATAACATATTAGGTGATTCGTTGAAACAATAAAGTAAAATAATGACAACAAAAGAAAGTGATACAGATATTCATTCATTAAATGATGAGTGGTGTATTTGGGCTCATTTACCTCATGATACAGATTGGTCTTTAAAAAGTTATAAAGTTATTCATACCTGCAAAAGCATAGAAGAAGTTGTGGAAATATGTGCAGCAATGTCTCCTAATTTTGTGAAAAATTGTATGCTGTTTGTGATGAGAAAAGGAATAACTCCATTATGGGAAGACGTAAAAAATAGACAAGGAGGATGCTTTTCTTATAAATTAGCAAATAAGCAAGTATATAGTATTTGGAAAAACATTGTCTATGCAGTAACAGGTGAATTTTTGTCAAATAACATTTCATTGCAAACAAATATAAATGGGGTTACTATCTCCCCTAAAAAGAATTTCTGCATTTTAAAAGTGTGGATGAAAACATGTGATTACCAAAATCCAAATGATATAAATACGGAGAGTGGAGTTGATCACCACGGATGTCTTTTTAGAAAGCATACACCAGAGTATTAATAAAATAAATAAAATTGTATATAAACGTATACCGTGAGATATTATATACAATTTTATTTCTTAATTTATTTATTCATAAAAATGGAAGACGAAAAACAAAATATACAAAATATACAATCCAATGATGAGAATGATAACAAGGATGAAACAAATATACAAATGATAAATAAACTAAATGACTTAATCAGTACTTATCACGATAATAACAATGTATACAGCAAATTACAAAATTTTATTTTAAATCAACTTCCTGAAACGTTATGTAATTTAAATAATGCACATATTGCCAGGGAAGAACGGAAAGACATGCTTAACAAAGAAAGCATGATTTACATTTCCAACTATTTGGAAAAGAACAAATATTATTACAATACATCTACCGAATTATTTTTTGTATACAACAATGAAAAATTTTCATTATGTAAAGAAGATGATATATTACATAACATTTTGACATCGATTAGTAGCTATAATAACAAAATGTTGATAGATTGGAAATACAAAATTAAATCCTCTATTATGAAGAAAATTCGTGAGAATGATGTCTTGACCGCAATACCCGAATCTTCTACTATACAGAATGTTATTGAACGATTATATCCTACGATTGTGGCAAGTAAAGAACGTGCCAAATATTTTCTAACAATAATAGGTGATCTCATTTTAAAGAAGTCGACCTCAGTTTATTTTGTTACACCAAAGCTGAAATCATTCTTGAATGAACTGAGTCAATTAGCATGTCGATTATTCAATACGAATAGCTTCTCAAACGTGTTTAAATATAAGTTTTATGACCATAAATTATCAGATTGTCGCATAGTAGATGTGAGCGAGTATGTTTGGTCGAATCCAGCAAAATCGTTCACACTTACCGATGCTTGGATAAATTATTTTCAACATGAGCATGCTATTGATTTGTTTTGTGTAGCAGCTCATTACTCAAGTCGTTTTGGTTCTGCTGACAATTTTATAATGACTCATAGCAATGATATAGATTTGAATAATTATACATTTTTCTTGAAGAATAATACGGAAGATAATATTATCAATTTATTTATTAAACGTTTTATAGATATACCAGAAAATAGCGAAGAGTATAATTTGAATGATCATAAGATATCTTCTAAGAACATGATGTATTTATGGAAACAATATATTGAAACAGAACGATTACCCAATGTAATTTTCACGAATAACCTAAAAGGAAAGTTTCGTGAAGTCATGAATTATGACGAATCTGAAGATGTATTCGTTGGTGTGACTAGTAAGTTATTACCAAACGTTAGTCGTTTTCTGCTATTTTGGAAGGATTTAATAGATGTGGATTTACCAGAAATGAATGAAGAGGAACTGGAAATCGATGAGTTATGCTTGTTATTTTATTCCTCCACAAAGATTCATTTTACTGATAAAACCATGATTAGTTTGATCAAACACTATTGGACCAATGTCGTAATAGAAGATAACAAATACTTGGTAAATTGTCGTTCGAAGATGTGGGATAAGAAGAAAGACATATCGCACATTTTAAAGCAGTACCAAGACAGGAAGCAGACAAAAGGAGAGGCTGATGAAGGAGAAGAATTTATGATAGATAGCGTCCCTATTTCAGAATTATACGCATTCTACAGCAAGCACCATAAATGCAAATATGTGGCTAGCAAAAGATATTTCGAGAGATACTTGCACAATGAGTATTCTTTATACATTACAAACACCAATTTCATTAAAGTACAATCTTTTGAAGTTATGTAAAATACATTTACATTTTTGTAATTCGTGAATAATTTATTTCATAATATTTTTATAATAATTATGAAATAATCAAATAATTATCTGGTAGAATTAACCAGAACTGCAATTACAATCCATACCACCTTTCTGTTTACGACCGCGTTTCTTCTGGGTCTTTTTATGACCACGCACTTTTACAGCACCAAATTTGCCTTTCTTCGCAGTATATCCATGTTTCAGTAGTCTTTTCTCCTTTTTTTCAAAGTTATGCTTTTTGACTGAAACAATACGGTTTTCAGCATTATACATTAAGTCTTCTCTAGTAAGTCCTCCTTGAGTTTTGTATGCTTTCTTGTGCATCACTTTAGGTCTAGACGCGATTAATTCATCGTATTTTTCACCTTTGATGTGATACTTACCATCAGCGTGTTTATCATGTCTCTTTACCATGATGTTATGTTATGTTATGTTATGTACTTGATTCTACTGTAATTTGATATAATTATATCTTAAAGAGAGATTATAATTATTTATTATAAAATGGTAAATAATTATGTTGTACTTTTATTTGGATTTTTTAAGGAATAGACAATGATCATTATCATTTCAATATTTACTTCTTCTTGTGGCTACGTCCACGCTTCTTGTGGGTCTTTTTGTGGTGACTCTTCTTGTGTGTAGCAACTTTGACAGCACCGAACTTACCTTTCTTTGCGGTGTAACCGTGCTTCAAGAGACGCTTCTCCTTCTTGGCGCTCTTGTGCTTCTTGACAGAAACAATGTGTCTGTTCTTGTTGTACATCAAGTCCTTGCGCTTAAGACCACCAGTAGTTTTGTATGCAGTCTGGTGCATGACCTTAGCTCTAGTACCGTCTAATTCCTCATAAACTTTACCGTTAATATGGTACTTTTTGTCTTCTCCTCTAACGTGTCTGGCTGGCATTTTGAATATATAAGTGATAATTACTAACTGTTATAACTTATAATAAGAAAATAATAGTACGCGCTAAAGTATAATAATATTTTACTTATACCTTTTCATAGATTTTTTGTGTTTTCTTTTTTTGGGGTTTCTCTTAGTTCTTCTTTTTTTGCCTCCTTTGAATAAATTGTTGCTTTCCATTTTTACTCCTTTAAAGTTATAGGCTTGCTTTCCTAATTGTATATCTTGCCAAGACATTGGAACCAATATAAATTTCTGATTTTTTTTAGTTGGTTCATAAATCACGTTCCCATCTTTGTCGAATAACTTTTTCATAAACGGAACCAGGCTGTATTTACTATTCTCCCTTTGCCATTCGTTATATTCTTGACGCTTTCCTTCATCTTCCTCATTTACTATATCTTCTCCGTTTTCATCTACTATAACTGTAGAGGGTGTTTCTGGTCGTGCGCGTTTCTTTTCATTTGGAGTTCCCTTGCTTGAAGTTTCGGACATAATCAATAAACGAAGGAATCAATAAACGAAGGAATCAATAAACGAAGGAATCAATAAACGAAGGAATCAATAAACGAAGGAATCAATAAACGAAGGAATCAATAAACGTTTAATATATAATATATTATATGGTTAGAATTTGTTTCTGGGAATAGGGACAGTACTTCGAAGTCCACTTCTAGATGTATATAATCCACCTGTGTTTGGAATGACATGTCTTTGTGTACCATGCCTAAATGATGAAGTATTTACAATATTAGAAATACGCTTGTACATAGGAAGTGGTTTTGGAATATGATGAACTACGCAATCATTACAACTGTATTTTGGTTGTGGCATACTCAACGGAACAATATATAAAATTGATAGGTAATATGATTTACGTGATATGTCTCTTATATAGTTAAATAATACAATTTTCTTTCTTTACCATATTCTATAGTTTATGAGTAAAAGGAATATATCGGTTTGTTTAGGTGTTGATTCAGAAATGTCGAAAGAAACAGAGGAAACTAAATCAAATCTTACCAAGTATCAGAAGCTTACTGATAGAGAACATATCTTAAAAAAACCGGATACATATATCGGATCGATAGAAAATACAGAACATACGAATTATGTCTTTGTGGAAAAGACGTTACCGTGTAGCAGTACCATAAATAATAATGATCAAAAAAGCACTGGTATGCCAATAGACGATGATATATCTGATCAGGAAGAAGATATTGATTCTGATGGAGACATGGACGTAGCATCAGAAAAGTGTAGCCCACAGGAAAACAATAATAAAGAAGATAATCAAAGCCGTATAGAATTAAAAGACATTCAATATATTCCGGGATTGTATAAATTGTTTGATGAAGGTATTGTCAATTGTCGTGATCATGTGATTCGTCAACAACAGGCAGTAGCGGATAAAGTAGAAGGTGCTTTACCAGTAACAAATATAGATATAACATTAGATAATGATGGTACGATTCATATGTACAATGATGGTAACGGCATAGATGTAGCCGAACACCCAGAATATAAAATATGGATTCCAGAAATGATCTTTGGTCATTTGCGTACATCTACGAATTATGATGAGAAGAAGAAAGAAAAAATAGTAGGAGGCAAAAATGGTTTTGGATTTAAATTGGTTCTTATTTGGTCCACCTGGGGTCGGGTTGAGACAGTCGATCACATTCGAGGATTGAAGTATACTCAAGAATTTAAAGACAATCTCACGGTCATTGAGAAGCCAAAAATAACCAAGACCAAGATCAAGCCATATACAAGGGTTTCTTTCCGTCCTGATTACCAACGTCTTGGTATAGATGGTCTCACTGAGGATATGTTATCATTATTCAAGAAGCGTGTATATGACATATCCGCCGTGACAAGTAAAAGTATAAAAGTGAAATTGAATTCGCAAATGATTCCTTGCAAAAGTTTTGAACAATACATTGATCTCTATATAGGTTCGAAAGGTGATACGAAGCGTGTATATGAATCAGCACCAAACGGACGATGGGAATATGCAGTTTGCTTGTCTCCTGAAGAAGAGTTTAAACATATAAGTTTTGTCAATGGTATTTTCACATCCAACGGTGGAAAGCATGTGGAATATGTTATGAATCAAATAGTACGAAAGTTGACAGCCTACATTAAATTAAAGAAAAAAGTCGACGTAAAAGCGACATCCATAAAAGAGCAGTTGATGATCTTTATTCGGTGTGACATAGAGAATCCATCATTCAATAGTCAGACCAAAGATGAATTGGGGACAGCAGTAGCCAAGTTTGGTAGTACATGTACCGTATCTGATAGCTTTATCGAGAAAATAGCCAAGATGGGCGTCATGACCGCTGCCTGTGCATTGACTGTAGTAAAAGAAAACAAGGCGGTGAAGAAGACCGATGGTTCAAAATGCAAAAGTATTCGTGGTATTCCGAAATTAATCGATGCGAATTATGCTGGTACCCAAAAATCGGGACAATGTACGTTAATCTTGTGCGAGGGAGATTCAGCCAAGGCGGGTATTGTTTCTGGTTTATCAAAAGATGATAGAAATACGATTGGGGTATATCCTATGAAAGGTAAGATTTTCAATACACGTGGAGAAACTTTAAAACGCATAAATGACAATAAAGAGATCATAGAGATGAAGCAAATTCTAGGACTAGAAGCAGGGAAAGTATACAATAAAGATACCATAGGAACATTAAGGTATGGATCCGTGTTATTTATGACAGATCAAGATCTAGACGGTTCTCATATTAAAGGTCTTGGTTTGAACCTGTTCCAAGATCAATGGAATTCCCTAGCCACTCATACCCGTTTTTTGGGATTTATGAATACTCCAATTTTAAAAGCCAAAAAGCTGTCGGCGCCAAATAAAGGGAAGGAAATGGTATTTTACAATGATGGAGAATATTTGTCATGGAAAGAAACAAATTCATCCGGATGGGATATCAAGTATTATAAAGGATTGGGTACGAGTACTGGTAAGGAGTTCAAGGAGTACTTTGCCAATAAAAAATTAGTGTACTTTGAGCATGAAGGCAATCATAGTGATGATGTGATAGACATGATATTTAATAAAAAGAGAACCGAAGAGAGGAAAGAATGGTTGTCTAATTATGATAGTCACAATTATTTGGATACAAATCAACCCAATGTAAGTTATACAGATTTTATCAATAAAGAACTGATTCATTTTTCCAAATACGATTGTGAGCGATCTATACCAAACATTATGGATGGTTTGAAGATTAGTCAACGTAAAATATTGTACAGTACATTCAAGAAAAACTTGGTCAAGGAAATCAAAGTGGCACAACTAAGTGGTTATGTTTCAGAACAATCCGGTTACCATCATGGTGAAGCTAGTTTAAATGCGGCAATTGTAGGGATGGCGCAAGATTATGTAGGAAGCAACAATATAAACTTATTAACCCCAAATGGACAATTTGGTACTCGTCTTCAAGGTGGAAAAGATTCTGCCAGTGAGAGATATATATTTACCCAATTGAATAAAGTTACTCGATATGTATTTCGTAAAGAAGATGATCCGGTTTTGGAGTATTTGGATGATGATGGTCAGACGGTAGAACCCAAATTTTATGTACCCATTGTTCCAATGATTTTGGTGAATGGTGGTAAAGGTATTGGTACCGGTTTTAGTACTGATATATTATCTTATCATGTAGGTGATCTAATAAAGTATTTGAAAAATAAATTGCAAGTGTCGGAGATGTCTGAAAAGATAGATTTCTTCCCCTACTATCGAGATTTTCACGGAACGTATGAAAGAGTAGATGAAAAGAAGTTTATGACAAAAGGACGGTATACGAAGTTGTCAGATAAAAAGATAAAGGTTACAGAATTGCCACTTGGGTATTGGACAGATGATTTTAAACAACATATA
>Ga0213868_10000312_pt1 | contig 45941 bp, 38 predicted proteins | sample PICome_9_FD_160087 | JGI IMG/M metagenome (GOLD analysis project Ga0213868, IMG submission 160087) | Coastal seawater microbial communities near Pivers Island, North Carolina, United States - PICO127 | ecosystem: Environmental > Aquatic > Marine > Coastal | place: USA: North Carolina...
CCTTCGCCCTCATAAAGAATTCAGCAAGGATCTGTTCCCAGATACCCATGTCAACCCACCTGCGCCAATGTCCGTAGATCGTCTCCCAATGGCCAAAGATGGACAGCGTTCGCCAGCTACAGCCTTGCCTGAGTCGGTAGAGAATCGCTCTCAAAACGACCAAGATATCCATCGGGGGTCTACCGCCCTCCTTACTTAGCGTTAGTATGCCTCCTCCGACATCAGATCAATTTTTTAAGGCCTTGGCTTGAGGACTCGCCTTTGCGTGTTCGTTGATCTGTGTCATGTTGGAAATTGATCTTACATCAGGCTTCGTAAGCCTTCCACCAGATAGTGTTATAAAACACACCCTAGTTACTTCATGCGATATTCAGATTGCTCGTGGAAGGACAATGAATTCTAGCTAAGATTTAGGGATGTCATGGCCACGTCGCCTCATTCGCATGTTCGTTCTGGCCATCATAACCCTTGCCACTACCTTCGCGTGCTTGGTTGGCTGTATGGTGGTGAAGCAAGATGAGATGATCTACATGCCCCGCTCCTATAGCAGCGCGGATGAGCGTCAGTTTGAGCGTGATGGATTGCAAGAACTATCATTCATTCAGCCCGCAGGCAATCAAACGGCTTACTGGCTTGCTTCACGCCAGGGCAATCCAGATCCCTTCATCTGGCTCGTCTTCTCAGGAAACGGAGGATGCGCTACAGATTACCTTAGCCTTGCACAGGCAGGGCCAGCTACTTGCGGTTGGCTCTTTGTCGACTACCCAGGTTACGGGGCATGCGAAGGCAAACCAAACCCTGATTCCATTCGTACGAATGCCCTGGGAGCTGCCGATGCCTTGGCGTTGCACCTAGGCAAGACGCCGGAAGACGTTCGGTCTCGCCTTGGAACTTTCGGCCATTCCATCGGATCAGCCGTGGCCTTAGACTCAGCGGTCGAGATGGACTTGAAACAGGTCGTTCTTGTCGCGCCATTCACATCCATGAAAGACATGGCGGCAAACTACGTCACCCCGCTGTTCACCTTCCTTCTCAAGCATCGTTTCGATAACAGAGCCACCATGAAAGAGTTCATCGGTCAAGGTGGCCACGCAACGATCTTTCACGGGGCTGCCGACAACATCATTCCTAGTTCCATGGGTCGCGAGCTCGCCACTCTTGGCGGAGGAGCAGCGACGTTTATTGAGGTAAAAGGCTCGGGACACAATGATATTATCGCTAGAGCCGAGAGCGAGATTGCTGAGGCACTGTCACCAAACTAACGACACGGCGACCGACCAGCGAGTCAGGGAAGAACGCTCATTCTCCGGTTGCAGGGATTCCGAGTCTCTACTAGGGACCATTACGTATCCCTACTAGATGAGTTCTCAGAAGATCAAGCTCTACAATCCGGGTCCGATCAATGTGTCGGACAAGACTTACGAAGCCATGGCCGAGCCGATGATCGGGCATCGCGGCAAGGAGTTTCAGTCCCTCTATGCTGATTGCCAGCCACTACTTCAGGCTTTCTTTGAGACAAAGAACCCGGTGTTTCTCAGCACCTCATCTGCGTGGGGTGTGATGGAAGGAACCATCAGAAACTTGGTCGGAAAGAAAGTGCTCAACTGCTGCTGCGGTGCCTTCTCAGACAAGTGGCTGGACGTGTCTCTCCGCTGCGGCAAGGAGGCCGAGGCCCTCACCTCAGAGTGGGGACAACCAATCGACCCAGCAGCGCTCGACGCCAAACTAGCCACCGGCGAGTTTGATACTGTCACTCTGGTCCATAGCGAGACTTCAACCGGTGTGCTGAGCAATTTGGAGGAAATTGCAGCCGTACTGAATAAATATCCCGATGTGTGTAGCGTTGTCGACACGGTGTCGTCTTTCTCCACAGTGCCTACTCCCGTAGACGCACTTGGCATCGACGTCATGCTAACAGGTTCGCAGAAAGCGCTAGCCTTGCCGCCTGGTCTTGCCATTTTCACTTGCTCAGATCGTGCGTTCGCAAGAGCCGAGCATCAAAAGGATCGTGGCTACTACTTTGACTTCCTAGAATTTAAAAAGAACCACGAGAAAGACATGACCCCGAGTACGCCTTGCATTTCCTTGATCTATGGATTGCGGGCCAAGCTTCGCGAGATCGAGACTGAGGGGATCCAGAATCGTTACAAACGCCACGCCAAGTTGAATGCCAAGGTCCATGCTTGGGTTGAGAAACACGGCTACGATTTCTTTGCCCCAGAGGGCTACCGCTCAAAGGCCCTGACCTGTGTCGCTAATAACAAAGACACCGATATCCCTAACCTGATAAAACTCTTGCGCGAGAACCACTCGCTCATCATCGATGGCGGCTACGGTAAAGTGAAAGGCAAGACCTTCCGAATCTCGAATATGGGAGATGAAACGGAAGAGACGATGGACAGCGTGCTGAACGCACTCGACGATTCCTTGGCGAAGCTTTAGGCTTCGTGCATGATCGCCCGCCTGTTTATTTTTGTCGCCTTCGTCTGCTGTAGTTCTGCGAAGGCGCGTCCGAATATCCTGTTTATTCAGACCGACGACCAAGCACCCTGGGCTTTGGGCTTGGAACATGGGCAGGTGCGTACGCCGCACATGGATCGGCTCTTTTCCGAGGGCATGCGTTTGACAAATTGCTTCACGGTCACCCCCGTATGTAGCCCCTCGCGAGCGAGCTTGATGACCAGCCGATACGGCTCAGAGCTTGGCATTACCGATTGGATCAATCGCCGAGTCGAACCCAAGTTGGGTTTGGCCCCAGACCTGCCCAATTGGGTTCGCCTTTTGAGGTCTAGCGGCTACCGGACAGCCTTGATTGGGAAATGGCACCTTGGAACCGAGGATGCCTTTCATCCATTGAACCTAGGCTTCGACTACTTCATGGGACACCGTGAAGGTGGTTGGCAAACAAAAGATCCCATTCTGGAGAAAGACGGCGTCGATGTAAAACTACCAGGCCTGACCACCGACGTACTCGCCGATGAAGTCATCGACTACCTGGATCATCGGGATCCAGAGAAGCCCTTCTTGTTGTGCTGGCACACCCGTGCACCACACACCCGCTGGCTTCCGGTGGACGATGCAGACTGGGAGCCGTTCGCCGAGATCGATCCGGAGATCCCCAACCCAGAGTATCCAAAACTCAACACCAAGCGCGTGAAGCGCATGACCCGCGAGTACCTTGCTAGTGTCCATGGAGTGGATCGCAATCTTGGCCGAGTTCTGGCCAAACTCGATCAATTAGAATTACGAGAGGATACCGTAGTAATCTTCACCTCTGATCACGGCTACAGCATGGGCCACCATGGCATCTGGCACAAAGGCAACGGCCATTGGGTCCTCACGGAACCACCAGCAGCAACCGACAATATCCCAAAGAATCAGCGCCCAAATCTATATGACCAATCGCTACGCGTTCCCACAGCAATCCGCTGGCCTGGTAAGATCGATGTAGGCTCCTCTTACGATGGAACAGTGAGCAATCTTGATTGGTTCCCAACCATCCTCAAGATGGCCGAAGTCAAGTTGCCAGCAACCATGGTTATCCGCGGACGAGAAATACCTTATCACGACAATGCTGGCGCCATCGAGCCATTCTTCGCCCAATATTCAACTCATCACCAGAGCCGCACACACATGCGCGCTATTCGCACGTCATCCTGGAAACTCATTCGAGATTTCCTCAATCCCGATCGCGATGAGCTCTATCACTTAGAGATAGATCCTGGCGAACACACTAATCTCATTGACTCACCGGATAGCAAGATCGTCGCCCAGAAGGAGTCGCTTCATGAACGATTGGTGTCATGGATGGCCTCTATCAAAGACCCTGTCACACCAAACGGTTACGCCGTGACGGATGTAGCCGGGAGAGGAGACGCAGGCTACAGAGGTGACGGCAAACCTGCTGTTGCCGCTCAGTTGAACAATCCATTTGGAATAGCCGTGGGACCTGATGGGTGCCTCTATGTTTGTGACACAGGCAATCACGTCATACGTAGGATCGATGACGCAGGTATCATCACAACGGTAGCTGGAAATGGCACCGCTGGATACTCTGGTGACGGAGGCCCAGCCAAAGAGGCTCAACTACATGAACCCTATGAACTCCGTTTTGACGAGGAAGGACATCTCTTCTTTGTGGAAATGAAAAACCATCTGATCAGAAGGGTTGATCGAGAGACTTCTATCATTTCCACTATTGCAGGCACCGGGCAGCAAGGCTTTTCAGGTGATGGCGGCTCCGCCCGCGAAGCAACCTTTTCTCGCCCCCACAGCATTCAATTTGGCCCAGATGGGGACCTCTATATCTGCGACATCGGCAATCACCGTTTGCGCAGGGTTAACCTACGAAGAGGCACTGTCACCACCTTCTGCGGAAACGGTGAGAAGACTCTTCCAAGGGACGGTCAGTCAATTTCCGGCGCCCCACTTTTCGGCCCACGGGCGATCGACTTTGATCACGAAGGTAATCTCTGGCTGGCCCTACGTGAAGGAAATAGGCTCTATAAGCTGCGCCTTGAAGAGGGCACCCTTCATTGGATGGCAGGCACGGGCAAGAAGGGCTTCAGTGGCCACGGTGGACCGGCCAAGAAGGCCACCCTCTCAGGGCCTAAGGGCGTCAGTGTGGGGCCCGATGGACGCGTCTATTTGGCCGATACAGAGAGCCACAGCATTCGCATCTACAACCCTAAAAATCGCCTTCTATCACTCTTATCAGGCGATGGAGCGAAGGGCGTCTACGCTCGGCCTCATGGTGTCTTTGTTGATCAAGCGGGCACGATTTACGTCGGTGATAGCGAGAACCACCGTATCGCCGCGATCAAGAGGAGACCTTAGGAGGATTTCTTACATGACCGAGGCCAGTGCCAACCAGTCCTTCCGAACAACTTCCGTGACCACGAGTCGAGGATCACTGCCCTGGTAACCAGCATAGGCCAACTTTAGCGTCAGCTTCACTGGTGACTCCCCATATTGAGCAAACACCTTGTTCAACTCGCCCCCTGCGAGACTCGCGGCATCCGCATAACCAATTACTTTTTCCTCGCCTCTTGAAGAATGTAATGATAGGGCTATTTCCCTAGATCCTCCATTTGATCGTGCAGAGACTTTGCTAGCCAAGACTCTAAACTCCATGGGCAACGCTGGCTTTTCTGTCAAGAAAGTGCCCCAGTTCATTGCAGAGTAACCAGACAGCGACGGCCAATCTAACACGAACTCCTCACCGTGGCGCCTGACATAGAATTCGATGGTTCGTCCATCGGAGTAGGCTCCAGTACCACGAAAGAAATTCACCTCTCCCTGCTCGACATGGGTGAGGTAAGGATCTAGTGAAATTTCGCTTGGCTCAGTACCATGAACAGTATAATTTTGGGCTAACATTGTCAGGCCATCGGCAACCATCGCGGCTTTTGCCTCAGCGGAGCCAGCCTGATGAAAAGCCTGGACTAAGTCTTTGATCTCATTCTGCTCTGCTAGTGTGAGAGGGGGTGGCGCTGGCAGATTGTCACGAGACATGCTCGCAGGTTCAAACTCTACAGCCTGCTGCTTCTTGGTCTGGTAGAGGTCGTGAATCAGGTATGCAACCGCGAGGCCACCGGCGATATCCCAGCGACGATGGCCAACTTCTTCCATGTTGCCACCGGATCGGCCGCGATAGCCGACTGCTCAAATTCAATGGCACTCTTGCGACGGGTTTTAAGAAGATTGGTGCTCTCCATGGGTGGAGCCGTCTGCCGTAGGTTTTCTACTCTACTCTGTCCCGGCTCGCGAAAGGTAAGGTAGGGTTCAGCGGGCTTCTCTTGTCCCGAAGGCTCTGCCATATTTGGAGAACCTTTAGTTGAACAATCGGTTCTCCCAACCGGCGGAATGTGTCTTGGCTGAATCTCGGGTCGCTGTCCATCTCGTCGTGGCGGAATATGAGATCGGCTAGAGCGAGGTTGAGACTCGAAAGTCTCAAGAGGTACAATATCATCGGTAGAGTTGGGGGCCTTTGCTTGATGCTTGTCTGAAGGCGACACGTTAAGCTCCTCCGTAGAGCATGCCGCAAAGAATTGTTCAAGCAGATGCAGGCGATCTGGGTGGTTCGAAGGAACACCAGCCTGCTCGTAGTAGCGAAGCGCCCTTACCACCGAGTCGAGCGTCGACTGGACTGGTGCCGGTTCTTTAATCTGCTTGGATACTTTTTGAAGCCCGGGGACTTGAGCTGGCACATTCTTCTTCGGAGCTGTGTCTTGCTGCAATGGAACCTCAGGCTGAGGCTTCTGCGGCAAACGCATCGTCGTCTGGCAGCCGTTGCATTGGGATATCTGAACAAGATCCTTTGCAGCAAACGGGTGGTGATGACCACAACTCGGACATTGGCAATGAAGAGTGTGGTCTCCAGAGGCAGCCTCAAGTGATGAAGCAGGCGTTACCTGCCGATCTTGAGAACTCCTGGTTATTTGGTGGGACTTTATTGAACCTAATTGGATTGAAGGGACAGGTCGCAGGAAAGGAGGGAGCTCAGTCCGGGACGCTGGAACTGAAGCTCGAATCGGCTTCGCGCAGCGTGGGCAAGGGCCTTCAAGCGGTCCTGAGTGCAGAGGGATCGTCAGATTACAACCACAGTGGGGACACCCAAAGTGGACGGTCTGGGAAGGAATGGCGCCCATTACCGAACAACCATGATTTCAATAATAACTAAATCAATTCCACATTCTGAAATTCATGCTTTCTAAATTATTAACGAAGCCAACCGAAGATGCGATCCATCACCCCACGCTGTCGCTTCGGCCTGGGAACAGGTTGCATCGGCTGTGGGCCTGAATACGGAGGCCTTCCTGGCCGATTCCATGACCGCTGCCCATCATGATAGGTGCAGAGTAGGCGACCATCCATGAGATCTTCAGGTATTGATTCATTCATTGCCTGGCCGCTATGCTGACAATTAGACGTGGCCAGTTCTCCAGATAGACGGCAAACCTCGACATCGCCACGGTCAGGGCCCGAAGACAGGGCCTCTGCTGGGTAGCCTTGCTCCACAGCTGCTTTCATCACGTCCACCCACACTGGTAACGCCGTTCTGCTGCCGTAGCCACGCGGCATCACCGGCAGGTTGTTGTCGATTCCCACCCAGACACCACAGGTAAGCGAACTGGAGTAACCGACGAACCAACCGTCCCGGTAGTCATCTGTCGTTCCAGTCTTGCCTGCAGCAGGCCACGTCCAGCCCAAGCGCTTTGCACTTGCCGCCGTCCCCTTCTCCACCACATCGGACAGGCCCTGCGTTACCAAGGAAGCCGTTCCTTTCGCTAAAAGACGCTGTTTGAATCCCGAAGTCACGTGATCTAGCCGTATCCCGTTTCGCGTCACCTTCTGAATGATGTGCCACTGAGGACGTGTCCCGTCATTGGCCAATGCCGTGTAGGCGCTGGTCACTTGCAAGAGAGGTGCCTCAAAGGCTCCAATATACATCACTGGAGAATCTGGCAGAGGAGTTTTCTTAGGATCAGCTAGATTCGCTGCGTAAGCGAGTTCGCGCACCGCATCTAGCCCTGCTCGTTCTCCCACCCTCACGGTCATGGTATTCCTCGAGGCGACCAAGCCATACTCAGCCTTCTGACTACCGCGGTAAGTGCCGTCTGAATTGCGAGGACTCCAAGGACGCAACCCGTGATGCTCAAGCTCGTGATGCCGGATCCTACCATCATCGATGCTAGTGTGAGGGAGCAAGCGACGCTGCTCGTACGCCGACGCATACACGAACGGCTTGAAAACCGATCCCACCTGTCGTTTCGCGTGAAGCGCTCGATTGAACTTGCTCTGCTCATAGTCTCGGCCGCCCACAAGCGCGACAACGTCACCGTTATCATTGTCCAACACGACAACACTGCCCTGCAAGTAGGTGGTCCTGCGTTCGTCCCCTTTGCTCCACGCTGCGGTAAAACTCGCATAAGTTGGATGTTCATAGCCAGGAGTTGACTCAAGTGCCGTTAGGCGTTCCTGGAGAGCCTTCTCTGCAGCCAACTGCACTTCCTGATCAATGGTTGTGAAGACTTCCAGCCCTCCATCTTCCTTGTACTCCTGATCCCTCAACCAGGTCTCGTTGAGATATCGGCGAACAAAGTCCATCGCATAATTCTCCTGCCAGACCGATTGAGGCTCTGGTTGAATGCCTAAAGGTGCGGCCTTTGCTGCAATGGCTTCTGATTCCGTTATCTTGCCAATGGTCACCATGCGTCCGAGCACGGTATCCCTCTCGCTCACAGCTCCTTCGGGATTCTTGAAAGGCGAAAACCTGTTGGGACTTCGAATGATTCCAGCGAGCGTCGCAGCTTGCCCCAAGGTCAGGTTACTCGCAGGGATGCCAAAGTAAGCCTGACTCGCTCTTTCCAATCCATAAATACCACTCCCAAAGAAGATCCGATTGATGTAGAGTTCGAGAATCTTATTCTTAGAAATCCCACTCTCTATCCGACGCGTGAGCATGACTTCGACCAGCTTCCGATGGAGCGTCCGATCCATCAAACCATAGCTATTTCGGGCCAGCTGCATTGATATCGTGCTCGCTCCTTGAACAAACTCACCGTCCTTGATATTGCGAACAACTGCTCGTACCACGCCCTTATAATCGACCCCACGGTGCTCAAAGAAACTCGTATCTTCCCGGGCTAGCAATGCGTCAATGAAATAGCGGGAGGTCTCGTCTAGCGGAATGACGTCGCGATTCATCCCATGAAGTCTCCCAATGAGCTTGCCTTTGACATCGTAGACCTTCGTCCGTTCGGGCATCTTCCCGAGCTCTTCCAGGTCAAACTGGCTCGCTAGATGGGCATAGCGCACGTAAAAACCCAATGCGACCAGTGCAGCTAGTCCCGAGAGCAGCCCCAGGAGAAAGATCCAGGTTCGCAAACGAAAGAGGCCAAAACCACGTCTGCGAAATTCCGGGGTGCGCCAAGGTGCTCGAATCATTGGGATAGATGGAAAGATATACGTGGGGCCTTGGAGATTCAATTTGCAACTGCTTGTCCTTGGCCGCTATGAGGTAAGACGGCGGCACTGATAGCCTTTATTCAATGAGCACTCAAACCTGGCAACCACTCATCGAAGCCGCTCTCGCCGAGGATCTTGGCGGCGTGGGCGATCTCACATCCAAATACTTCGTCTCGGAGGAATCAACCTCCCGTGTTCGCATGGTCGCACGAGAAGCCTGCGCCCTCTCAGGAATCGAACTTGCAGCAGACGTTTTCACCACCGTAGATGCCTCTCTCAACATAAAGATTACGTTAGGTTCAGGCCAGCAGATCTACGATTCCGGAATCAACAGGGCCGCGATTCTGGAAGTTTCAGGCAACACCCGTTCGATCCTCACAGCAGAGCGCACTGCCCTCAACTTCGCTCAGCGCCTGACCGGTATCGCCACCCTTACCGCAGCCTTCGTCAATGAAGTGCAGGGCACCAATGCCATCATTCTCGATACACGCAAGACGACCCCAGGTTGGCGCGCGCTTGAGAAGGCTGCCGTCGTCCATGGGGGTGGTCAGAACCACCGGATGGGTCTCTATGATCGCGTCATGATCAAAGACAATCACCTCGCTGCAGAAGACGCCCTAACGGAAATTCAAACAGGCATCGACGCACTTCACAAGGATCATCCTGGAGTCGAGGTCGAAGTCGAAGCGGATACCCTCGACCAAGTGCGAGGATTCCTTACTTTAAAAGGCGTCGACTACATTCTCTTGGACAACATGACCAACGGCCAACGACGCGAGGCCGTCGCCCTAGCAAAAGACACCAGCGTAAAATTAGAAGCCAGCGGAGGGATTGTTTTAGAAACTGCTCATGCCGCGGCCGAGACTGGCGTCGACTTCATCTCTATCGGTGCCATCACTCATTCCTCGCGATCGATTGATCTGGCGTTAGATGCAATCTAATCGCAAATCCCCTCCCCCTGTGGGCTGTCTATAGTAGTAAATATGGGATTCACAATCTTCCCCATGTGGATCGTGGCCCCTAAACACTCCAGCGGCACGGGCCCGACGTTGTCAAAGTAATGATCAACGCGGTCTAACTCAGCCTGAGGGTTCCGAACGATCAACGTTTCACCATCATCGGATAGCGTCGCTGTCGCACCGTCTCGAAAGGCCATGCCAAGACCACGCAATTTCTCCATAAGATTGTTGTTGGTAGTTAGATCACCTTGCCAAGGATAGCGCCGGGTGAAGAACGCTTCTACGCGGTCCGATGGGAGACAAAGACGGCGCCATAAGGATCAATCCAATACCTCACGTCAAGTTGCTCAGTAAGTTTAAGAAGCTACGATCCTAATTTAACATTTGTCTCGTCCAAGCTAACGGTTTCCAACAACGTTTCTGGTCTGTCAGTATTAATCTTTCGTTCATCCACGAGTATCCGCACGCCATCAATCGCGACTGCGTCTCCTAAGGTCAGCGAATCTGCCTGATAAGATGGAATGATGAGGCCACCCGACTTCGCAGTAAAGAAGCCGATACCTGCAACCGCCTTAAGCGGTCTCGTAGCAGTTACCATTCTCACTAGCAGTTACCACAGACGACTCTGCGCCCGACCACATCTCAAACGACAGAATGACAAGAATCAGACACACCATGGCCGCTAATAAAAGCTTTCTAACCGAAATCGAATCGCAAGCCATGAGATCTACTAACCCGATCACCAATTGAAAGTCAATTCTAACAAGGGAATTTTAGCGATTGGTGGACAACTCGCTTTCCACCTGACGCTTCATCCTTCTCCACTCTGCTTGAGCGCCAGTCAGTTTCATATACTGGCGCCTGCCTGTGTTTGTACCCTTATTGGCAACCCGCGTGAACGGGATACTACGATAATCGATGTATTGGGCGAGCTCCTTGCAGAGATCTTTCGTTCTCAGGTCTAGCCGTCGATCTACATTCCATAGTGTTTTGAGCAATGGATCACAAACCTTCTCGCGAAAGTTGCGATTGTGCCCTTGGCTGCTTACTCCCATAACACTGCCCGCTTGCTTGTCCAACCAGTCCAGAGAAGCAGCAAATGTCGCTCGAGGCGGTTTTGCAAGAGTTCCATACTTGCGGAGAACCGTCGTCGAAAGATGTGAGGGCACAGCTTCTTCTATCTCTGCGAGCCATGTCAGCAACCGCCTGTTCAGGCTGATCTCCTCTGGGCTCGTGATTCTCTTTCCCAACATCGGAACACAACGCAAGAAAAGCGCACGCGCAGTGTCTCTGTCAGCATCTTCAGCATGCCAAGCGATAACCTCACGCACAGAGTTAGCGGCAATCAGTTCGACCAACGTGAGCCTATCCAACTGATCAAAGGCCATCCAATTTCGAAAAGCCGCCGGCGGCAGGGAAGGCATCAGAATAGCGTCCACGCTGTGAGACCTCGAAACGGTGGCATCCAACCGAGCAAATACTCGCTCGTTGGATAGATCTTCACCCACACCGCAAAGGGCGGTCCGGAGATCCCAGGACCAGCCATCAACCATTTGCTCAATAAGCAAGCGCACAAGTGTATCTCGTCGCATACGCGAATCGAGGCTACGCGAATCCCCCGTGAGCGTCATTTCAAAGTGCCTGGCGACAAAGGGATGACTCAGGGCCAAGTCATCATGAAAAGTCGGAGACAAGACCTGGCTTCGCTTCTCATGGATAATGGAAAAGGCGCCCCCGTCAGTCAGCGGCTTCGCCACGCCTGTCACATAGCAAAACTTGCCCGATTCATCGAAGAACTGGACTCGAGCTGTAAGTTGTTTCAACGGACGTAGCCTGGGAGGGACGGCATCATCCCAAAGAGAAGCACCCTTGGATTCACGGTTCAGCACTTCGTCTAAGACGTCTGTTAACAGCTCGCGCAATCGACTATCTGGCTCCTCAGCCCCCTCAATCGAGACAATGGACTCAATCCTCGCTATAATCTCTTCCTTCTTCTTGTAGTGCCCTGTAGGCCGAGTAGCTAGTCCATGCCGGAGATGGAAATTTCCCACTACGATGTCACGATCAAAGGGCAGGAAATGATGGCTGAGCAACAATGCCATGGCCTTGGCACGAGGCGTTATGGTTGCGTCGTCAGGGAAATTCCGCGCCAAACTTGTTAATGCCCAGGCCAGCTCGATGCGCTGCTCTTGAGGCAGCGCGAGGGCCGTCTGATCAAAGAGCACCACGGCAAAGTCAGGTTGTCGATAGCCCTCGTCTGCACTGGTCCAATCTAGGCAGAGTAGGCCGGCGAACAAGACCATGAACCCGATTGCCCTCACAAACCTGATGGATGATCGATGAAGAGATGAGGCCTGTTGTAGTGCTCACCTAAATGCGCAGCAAGCGCACGTACACCAAAGGTCTCGGTCGCATAGTGGCCCGCATAGAAGAGATTGACCCCAAACTCTTCAGCCAGAGCATAGGTGTGGTGCGGTCCTTCCCCAGTGATAAAGGTATCGATCCCTTCAGCCGACATAGCAGCCACCTCCGAACCCGCCCCTCCAGTGATGATGCCAACCTCTCTGATCTCTTCTGATCCTCCTGGAGCACAATGAACACCACTCCCTAGCAAACCCTCTAACATCTCCTTGAGACTTTTCCGCGTCCACCCCTCGACTTGAGCCCGACGCCCCAGGAGGATGCCCTTCCAGGGAAAGAACGGCGTGGTCTCCTCCAAGCCTAGCGCTTTAGCCAGAAGAACATTATTCCCGTAGATCTCATGCACATCGAGTGGGATGTGCGCACTGTAGATCGCCAGGTTGTGCTCCATGGCGAGTTTCAACTTCTCATAGTAGGCACCTTCAATCATCTGCACACCGCTCCAGAAGAGTCCGTGATGCACGACCAGGAAATCGACCTCGGCATCGACCGCCTGTTGAATGACCGGCAGGCAAGCATCGACTGCTGCCCCGACCTTGCCAACAAAGCCGTCATTGGCAAGCTGAACACCATTGTGTGCAGGCGGGTAATCTGGGGTTTCGTCCACACGCAACAGCGCCTGGAGATAGTTGCGGACTTCGGGAAGCTCAGCCATAGAGTAGCCTCAATCTATAGACGATTGTTCGGCTGGCAAGATGATCGAGGACGCCCCAACTCCCTATGGCAAAGAGGGAGGCTGGAGTGGCAGGTGAGACAGGACTCGAACCTGCAACCCTCGGTTTTGGAAACCGATGCTCTACCAATTGAACTACTCACCTATACCCCAAGTCCTTAGATAGCGGCGTGGCGAAGGCTTGGCAACTAGAAAAGCTGGGAGGCCGCTACACACGAAAGCAGGCCAAAACCGAGCTCATCATGGGGTTCTGTGTAGCCACCAGCCACGGACACTTAGATGGCAGCCACTCGCAATCCTGGCGGATCTGGGACCTCGAGAGCGAACTCACAGCTGCCCAGCCTCTACTCCCCATAGGATCCTCTTTTCACAAAGCCCTGACGCTTGCTCATCGGCCTAAGCTGCGGCAGGATCCGAAATGCAATATCCCCTGACGCTCTCGTTCAAACTGATTGCTCTCGCTCCTCAAGTAACGATCACCGATGCGGGCGGAGAGACCATCTTCTACGTGAAGCAAAAACTGTTCAAGCTCAAGGAGCACGTGCAGATCTTTACGGACGCGACCCGAGCCACTCCTCTCGCGGACATCAAAGCAAACAAGGTGATCGATTGGTCTGCCCGCTACAATTTCACGTCTCCAGACGGATCAGCCCTCGGCTCGGTCGGCCGCAAAGGCATGCGCTCCCTCTTCAAGGCTCACTACGAAACGTTCGTCGGCGCCGATGAAAGCCATGATTTCGATATCCAAGAAGAGAACGCCCTGGCAAAGATTGGCGATTCAGTATTCGGTTCCATCCCCGTGCTCGGCATGCTAACAGGTTATCTTTTTCATCCGAAATACCTGGCCACACGATCCAACGGGACACAAGCCATGCGACTCACTAAGCAACCCGCCATGTGGGAGGGCAGGTTCATTATGGAGAAGCTAGATGATAGCCTCACCAGTGAAGAAGAGCTCAGTCTGATGCTCTCTTACCTGATGCTCGTCATGCTAGAACGCTCGCGTGGCTAATGAGCGATACAGGTGATGTCCCGCAGTATCGTAACCAACAACGATTCAAACACTTCATGATGGCTTCCAGATACTGTTCTATTTACACCTCTCGAGTCGTCTGCTGTTTCATTGCACTCTTCTTGGATTCAGCTCACGATGAAGTCCGAAGGATATACTCTTCTTAGTCTACCTCTTACGTACGGCTAGCAGAACCAGATGGATCGCAGCCCTGAATCGCCAATGAACCTCTGATAGAGGCAGTTCAAGTGAGCCGCGCAGGGGGAAGTAAGACCGTCTGCGCGCCTCCACCGATCGGTGAATGCTGTCGATGCCGGTTATCAATTGATGAGATCAACCGACTTGAAGACTTGGAATACTGTGTCGCCGTTGCTTCATTAGACAACGAGCGATCCCATGGCCGGAACTGAAGAGATGGTGATTGGGTCAGACGACGATCTCAACGTCTTGGATCGAATCTTTCTTTGCGTTGACTTCGTTCGGGAGCTTTAGGCCAAGCTGCCGTTGGCCATCCACCGAAATCTGTCCTACCGCTCCGTCCTCCTAAAACTTGTTCTTCCACATCATCGACTCCATCGGTTTGGTCGAGCGGACATTGTACTTGGCGGAACCCTTGGCGCTGTAAAGCGTCTTCACGTCACCTTGCACTTCGAAGTAGATGAGCTGACCGATTGGCATGCCTTCATAGACTCGAACCGGTTGGTTGACCGAGATCTCCAAGGTCCAGTGATTGCAGAAACCGACATCACCTTTGCCAGCGGTGGCATGTATGTCGATACCGAGGCGACCGACGCTTGATTTGCCCTCGAGAAACGGCACGTGTTTGTGGGTCTCTGTGTATTCGTAGGTCACCCCGAGGTAGGTCTTTCCTGGCAGGAGCACATAGCCTTCTTCTGGAATCTCCAGCGGCGTGATCTGGTTGTGTTTCTTGGCGTCAAGGATCTCATCCTTGTATACCGCTAGCGCTTTACCCAAGCGGACATCGTAGCTATTCGTTCCAAGAGCCTCGTCCCGGAAAGGCTCGATGACGATGTCACCGGCATCGATGGATTCACGGATAGCTTGGTCGGAGAGAATCATGGGAAGCCTCGCTAGCGCGGATGCCTGGGAAGTCAACCCCAAGGCCAATGAGCACACCATCGATAAAGGGCTTCCCAAACTCGACACAAGGCCCTTACTCTCCGCGACATGCAGACACACGCAGAGCCTCCGAGCGATTGGCGGGGCATCCTCAAACAACTAGGCCCTGGACTGATTATCTCCGCAAACATCGTCGGATCGGGTGAACTCATCGTCACCACCAAGCTCGGTGCCGATGTGGGATTCATGCTGCTGTGGTTCATTATTCTCGGCTGCATGGTGAAGGTCTTTCTCCAGGTCGAGCTTGGGCGCTACACGATCTCAACGGGCAAGACAACTCTCCAAGCCTTGGACACGATGCCTGGTCCGCGATTCCGCGTGTCTTGGCTCGTCTGGTGCTGGCTCATCATGTTCATTGCCACCTTCTTTCAATTGGCTGGCATTGTAGGTGGTATTGCTGAGGTCCTCCAACTGGGTGGCCTGGATCTCAAAGACACCATTCTAGCATTCTTCGTCACCAGTTCGTGCGCTGCTCTGCTCTTCATCGGGCGCTATCGCTTTATCGAGAAATTCTCGACGATCATGGTCGCGAGTTTCACGATCTTCACGATCTTCGCTGTCTTCTCTCTTTATTGGACAGACTTCGGCATCAAGGGGAGTCAAATTGCCGAAGGGCTGAAATTTCAGATTCCGAGTGATCTAGCCGTCGCTCTTGGAGCGTTCGGCGTCATTGGAGTCGGGGCAGCTGAACTCATCTACTATCCGTACTGGTGCCTCGAGAAAGGATACGCGTCAAACGTCGGCCCTAACGATGGCTCCGAGGCTTGGCAAGCGAGGGCCCAGGGATGGATTCGTGTTCTGAAATGGGACGCCTGGGCGTCCATGGTGATCTACACTGGGGCTACGGTTGCGTTCTATCTGTTAGGGGCTGCCGTCCTGCACGGACAGAATATTGCCATTGAGAAGGACAATCTTATTTCCAATCTTTCTAATCTATACACCACATCTTTCGGCAACGTCGGGTTGTGGGTCTTCTTGGTGGGTGGTTTCGCCGTCCTTTATTCTACCGTCTTCATTTCCACCGCTTCTAACAGTCGTCTCTCCGTCGACTTCCTACGCATGTTTGGTTGGATCAAGACCAAGGATGAATCTAGCAGAGTCCGTCATGTGGCCATCGCTTGCATCGCCTTGCCTGCTCTCTACTTTATTTTTTACGTCACTGTAGGCAACCCACTCGGGCTCGTCTTCGTCGGGGCCATTGCCCAAGCTCTCATGCTACCATTTCTGTGCATTGCAGCCCTCTACTTCCTCTATACCCAGACGGAAGAACGGTTGCGGCCGAGCAAAGCCTGGGTCCTCTTTCTGTGGATCTCGTCTGCGATGATGGCGACCGTCGGCATCTACCAGCTCGTCGATAAGCTGAAGTCGATGTAATCCAGCTTGCAGAAGCGCTCGTTGCAAAGACGGTCGCTTTACCCAAGCCCCACCCCTACCGCCCCCTGCTAAAATGCCCAAAGTTCGTTTGTCCGGTCAAGTCGACGGTAGTCAAGATCCTACCCGCGAGGAACGCGCCCGACTACTCTACATGCTCTTCGCCGGAGGCTGGGACATTGATAATGCGAATGGCGACGAGCTCATCACCCTGGGAAATATACAGGGTAAGATCAAAGGGGCCGATGCGTTTGTCTTTACGCGAGGATCGACGCTACAAGAATTGTTCAAGGCCGTCTCCGTCTTCGTTGGCTACCAAACCCTAGATGCTGATCTCTCTGGCAAGCCGACCGCCATCATGAATGGAGATGGATCTTGGCAATCCCTCTTTAGTCTACTCGAACACTTACAAGAGCTCGGCACGATCAAACAGGACTACCGTGATTTCATCGTTCCCGTGAAATCTGCGAAGAACGTCGTCAGAAGGCTAGAAGAAGTCCAAGAACGTGTCATTGCGGACGCAGGACGTCACCACGCAGAGGGTCTCGGCGAAGACAGCAGCAACGTGCAGTCCCACGACACTCCTTTGCCGGATGACCATGCGGGGAATGTTTGCGTATTCTGTTCGGCAAGCATCGAAGATCCCGCTTATCTCGGAGATGGCTACACGCTCGGCAAACTATTAGCAGAGAATCAACTGGGCTGTGTGTCCGGAGCTGGCAAGACAGGAGTGATGGGCGCTGTCGTTCGTGGATCGGTTGACGCCGGCGGCTGGACCGGGGGCTCAAACGTACCTCACATCATCGAGCTCGAAGGCCTCCCCAAGGGACTCTCTAGTTTCTGGTTACGCCCGGACATCTACACGCGCATGGAAGTGATGATAGAGAACTCAGACTCTTTCGTAGCTTATCCAGGAGGTGCCGGCACGGTTCAGGAAGTACTCGCGCTCCTCCTCATGAAGCACGACGGCGATCCGTTGATGAAAGGCAAACCCGTGGTCATCTTCGACAGGAAAGATGAGAAGACAGGCAAACGCTTCTGGGCTCCGTTCATCGACATGCTCTCCAAAACGTGTTGCGCGAAAGAGTTTATTGTCGTCGACGAGCTCGACGACGTCGTACCCGCAGTGAAAAAAGCCATGCCGTTGGTAGAGGCCTAACCAAACCGACTGAAGTCGGCATCCACGGCCCAAAGCAACGATGTTATCCAAAGCGATCCCAACGCTGCTCCTCTTCTCTCTGCTCGCATTACAATTCAAAAGTGGAGCTCAGCTCACCAAGACCGCGCGTTGTCCAGCTCATTGGGGCTTGTTTGAGATCAACTCCAGTAAGATGATCCAGCCTGGCAAACATGCGAGGAAACGCAAGCATCTACTGAAGCCAAAGTTCATCACCGTCCATTCCACGGCGAACGTTAGCCGCGGAGCCAATGCGGAACGCCACGCGCAGGCGCAACGCAACGGTGCCCTCAAGTCCACACACAATTCGTTAGGCTACCTCTCGTGGCATTACACCGTCGATCAGTCATCCATTTATCGCAGCTTGCCAGACACTGAACAAGGCCAGCATGCAGACTACCAGGGTCAAGGAAATCGTGAGTCCATTGGAATCGAAATGTGTGTGAACCGTGGGAACAGCGCTCCACAAACGATTGATCGCACTGCCAAACTCGTTGCCCTTCTGATGAAGCGGCATGGCATCCCTCTCGCCAACGTCGTACCCCACCAACACTGGAAGCGTATTCGATTCAAAGACGGGAAGGATCTCGGCTACAAGAACTGTCCCGGACTACTTTTAGAAGACGGCAAGCTAAAGCGGAAATGGGCCAACTTTAAGGCGGCAATTCAAAGTTATCGGAGGCAACTTTAATCGGCTTGCTTCTGACTCATTGGGCCTTCTAGACTTGACGCATGAGCAGCACACGGCGCGGATTTCTCAAATCGACTCTCGGCTTAGCAGGCCCTCTCATTGTTCCTAGTTCTGTCCTTGGCAAAGAGGGCGCAACACCGCCTAACGAGCGCGTTCAGTTGGGCTGTATCGGTGTCGGCGGCATGGGCAGTGGCAACCTCTCGGCCTTCCTACAGGACAAGCGCGTCGAAGTGCTTGGCATCTGCGACGTGGATGCAAATCATCGTTCTAAGGGCTTGGAAACTGCCGGTCTGAAGCCGGAGGCAGGCACAGGCGACTTCCGCGAACTGATCGCAAGGGAAGACATTGACGCGGTGATGATCGCCACGCCTGACCATTGGCATGCCCTCATGACCGGAGCGGCCATCAAATCGGGAAAGGACGTCTACTGCGAGAAACCGTTGGCAGCAAGCGTTGTCGAAGGACGCTATGTCTGCCGCCTAGCTGAACAATACAGGCGAGTGATTCAGTGCGGCACTTGGCGACGTTCTGGCATTTACACACGAATGGCCTGCGAGTGGGTCAGAAATGGTTACATTGGCAAGCTCCAGCGGATCGAGGTCGGCGTACCTGCCAAGTTCGAGATTCGCCATGGTAAGTTCACCGGTCTTGAGAAGGAGGAGATAGTGCCGAAAGAGCTCGACTATGAAATGTGGTTAGGCCCAGCGCCGAACGCCCCTTACACAGCGGCGCGTTGCCACTTCAACTTTCGGTGGATTACCGATTACGCTCCCGGTTACATCACGGACTGGGGAGCGCACTTTTTGGATGTGGCCCAGTGGGGAAATGACACTGACGACACTGCGCCAATTTCGGTGGCACCCAGCGAGGTGATGCGTAGAGAACGTGGCATTTACAACGCTCCCGAGGCTTTCCGCCTAGACTATCGCTATGCGAATGGAGTGGAAATGACGATGATCTCCACGGCGAATCAGGCTCTCTGGGGAACCAAGTTCATTGGAGAGGAAGGCTCTGTCTTCACAGAGAATACCAAGCTCATTACAGACCCTGCGGGCCTGCGCACGACAAAGCTCAAGCCGACGGATGAGAAACTCTACGAGTCGAGCAACCACCATCGCAATTTCATAGACTCCGTCTACTCGCGTGAAGCGACTGCAGCCCCAGCAGAGGCAGCCCATCGCGCGGCAACTTGCTGCCATCTCGGAGGTATCGCTTCGGCCACTGGGAAGGAGATTCAGTTCGATCCCGAAACGGAAACCATCACGAATTCCGACAAGGCCAACGGGTTGCTCAAGCGCGAGATGCGTGGCGACTGGCAGCTGACCTAGGCTGGGACCTGGAACAGGAAAATCTGGCTAGAGGAGCCGTAATTGTGTCTACTCAAGGCAGTTTACTGCCATGACATCACCAGGATGAATAAATTTACTAAAAATTTCTAGATTTTATTGAAATTATCAAGTTGTCTTAACAGACGACAATGATCGCAAGTTCTCCAACAACCAAATCCACTCGGTCCGCCGGGCTCGAGGTACCCGTGTTCGCCATTCCCCGGGATGGAGATCTTGGTTGTGGAGACACTCAGGTTGTTCATGAACTGATTGACCTCGCCCACGCCATGGGTTTGCAGTCGCTCACGGTTCTGCCTATTCAGGAAACCGTGAAAGGTAATGATCCGGCTTCGCCGATCAGCTTCTATGCTTTGGATCCAATTCTTCTAGATGTCTCACCTTGGACCTTGGATGATCTACAATCGACGGCCTATGATCGGGTGACACGGTCAGCTGACGCCGAATACGACAAGACAAACGGAGACGCCTTGGCCTACAACAGGGTCAAGAAGGTGAAGATTGATCTTCTCTGGCAGGCATTCGAGCATTTCTGGGATGCGCATTACTTGAAGGGTTCGATCCGAGCTAGAGACTATCACCGCTTCTGTCATCGTGAACAAAGGTGGCTGCCCGACTACTGCATGTACCGGATGCTCATGGACTTCGAGCAAGGGCGCGAGTCGTGGGAAGATTGGAGCGAGGACTATGGACGCTATGAAGACGCCCGCCAATTTGTGGCGGCAATTTCAGCGAAGAAACCTGAAGCGCTCGAACGCCAATTGGCCTTCTACGCCTACGTTCAATGGGTCGCAGACACGCAGTGGCGCGATGTACGTGCGCACGCAGAGAGGCTGAATATTCGGCTGATCACGGATCTCCATTGCGGGGTATCTCCTCACTGCGCCGAGTTCTTTCGAGAGCCAGACGGCTTCCGACTGGAAATCAGCGAAGGACGCAAGACGGCAATCTACGAGGGCAACCTCCTCGATCATTTGGAACACCGCCTTCGCCGTCTCAGTCCGATCTTCGAAGAGTTCCGTATACCAGACTTTCGGCAAACAATTCGCCAAGTAGATCAGGACGACGGACTCAAAACGTTTATCAACCGTCTCCCCAACCCGCATGTCTCGGAAACCACGGCCTCCACCATCAGGATCGCCTGGGAGAGCCTTCCATCACTCTCGATGGAATTATCACAACTCTGGCCAGCGCCCAATGGCAAGTTGAATCCTCCAGAGGCAAATGCCCATATGAGCTTCTCATCCTTTGGCGCAAATTCACTGCGTCGTCTCTGGGCAAACGACGAGACCTTCCGCCAACGCTTAAAGAATCAATGGGAAGTGAATCCCAAGAGCTACGATCTCAAGACAACTCTAGCACTCTTGCGCAAACTCTTTCAGTATCCGGCCAAGCATGTGCAGATCTCCTACCTCGACTTAGCAGGCCTAGAAAATGGCCCTGGCCCGAACTGGCTCGCCCGTTATAAGAAGGGCCCCCGCGCCATGATGGAAGATCCAGATTGGGATACGTTCCGCGAGGAGTTTCGGAAGATTCTCCAGCAAACCTACCGCCTAGGTGATTCCCCGGAAAAACCAGTGGAATCCGAGTGACAACGCTCAGGTTGGGTGTTCAGGTGCGCCCGTGTCGAGTGACGCCGAAAGCATTTACCGCCAACAAATCCAGGCCAGCATCGCTAGCATGGAGGCCTCGCTCGTATTAGGACCGGATGTGTCCAAGGCCGCCAAGCTCATGGCCAATGCTCTGGGAAAGGGGCAGCACCTTTATGCCTGCGGCAACGGCGGCAGCGCAGCGGACGCCTCACACTTTACCACAGAGCTGCTCTGTCGTTTAAAGGACGACCGCCCCCCGCTTCCAGCTGTGGCCCTAACCGCCGATAGCAGTTTTCTCACAGCGACATCGAACGACTACGGATATGACGAAGTCTTTGCCCGCCAAGTGCGCGGCCTGGGGAAGTCCGGCGATGTGCTAGTCGCCATCTCCACCAGTGGTGATTCCACCAATATCAAGCTGGCCCTCGAAATGGCAAAGGAACAGAATATGGTCGCCGTGTCTCTGTTAGGTCGAGAGGGCGGACTCTGCGCCGGTTTGGCAGATGCCGAGATCATCGTGCCCTGCCAATCGACCGCACGCATCCAAGAAGTTCATCAGGTAATCATTCACACTCTCTGCCTCATCACCGAGCACACCTTGTTTGACATGCCGAACCACCTCTGAGATTCTAACATATCAATACAATAACCTAAGTAGATAGACCCAAACGCATGAAAGACCCAATCACAGTCTCCGTCACCGGTGCTGCCGGACAAATCGGTTACGCGCTCCTCTTCCGCATCGCCTCCGGCGCCATGTTCGGCCCAGATCAACCCGTGAACTTGCGTCTGATTGAGATCGAGCCTGCCCTGCCGGCGCTTGAAGGCGTCGTCATGGAACTCGACGACTGTGCCTTTCCCTTGCTTCAGGAAGTCGTTCCCACTGCTGACCTGAACGAAGGTTTCCGAGGCACCAATTGGTCTCTCCTCGTCGGTAGCGTCCCGCGGAAAGCCGGTATGGAGAGAAAGGATCTGTTGGGCATCAATGGGAAGATCTTCACAGGTCAGGGTCAAGCGATCCAGAAGAACGCCGCTTCCGATGTGCGCACGTTAGTCATCGGCAATCCGTGCAATACGAATTGTCTCATCGCAATGAACAACGCCAAAGACATTCCGAACAATCGCTGGTTTGCCATGACAAAGCTCGATGAGAATCGCGCCAAATCCCAGCTTGCGGCTAAGGCTGGGGTACACGTCAGCAAGGTTGGTCAGATGATCATCTGGGGAAATCACTCAGCCACACAATATCCTGACTTCTACACCGCACAGATCGGCGGCCAACCCGCCACCGCGGTCATCTCCGATGAAGAATGGCTCAAGGGCGAGTTTATCAGCACGGTTCAGCAGCGTGGGGCGGCCATCATCAAAGCGCGGGGCGCCTCGTCGGCCGCCTCTGCCGCCAACGCCATCGTCGATTCCGTCCGTTGCCTCACGACCCCCACCCCTCAGTGGGACGCGAACAGCGTCTGCGTCTGTTCCGACGGAAGCTACGGGGTGGACGAAGGTCTAATTGCCTCTCTACCCATCCGCACCAATGGCGACGGCTCTTGGAGCGTGGCAGAAGGCATCCATATCAATGAATTTAGCCGCGAGAAGATCGATGCCTCGATCAAGGAACTAAACGAAGAACGGGAAGCCGTCAAAGACCTCTTGTCCTAAGGATTTCTGTCTAAAAAGAGACACTTCTGGCGTAATTTAGACACCTTTGGGAGACCATTCTCATCCTTCCCAGAAATGTACTTTAATTCGCAAACAGCTGGCATATAACGTGCTGGCGACCAAACCGAGTTGGGGTCGAAAACTTCAAATCCTTCTCCCAACACTCTAACCATAAAACACAAGAAAGACACGATGCCCAAATTCAAACTGGAATACCTCTGGCTGGACGGCTACACACCGGTGGCCAACCTCCGCGGCAAGACCATGGTGAAAGAGTTCGACTCCTTCCCAAGCCTCGATCAACTGCCCGAATGGGGATTCGACGGTAGCTCCACGCTGCAGGCAGATGGAAGCGATTCCGACTGTATCCTCAAGCCAGCGAGCGTCTTCCCTGACAGCACTCGCAAGAATGGTGCGCTCGTCATGTGTGAGGTCATGCTGCCCACCGGCGAACCTCACCCCTCCAACACCCGCGCCAATATCCCTGACGATCCTGATGCCTGGTTCGGCTTCGAGCAGGAATACTTCCTTTATGAAGATGGCCGTCCGTTAGGCTTTCCAAAGCATGGCTACCCGGCACCACAAGGCGGCTACTACACAGGAGTTGGCTTTAGCAATGTCGGTGACGTCGCTCGCCAGATCGTCGAGGAGCACCTCGACATCTGTCTCGACGCTGGCATCAACCACGAGGGGATCAATGCCGAGGTCGCGAAAGGTCAGTGGGAATTTCAAATCTTTGGCAAAGGCTCTGCTTCGGCGGCTGACCAAGTTTGGGTGGCTCGCTACATTCTCGCACGCGTCTGCGAGAGCTACGGCGTTGACGTCGAATACCATTGTAAGCCTCTGGGAGACACCGACTGGAACGGTTCCGGCATGCACGCGAACTTCTCCACCAAGAAGATGCGTGAAGAAGGCGGCAAAGAATACTTCGAGAAGCTCATGGAAGGCTTCAAGAACAACATGGAAGAGCACATCGCAGTCTATGGTCCAGACAACCACATGCGTTTGACTGGTCTGCACGAGACTCAAGCCATCGATACGTTCTCATGGGGTATTGCTGACCGCGGAGCTTCTATCCGCGTGCCGCACGCCTTCGCAAAGAACGATTGGAAAGGCTACCTCGAAGACCGCCGTCCAAACTCACAAGGTGACCCTTACGCCATCGCTGGCCGAATCCTCAAGACCGTTCAGGAGGCAGGCTAAGTCGCCTGACGAACTGCTTTACGAAAGGCGCATCCCTGCAACGGGATGCGCCTTTCTTCATTTTAGGGAACGACTTCTCAACGTTCCGATCGCGGAAAGAATCCACTCCCTTCTCCGTATTGCCATTCTCCAGTCACCAAGAGCCGACATTGCTGATCAATGAAGTCTGCTAGAGTGGCACTCGTAAGACGCGTGTCATCATCGTGAGCATAGCTGATAATCTGCCCAAGACGCCCTTCAACACCCGGTACCATGTCGATACATTCATGATCTCCAACACCATTGGCAGTGAATGGCAACCACCCAGGCTGATAGAACCCGTTAGCCAATTCTGACGCTTCGTTGGCAAAGTCTAAGAGATCGTCTTGTCCCTCGACCACGGAACAGAGACACTGTTGCCATTCAATGATTTCGCTCAGCGAATGCCAGTGCCCATAAGGAAAGAAGTGGTTGTCGATCAGGATGACTGGTTCTCTCTGCGACCGTTCCTGACCGTCATGAATCCGGTAAAGTTCCTTTGCTTCTTCGGACAATGCATATCCGGTAGCTTCCTCGACTTTGGCAAACTCCATCTCCTCACATCCAGGCCGCAGGAGCCCGAGGATTGCTTCTGCACCGACATGCTTTACTTGATGCACATATCTTTCCCAAGCTTCGTTCACCGAAATGTTAGAGGCCTAAATGGAGGACCAAGGGCCAACAACCTCTTTACTATCACACGCGGAAATAGAGTTTCCGTCGATGCAGCCACCAGCAAAAGAACACCGCTAGACCGATTCCGCCTAGAGCGATGATCAAATCCCCAAGCCCATGCGATAGCCCATCGGCGAAGCCTTTAATTGGCCCGCCTAGCACTCGACCAACAAGATCATCAAAATTCATGATGTTCCCCAATAGATATATGGTGATCGGATTGAGCCCAATCCAAATGAACGGTTGGGCCCACCGAGAATGGCCTTTGACATCGATCGCCCAATAGAAGAGCGCCATGAATAACGCACTCCAACCCGCAGCCACGAGCACATAACTACTTGTCCAGAGCTTCTTGATCACTGGGAATTGCAAGCCCCAAAAATACCCCAGAACGATGGCAGCCACGCCGGCTCCAGCCAGCCACAGGACCTTCTGCTGTTCGGTCGTCTTCGGACAGCGTAAGAACATACCTACAAACACACCAAGCAAGCATGTCCCAATCGCAGGCAAAGTCGAAAGCAGACCCTCCGGATCATGCGATCCGTCCCATTTGAAGAAAGGCACGTATTTGGAATCCACCCAGTTTGCGAGGTTCTTTCCTTCCTCGAAGCTTACCTGATCCAATCCAGGCATCGGCACAAAGCTCATCAAGGCCCAGTAGCCTCCTAATAGCCCCAAAGCCGCAAAGAGGAGGCCGCGTGGCTTCAAATAAAGGTAGAGAAGCCCCGCACAAAGATAGCAGATCGCGATTCGTTGGAGCACGCCAAACAAGCGAATCCCCTCGATCCCCTCACGTCCCGCTATTTCGTTCCCCCAGCCGCCGTAGTAGATTATGCCAATAAGGTAGAGAATCACGCCGCGCTTGATCACCCGACGGGCCGCAGCGGCTTTACCGCCCCGTTCCTCTGCTTTCGCGAGTGCGAATACCAGCGAGACGCCCGCAATGAACACGAAGAGAGGGAAGATCAGGTCGTAGAACCGAAATCCCTCCCAGGCCACATGATTCAACTGTTGAGCGAGAACCTGAAGAGGACCGGACTCTGCCGCCTTCCAATGCTCCAAGGCGTGCCCAATGGAATCTCCCCCCATGATGAACATCATGTCGAAGCCGCGCAACGCATCCAGAGAAGCTAGGCGAGAATTCTGGTATCTATCGTCATTCGCTGGCGTTTCCATGGCTAGAAGGACTAAACCAGTGCCGGACGTCCTGGCGAGCCTTTATCGAATTCTCCATCTCAACTCCGAAATAATTCTTTTGGCTAAGAATATTATTAATAATCTTATTTATTATTGTTTTTTTGTCGCAATGGAAGCTCAACGCGGACACTACCTCACAGAAATGAAAATCACATCGAGCAAGCCCAGCGACCAAGGATTCGACCTCAAAGAACCCATCTTCGGCCTCGCTGCACTCGCGATTGTTGCCCATTTCGCCAGTCCTAGACTGACTGAATTCTCTCAGGAAACGGGCATGCAATTGGGCGACACCACCGAAGACGTTAGCAGTATTCTCAGTCGTCGGTTCTAAACGCCGTCACGGAGGAAATCCAAATCCCAGCTTCACGGCTGCATACTCAGGATGAATGCTTCCATCCGCCCTCCGGATGATAAGCGGTGGCTCTTCCCAAGTTTGATCTCGAATTTCTTCCGGTAGATCAGCACTGCACATTAAGATAAAGACTCCTAAGAGAGGCGGTTCGCCCTCTCTTAGCACTATGGGTCGCTGCCGCACGATGCTGAGGCCAGCATCCTTGGCCCCAACGACCACGCGTTCTGCTTGCTCGCTTGGTGTTATCGGAAACACACAAGCAAAGGTTCCCCCTCTTTCCATATGTCTCGCGGCAGTCTGACAATAGTCTGCAATGGTACCGCGAACTTCAAAACGGCAAGCCACCTTCTGGGGATGATCCCCTTCCACGCCTGAGCCCATCGGAAAGTAAGGGGGGCTGCCAAACACCAGATCAAATCGTTCCGTGTCAGTCAGCGTCTGGGCGTCCCTCAAATCGCCTTCACGAATATCGAATCGGCTTTCTAAGCCATTCCATCGCACCGATTTCCACGCCAGTCTGACACTTTCCGTCTGTGCTTCCACTGTCACGATCTGTGCACCCGGCAGTCGCCAGGCAGCCACCATAGCTACAGTACCAATCCCACTGCCAAGATCGAGAATGGACCGAGCGCTCGGACACCAAGAGCTGCCGTACCAAGCAGTAAGAAGATCATCAGTGGAATAGCGGTGCCCTTTCTTCAGTTGGAAGATCCGAAAGTGCCCACAGAGAACGTCGAGCGTCTCGCCCATTTCCACCACCAACTCAGGATCGTCACGGTATCCAGGCACCGTGGGTCCGGGAATCGCATAGCCGCGAAAGTGCGTCTTGGGAGAAATGTCCTTAGCCATGAATCGCGTGAACCTGCGACACCGACGGCCTCAAGTCGACACCCTGATTATTTCTACTCGATAAGTCTTCTAGCTAATGTAGCTCCATCATCTAGCTGGAGCTACAGCCTGGAAGGCCATCCTATAGTATGGAGAACCTACTGACCATTGAAGCATTTGCTAGACACACGCTATTCAAGGCTACCTTTCACGAGAATTTAGCCAAGCGTTCCCGCACGGGACCTACTCTACACCATACCCCGTTGCTGGCGTGCCGTCGTCATCGAGCTTACCGCCAACCCAAAGTAGGCCACGTGCCACGAGATCGAGATAGAGCGGCTCCATCATAGTCTCGTTGTGGTGTCCCACCGTTGTCGAAAAGACGCGGCCTTTGCCGTGATCATTCACCCAAACGCAAGGATGCCTAACCGTTCCCCCATCAATGGTGCCATCAGCTAACACGGTGGCCGTTGGCCAAACTTTCTTCACGTTGTAGAGTTCACCCTTAGGTGTGGTCCAAAGGTAAGGGAACCCCTGCATAACAGGATGCTTCGCTGCCGTCGTCCGCATGGTGATCGGATGCTTCTTCCCATGGTTCATGGAGGTGACTCCTAGAAACTGCGGCCATGCTTTCGTCTCGACCTTCCAATGATAGCTGTGCGCCGTGCAATGGATGGCAACGGCTCCAAGCCCTTGTTTGTGTGTCTCGGTGATGGCTTCGATGTATTTCTCATCTTTCTCGCGGGCGAAACAGATGTTGTAGACAACGGCATCATAACCAACATGCCAGTCTTTCTCTAACAGCTTTTTATATCGATGCTCGTGACCTTTGCCACCGGCATGAATGATTTCCCAATCGACGTTCGCCCGCTCGCCGATACCCGCGCTAATAATCTCCTTCTGATTCTCGTAATCGTGACAACATCCTCCCGCGAACATGAGGACTTTCAGAGGCTCCTTCTTGGAGTTCCCTTCGTCAGCAGCTTGAGCAGTTTGCAATGAATCATGCTGTGTGAAAAGCGCGCCAGCAGTCGCCGCTGCCAATGAAAGAGGGATAAACTTACGTCGGATCATAGACCGACGATAGGTGACAACGGGCATCAATCACAACCTCTAAAAAACATAGAGGCGCTTCCTTGGAAAGGAAGCGCCTCAAATAAACGAATTCTACGAATCGGATGCCCTACTTTTGAACACCTCGGTAGAAACCTGCACCCAGTCCGGCGCGGGCGGCATCGAACTCCTCAAAAGGTCCAGTCTGTTCCGCTGCGATGACCTCCCACATGATCAAGTCCTCTGAGAACTCGATGTCGTAAGTCGCGCCATCTGGCACATCAAAAGAAAAATTGCCGTCAGCGGAGAAAGTGACCATTCCAAGTGGCGCAGGATCTCCTCCGCCAGTTTCGCCTCCCATTGGGAATGGCGAGGACACGAGGCCTGCAATGTCTTCGGCACTAAGAGCACTGTTGTACGTCGCCCAGCCATAAACCACACTGCCGTCACCCATTGGATCCACCGGACCTGGAATGCCTGCCTGCATGAGATTCACCTCACCGGAAAGCGCCACGGCACCCGATGAAGTTCCCACGAGTTCACCGTTGATGTAGAGATGGGTTTCACCAGCTGCGGCATCGCTGACAAACACTACATGCACATCCTCACCGAAGATGGAGGCCACTCCATCAAAGATGTTATCGACAACACCAAACTCTGTTGTTCCGAAGATCCCTTGCATGTTCCATTGGTCAAGCTTTAGCCCCCAAACGTCGTTTCCAGCAATAGCGGTGGAGGCACCTCCTTGATTGGCATTGAAGGAGAATTCATACGTCGCGTCCCCTGACAACTCGCCAAAGTTGACGAGACCAGGCTCGGTCTGAGGACCTGTTGAGATCGCTACGGGATTAAGAGCGCCACGCGCTTCGGGCACACCCAGGAACTCGACCTCAGCAATCTGCATGCTGTTGTCACCGCCAGCGTCTTTCAACGTCGGGAAGATCAGACGGTAAGAAACATAGGCTGTGGCATTCTCGAAGCTGACTTCCTGATGAAATAGACCTGGCGTGATCGGCGCGCTTGCATCCTCATTACGGTCGTCAGGCAAGGCAAGATCACCTTCAGAAATGACTTCAAATGGACCGTCTGGCCCCACGGTGGAACCACTGAGCTGATAGCTTGCCGGGTCACGAGCCGGGTTGTCATTCGCCGTGTAGAGACGAAGTGCGTTCACCACCGTGGCCCCAGCACTTGGCGTCACAATAAAGCCTGAATTGAGATCGAGGAAGTTCAGATGCTTCTGCGCCACATCATCGATGACATGCCTAACAACTTCGCCTCCCGGAGGCAATCCAGCATTCCCGTCATCATCATTCTCTCCGTCTACTCTGACAAGAGCATCTCCAGGTGAGGTGACATCCTGCGGCTCGTCAGACGGCTCAGATACGCCTGCGGTATTACCAGGATTCGCAAAGAGAAACTGGACTTCAGCTTCCGCAAGCTCACGCGAGTATATCTGCACGTCATCAATGATACCCGTGAAACCGAAGCCTCCGTTAAGAGCACCGATCTGAATGACCGACGGGGCGACATCTTCATAGCCGTTTCCTTCCTCCAGCTCATTCACGAGCACACCGTCCACGTAGAGGCGAGTTCGTGTAGATCCTAACTCTAGTCCATTCTGGTCGAGTTGGGTAATGACGACGTGGTGCGGCTGTCCAACCATGATCACGGGATCCGTTTCAATCTCTTGGCCTTCCTGGACAAACCACAGCAGTGGATTGGATTCGCCAACAGCGTTTGTTGCCAAGGCGAAGGGATCCCCGGCCGCCGTTCCCTTCGCTACGAGCATCGAAGCGCCCGCATCCGCAGCATCTGGCTGCATCCACAACGAAATCGTGAGATTCTGAAGCGATGGAATACTCGCACTGGCATCCAGCTGCCCAAATCCACCGCCACCTCCTGCAGGTGAGCCACCGTCGCTGAAGGCAACGCCTGACCCAGTGGCCAATCCCGCAGCGCCCAAAGCAAACGATCCGGTGCCGGCGGCTCCATAGGTGCCATGATAGCGCTGGCCCGAGGCATCCAACATGGCCGTGCCACTCGTTTCATCCATCTGATAGTGAGCCACCAGTCCAGACGGATTCGTCACCCTAGCGGTCACATCGAGTACGATGCTAGCCTCTCCACCATCATTGCTCAAGATCTCGATGCCAGCTTCGAATACTCCCGACTGCCCTTGGGGATCAAACTCGACGACGATCACGCCCTCTTCTGCCGAGGCCAAGGTCTCCGGAAAGGAGACAACACTGTAGAAGTCTTTCTCAGGCCCTGTCGGTGCCACACTGGAAATGGTAAGATCCTTGGTCTCACCGCTGTTGAAGACGACAATACGGCGGGTCTGCACCGATAGATCATTTCCTAGATCGCCGAAAGTGTTTCGGGTAGAAACGGTCGCATTTGGATCATCAAAGAGAATCAGTGGGAAGCCCTCAGCGGTGGGACCGCCCAACGACTCGATTTCCACATCTGACATCTTACCTTCGCGGATCTGCACACTGTTTGCATACCAACCGACGTTCTCATCGCCATTGTCGGCAAAGAGAATAGAATAGTCTTCTAATAAAGCACGACGCGGCTGATCAATGCTATTCTGCTCCCAATCGATTAACTTAATTCCATTGGCATACTTCGTGACGAGCGGAGGATCCGCAGCGAGATCGACCGCAAAGACCAATCGATACCACTCGCCGGCTTCGATCTTCTCTCCTTCAGGAAAGCCATGATAGCCGCCTTGGCCCTGACCAACCTGACCATTCTGCCAGAAATAATCGCCGTCTCCAGAATTCGGAATCACCCCATTTGCACCAGGTCGCGGCGAATCAATTTGGATGATGCCACCTGCCCCACTCGCGTCTGGATGTACCATGACATCCATTAAAAGTGTATACTGATTGACCCGCGTGCCGCCACCATTCGGTACGAGCCCATGGTACATCACGTAGCCAACATCTTTCCCGTTCCCATCGGGCTTTGGCACATACATTACATTGGCAGGCTCTCCATTGATATCAGGGACGCCCAATTCCGTCGTGGTGCCAAACTCCGTAGTGTCGACCAAACTATCTCTTAAAAACTCCAAGTCACGGCCCGTGCTCGCAACAAGATCTCCATTGTCGAAGTCCCACTGGCCAGTCACCGTGGTCACGCCTTCGCCTGGGGAAATCTCAAAATCCCAGGACCTATCGAAGCTGCGGCCCGCTGTATCGTCGTAAAGGACCCTCACTGAATTTGAGAGGTCCTCGCGGGCTGGGTTTGGTTGGTAAGCAATGCTCGTCCGCCCATCTGCATTGGAAATGGTGGAGTCACCCGTGACATCCCTGCCATTGACAAGCATCTGCACGGAATTGGTGACGATCAAGGCCTCCGAATCGATGAGCAAGATCTCAACCTTGTCCCCCGCGGGGATTCCACGCGACCCTGGCTGAGGCCGAATCTCAGCAATGTAAGGATGATTGTGAATGATCGCGGTGCTCGATTGGAACGCTTTGATCGCTCGCGCATCTTCCGGATCATTAATCAAGATCTTGTCTCCTGTTGCAGAATCCACCGAATACCATTCCAAGGCTGCGCCACCCGTCTTCTGGAGATAAACGAGTCTGAAAGGATACAGCCCATCGCTCGGAGCGGTAAACGTGAAAGTGTAATCATCCGGAATCGCTGCAAACTGCGGAGCGTCTGCCGACCTAACATACTCCCCAAGCTTCGTAGCCAGGAAATCGCTGGGGTTGGTTCCGCAATAAACGGCAAAGTTATCATCATTGACGCCACCTGGCGCGTCCGTCCGGTCAATCCACACTTGTCCACCAAAGGTGTGCTCTCCTGCCGTGAGCTCGAGGAAGGTGACAATCTCAGTCGTGAAGTTCGTCGTGTGCCCTTCCGTTCCCGGAATGCCCGGGAAGAGTGCATTCGGATTGAAATTGGTGATAGGCCCTCCTCCCTCTTCAGGGTCGCCGTTCACGTCTTCCACCAACGCTTCCTGTTCAAAGTTGATCGTCGCAATCGAGAACGTCCCATCATCGTTCTCCCCAGGCTCGGCTTCATTTGCGACGACAGCACCTCCAACCTTCAGCGTGCCATTCAGCTGAAAGATTCCACGGCTCAGGACTGGCGGCAGACCAAATTCACCCTCAGGAGGTGCGGGAGCCTGCACGGAGCGCACGAGGAATCCTGTATCGCGCCCGCTGCCTGGAGGGCCAGGAACAGACTCGGGAATGTCGACAGCCAGACCAGGCAATGCCGTCGATAGCAGGGTGAAACAAATCGAACGGAAGGGTAATTTCATAGCAATACGAACAAAGCACAGAACACCCCTTCTGTGTCAACAGATCTACTCCTGGATTGAGTTTTTCGACGAATGGCGCATAAAAGGGTCACATGAAGTCGGCCTCCACGCTTATCCTCACCCTCATTGCGACACTGCTTACCTCAGCATCTGCCGCAGACAAGCCCCACGTTCTCCTCATCATGGTCGACGACATGGGCTACGGAGATCCCGGGTGTTACAATCCCAACTCAAAGATTCCTACACCCAACATCGATGGGATCGCGGCTCAAGGGATGCGTTTCATGGACGCCCATGCGCCAGGTCCACTGTGCCATATGTCACGCTACGGCCTGCTCACCGGGCAGTATCCTTTCCGCACGGATGTGAGGCGCTGGCCCAAGCACGGGCTTATTGGCAAAGATCAAACCACGATTGCATCTCTTCTCAAGAAACAGGGCTACCACACAGAAATGGTCGGCAAATGGCATCTCGGATTTGAAGAGAATGGCTATGACAAACCGCTGCCTGGCGGTCCGGTCGACGTGGGATTCAACGCCTACTTTGGTATTCGGGCATCTACTGACATTCCTCCCTATTTCTACATCAAGGATCGGAATGCTGTGAGTCCACCGACCGTAGAGATCGCCGCAAGAGCCACCGAAGGCTGGTCACCAATTCAAGGGGAATTCTGGCGGAAAGGCCTCATTGCTCCGGGCATGAAGTTGCATGATGTCCTGCCACGCTTCACCGAGGAAGCCGTCACGGCCATTGAGAAACATGCACCGAAAGCAAATGAGCAACCTCTGATGCTCTACCTCGCCTACCCGGCACCACACACGCCTTGGCTTCCCTCAGAGGAATATATCGGCAAGAGCCGAGCTAGTATGTATGGCGATTTTATGGTCATGGTAGACGCCATGATCGGCACGGTGTTAGACTCGCTCGATAAAGCCGACATGCGCGACGACACACTCGTCATCTTCACGGCTGACAATGGCCCCGTCTGGTATGAAGAAGATTCAGTCCGATTTGGACACGACTCTTGTGGTCCCCTTCGTGGCATGAAAGCAGATGCTTGGGAAGGCGGACATCGCATGCCCTTCATCGTGAGATGGCCTGGTCAAGTGCAGCAAGGCAGCATGAGTGAACAAACGATCTGTTTCACCGATGTGCTAGCCACTCTAGCAAGCATTACCGGCTACGAACGCAAACCCAACGAAGGACCAGACAGCTACGATTTCTCCGATGTCTTACTAGGCAATCGCAACGAAGAAAAGCCCGTCCGTCCGCATCTCGCCATGCGCTCAGGCAGCGGTTTCATGACCATGCGCGTCGGCGACTGGAAATTAATCGATGGTCTCGGATCAGGAGGGTTCTCGAAACCAAGGCGCATCAAGCCTGAGGAAGGCGAAGCTCCCGGTCAGCTTTACAATTTGAAAGAGGATCTCGGTGAGACCACGAACCTCTACGCCAAGCATCCAGAGATCGTCGAGCGCCTTCGCAAAACGCTAGCCGAGGTGACCCACTAAATTAACGACGGGTCGTAACCTAGCGGACGCCCAGTAGAGCATTCTTCAGAAAGTTCCTCTCGGCCAAAGCCCCATCGGCCCATTGCCGCTGTTCCGGGCTCAGGTCGGATCGGGAAACCACCAGCTGGAGATTGCGTTCGGTTAGAGGCAGTTTGTCCAAGACGGCTTGAAAGGCTGCTTCTTGCCCGGAGGCCATGGCAAGATCAAGGGCCCTTTGCGGCACCCACTCCACAAGGCGTTCAAGAGCCTCTGCTAGAGCTAGTGGATGCTCCTGAGACAGGCTTGCCAGTCTGCCCTCAATCCATGTCGCCGAGTCTTCGGGAGCCTGAATGCTAAAAGCCCGCATGGCGTTGCGCATCGCAAATTCCTTCGCAACTCCTTCACTCAAAGCATTCGCCCAAGCTACCGCCTTCTCTGGATCTTTTTGGCCCAGTATGGACACGGCACTCTGTATTGCGCGGTCTTTTGAGTCACCGTCAGGGGCTATTTCTAACAACACTTCAATCTCCGCCGCGCCCTGATCATAACGCTTCAGGCGCATCTCGATTTGGCGCGTTCGATGCTCCTCAGGCAATGTCTCCACGGCTGCCACGAAGCGATCAGTTGGTTCATGTGTCAGCGGCCCAGGGAAAAGAGAATTGCCCTCGATGCCGCTTTCCAGGAGACGAGGAAAGTAAGTCTGCAACTTTGGGACGGCACCACTCGCATCGTCCTCTAGCCATCGCTGCAAAAGCTCTTTAGCAATCGGCAACTGTGATTTCTCAGGTAGTGTCAGCGCCCAAGCCTGCAACGCCGCAGAATCTTTCTCTGCCCACGCTTTGATGGTTGGGAGCAACGGGTTCCACATCACCCCGAAAGGATCTCCAAGATCTTTCCATTCCTCGTAAAACGCTACCAATCGCTCGGGTTTTCCTGGTTTCTCGGCCCATGCTGAGAACAGCGATCGTTTCATGTTGCTCCACTCAGAATGCGTGGTGAGATGCTCACGGGCCCATCGCGAAATGATTTCATAATCGTCAGCCAACACCTTCACCCGTTGCACGGCCAGATCTCGTTCTCTTCTATCAAAGCTACTCCAAAGCTCACGGAGGGCATCGGCGCCTTCATGCTTCACCCTGAGCAAATTCACCTCAGGACACAAACTCGAATTCTCTGGAAGCCGAGCCCATTCTAACAAACCTTGCAGATCCTGTTCCGCCCAGTCTGCAAGATGCATTTCCATGCGAAGATCGCCCTCCTCCAATTCACGAAACAATGCCTCTCGGTAGCGCCCATCGCACTCCGCCCACTGTGAAAGAATCGATTGCCTCATTTCCGGATCAAACTCTTCTAACAGTCCCAACATGCGATCCACTTCCGTTTTCGGTACATAGTTGATGAGCAGCGCAAACTGATGTCTCCACTCTTGAGATTCTGAGAAGAAGCGGATTGCATCATCGAGATCCTGTTCTGCCCATACCTCAATGACTGTCCCCAACCATCCCCATGCCAGTCGCGATCTGCTGACATCCTCTAAAGCACCTTGACGGTCGCGCTCAACCCAACGTTTGAGCACTTGGCGTTCCTGCACAGTATCAGGCTCATACGCATTCTTAGCCTCTCGCAACCACCAGTCTCGTAGCTCGGCCGATGTAGCTTCAGCAATCCAACCAGACCACTCAGCCTGAACTCTAGCATCACGCCCTTTGATCGCGCTTAGCTCCACAACAGCACGAATGCTCATTCTTCCCTCTTCCCTCTTCCCTCTTCCCTCTTCCCTCTTCCCTCTTCCCTCTTCCTTCACCCGCGTGGCCCTCTCCGAAAAGATCCCCAACAACACGCAGCAAACGGATACGACCAGGGTCTTCGTCATTCAGCCGCCTCCTCCAAGTCAATGCCAAACCTCTTCTTCCAAGCATCAACCGCCGACTGCTCCTCTTCCGCCCAAAGATCGAGCGTCTCGGTGAGAAGCTCCTGAAAGAGAGGGTGTTCGTGAGGCACATCGACTTTCGCCAGCCATCTCAAGGCCGCTCGAGGGGAACCTTTCGCTACCTCGGCTACGGAATCGCGAATTCGTGATCCATAGGTGTCGCCAATACTCACTCCCGTGTTCCATGCACCGATCGTTCCTGGAGATTTGCTCGGCATCACCAAAGCCTCATTCTTGTAGCGGTGCCCTTTCGAATTTATTCGCGTGTCCAAATCCCAGACACCAGTTTCCTCAACCAGTATTAAGAGTTTGTTGGGATCCGTTTCAGGATAGGCATTCAGCGCCTTCCCAAGGAGCGTTCGGCGTTCTGGCCCCGGCGACATGGCGCTCGCGACCGCAAGGGTTTCTTCTGGAGACTCTTCTTTGCGAGCCTCACGAGAAAGCCACTCGGAATCCGCCTTCATCGACTTGGCATCAGATAGCCGCTCATTCATGGCAGCCAGCTCCGCCCCCAAGAAGCGACTTCCGGCAAAGCCAGCCCCAAAGCAGAGCATCCAAATGATCGCTTTTGTCATATCGTAGCCCTAAGCCTAGCCGAGCAGCATTACGAAGTCGAACGATCCACCTTTAGGGCAACTTCAACATCTCCCAACACACCGTAAAATTGATGGCATGAATACTCCAACTTGGAGTATCGATGCGCGCAATAGTCAGTTCCGATCGAGTATGACTCCATGGAAGGCATACTGATTCTCCTCATCCTCTTTCTTGCCTGCGGGCCATTTCTCGGTCTCTACGCTCTTGCCAAGGCCAATCGTTTAGAAGCACAGCTCGAAGCCCTTAAACTCGACCTCAGCCGCCTTGAACTTAAAGGTTGGACCTCGTCAACGCGAGATACCCCGGCTAAAGCGACGCCGCCCGAGCCACCTGTAGTCACACTGCCTCAACCTGCAGCAGAGGTAATACCACCTCCCCTACCTATTCATAAACCGGCACCATCGAAGACGGTCACACCACCGTTGCCACCGTTGCCACCGTTGCCACCGCTGAAACCTTTAGAACCACAGCCAAGTCCCACCCAAGAAAGCTTCGGTATCGGAATTGATTGGCGCTCCTGGCTAAGACGATTGCACCTTTGCCCACCGGAGAAGGAAGCCAGTGGCGAAGTCGGCCTCGCCGCTTGGTGGACGACACGCATCGGAATCCTCTTGGGCGTCATCGCTGTCGTCTTCCTTGGTGTGTATGTAAACCGTGTAACCGCACCGTGGATTCGGTTATGCGAACTCCTTAGCATTTCCGTAGGTGTCTTCGCCGCAGGTCATTGGCTTCAGAAACGACTGGGGCGATTTGGTGACATCGTCAGCTCTGGCGGACTAGCCATGCTCTTCTTTACGGCTTACGCTTCCCATGGCGTCGCTGCTGTTCAGATCACCAGCCAAGCGTGGCTCGGGACTAGTTTTCAAGTCGTCGCTCTGGGCTTCATGCTGGCGTGGAGCCTTCATAAACGGGACTCCAACCTTGCCTCTGCAGGCATCGGGTTAGGCTACGTCAGTTGTACGTTTGCAGCCGGACACGGCCTTGCCTGGATGACGCTGGGTGGTCTGGTCTTGTTAGGTGTCGTAGGGAGTGTTCTCTTGGCTCGGTGCCAATGGCGCTTGCCGTTCCTAGTTTCAGCAGTTGGGAGCTATACTGGCCTCTTTCTCCTTACATTAAGTCTAGGAAATGTGGTGATTCCCCAGCAGATATTTATCACTGCGACCACCTTACTCTTCAGTTTCACTGCGGGCCTTTGGTGGATGTCCCGCAACTCAAAACAAGAGTCGTGGCCACGACGCGCGGCCATTGGGCAGGCCTCTGGGGCAAGTATCGCGGTGATCGGCAGCAGCTTAATACTCGGCCCGAGCACCCTTTCTAACGCTTACCTACTCTTGTTTATCGCGTTCGCCATTCATACAGCGCTTAGCTGGAGCGGCCGCTTCCTACCGGCACTGTTTCCTGTGTGGACAGTAAAAGCGCTGACCTTTCTAGCTCTCTTTGTGGTGGCCGAATTCGATGGACCTACGCGTTGGTTAGGCCTCATTGCGCAAAGCTTCGGCATCCTCTGGGCCATGCGTGGAAAGGATCCGCGCCCACGCTGGATGGAGATTCCCTTCCTAGCACTTTGGGTAGCTTCTTTCGCTTTCTACTGGAACGACGTCTTCGATGCGCAAGCGCTGAAGCTCGCAATCTTCGACACCCAACATCTCGTATCATGGTCCTACCTTCTCGTCGCCATGCTTCTAGCGACGCTTTACCACAAATCAGCAGGTGCCCAATCCAAGCCTTCTCATAGACACCAGCCAGCGAGTATCGCGATGGCAATGGCAATGGCCGTGGGCATCGGTAGTTTCCTGAGCTTCCAAACGCTTCCAAACTCTACCGCAAGCACGTGCGCCTTGACCTGCGTCGCCTCGCTAATGCTCGGGCTCTCCTGGTGGCAGCGATCACGACTCCCCCTGATCGCCGGAGGACTCCTTGCCGTTGGAACTCATCTCCATTTCTGGCAGCTGGCTTTCAGTCCGTTACCTTGGTGGATTCCGATAATGCTAGCTTTGGTCTTGGGAGGTTTAGGCTATGCCATTTCCCATCGTGCGATTCGGATTGGCAACACCGAACCAGAGTGGCTCGATGCCGTCATCACCCCCGTTTGGATGGGTGCCCTGTTGATCTCAGGTGCCGTCTGCGGCGTCTACCTCGACAACCTCAGCTACGAAATCAGCGGGGCTCTTGCCTTCGTTGCAGCCAGTATACTAGCCTCAATCGGCAGTGCAGGCTTGCTAGCCAAGCGCAACGCTCACGCATACCGATTGATTCTGCTCGCGACTGTCGGTTGCTCGGTCGCCGTCTACGCCATGTTCACGCTCGAAGCGATCGTTCTTCCGTGGATCCTTGTGCTCACAGTCGGCTTGATTCTCGCGATAGCTAAATCTCTCAAAGACAAATTGCTGTCGGCAGTCATTGTCGCTCCCGCTACGTTAAGCACGCTCGTTTACCTCGTCGGTCCAAAGGGAACTCCTTGGCCAATCACAAACGATCTCACCCTGGGAGTTGTCATGATGCTTGGTTTCACTCTTGGTGCTTGCTGGTTTAGTCAGGATTCGAGCAATCCTACTCATCGGAAATCCCTTTGGCTGGACGGACTCATGCATGTTGCAACGCTGCTCATTCTCTTCTGCGGCGCCGAGCGTAACGTCGGGGGCCCGATGCATTGGCTCCTGATGTGTACCACCACCTGCGGGCTCGCACTGGCTGCGAGAAGACTCCCATTCCCGACGCTCCCCTGGATTGCTTGGCTGCTACCGATCTTGCTCATAAGCCGAGAAATAGTCACTGGCTTCACAACGGCCGCACCAACTCTACTCTATTGGATTGGCAGCGCTATCCTCGTCCTGGCATGGCGTGCCACTCAGCCATCGACCGTTCTCGCGATCAGTGTAAGTGCCGCATCTCTCGTCGTCACCGCGTTTCTTACGTTCGATGGCGCTACACTGTCCGGGGCGCTTACGACCATGGCTCTTGGCTATGCGTTGCTCTTCCGCTATCAGAATGAGCACGATGCAGGAAAGGTCGCCATCGTGGTCCAATCCATCAGTGTCGTCATTGCCTTTGCCACTGTCGTCCTGGGTAGCGCCACCATCGGATTGGCATGGATCGTCTGGACTTGCATTGGAACAGCCACTCAAGGCTGGTTGTTGAAGAGCCTTTCGAGTGCCCTTCCTATATGGCGCGACGCGCTGCGGACTTGGGCACACGGTGCCAGCGCGTTGATGCTCTTACAGATAAGCCTACTCGTACCAAGCTTGGGATCGATCCAGATGGCTACCGCCTGGTGGGGCCTGACCAGTATCGCTTTATTCATTGGTGGACTGTTCGGCGGGTTGCGTGCCTATCGGATGATCGGCTTGTTAGGACTAATCACCTGTATCGCTCGCATGTTCGCAGTGGATATCGATGACACCTTCTATCGGATCATCGCCTTCGCTGTCGTCGCCCTGGTCCTTCTCGGCGTGGGATTCCTCTACACGAGATTCCGCAGGTGGATCGAGAGCCAAGATGAAGTGGCGTAGCCCCGCAAACCTCCTTGCCTCAGCGCGCGATTGCTCTTTGCTATTAGGCAATGAGTTATGCTGAATCTCGTCGTCGCTCCTCCGCCAATGGCTGGTTGATCCTGCTATGTGCAATCCTCGGATTGATGCTGGCGAAAGACTATTGGCTTGAAAAACGGGCAACCCATCAAGAGCGGCCTGTCGCCCCACGGGCGGATCTCGCGATGAATGAGCAAGCAACGATCGCGCGATTTGAAGAGGCCTCACCATCAGTTGTCTATATCACGAGCGTCCGACTCGAACGCACACGGTCATTCTTCGGCGGGCTGAACATTCACAAGATCCCCAGTGGCACAGGCACCGGTTTCATTTGGAATGATCAAGGCCACGTCGTGACCAACTTCCACGTGATTCAGGGGGCCAGTGAGGCTCAGGTCACCTTGAGTGATCAAACCGTCTGGGACGCAAAAGTGGTCGGGGCCGAACCAGACAAGGACATCGCTGTTCTCAAGATCGACGCGCCCAAGAATTCTCTCCGTCCACTTCAGTTAGGCCTTTCTTCCGATCTCCGGGTAGGCCAAAGTGTCCTTGCCATCGGCAATCCTTTCGGTCTCGACCAGACCCTAACCACTGGCGTGATCAGCGGTCTCGGTCGCGAGATCGAGTCCGTTACCCAACGCCCTATCCAGGATGTGATTCAAACGGACGCCGCAATCAATCCTGGTAACTCTGGAGGTCCTTTATTAGACAGTTCCGGTCGACTGATCGGTGTGAACACCGCAATCTATAGCCCTTCGGGTTCCTCGGCAGGAATCGGCTTTGCCGTACCCGTAGACGCCGTGAACCGAATCGTCCCGCAGATCATCAAGTATGGCCGAGCGATCAAACCCGTACTTGGGATTCAGCTTCTTTCAGATGCCATGGCGCGCCAGCAGCGTATCAACGGTATTATCATTAGAGACGTTGCTCCAGGCTCAGGTGCTGCTGACGCAGGTCTCGAAGGGCTTTGGGCAGATCGTCGGGGAAACACCATGATTGGCGATGTCATCACGGGAATCGAAGGCCAGGACGTCTCCGATCAGAATAGCCTCTATCGCGTCCTAGATCGCTTTAAAGTGGGCGACGAGGTTACCCTGACGGTAGTACGTCCGGGCTCGAAACCGCGCGACGAGCAGGTCATCTTATCACCGAGTTCCCGGTAGAGGCCTAGAGGAATTCTTCCTGCCGATTATAACGGCGAAATCCAGGCGATATGCTAGTATCGCTTAAGAAGATGAAACGAAGAACCGAGTTCAAGCACCTGCGCACAGATTGTATCATCGATACTGTCGTGAAGCTTAAACAACGGCTGGAGAAGCGTTTTCCCAAAGCAAGTTTGACCAAACTATGTGACGACCTCGTCATCGTGAGTCGTCTAGCACAACAACGAGCCGATGATTTCCGCAAGCCGCTCATTGCGCTAAGGATTCTTTCGGCCGCCCTTGTCATCGGCATACTCATTGGCACAGGCGCTGTTATCACAGCCCTGAGAAACGACACGGCAGAGTTAGAGCTCCTAGAATTCATTCAAGTTCTGGAAGCTGGAATGAATGATGTGGTTCTTATAGGTGCGGCTATCTTCTTTGTTGTCACACTGGAGGTTCGTGCCAAACGCAATCGGGCCTTAGAAGCCATTCACGAGCTGCGATCGATCGCCCACATCATTGACATGCATCAGTTGACTAAGAATCCGTTATACGTGGTGACCGAAGGGAGGGTTCATAGTCGAGAATCGGACCGGCCCATGACACCGTTTGAGCTCAGTCGCTACCTGGACTATTGCAGTGAGATGCTTTCACTCTGCGGCAAGGTCGCTGCGGTGTACGTGCAAGAGTTTAGCGACAGCGTCGTCATCGCGGCGGTGAATGAAATTGAGGACCTGACCACGGGTCTGTCCCGCAAGATCTGGCAGAAAGTGCTCATCCTCGAGCAGCAGACAAAGCGAGAGTTCCCCATCGAAGAATCTCAGCCCACTTATGGCGATGAGCGCGATTCCATCATGTCCCTGCCATCACAGAGGGGCTCAGCACAAGACAAGGAAAAACCGTCGTCCATCATTCAGCCGCGCTAGCGGATGGCGCATGGCGGAAAGTGCTTGATTTACAGCACACAATAGTTAACTTTCCTTAAATATGAACCGTTCTAAGCATATAGTCATCATAGGAGCAGCTGCTGTCCTACTCAGCAACTGCTCCTATGATGACTATAGCGCCAACGGCTACGGAGATCCTTATCAGCAGCAGGGAGAAGCCTACGGAGATTCTCAGCAAAGTAATTATGGAGGCTACGACTACCGCCAACAGCCTGCCCAGAGTGGCTACGGTGGTGGTCAGACAAGTGACTATGGCTCCGAATCAGGCGACGTCGTTACCTACCCTGGCGACTCCGGAGGTGGAGCACCTAACTACGGCGGGTATGGCAGTCCATCACCCAGCTCAGACGGTTCGGGACGCACTTACTCCGTGCAAAAGGGCGACAATTTATATCGGATCGGCAAGAAGTACGGTGTGTCGATGCAAGAGATCATCCAAGCGAATGGCCTCTCAAATACCACGATCCATCCCGGTCAGGAGCTCATTATTCCCTGAGACCATTCGAACAATTTCTGGTGCGTTGAATCACGGGGTGGGCTTCGGCTCACCCCGTTTTCATTACAATCTGCTAGTCTATCTCAACCATCGCCTTAAGCAGCCCTTCACTGCCTTCAAGCGAAGGCAGTTGCTCAGGCACCTCTTCAAGGCCTAACCGATGGGTGATCCATGGCCGAGCATCCACTCGCCCCGACTCTAGCTGGGCGATGACATTGTGGAATGTCGACGCAGGCGCGTTACGGCTTGCCAGCAACGTTAGTTCTTTCCGATGAAACTCGGGATCGCTGAAGCTCAAGTTTCCTTGCACAATTCCTAAGAACACAATCCGTCCCCCGTGCCCGCTCAACTTGAATACTTGCTCCATCGACCCTGGATGCCCGGTGGCGTCCATGATCACGGTCGGTCGACCTGAGAACCTCTCATCTAGTTGAGCCTCCACTTCGCCCGGCTGTAAAAGTAACGCCTGGTCAATGCCTAACTGCTTCTGACAGAACTGCAATCGAGCCTCTGACACATCTGCGAGCGTTACATTGTCAGCCTCTAGCTTTGCGAACTGGTAGGCGCTGAGCCCAATAGGCCCAGCCCCGATGACGAGCACACTGTCTTCACGGTTGAGTCTGGCACGCTCACATCCATGGGCACCAATGCACAGGGTTTCGACAAGAGCTAGGGCATCGAGTTCCAACGACTCGGAGCGGTGCAATTTGTGAGCTGGGAGGACAAGATGGGGACACATACCTCCATCCATGTGGACGCCGAGCACTCGGAGAGACTCGCAACAATTCGTCTTCCCCTGACGTGAGGCAGGACTTTGAAGATCATTCAGATAAGGCTCCACCGAACAATGATCTCCGACCCGGAGATCTGTCTCTGTGTCAGGACCAATGGCAGCGATCTCAACTCCAAGTTCGTGCCCAAGAATTCTCGGATATTCAAAGAACGGCTGATTGCCAGCGAATGAGTGCCAATCTGTACCGCACACACCAATGCGTCTCACATTCACTCGGATTTCTCCCGACCTCGGATTCCCTGGGTCCACGACGTCGATTCTCTTAAGTTCTCGGGGGCTATGGAGTTGTATCGCAATCATTCTTACTTGAACAAAGCCACTGAAGCATGGATGGACAATAAGTAATAGAGTTCATTCTCAAGCCCTCGCCGCCATGTCGCCTGATCCATCATTGAAGAAAGGCTCTCCCGTCCTACAATTCACCGTCATGCTAGAGAGCCGCGTAGGAGCTCTGAATGGCGTCGTCAAACTCATTCAGGAATGCCATGCTGAGGTGCTCGGAGTGAAATTGGCGGAGTCTTCCGATGTCACGCTGGCCCGCATTGTCGTGACCGATCCAGACATTGTGATGCAACAGTTCTTAGAACGAGGTATACCACACTGTATGCTTGAGATTGTCGTCGTGGAGTTGAAAGACGGGGTCTCGTCTCTTCCCGGCTGCCTCAGTGTCCTCCTTCAGGCAGAGACTAACATCCACTCGTTTTACTCTCTCTTGGTCCGCTCAGATCGCGACCATCCCCTTGTCGCCTTTCATCTCGAGGACACCGAATTCGCGGTATCGCTTTTAGAAAAGCAAGGATTTAAGATACTCTGCCAGGAAGACCTCAGCCGCTGACGCCAAAAACGACAGCGTTTCTCCACTCCTCATCTCATGTCACCTAACTTCATTCACGACGACTTCGTCCTACAAACGGAAACCGCCAAAATTCTCTACCATTGTCATGCCAAAGATCAGCCGATTATAGACTATCACTGCCACCTTCCGCCAGAAGATTTAGCCGAGAATCGACAGTTTGAGAATCTGACGGAGATCTGGCTTGAAGGTGATCACTACAAGTGGAGAGCCATGCGAGCCAATGGCGTGGCCGAGCACTATTGCACAGGCGACGCGACCCCATATGACAAGTTCCTTGCCTGGGCCCGCACCGTGCCACAGACCATCCGAAACCCGCTCTATCACTGGACCCATCTTGAGCTGAAGCGCTACTTTGACATAGACGACCTACTCAATGAGCAAAGCGCACCTGCCATATGGGAAGCGTGCAATGCCAAACTACAGGAAGATCGGCTTCGCCCTCACGGGATCACCGAGCGTTTCAAAGTTGAGGCCATCGGAACAACGGATGATCCAGCCGATGATCTTGCCTATCACAAGAAAATGAAGGCATCGGATATGGCGACACGAGTCTATCCCGCCTACCGGCCCGACGCTGCTCTCGTTGTCGACGATCCCACTACATTCAACGCCTATGCAGATCGGTTGGGACTTGCCGCCGATCAGGATACGGGAACCTACCGTGGGTTCTGCGAAGCTCTCCACAAACGGCACGATTACTTCCATGCACTTGGGTCCCGCCTATCGGATCATGGTCTCAGTGCCTGCCATGCCACATTCGCAAGCGAGGCCACTGTCTCAAGTATCTTCGATCGAGCACGAGCAGGTAAAGCCGCGTCGGCCGAAGAGAAGGAACAGTTTGCCACAGCAATCATGGTTCTCAGCGGCCAGCTCGATGCCGCCAAGGGATGGGTAAAGCAGCTTCACGTGGGTGCCCTGCGCAACACGAACACACGCAAGTTCAAACAGCTTGGACGCGATACTGGTTTCGATTCCATCGCAGATACCATGCAAGCAGAGACACTTCGTGCCTATCTTGACCATCTGGATCAAGAAGACACCTTGCCCAAAACAATCATCTACAACCTGAATCCGCGAGACAACTACCTCTTCGCCTCTATGACAGGCAACTTCCAAGATGGTAGCGTTGCCGGTAAAATGCAGTTCGGTTCTGGCTGGTGGTACCTAGACCAGAAAGAAGCCATGGAGTGGCAGATCAATGCGCTATCGAATATCGGTCTTCTTTCCCGATTTGTCGGCATGCTCACCGATTCCCGGTCGTTCCTCTCTTATCCAAGACACGAGTACTTCCGACGAATCCTATGCAACATCCTGGGCAATGACATTGAGGACGGTCTGATTCCGAGAGATATGGAATTGCTGGGCAAGATGGTGGAGGATATTTGCTATCAGAACGCCAAGACTTACTTTCAGTTTCCCGCCTAGACACTACTTCCAAAGCTAGGAGTCTGTCGGACTTCGTGAAAAGCGGCCCGCAATTATGGCCGTGTTAGAATTCGGCTATTTCGGGTCGATCTTCGGTCTCTCCCGGATTTGTG
>Ga0213868_10000313_pt1 | contig 45905 bp, 33 predicted proteins | sample PICome_9_FD_160087 | JGI IMG/M metagenome (GOLD analysis project Ga0213868, IMG submission 160087) | Coastal seawater microbial communities near Pivers Island, North Carolina, United States - PICO127 | ecosystem: Environmental > Aquatic > Marine > Coastal | place: USA: North Carolina...
TAAATTCTGAAGTGGGAATTTTCGCTCGGCCCAGGGTCCTTCTGGCCGAGGGGCCAGGTGCTCAACTAGTGATGTAGAATAATTAATTGCTACTTAATAAGGTTGCATCACTAGTTGAGCACTTGGCTCGAGCGCGAAAGGGAGCTTGCGCCCACTCCCATTTCTCACTTAAGAATCCAATTAATTAAATTCTGAAGTGGGAATTTTCGCTCGGCCCAGGGTCCTTCTGGCCGAGGGGCCAGGTGCTCAACTAGTGATGTAGAATAATTAATTGCTACTTAATAAGGTTGCATCACTAGTTGAGCACTTGGCTCGAGCGCGAAAGGGAGCTTGCGCCCACTCCCATTTCTCACTTAAGAATCTAATTAATTAAATTCTGAAGTGGGAATTTTCACTCGGTCCAAGGTCCTTCTGGCCGAGGGGCCAGGTGCTCAACTAGTGATGTAGAATAATTAATTGCTACTTAATAAGGTTGCATCACTAGTTGAGCACTTGGCTCGAGCGCGAAAGGGAGCTTGCGCCCACTCCCATTTCTCACTTAAGAATCTAATTAATTAAATTCTGAAGTGGGAATTTTCACTCGGTCCAAGGTCGCTTCTGATAATACAATACAACGCCCAGCCATCCTTCCCGCCGGCCGTGCCGTGCGCACGGTCCCCACTCGGCGTTCGTGCGCACATGGGTGCGCACAAACCAACCGGGCCCGCTGGACCGACGGCGCTCGCGCACGAGACGCTGCAGCGCCAACACGCCGCGTTGAAGCGCGCCTACAGCAAGCTCCAGGTGGTGCACTGGGAGAAGGAGCAGGTGATCGAGCAAAGGGATGGAGAGATCGTGCGCTTGAAGGCCGCGCTCGCTGCGGCGAAGAAGGGCACCCCCGATGCTGCGCCCGCTGCCAAGGAGAGTCGAGTGGATGCGGGGTCCTCCTCGTTGCTGCTGGCCCCAGACGACGACGACGACGCAGTCGCCTCCGCTTCCGCCGGACCAGCGCCGGTCCAGACGCCGCCTGCCAGCGACGCGAGCGAAGAAGCCGCCTCGCCGCCCCAGGTTCCGGAAAAGAAGAAACGCACTCGCGGCACGGGGTTTAAGCGCGTGCGCCCGGAGCGCGCACCGTGGCACGACAACCAGGGCTGCGATGAGCCCGGGGAGTCCGAGGCGACCAAGTTCCGCGGCATCGCGTTCTTCGAGCACTTTGGCGTGCACAGCTACCGCACGCTGCAAGCCAAGCTCGCGGAGTTTCTCATTGCCAGAGACCCCAACACGAACACCGAGGAAAAGCGACGCACGGCCACCAACCAGGCCAAGTACAAGGCCGACAACTTTATGATGCTGCTGTGGTTGGACCCCCCGGGGACGCCGCAGCCGTACAGCCCCGGCAACGTGGACGAGTTTTTCGGCTTCTTTGTCGAGAAGCTTGACCACGACGACATGGGAAGGGAGGACAGCCACGCCTTTGTAAATCACGCTCACCGCGTGGCGCACTGGATCTGGCCGAGCCACGTGAAGGACCACAAGTCCTTCCTGCTCGTCGACAACCGGTACGTGGCGCGACGCGCGCGCGGCTTCATGACGGGCGTGCGCGCGATGCACGGGCTGTACGAGATTTGGAAGGGCAAGGCGGGCTGGCCCGACGTGGCGCGCAATCCCGTGGGTCTGGTCACCGCGCCGTTCAAGGCGCCCAAGGAACACGACCCGTGCACCAAGCGACCGGTCGCTCCTCGCAAACGCGCGCGTAAGGCCGCCGTGGCGCACGACGACGACAAGAGCAACAGCGGCGACGATGCGACCAACACCGCATCGTCTGGAGGCGATTCCACCGACGAGGAGGATTGGTCGTGCGCGGATGACGATTCGTACTGCGGTGGTGGCGGCGGTGGCGGTGGCAGCAGCAGCACCTCTCGTGCCAGAAAGGCGGGGAATAAGACCAGTGACACCGAACGCGCACTGGCCCGCCTCTTCAAATCCATCGGACAGCGCGGTAGCTAATATGTGTGAGCGTTCAGTCTGGGCGTGTAAATTGGGAATAACTTTGCAAGTTGTGCCGTTTGAGTAAGAAAGTCCGAAACGCAATGGCGCGCGGCAAGCACCCCAAGCGCAAGCCGCCGCCGCCTCTGTCGCATGCTCCTCCGTCAAGGGCGTCGGGTATCGTGCGGCGCGCTGGCGAGACCGAACCGCGCGCCGGGGTTCGGCTTGGTGGGAGCGTGGAGCGGTGCACCGACTGCAACGAAGTGCTCTTGGACCAGTTTGACACGTCGCTCATGTGCTCGCTCGGGCACACGACGTGCTTCCCCTGCGTGGCCGTGGGAGTCCAGCCGCACTCGATCTGTTCGGCGCACTGCAACGGTTTCAAGTTCAAGTGCGCCGAGTGCGGCACGTGGTCGTGCGTGAGCAAGACCCAGGAACTTGCGATGCTGTGCGGTCGGCACTCTGTGGCATTCGACCGGTTGCGCAAGCAACGGATCCCGCGCGACGACTTTGAGAAGCCGCGCATCTGTACCTGCCGCGACTCGACGAGCGACGTCGACACGCCGTCCTCCGAGGACTCGGAGGACGAGGAAGCGGCGGCCGCGGCGCAAACCGAGGCGCACCGCGTCGCGTGGACGAGCGACGAGGTGGTCGTGCAGCTGCCGCGCATTTGCCACGTCGATTTCGGGTTTGACCTTGCTGCCCGCCAGCAACGGCTCGCGCGCTTGAGGCGAAGCTTGCTGGGGTGTAACCTTGTCGTCGGGAGGTGATGTCCGCCCCATCACGCTAGGGCGGGAACGCGGGGGGGGGGTTGACTTTTTTAAAAATAGCACCTTGCGACTTGTGGCCACTCCCCGGCCGCGCAAACCACAATGGCCCTTGTCACGCGCGCAAGCAGAAGCAAACGGGTGCGCAGGGCGCCCAAACTGCCAGACTTTGAGCTGGAGGAGCTCCCGCGGTCGCCCATCCGCAAGAAGCCACGCCCGAAAGGGTCGCACGAGAAGAGTGCTGCGTCCAAGAAGGTGATGGCGATTGAGGAGGAGGGGGAGGCGGCGGCGGCGGCGGTGATGGACAATGTGATGGGCCTCGGCGCGGTCGAGGAGCTGGTGGGAGCGGTTGGGGGGAGCTTTGAGTTTGACGAGGTCATGCGCGGCTTGGCGCCCCACTTTGACGGCGCGGTGCAGCCCGAGGACGTGCTCAGCCACGAGGACCCGATGCTGTTGCCCCAATTCGATCCCGGCTGCGCGCCGCGGACGCTGGGGCCGTGGTCGTCGGACGAGGACGAGATGTTGGCGTCCATTGTCGGCAAGTTTGGCGCGAGGCACTGGATGAGCATCGCCAAGCGCATGGATGGCCGCACCGGCAAGCAGTGCCGCGAGCGGTGGCACAACCACCTCGACCCCGACATCTCCAAGTGCGCGTGGACGGATGAGGAGGACATGGCGATCCAGCTAGGCGTCAGCGAACTCGGGCACAAGTGGAGCGCGATCGCGGCCCGGCTTCCGGGGCGCACGGACAACGCCGTCAAGAACCGGTACAAAGCCCGGGTCAAGAAGATGGGCGGTGCTGCCATTGTGAGTATTCTGAGAAAAGGTCAGCGCGTCAGCGACGCAGACTTTCTGCACGAGCTCGTGCGGCGCAACGTGCTCGCCGAGGAGGAGCGGAAGCCTGGCACGTTTTCGCCCGGACAGATCGAGGCGCTGGCTTCCGACAACGTGACGACAGTCGTCAATGCGGCAGGCTGCCGCTGGTCCAACCAGGAGCACTCGCAGCTTACGCGCTCGATCCCTAAGAACACCCCGCTCAACGACGTCGACTGGGTTGCGGCTTCGAGCGCGGTGACCACACGCAGCGCCCTTGCGTGCCGCCGGCACTGGGAGAGCTACCTCCGCGGTGGGTGGAAGCCGGTGGCCTCGAAAAAACGGGACCGGGACCGGGATCCGGAGCCGGAGCCGGAGCCGGAGCTCGAGGCGGAGACGGTGCCCGAGTTGCAGACAAAGCGGGTGGATCTCCTCACCGCGTACGTGAACGACCCCGACCTGGCGCTCGTGGCCATTGAACCGTACAGCGAGGGCGCAGCGTACGACGCGTGGTCGCACTCGTCCGTGCTCGTCGTGGGCAAGCCGTGGCTCAGCTTTCACTTTCACACTCCTGGCACAGCAGCACAACCTCCGCCTCCGCCTCCGCCTCCGCCTCCGCCTCTTCCGGTGGTCGTGGCACGGCCAGTTTGCGCGCGTCCGCTTCTGGAGACCGAGGAGCTCGCGGACTGGATGAAGCAGAAGGCGCAGGCGGTGTCGGCCGAGGCAATGGCGAAGCGGGAGCGTCTTCAACAGGAGGGGGAGGCGGAAGCTCTGCAAACGAAGCAACGGAAGGACGCAAGGGAGCGGGCGAAGCAGATGAATGCGTTGAAGAAGATGAACGCGTACTTTCACAGCGTGAAATCGCAAGACGCGTTTGCGACCAAGGGGCGTGCTTACGCGTGGCCAGCGCTGGCGACGAGTGCGCTCGCGTGAGCGGACGCGCGAGCGCAAGCGCAAGCGCTGGCTGCTTCTGCTGCTGCTGCTGCTGCTGCGCAAGCGTCAGACGCTTGACGCAGCGCTGGTGCAATTTTGTATTCTGAACGGCGATGCGCATCAGTGCGACGCGCGTTGATGCGAGGACGGATGACCATGGTGGTGGTGGTTGCGGTGGTGGTTGCGGTGGTGGTTGCGGTGGTGGTTGCGGTGGTGGTTGCGGTGGTGGTTGCGCTGATGGTTGCGCTGATGGTTGCGCTGATGGTTGCGCTGATGGTTGCGCTGATGGTTGCGGGGGTGTCGTGTGATGGCGGTCGCTTGTCTGTGTGTGCCCATTGCGTAATGAAAACGGGGCAGGAGCCGTAACGGGAGTGGTTGCAAACGGTATGGACGAAAGTAACACGCGTGGCATTTTTTCACACTCTTCCGCGGACGCACACACGCCGGTGCAAACGCCTCCAGTGCAAAACGGCACGTGTAAGCCATAGCGGCTACGCATCGCTCAAATCCGAGTCCATGTCTGACAGAGTCGGCGAGCGACTGGCACTCGCCCGCTTGATCGCGTGCGCGCGCTCTTCCTCGCACGCGCGCGGGGGGTTCGTGCGCTTGCGCGACGGCTCCACCGCGTTCTCTTTGCCGCCGCCGCCGCCGCCGCCATCTTCATTGCCATCTTTGCTGTCGCTGTCGCTGTCGCTGTCGCTGTCGCTGTCGCTGTCGCTGTCGCTGTCGCTGTCGCTGTCGCTGTCGCTGTCGCTGTCGCTGTCCTCCGCCTCACGCTCGTCGGCCTTGTCCAGTGCCCTTGCGGCCTCGTCGTCGCTGACGTGCTCGTTATCGCGGTCGCTGTCATCGCTCTCGCCCTCCTCCTCTTCCTCCTCGTCGCTGTCGCCGTCGCTGTCGCCATTCGACTCGTCGCTGCGGTCCTCGTCCTCGACGACGTCCCGCGTGCGCAGCGTGGCAAAGGGGGAACCCTCCTTGCAAAACTCCTTTGCCATCTCCGTGGTGATCCAGAAGCGGTGCAGCTTGCGCGACGGAACCACGTAACCGGGCAACATCTTGCTGAGGTGGGGTGCGTTGATCTCGTCGTAAAGCTTGTCGCATTCGAACGCCTCCTCGTTCTTGTCGTTGAACGAGTTCAGCTTTGCGACCTGCGCACCGCTGAAGGTCTCGCCGTAAAAGTTGCTCTCGTGCAGAAGGTCGGACTTGCCAAGCACAGTGAAAGCGTCCGCCGCGAAGCTGTGGCCGCTTGGGAGGCTTTCGCGCCGCTCTAACAGTTCGTACAGCGTATTGGAAAGCGAGAGTGCCAGCTCCTTGCGTTCCTGCGCGGGGAGCGCTTCCAGCGTACACATCCTGGTTGGCAGCGACCAGCTCTTGGTTGGCCACAAGTTGCAAGCAATCGGCGTGTCAGAGGCGAGCCCGTGCCATTTCCGCGCACCTGAATCTGCAACTTGTGGTGTGTCTGCCACGCTAACCCGACACCAAGGTCCGGCGTTCGTGCACCACGCAAGATCGGGCGCGCACGACGACGGCGGCGGCGGCGCCTCGATGCGCACGTTGTCCGATGACGAATACTGCGACGAGAGCGGCAACGAAGACTGCGACGAGGGCGGCGACGAGGGCGACCCTGACTGCATCTCGAAGCGCGAGTTGTCCGCCGAAGAAGAACGCTTTCGGACCGTCATCCTCATGTGCACGGTGCAGCGGGCGAGGCACTTTTGCCAGACCACGGCCTCGCGAGTCCAACAGGATGCGCCGTTTGACGCGTTTGCGTCGCGCGACATGACCGACATGACCGACGACCAGCGGCGCCAGGTCGGTGACATGTACGACATGCTGCACACGCAGCCGTGGTGCCCTACACCTCTGGAAATAGGCAAGACCTACGAGGAGAAGGTGCGCTCGCAGAGCGAGGTGCCGAGTGTGCGGCGCGTGCAAACGGTGACGACGCCAAAGGTGGTCGCGCGCGCGGCCCTGCCGACGTCGCAGACGTGCTTCTGCTGCGGATTGCACACGGGCACGGACATGCAGACACCCAACGACGTGTTCGCGGTCGGCTTCCGCATCGGCGGAAGCGCCATGGGCATACGCTGCGTTAGGCAGATGGCGGAGCTCCTCGAGGCCGAGGACTTTGCCGAGGTGACGCGGCGCACCGCGTGCTGCCGCATGACGACTTGCATGCTCGCGCAAAACCGGCTAACCACCGACCACTACGAGGGCTGGTTCTGGAGCAAGGACCCGGAGACGGGCAAGCGCCGTCCGCAACTCGAAAAGGGAACGGACCGGAAGGATCAGGGGCTGGAAATCTCTGAGAATTTGGTCCTGCTGCGCTGCCTCGCCGTGCAGGACCCACCCGTGCTGACAAATGGGCAGCTCGCGGCGCTTTGGCGCTGGGTGGTGGCCCACTCGCAGTTCGTCCAGGAGCGCGAGAAGCGGTTCATCGCGACCGCCATGGCCGTAGCGAACAACCCGCACCTGTTTGGCTACGAATTCGGCGACCCGCAGAGTTTCGTCAACCGCATGGCCGCCTTCCCGCGCAACTACGCGCACCGCCTCATCTTTAGGCACATACTGCGCAACGACCTCAACCGCCACAAGTGGAAGAGCGGCATCAACAAGCTTTTGGAGGCGGCGATGCCCAAGCCTTACGACGTGATCTACGCGCTGCTGTGCGAGGACAACTGGCACCACCAGGACCGGCCGCGCGACGGCAACGGCCGGCCGGTGCACCGCGTGACAAGGGGCGCGCCGCACGCCAAGCTCTTCAACGTCTGCCACTTCAAAAAGATGTTGCAGTCGGCCATCGCACCCGACAAAAAAGGCGGAGGGTTGGACCTCTACTTCCAGGAGGCCTCGAGCGTCGGCTCGGAGACCGCACGCGTCGGCACGCCGCGCGAGCAGCGCGAGCTCAACAAGCTGCTGACTGGGTCGCGCAAGGCCGGCAAGACCAAGGGCTATGGAGTCGCGGATTTTCCCACGTGCGGCTCGCGCCAGAAGACCTCGAGCGCGCACCCCGCCGAGCGGTACGCGGCCGTCTTCGACGCGCAGGGCACTTACTCGGTCAAGGAGCGCGAGGACACGGTAAGCCTTTTCTTGGACTCGTACGAGGACGGAAACACGGTTGGGCGCGAGGTACAAAAACCCAGCGACCCGGGGTCGTTGTCCAAGGCGTGCGCGGTGATACGCCGCGTCGAGACCTACGACCCGCCCGCGCCCGCGTCCACGAGCTTGCGCAGGCTGACGGACGTGGCCATGCAAGCGCTCCCCAAGGGCTTTCGCCCGATGGGCGGCGGCAAGGCTATCCGGAAGAAGAACCTCGTATCAGCGCCTCCCAGTCGAGCGTTTCCAGCATCTCTGAGGCGTCCCTGCTGAGCAAGGGGTTGCGATAGCCCAGCAGACCGCTCAGCGCATCCGCCACCTGCTGCTCCGCCTTTTGAACGGGGTAATCGTGCGCCAGTCTCGCGATCTGGTCGAGGTGGCGCAACTGCGCCACCGACGGAGTTTCCGTCGCGTGAGGATAGGTAGCGTGCACGTATAAAAACTTTCGCGCCAGGCGCGCGCGCTGGTCCGCCGGCGGCACGTAGTGGGCCTCCCCATCGATCACCTGGAAGGAGTTTTCGGCCACCACTTCCCACGGCGCGTCGGGCCAGAGCTTCAGCGGATAGTTGGAGCGGCGCGCATTGGCCTTGCGCGAGGCCATCACCCAGGCAAAGGGGTCGGCCTCCGCGTCCGAGGCGTCGTCGATCTTGGAGCGAGGCACCACGTGCTCCACGCTGTAGCGGTTTTGCGCCATGAGCGCCTTCGCCGGCACCTCCTCGTAGACCGATTCGTAGCCGTCGGCCGCGAGCGCGAGGTCGTGCAGCCACGCGTGCTTGCGCCGGCCGACGCGCTTCCACGCAGGCAGGTCCGGCCGTTCTCCCACCGCTCGCAACCAGCGCCGGGTGGCCGTCTCTCCGATGCAGAGACTTAGGAACGGCAAGTGCATGCGCGAGTTTTAACAGTCTTACTAAAAGAAACAAATTTAAGCCTTACTGCGCACTCTGCGCGCCCCACCCGAGGATCTGCCCAACCAGCGTTCACACACACACACACACACACACACAGCCCCTTTACACCCGGCGCGCTACCACGCGCTACCACGCGCCACTACGCGCCACGGTCGCTCATTTCGGTGGCGGCTTCGGAAAGCCCTTCTTGGGCATGGGAAGGCACTTCCGCCCGCTGTCCGAGCAGGACCAGCCCTCGGGCGGCGCGCCATCCCGCTTGTCCGCATAGCCACACTTCCCGCACTGCCACACCTTCTTGCACTCGTATCCGTAGTCAGGACAACTCCACCAGCCTTTGCGCTGGTCTCCCGGGACCTTCCGGAATGCTCTGCAAGCGTCGCACTGCTTCATTTTCGTCGGAGCCTCGGGCTGCTTACGCTTCTTGGCCTCGGACTGCGCCAGTGCCTTGGCTTCCTTCTCTCTGCTGAAGCCCGCGAGGGGCGCCGTCTTCGCCTCGCCGGTCTCTGGGTTCACGTACTCCTTGCCCTTCCGGTCGTGCACCACGCGCTCGTTCTTGGCGATCGCCTTTTCAAGCCGGACCCTGTCGCGCCTAACCTTGTTATCCGCGATCCGCCGCCGGTTTTCCTGGCGCTTGCGCCTCGTCATTACCTGCTGCTCCTCACGGGCGCGCTGCGACGCCGCCCTCTTCGCGTCGGCATCCTGCGCGCGCACGAGCTTCTCGAGATTCTCGGCGTGCCACTCCCTCTGCGCCGCTTGCCACTCGCGAACAAACGCAATCCCGCGGCGGTGGAAGTTCTCCGACGCCCGCACCTCCTCATACGAGAGCGCGCGAATGACCTTCTTGCCCTTGTACTCGGTGCGCTTCTTCCGGCCCTGCAGCAGCAGCTGCTTGTAGCTCGGCGTCTCCGCCTTTAGGCCTTCCTCGAGGTTGTTCCGTGGATCCTTGCTGCGGTCGTAATCGCCCTCCTGCTTGTAGTGCGCCTCTTTGGCCTTCTGCGCCGCCGCCGCCTCGGCCGCCTTGCGCTCGGCATCGAATGCGGCCTGCGCTTCCTTCTCGCGCGCCTCTTCCAGCTCCTCCTCTAGCAATATCTGCAGGTCGAGCAACTGCTGCGCCTCCAGCTCCGCGAGAGTGAGGTGCAGGTTGCCGTTGGCGATCGCGCGCTGCGCAATCTCGTCGCTGTCCTCGCCGCCGTCCTCGTCACCGCCCATGCCAGGAAGGCCAGTCACGGCGCCGTCCTCATCCATGACCACGCCTCCATCCGGCTGGCCATCGACGCATCCGGAACCGGGCCTGCTCCGAGGAGCGCACCCGGCAGCCCCCGCGCCTGGGTAAAGGTCGTCGCCGAGTCCAAAGTCCATGTCTTGCACGGCGACGTCGTCGTCGCCGTCGTCGCCGCCGTCGTCGTCGTCGTCGACCGGGAGGTCGGCAATGGAGAACGCGTGCGCCTGTGGCGGTTCACCGGACGGAGCAACCAGGCCCAGGCCCGGGTCGAGCGCGCCACCCGACCCGCCGGGCGCCGAGGAGGAGGAGGAGGAGGAGGGGCCGGCATCGCCGGAAGGCGCCGCGTCGTCGAGGCCCACCCACTCCTGGTTGTTGTTGTTTCCGCCCGACTGCGGCGTGGGCTGCTGCACCAACTTCTGACCCTGCTTCTCCATGAGGGAACGCCTCAAGGCCTTCGGCAGGTTTCTGAGCTCCGGGGGCAGGTTGGGGTCGTCGTCGTCGTCGTCCGACGACGACAAGTCGCCCGGACGCGTCGCCTTGGGTGCCTTGTCGGGCAACCACTCGCCGCCCCCAAACTCCCACGGCTTCTTGGCCTTGGGGTTTGGCTTGAGGAGCGACTTGTCGGCGTACTCCTTCTGATTCCGCTTGTAGTAGCTGATCCCCTTCTCCTTCTCCTTGATGCGGTTGACCATGCCCGACCCCCCACCGGGGTTGTAGACCCCCTTGTTGCGCGCATTGGCCCTGGGGTTGGCGACGTCGTTGGGCAGCGCGTCCATCACCCCCGGCGTCTCGTTGTTGATCACGGGCGACGAGAGGCCGATGGGCTGGCCACGCGCATCGACGCCGAACACGCCGCTCTTTTTGAGCAGGTGGTCGAGCGTCGCGATCTTGGCCTGACGCATGGGGCTGGCGCCCAGTGCGACGTAAGCCGCATTACGCGTCTTCGTGCGGTCGAGGCTACTCTGGGCCAGCCTGGCCTCGACGCCCTTGGCCATGGTGTAAAAGTTCAGCTTCTCCACGTATCGCCTGGTCGCGCGGCTCTGGAACCTGCCCAGATACTCGTGCATGCCCTCGAGGGTCGCGGTGGCTTGGAACTCCGGCCTTCGCACCTTGAAGCCCTCGGGCCGCCGCGCGATCATCTCGAGCGCGAGGAGGATCGTCCACAGCACGGGCGAGCCCAGCTTCAGGGCCGGGCCGGCGCCGGTATCGGTGCCCTCGTCGGTATCTTCCTTTGCGAGCTCGTCGTTGGGCGCGCGCTGCGCCACGGTGACGCACACCTTGCGCAGGATGTCCTTGATCTCCTTGACCTCGTCCGGCGGCATCGCGAAGCCGTTAGGATCCTCGTGGTCCTCTCGGAGCAGGTCGGCCCAGATCATCGCCTGGTTCATCCGATTGTTGCTCCACCAGCGCTGCTTCTCCGTCGCGCCGGGCACCTCGCGCGGGTCGATCACGTAGTAGGCGACGTTTGCCTCGTCACGGTACTCCTGGCCGCGGCGCTTGTCCGAGCCGCCATTGTCCAAATCGTCCTTGAAGGTGCGGCCCTCGCCGCCCTCGCGATCGGAGAGGTTTGAACCGTCGGGACCGGCGAGCTCGGGCGCCGCGCTCTCGTCCACATGGCCGCAGGCGGGGCACATGACGTTGCCGTCGGCGTCGACCTCCGGCCGGGCCGTCGGGTCCTCGCACTCGGGATTGGAGCACCGGCGCTGCGGCGTGCGGAATCGGTCAATGCCAAGCCTCTTCGCCGCTTCCCGGTCCCTGACGCCATCTTCCATTTGCTGCAGCATCGTGCGCGGGGCGGGCGCAGTGCGCTGCGCTGCCATGCGCCCGTCCGACTCGCTCTGCTCCTGGCTCTTCTGTTTGCCCATGTTCTCGATCGTCGACCGCTGGGTTGCCTCGTACTTGCTCAGGAGTTCGCCGATTCCCGACGTCCTCGCCATCGCGCGAGCGGCGCGCGGCCGTTGGGTCTGCACGGTGTGGGGAGACCGGCTGCGCGCAGTTTGTGCGCAGGTGGAATTCGCGAACGCCGGAGGTGATGCGCGCGGTGGGGTCGCGATGCCCATCCCGGGCCGTTTTTACTACCTAATCCGGGCACACCTGCGGGATGGCGCGCAAGGGCGAGCTCGCAGCGTCGGGCGCGGCCAGGGACAGTTGTCCTAGCGGAGGCAATCGCATTGCTCGCCCTGATCCTGCTTAGACAAGTTGCAAGTTTGGGATATATAGGCGTGCGTGCATGTCCTCTTCGCCGCCTGCGCCTTCGGCTTTCGTGCACCCAGATGCGCAGTTTCGGCTGCCACGCAGTTTGGTCGAGCACTCGCCCACTCCCACGCACCCAACATCCCTGTTGGTGCGAACTAGCAAGGGCGGCGCGTACCGCATCCCCAAGCGGCCGCTCGATGTCGCCAACCGCGAGGTCCTCGCGAGTCACGTGCTCCGGCAGGCCGAGGACGCCAGAAAGTAGGAAGAGTGAGCGCGGTTCGCGCTGGGCATGGAGTGTGCGCGGCTCCTGGGCGAGCGCGACAGGGCAACCCAGCCGACGGTGCCGTCCGGGGGTCGGCCTGGCCGCCGCGTCCGGTTCTGCTGACCACTGACCATTGACCACCGACCACTGATCGTTGCGAGAGTGTGCGCACGAGTGTGCGGGGGAGGGGAGGGGCAGAGTAAGAGTCAGAATCAAGAATCGTGTTGTTTTTCACCCAAGCGCCCTACTCTACCACCGTTCACACCACGCGCTCTGGTCCGGGCCGGCCCAGGCGGCCGCGGTTTCCGTACGCGTCCATCGTCACGGAAGGCGCGGTGTCGTACGTCTCCCACTCGGCCACGGACGCGACCTTGTACGCGACGCGTGGACCGTTGGGATCTTCAAAGGTGTGCAGCTGCACGCGCCGACTCGGAAACATGATCTTGCGCTCCTCGGGCTCGTACTCCGGGTGCAGCGGCAGGCCGTACTCGGCCAACGACTTCATGGGATTGTGTATGCGCTGGTGCGTGAGGTTGTGGTACCACTTGGTCGGGTCCTTTGCGTGCGACGTGTACGGAGAGTAGCACTGCGGCTGGTAGATGCCGTCGTCGCTGAGCGCGATGATCTTTCCGATGTGCAGATTCGCGTGGAGGTTGGCGTAGATTGGCGGAAACTGGCCCGACTTGATATTCGCCGGCGCCTGCGTGGTCATCCACTGGTTTGTGAGCTCCGTGCCGAAGAGCGGCTCACGCGCGCTCGTCGCGCGCCAGCCAAGGAACATGCGCTGCATGATGTACTTGGCCGGCTTGGAAAGCACCTCGTGCACGAGCCGCTCGTAGAAGACGAGCATGTGTCCCTGCGGAATCTCCACCGGCCCGTGCGCATCGGCGATGCCCTGGTAGTGCGCCTTCTCCGCGGGGTCGGTGATCTTGGCAAAGCCGTCGTTGCGGTCGCGCGCGCCTATGTCGAGGTGCGAGCGGGGTGCGCAGCTAAAGTACTGCGACTGGAAGTCGAGGTTGATCCAGCCACCAAAGATGTCGTCGCCCGGTTGCGTGTTCTTGGACTCGTCGCGGTGCCAGCTCTCCTTGGTCGGCACCGATCCCTTGGTCCGGCGCATGAGCCGGTCGAAGCACTGCTCGAGCCGGCGGCCCTTGAGCGGAAGCACGTCGTTGTCAAGCAGCCACGCCTCGCACATCTCGCGCATCTGCCGCACAAATGGGTGGTGGAAGGACGACGGGTTGCCCAGCGCGCCAAAGCCGCCGAGCACGGGCTTCCACTCGCTGTCCATGGGTCGCGGCGTGGCCAGAAACTCGGGGCTCTCGGCAAAGTGTCGAGTGAAGGCGTCCATGTGCGCCTCGAGCACCTGCGGATCGACCAGCGGCGTGGGAAGCACGACGTAGCCTTCCCGCATCAGGTGCGCCTGGTAGTCGACGCGAGCTGCCTCGTCTGGGTTTGCGGGCCGCATCGTCCTCTGGCGAACCTGGCGCGTGGCGTCGTTCTCAAGCTCGTCCGCCCCCGCGCCGATCAGCTCGAGCGCGGCCAGGTTTGGCAGCATTTGGAGCGTTTGGGCGTTTGTGCGCACACGTGAGTGCACGAACGCCGAGACAGGGGGTTACAACCGTAACACCAGACGCACACGTTATCACAACCCACACGCACGCGCACGCGCTACACGCGCACGCACGCACGCACGCACGCACGCACGCACGCACGCCCTCCTTACCCAATCGCGTGCGCAGCCACGCGGGGCTCCACGGGGAGCATCTCTACGGCAGTGGGTCCAAAGTTGACCACAATCCCAAATACCCGCCCGGGTGTGCCATCCTCCTCCAAAACCGGCGGCATCCAGCGCAGGTACGCGCGCGTTTGCGCCTGGTGGCTCTCGTTGAGCCTGGCCACCGCCTTCAGCTCGATCACCACTCTCCCGTCCAACACGATGTCCGGGCGCACGCAACCCACGTAAGCGCACTTGAAAAAGACGGGGAGCACGCGCTCGCGCTCTACGGGCGGGGTGAGCTCGAGGCACAGCGCGTTCTGGTAGACGACCTCGCTCAGCCCGGGGCCAAGCGTTGCATAGACGACCCGCGCAGCGCGGGCAACCTCCTCGTACGGATCGACGCTGTCACCAGACATCGGCTTCGGGCGTGCGCGTGCACGAACGCCTCGTGCCGCCAACCGATCACTTGGTGCACAACCCCCGATAGTGATAAAACTTAGGGTCCGTGCACGCGCTCGAACCTTACCGTGGTTTTTGTAGGGAAACGGCGTCGGCGTCGCGGTTCGGCGCTTGCCGCCTGTTTGGAAGGCTCCGAGGCGCCGATGCGCCCGTCTCCGTGAGCGTGCCCGTGATGGCATTCCACTGCATCCACTGCTCCTCGTTACCGCGCTCGGCCTCCTCCTTGAGCATGTAGAGGTTGTACAGCGCGCCGACGATCCAGGCAGTGCCGACCACCGCGAGCGCCGGCGCGGCCTGCCGCAGCCGGCGGCCAAAGCCCCACCAGCCGAGGGTGGTGCCGCCGTCCGTGTCGGAAATCTGGCGCACCACTCGTGCCAGCTCTGTGCTGCTCTGCCCCGTCGCGTCGCGCACGGCGCCGCGCACGGTTTCAACGGGCACCTTGGCCTCTGGCACGTTGAGGGTGCTTGCAACGACGTTGACAAGCGCGCCGTCGGCAAGGACCTCGATAGCCTCGTCCCACTGCACGGGCGGGATAGGGCTCGTGCTGTGCGTGGGCGGCCTGTAGGTTCCTGCGGCGTCGCGCCTGCTCATCCGCTCGAGCTGCTTGCGTCTCCACCGCTCCGCCTCGTCCATTATCTGCTGCGGGTTGCCGCGCGCGTCCAGCACGCGCCCGTTGCCAACCTCGTTAGGCTTGGGCTGCGTCTTCTCGGCGATGCGAAGCAGGTACATGGGCATGAAATCGCGCGCGAGCGCCCCGGGTCCGGGGGCGCCAACCGGCAGCTGGCTGAGCGAGGGCAGCATCCCCCCCCCTTGCTAGCAGGGGGCCACGCGCTGCTTATGGCGACCCTGGCGAAAGCGGGCCCAACCCCTCTCCGAGTTTTCACTTAAGAATCTAATTAATGAACTTTTGAAGAATTTTTTCACCGCGCTGCGCCCAAGCGATCGCGAGAAAAACAATAACCGGAATTTGGCACTTGTTAAGGTGTGTAGCGGCAAGGGGGTCCCGCCCCCTTCCCCCAATCCCACCTTGAAAATGTCGGTCAGGGCACGGTGCTATTTGGACCCCAAACAGCCGACCGGTCCCGGGTCCCTGTTTGGGACCGCCATCGGGACGCCCGAGGGCGGATTCTGGAACCGGCTGGCGGTGTCACCCCCGCGCACACCGCCTTGCGCGACGGGGCAATACACGCCATTGCCTCCCGAATTTCACTTGGACGCGCCGCCCGCCGCGGTGCCGACGCGCGAGCAAGTCGACTCGGTCTTCCCGTCGTGGTCGCACGACTTTTCCAACGACGCCGTGCTCGTCACCTTTGTGCAGTCGGCCGACGTGGTGACGCTCCGCGCCTCGCCGCGGTTGGAGTGCACCAACGTGGTGCACCCGACGATGGTGCGCGCCGATGCGGTCTCGTGGCGGCCGATGGCGTGCGAGGCCACCGGCGCGCGCGGACACCTCTTTGCGCTTTCCCACGAGGGCAGACCGACGGCCCGCATCGAGGTGACGCTGGAGGCCAACGACGAGATCGGCAAGCTCCTCGTGGTGCAGCCAGAGTACTCGCCGATGACAGTCGCTGCGCGGATGGCGTCTCCGAGCAGCCTGCTGACCTTTGACGACGTGCGCGCGCACACCGAGAGCTTGGAGGCGCTGAGGCGGACGCTGGCCACCGACGGCGACGTGGGCTACGTGCCGACGCAGGAGCTCGTGGTGACGCGCGCCCTCGACAAGCTGGTGCTCACAACCGACCACAGCGCCGAGGCGGCGGTTGCGCGGCGGCACTGGAAGACAACCAAGCTGCTGCTCGCGGGCCTGTCGACGGCGACGGCGAGCTGCATAGACGCGTACACCCAGAGCGAGTTTCGGCGCGTGGGCAAACGTGTCGTAGGGTCGGACAAGTGGCGACAAGTGGTGTGAGTGGCGAGTCATGCGCTGGGGAGTTTGGGTTTTTTTAGAACGCTGCATTTAATTAAACCATGCGCAGCAGCTCCTGCCACTCCTCCGAATCGCCAGGTCGGTAGGCCGGCATGGCCCTGCCGTTTTCGATCTCCTCGAGGCACTTGGTGTACCACTTTGTCTCGGCGTCGTGCACCTTGATCACGATCTTCAGGCACCGGAATGTCGCCGGGCCAACGGCTAACCAGTGCTTGGAGTCGCCGTTGGTGAACGCCTTCATCATCATCGCGGTCATGACGTCCCGGTTGAAAAGGTCGGTGAGCGCCGCCCTCAGTGACGGGTTCGTGCACCTGTCGCGACGAAGCAGCTTCTGGTTGCCCTCTGCGAGGACCGTGGCCATGCACAGCTGCGCGAGTAGGTTGGTGGCCAGGAACTTGCACAGTCCACGCAGCAACGCCAGGCGCGAGCGCCGCTCCGGTGCAGACTCCAGGCGCTCGCACCGCGCCGATGCGTCGGAAGGGGTTCCGATGCACTTTCCAAACTGAGCCAGTATAATTCTTTGCATGTCGGTCGGAAGGTGCGGCAGGCTCAACCCCTCGAAACTCTCCGACGCCGGTTGCAGCCTGTAAATCCCCACGCGCGGCTCGAGGGGCTTCCGCGCGCATTTGACGTCGGACATCACGAACGCCGAGTGCCCACCGTTCACCTAACCCTTCCGACGCAACCGCACGCCGGTGCCGGTGCCGCAGCCTGGACGCTCGGCGTTCGCGCGTTTGCTCGTGCGCTCGTGCGCACTTTCCCACGCGCCCCGCCCGCGTGCGCAGAACCCGCCACAATGCCATCGCTCATCGCGGAGAAGGCCAAGCTCGCCGCCGAGGCCAAGTTTAAAAAGTACGTCAACGGTGACTTTGACGCGTTTGGCCGGCTCGTCAAGAAGGCCTGGGCCACGGCAAGGCCCATGTTTATGGCGCACGATAGCCCCAACGGCGCTGGGGTCTTCAACTTTTACGTGTCGGCCAAGTATCACTTCAACGTCACCGTGGAGCACGTCCGGGACGCGCTTGGCACCGTGGACGAGTTGAAGGACGACCTCCTCCACGTCCAGATCTGCAAGCAGAAGGGCGATGACGGCGAGCCCATGTTCGAGATCGGCCTCGTCTACGGCAACGTCCGCGACAAGCATTACGCTACCCTCATCGAGAAGCATCGCGCCAAGAAGCAGCGCACCGAGGCCCCTGCGCAGGCAGCGCCTGCAAAGAATCACGTGCCCGAGTGGGTTGATGCGACGGATGACGAGGCCGATCGCGAGTGGGCGATCGAGCGGGAGATAATGGAGGAGGCGGCGGATGCGGAGGCGGGCGCGCTCAACGACATGCTAACCGACGCCGAGGAGGAGGCGGAGACCGAGGCGTCACCAGAGCGGACCCTGTCCGGCTTTCCCGACGACGGCAATCCGGCCAACGCCGAGTTCGTGGAGCTGCTCAAGGCGGGCAAGCTCCGGCTCAAGCGGGTGGACCGGCTGGGCCATGCGCAGGACCAGGCCATCGAGCCTGGCCCCAAGGGTCGCAAGAGCGACGTCTTCGAGCACAAGGAGCTCTTCAAACAGTGCACCCCGCGCTTCTTCTTCAACGGCGAGGCGAAGGAGTGGCGCCGCACCGCGCCCGGGGGCTGGACCGGCCAGCCGCCCGCGGCGGCGTAAGGCGATCCGCGTGCGTGCGTGCGTGCGTGTGTGTGTGTGTGTGTGTGTGTGTGTGTGTGTGTGTGATTTCTTATCCAAAACAGTGCGCACTCCCAATCGTGAACCCGTGGGCCCATAACTGCAGCGCTATATTCGGCGTTCGTGCTCCCAAGAGTAGGGGGCGATGCTGCTCACGCGGAAGGCGTCTCCGGATCGGACGGCGGTGCCGAGCGCGTCGAAGCGGCAGAAGCTTCCCACAGGCAGCTCGCGCACGCTTCGCCTCGAAGGACCTCCAGGCCACGAGCGCTTGGTCGAGATCATCTACCCGTGCGGTACCGCCACCGTGCACGAGGGGCCAAAGGGCGAGGAGCGCAAGGTGGCCGCCACCTTGCCAAATGGCGACCGCGCGGTCTACATTGGCGAACAGGGGGTGGAGCAGCTGTTGCGGATCGAGCGCGTCGAGAAGAAACGCGTCGACATCTACGAGGGCAGCCACGGCAAGGAGGCCCTTCGCCGCACCGAGAGCGAAGACGGTCGTGTTTGCTACTGGGGAGGCGAGTCGTACTGCGAGCACAAGCTGCGCACAACTTACCGGCGGGGGGGCATGAAGGTGTACGCGGGCGCGAGGCGCGATGAGCGCGTCGTCGTCTACCAGGGGTCCGACGACACGTTCATGCACTACCAGGGAAGGCGGAGTGAGGAGCAGCCGTGGCTGAAGGTGATGGACGATGGCACCGCGCAGGTGCTGTCCACGACCACCGGTCGCGTGACGCACAGCCTGCTGAACGATGGCAAAGTGCTCTTCCACTCGCGCAACGGCGAGCGGACGACGTACACAACGGCGGGCGATTTCCAAAAGCTGAAGAGGCAGATCAGCGCCGCTTTCGTCGAGGTCGGCGACCTTCACAACGCGGCGCACTGCAATGAGCAGTGCATGAAGCGCGTCGCGGAATCGCTGAAGCTGATCCACGACGCCGCCGACAAGTGTTTCATCGCTCACGAGGGCAGGCAATACGACCCAGGCGCGATCTGCGCGATCAGCGACGTCGAGTCGGAGGAGGAGGAGCTGCCCAACCGGGAGTGCGCGGACGACGAGACGGCCCCCACGAACAGCGATTCCTCGGATAACGAGGTCGATCACTGCGCGGACGCGTAGTGGCGCGAAGTGCTCAACTTCTGGTGCGATTATTCATCGGCAATTCATTAATTCACAAAAACTTGAGCACTTGGCCTACGGCGAGGCGGTCGGCGTCGGCTGGGACCGGTGCGGCGGCTGAGCGCCACGAGAGAGAATGAAAGCGGGTTGGGCTGACCTCCCGACAAAACGAGACGAGTGCTGTCACACGAACGGGTTTGCCTAGTAGTGTTCAGTTCTGCGGTTTTCGAATAGCTGGACCGAGTGTAAATTCCCACTTCAGAATTTAATTAATTGGATTCTTAAGTGAGAAATGGGAGTGGGCGCAAGCTCCCTTTCGCGCTCGAGCCAAGTGCTCAACTAGTGATGCAACCTTATTAAGTAGCAATTAATTATTCTACATCACTAGTTGAGCACCTGGCCCTTCGGCCAGAAGGACCCTGGGCCGAGCGAAAATTCCCACTTCAGAATTTAATTAATTGGATTCTTAAGTGAGAAATGGGAGTGGGCGCAAGCTCCCTTTCGCGCTCGAGCCAAGTGCTCAACTAGTGATGCAACCTTATTAAGTAGCAATTAATTATTCTACATCACTAGTTGAGCACCTGGCCCTTCGGCCAGAAGGACCCTGGACCGAGTGAAAATTCCCACTTCAGAATTTAATTAATTGGATTTGGAAGTGCGCAGATCGGTCCCAAAAAAGAGCCGCCAAATTCCACCTCAGTGGACGCCGTAACCGCCGTCTGCCAACCCCAAGCTCGGCGTTCGTGAATGTCGTGCGCGCACAAACGCGAAATTGCCAAAATTGTACAATCCTGGTTAGACAGCGAGATGGCGGTCGACGTTGGGGACCCGGCCGACCCATCGTGCGCGGCTTCGCTGATCGGCTACGGCACGCTGCCGGACGGTGACCGCGCGCTCCTCACCACGCCCTTTCCAACCAACGACCGCGAGCCGCAGGCGATCGAGCTCGACGAGGCTGCGCAGGCCGCCATCGCCGCGGCCGGCCCCGGAAACGAGATTAAAGATCCTTTGGACTACGCGCCCGAGTCGCACGAGGTGTGCGCCAACGCGCGCTTCGCGATCTCCACCAACAAGTCTGCCGAGGCCGAGCTCGGGCTGCATGAGGAGCTGAAGGTCGCGCTCTTTGAGCAGGCCATAATGAAGCCCGGTGACGCGGGCGCGGCCGCCGCGCAGAAGCGCATCAACTCCGCCAAGCAGGCCCTCGAGACCACCTCGCAGTCGTCCGAGCTCCGTCCCGACAAGGTGACGCTGGCCTTTGACCACAAGGCCATCGAGTGGCACTTTTCCTACTATTTCACCAACCGGACGGGCCTCACGGCGAGCGTCGCGTGCGAGCTGCCGCGCCTCGAGGGCACCACTCTGGCCAACAGCTTCGTGACCATCGACGGCTACAACGACAAGAGCCAGTACGAGCCGATCAAGAAGGCCGAGGAGACGTTCAAGAAGCTCAACGCCTCGGCGAGCAAGGGCGCGTGCCTGCAGGCCGTCAACAAGCAGGCGTACAGCCAAACGGTGAAGATTCCCGCGTGGAAGGGCGGCGACGGCCCACAGGTGGCGGCCACCTTCTCGGTGCACTTTGTGCTCTCGTGCGACGAAGTCGAGCGCAAGACGCACCTCTTGCCGAAGCGCGACGGCCAGCCCACGTACGAGTGCGCCGATTTCGCCGTGCAGCCGCCGGCCAGCGACGTGCCGTTTGAGCTCATCGTCAATCCGCCGGCCAAGTACGGCGCCAAGCTCGGCTTGCCGTCGCGCGCGGCGGCCAAGCTCGACGCCGAGCGCCGCGGTGAGCCGACGTACTGGCTCAAGCCCACGGGCGACGAGCCGTGCCGCATCGAGCTCACCACGCCCGCGATGCAGCCGCCGTGCCTGCGCTTCCGCTTCGTGAGCGAGAGCGAGAGCGACTTCGACTTCCTCGCCGACGCGGTCAAGAAGGCGGGCATCGCGACGGACGGTGCGCAGGCCAAGGTGCTCTGCTGGGCGCCCGTGAGCAACGATGCGGGCGTCGCGCTCGTCGAGGTCACCGCCCCCAAGACGCTGCCCGACCTCAAGAATGCCCAAGGCAAGGTCATCCACGTTGTCAATGTCGTCGACCTGAGCGGCAGCATGGGCATGCGCCAGAAGGCCTCGTCGCACACCAACCGCCACCTCGCCTGCCAAGAGGTCAAACTCGCGTGCGAGAAGTTGCTTGGGCTGCCCAAGCAGTTTGTCGAGGCGGGCGTCGCCTCGCCCAACGACTCCTTCCTCGTGACCATCGTGGGCTTCCACTGCTCGGCGCTCACCATCTGCGCGCGCGTTCCTGTTGTGTCCGACTCGCCCGAGAGCAAGGCCGCGATCGACCGCGCCGTCGAGCGCCTGTGCGCCAACCACGAGTCGGGCGGCACGCAGTACACCTCGTGGGCGCAGCTCGTGAAGACGCACTGCGAGCCCACCGACCACGTTGCGCTCGGCCTGCTGACCGACGGCGCGCTCTGGGACGAGGGCACCTTTGTGCCCGCGTACGCCGAGCTTAAGAAATACGTGGCCGAGTACACGTGCTTCGCGATCGGCTGCGGCGCGTGGGCCAACCACCGCACGGTCAAGCTCGTGGCCACGCACGGCGAGACGCTGATAGAGAGCATCGACCGCTCGGTGAGCTCGGCGGCGATGAAGGGCATCGCGCGCTGCGTCGCGTCGATGTCCACGAAGGTCCCGATCGTCATCTCCGGCCAGGTGCTCTCCCAGAAGGGCGACAAGAGTCTGCCAGTCTTCCGCATCAACACCAAGAACCCCCACGGCGTGGACTCGGTGTACGAGCTCGGTCTCGGCGAGACGCGCGTGTTCACCGTGGCGGTCCCCAACCGCTTCTGCGAGCTCGCGTCCGACATCCACCAGGGCGAGGACGACGTGCGCTGCAAGGTCGAGGTGCGTGGCTGCGTCTCTTCGTCGTCGGTCGACGTCAAGCGCGTGCTCCGCCACCTGGACCCGCTCTTCGCCGACGGCGACATCAGGACGCTCAAGAACCCGAGCCATCCCAAGCTCGTGGCGCAGCTGCTTGAGGAGATCGGCGTCGTCAACCAGTGCACGACGAGCCAGGTCACGAAGATCACCGCGTACGAGCTGGGCGACAAGTACGACCACACGCTTCACCCGGGCGTCAAGGCGGTCGTGCCGACCTTCACGCCGCCCAACGCCGACGCGAACCTCGCGTGGCTGCAGCAGCTGGCGGCGGAGGGCAGCTGCGACACGGCCAAGAACGGCAAGACCGTGTTCACGCGCGAGCCGCACTACACGCACGACGAGGGGGTTCCGAGCCATTGGGGCGACGGCGACGGCAACGGGACGGGGTTAGCGTTTCGCTCGCTCGGCGCCGCCGCCGCCGCCGTCGTTGTCGTCGCCGCCGCCGCCGCCGCCGAGCCCATGCAGACGGAGGCGCCGCCGCCGCGCCAGGCCGCCGGGCCGCCGGGCCAGAAGGCCGAGGTGGAGGAGCCGACCGACCCGAACGCCACGCCCAAGTTCGGCTTCGTCGCGAAGCTCGTGCACGCGCACACGCTTCTCAGGTTTCTGAACGACCACGCTGTCGCGCACCGCGCGGTCGGCAGCGCCCTCGAGGAGCTCACGGCCATGCGCTCCAGCCTCAAGAGCGCCCCGCTCGCCGCCAACGACGACCCGATGGGCGACGTGGTCGAGGCGCTGATCAACCGCGTGGCGGGTCCCTCCCCCAAGGACGTCGCCAGCAAGATCGACGCGCTCCTCCAAGTCCTCTGCGCGTTTGCGATGCGTTACCACTTGCCTGTGGACGTCAACCTGCACAATGCCGCCATTGCCAAGGGCGACGTGGCCACGGCCGCGCGCCGCGTCGAGTACTTGATCAAGATCGCCACGCGCCTGCACGAGGTGCTGCTGCCGCACAAGCCGGCGCTCTGGCGCGCCGAGCTCAAGACCGAGCCCATCGGCGGCGACCACCTGACCATCAAGACGTCGCTCGAGTGGGTCGCCGAGGACCGCGTGCGTCCGGGCTACGACCACACGCACGCCGACCCCAAGGAGGTTGCGCACAGTGCGTGCTACAACCTGGCGCGTGTCTTCAACGAGGGTGGGTTCAAGGGCGGCACGTTCTGCTCAGAGCTTATGCTCTTCAGCGGGCCGAAGCCGACCACTTTCGCGAACAAGGAGCTTAAGCTCAGCGCCCCGCTCGTTCTCGGGACCTACCTCGACGTGTGGAAGCACCTGCACGAGCCGTTCAAGCCGCAGCTCGTCGCCTGCATGTGAGGCCAAGAAGTAGAAGAAGAAGAAGCGCCTCCAGGCCACAGGGCGCCGCACCAATTGTGCTTGTGCTTGTGCTTGTGCTTGTGCTTGTGCTTGTGTGTGTGTGTGTGACAGCGTAGCGGAGTGTAAGCGAGCGAGTCAGTGCGCGTGATCTCTCATGATAACAAACCCGCCCAAAGTCTTAAAACACACACGCGCGACGCGACGCGACGCGTGTTTTCTCACTCGGGTGGAGGCGGCCTTGGCGGCGGCTCGCGCTGCTCCTCGTCATAGTAACGCTCGCGAGGACCCCAGGCACGGAAGCGCAACGGGTGCCAGTTGTCAAACACCGCTTGCGTGATGACAGGAAGTGTTTCGGGCTGCGACTCGGGCGGCAGGTTGTAATACGCGCCGCGGTTGCTCACGACATCGCGTTGGGAAAAAACCCCGGCCCCCGTGTCGACAAAGAGCTGCCTATCACCATGGCCTCGTAGTCCCTGTTGTGTTCGGCATTGTAGTCCTCCTCCTCATCGCTCTCGCCCTCCTCCTCCTCCTCGTCCTCCATCGGCGTGTCGTCGGGAAAGGGGTCGGGGTACTCCTCCTCGTCCTCGGACGGATCAGCGCGGGTACCCTCGGTACCCTCGGTCCACTCGTCCATGATCTCGTTCAGGTGGTTCTCGACGTTGCTGCGCTGCTCTCGGGTCCACGCGCCCTCGGTGTAGTGCCTCGAGACGTAGCGCCAGAAGAACGCGTTGAGCTTGACGGTGTTGGGGTTGTCGCCCTCGACGCTGTACTCGTAGTCCGATGCCAGAACGGCGTTGGCCAAGGTGCGGTGGAGCGCCGCGGTGACCCGAACGGGCTTGGCGGCGGCGTCGGCGGTGAGGGCGAGGCGGCGGAACTCCTTCAGGATCGGGGTCAGTGAGAGGACGAGCACGAAGAAGCGGATCGCGAGCGAGCGCACTACGCCCGAGGCGGGCCAGAAGTTATGCGCCGCGAGGAACATCGTGCCAGTATCGCGCAGCGCCTCGATGAAGCGGACGTCGTCGCCGGTGTCGAAGAACTGGTACCCGCCGTCGCGCAGGAGCGCCGTGCCCATCTCGGCGACGCCTGTGATGGCGTTCATGAGCTGTCCCAGCCCGAGCTGCTCGGGCCCATTGAGCGGCCGCGACCACGACGGACGCTCCGTCGTCCACTGTGGCGGCCGCACGAGGGTTGGCTGGATGAACTGGTCCCAGTAGTAAAAGTGCTTCACGTAGTGCGCGGCAAGGAAAGCTGCGTTGTAGATCGCGCGCACGCTGACGTTTTCCGAGAAGGGGTTGTTATCGGACGCCAGCGCAGTGATGCGCTGCAAGTAGAAATCGACGTGCGTGATCAGGGAAGGGAAGCTCTCTCGCAGCGTGCGCCTGCTCAGGGCCTTGTACATGAACTCCAGCACGACGGCCTTGAGCTCCAGAAGAGCGATTACGCCAGAGGTCAGGGTTGGGGTCATGGTCAGGAGCGCGTACATTTCGCGGGCGGTGTCCTGGTACGCCGCGTCGTTGGCGGCGCTGTGGAACTCGGCAAGGGAGTTGGCGCGATCCATGCCCCGAATCAGCGCCCGGACGTTTGCGGCCACCGCGTGCATGTGGTCCACGGCCGGAATGTCCCGGAGGAGGTTCATGGACGCGTCAAAGGTGTTCAGGTCGTCGGCGAGGTTGTGGCCCTCCGCATCCTCCTCGTCGTCCGGTGGCGCGTGCGGCGCGTACGTCTTGGTGTCGTCCTTGCTCGGATCGAGCTGCGGCAGGTTCCTGACCCAGCGCGGGTAAGGCACGCCCGGCGCGAAGCGGTCGCTGAGCGCCCACCAGTCCTCGCGCCACACGTACTGGCGGTCCGGAAGCGTCGCCATGGGAGGGTCTTCCTCGTTGGGCCGCCGCACCCACTCCCACAGGCCCTCGGCGTAGTAGAATTTGTCGATCCACTTGTTGCTGCTGTCGAAGGCGCGCACGCGGAACGTGGCGTAGTCCGAGTTTCTGCCCTGCGCGATCAGGTACGGGTCCAACGAGATCGGCTCCTGGCCGTCGTTGGCGTTGAGCGCGCGCGCCTCCTGGGGCGTGAGCGCGTAAAACTCCCCCGTGGTGTTCGGGACGCCTTTGTTTCGCCGGTCCTGGTTCAGGCCCGCAAGGCTGGGCAGCATCGCCGTGTTACACAAACGACCCGACACACGTGCCCTTCACCAGTAGTGGACGCGCCGTCACGACTTATCGCATTACGCGTTTCTACCTAAGGCGCTGCCGGCGCGGGTCGGGCGTGCCCTCGCCGCGCGCCAGCAACGGCAGCGAGCGTGATGCGTCTCACGGCCCGTACCACGGCCCGGCGCGACGGTCCCCCATCCACTGATTTTGCATGTCGTCGTTGGCGTCCTCCAACTGCGACGTGTCGTCGCCGTCGTAGATAAAGAGCTGCCGGCCGGACATGAACCGGTCGTTCGCTGTGTAGAAGTGCGCGACGTACTGGTAAAAGAACTTCATCATCCCGTCTCATGTGCGCGCGCGGCTTAGGAGAGGCCGATGGCCAGGTAGCACGACATCATCGACACGGGCGGGAGCGGCTTCGAAAAGGGGCATGACGCGACCGTCACGACGAGCAGGTCCTGCGCGCCGGCCACCTCGGTCACGAGGTGCTTGTCAAAGTCGTCGGCATCCGGCGCTTCGTGCAATGTGTACATGTCGTACCCCGGCTCCAGAGTAAAATCGTGGCCTTTGCGCAGGAACGTGTTGCCTCGCGCCTCGCGCTGGGTGGGCGCGCGGGGGTCTGTCATGGCGTAGCCATAGTTGGGGTACGTGGCGTTCGGGGACGCGTTCGCCACCGCATTCTCGTCCTGCACCGCCCGCGGCGGCTCGCGTCCCTTGGCGTAGAGCAGCGAGAGGTTGGCCAAGTCGCTGTGGCCGCGCACGAGCATGCTCAGCCCCATCCTCTCCAGATACCCGGCCACGGCCAGCGCATCGCGCGTCTCCCTGCCGCTTGCAGGCGGGGCGGGGTCGACCGCCACGTCGGCCCATTGCAGCTGGTTGCCGCCCTTCTCGTCCTTGGTCTCCAGCGCGTCGGCCGTCGCCGGATCGAACCGCACAAACTTCAAAAAGGCGTCGGCCTGCGGACTGCCCGCGACGTACTCCTCGTAGGAGCCGTGGTTCATTTGCAGCGTGCCCAGGGGCGTCTTGGCGATGAGCGCCGAGGGCAACGCCTCCGTGACCTTTACCATGCGCTGCGTAAAGGTCTCGGTGCCCGTCGGGCACTGGTCGCCCTTCTCGTTCCGGATCTCGTGCGCCGTGCCAGCAGCTTGCTCCCACTGCCGCTGGTCCGTCTCGTGGTTTCCCGCGGTGAGCACGCAGCGGCCGGGGTTCTCCCGGCACAGGCGCAGCATGAGGTAGAAGCACTCAAGCGTGTACGGCGACCGGTCGAGCAGGTCGCCGAGGCACACCACCGCCACGTCGTCCGCGAGCAGGCCGCTGCCGTCCTCCTTGAACGCGCCCTGGCCAACCATGTCCAGGAAAACGTCCAGCAGGCTGTGCAGCGAGCCGTGAAAGTCGCCCAGCACGAAGACCTTCTTGTCGCGCCAGTCGCGTCGCGTGTAGTAGCCCCTGTCCTCCGAAAGGCCCGGCGGCACCATGCTGGCGAGCCAGCCATTGTCCGCGTTCATCGCATCGTCCATCTCGTTGCACACGAGGCCGTCCGGGAGCAGATTCGTCGCGTTCCAGTGCGGAAAGTTTCGCAGGTTTCGGATGCTTTCGTAGCGACGCGCGTACGTCGTGTTGTCGCGCAAGTACCGCACCATCGCGAGAAAGGTCACCGGACCGGCCAGAAACGCGCCGGCACCCTTTCCCCAGCCGTCCGCATTCGACCCACGATGCTTCAAGAGCTTGGCCACCAGCGTTGGCCTGGGCCGGTCGCTGTCGTCGTCCTTGGGGCTCCGCGCGCGCTTGGGTGGCGGCATGGCGTAGGTCGCGCTCGACGACCCGGGCTCGCCGCCATCGTCCGCCGCGGTGGGCACCACCGCCACCACCGCCACCACCGTCGCGGGCCGGGTGTTGTCCTCGTGCAAGGCGAGGCCCGAGAGGTCCGGAACGAGCGACATGGGGTCGGAACGATCGCGCCCCTCACGCTCCCCTTTATTGCACACGTGGCTTAACTGCAGTTATCACAATGACAACGCACTCACGGGACACCGCCCACACTATTCTGCTCCCGACACCTTGGGCGCAGCCTCCCCACGCCTCCACTTGCGACCCGTCAACTTTTGCACGTCGCGCGCGGCGCAAACGTCGGACCGTTGCGCCAAGAAGCGCGTGAACGCAAAGCTGGTGTTGAACTTGTCGGCGATCTTGTAGTCGCGCGCCTTGCCCTCGATGGCGCCTTCCGCCTGGGCCTTGGTCGTCAGGATGGGACGCGTCCTGTCGTAGTCGTAATTGTCCTGGGCGCCGTCGACCGCCAGATTGTCCTCGTCGTAGCTCTGCGCGATCAGGCCGTGCGGGTGGCAGCTCTTGCTGGCGATCCCGTGCGATCCCTCAAACCCCGTGTTGCCGCTCAGTTGGCGCAGCGTAAAGTCCAGTCTCCACTCCGGAGCGCCGGCGATCTTGTTGTAGATCGGGTGCCTGGTCGCGTTGGCCTCCCATCCGTTGCCCCGCACCACGAGCGTGGCCTGCTTGTAGTAGATGCCAATGTCCTCGACGTACAGGTTGGTCCACACGCCCACCCGCCTCGCGATGAGGAGCGGCTTCTTGAAGTCCTTGCCGTTTTCGCCCAGGTCGTACACCGCGTAAGCAATCGAGTGGGCGTCGCTGTGCACGCCGTACCCTCGACCAGAGGCGCCCCTGAGCACGAACGCCACCTCGGTGAAGAAGCTTCCGTGCACTAGAAGGGGCTGCGGCAGCATGAACGTGGAATCGCGCGTTCGCGCGGCCACGTGCACGCCCGGTGCCGACACGAGCGTGTACCAGGCGCCGTCCTCTCCCCTAAAGTCGGCGTTCCCGCCGTGCGCGAGGTGCAGGTGGGGGTCTTGGCGCGCCATGATGGGCGCGAGGGGTGGGGACGGCGGCGACGGCGGCTCGGGCGGAGCGGACGGGGGCTTGACGCCCGCTCCGGCGGCGATGTAGTCGCCATCGTCGCTCGCGGGGTCATCGAGCGCGTCCGTCTCCTCCGTGAGGCGGCGCCCCGCGCTGGCGTCGGCATCGACGTACTGCACGATGAAGGTCATCGTGTCCAGCACGTCGCCCTTGGCAAGCGTCTTGTTGCTCGCGTCCGTGTCGTTGCAACCAACGTGCAACCCCAGCAACGCGTTGCCGTCGCCAAAGTCTTTGGTGCAGTTGCAGTGCAAGTACTCCACGCCCGTGACCGCCCTGTCGAATCGAATCGTTCCGCAGCCCAGATCGTCCGACTTTGTGCGATTGACCGCAAACAGGACCGCCTCGTTGGGATCGTCGAGGGAGACCTCGCGGTCCACTTCCCTGCCTTCCAGCGGTTCGATGCGAAGGGCCGGCTTCGAGACGATGCGGAAGTCGGTAAAGGTGTCCGACATCTGCATCTCGGTCACGTCCACCTTCATGGTGGACATCCGGGACGTGGCGCACCCTTGGCCGCCGTACTTCGACCTTGCGCGGCGACAGGTCACTTTTTTGATCCCAGTTGCGAGATGGAGCATCGTGCGCAACTTTTGGCGGGGCGTGTTGTAGCCGCGGCTCTTGACGAGGTCCTTTGCAAACGTGGTCGTTTCACCAACCTGGGGCGTTCCTCTCAGAAATTGCTCGGTCATTTTAGTCAGCCCATGCACCAAAGTTCCATTTGCGTCATCGTTGCGCAAAAAGTCGATCCCGGTTTCCTCGAGCAGGTCCGTTCCCGCCGGTGGCGCGGGCGGCGGCATCGACGGCTGCGGGGAGGCGGTGTATACCACGGGAATGTCCTCAACGGTGACCACTTGCAGTGCTGCCGACGCCGCTTCTGGCGCCGACAAGGTGTTCCGTACGCGATTTACCAACTCGTCAACATTTTCGGCGCTCCCCACTTCGATGGTAATGGTGATGATGACGCTCCCAGCGCTCACATCGATGGCCACCCGTTCCGGTTCCACTGACAACGCAGCGGCCATGTTGTGTTGGATCGCGGTGGCGTTTACCCCTTCGACGGTCCCAGCAGCCGTAAATGTTGCGATCACCCTGGCGGGCGGTGGCGGGGGATACGGAGGCGGAGGGGGAGGGGGAATGGCAGGTGGGTTGCCAGGAGGCGGCGGCAGGGGTGGTGGGGAAGGCGGCGGCGCGGGTGGGGGAGGCGAGGGCGGCGGCGGCGAGGGTGGCGGCGAGGGTGGCGGTGGTCGCAAAGGGGGCGACGAGGGGGGCGGAATCGCCGGCGGTGGGCTTGGCGGGTCTGGCCATCCGTGCTGGTAGTCGAAGAGTAAAAATTTCCCTCCCGTGCTCAGGCTCAAGGTGGAACCCTTCGTCACGTTCCTGGTCCACAGACCGTACAGGTGCGGCTGGACGATCCCGGTATCCTGACCAGCGTAATCGATGAACCCACCCGAGCTTGCAAGCTGCGACCAATTTGTTCCGTCCCGAAACCCAGTCCATCGGCCTTTCAAAATGGTGTACACACGTCCGGCGTCCGACTTTGTGCTACCTGGCTCATCGCCAGGCGCGTCTGCACGCATAGATCCTGCAACCAAAATGGCGCCATCGTTGCTGAACGCCATGGATGCCGAATACTTTGCCTGTCTTGCCCCAAGCTGTTCGTTTGCGGAGTCGCCGTGCCTGGCCTTCACAAAGTCCCAAGATGTCATTAGGGCGTTCCATCGGTAGATGCTCACCATGCCGCAGTCGTTTCCGTCTTCGCAGTCGTATCGGTACGACCCCAAGGCCACGAACGTGCCAGTGGAATCCATTGCAATACTGTGGCTTCCTCCCTCGATGTTTGAACCCATTTGAACCCACTCGTTGGGAGTGTTGCCATTCACGTATTCGTAAACCACTGCGTAGTCTTTTCCTGCAGTGGCAACGCGGTGTCCATCGGCGCTCATAGCAACCGACTTTCCCAATTCCGGCCTGGGAGCATCCGAATATGGATAACCAGTTACGGTAGTGATTTGTCCTCTTCCAGCATTTCCCATGATCCAGATTCCCCCCGGGTTTGTGGATGCTGATGAAAATTTTCCTGTCAATGCGACCCCATCTTCTCCGTATTTCACCCATTCAGACAAAGTGGTGTCCCAACCAAATATGAACACGGTTCCCCTCTTGCAACCCCAGCGCGATTCGTGGTTCCTGTCGTTGTAGACGCCCAAGAACCCCGGGCAATCGTATTGTGATGCTCCGATGGCAATGATGTTTCCATCGGCACTTATTGCAATGGATTCTCCCCACTTGGCCTCCCCACCAGTGTCACCGGCGTCCCCACGCATCGAGCTTCCCATAAATGACCACGCCGAGGCTGCGTTTGTGTCGCTTCGGCCAAAGACAGAGACAGACCTGGGCGCGTTCTGCCACGCGCCGTGCTGGCACGAGAGCGGGTTGACGCACCCGGGATAATGTCCTTTGGACCAGACGATCATCCTTGTGCCATCAGCATTGAGCTTCACGTTCGCTCCAAAACGCGAGTTCCGAATGTCGTTGTACCAACACGACTCGTCGCGATATGAGGCGGCCTCCTCGGGCGTGTACCCCGTAAGCCAGTTATCCTGTTCATAGTAAGGCCCCTGGTTCAGGTGACAGTAATTGTCCCACCCAATGAATAAACAACGGTACTGCTCGTGAACTCCATGGCATTGCTCAAACCGTTCGTGCACAAACGTCTGCTGAGTCCACTCCCCGCCACTGTATTTGTACACGTAAACTCTTCCTGCATCGGCACCCTGGTTTCTCGAATCCCAAGTCGGGGCCACGTTGTTGACATCGTAATTAAGGTCAGCGCCTGGCGCGCCCACTGCAAGCGTCGCCCCGTCCGCGCTCAGAGCGAGCCCAACACCAAACTCGTCGTAGCCCGACTCCACACAAGGGTCTTCCGAGGTTGCAGTGCCACCAATCGCGCACCGAGTTATGGTTAAGGTCGGTTGCCACGACATTCCGGTGCTCACGTCTCCTGATTTTTGGTACAGAACCACCTTTCCCCTGTGGCCGTTGTGACCCGGACATCCCACGGCGAGCTTTGACCCGTCACCGCTCAGCGAAATCGACTCTCCGCAGTCGTCGTTTGCGGCATCGCCAAAGAGGTCGGGCTCTGGTGGGTCGATGGGTGCCGTGATTGCGTACATTTTGGCGTCATTGTTAAAGAGCACGTCGTGCTCAGTGTAGTCGTTCACCGTGCTTGTGCCAATCGTGGGCAGGCGAACGCCCGCACTGTGCAGGTTGTCTCTGTGGTAGCGGATGGTGCTGTAACCACTGCCAGCTTGCGCAACCATGTCAACCGTTTCGTCCATCAAAGAGAGGGGTGCGCCGCCCCAGGTCACGGCAAAGGGGGGCGGCATGGAGGGTGGTGCGGGTGGCGGAGGCAGAGAAGGCGGCAGTGGTGGTGGAAAAGGTGGAAGCGCCGGTGGGAACACCCATTCCAAGTCAGGACCCCCGTATACCCAGACGAGTGGCCCGAGCATCACGAGGAGCCCCATTAAGGATGGGGTCTGGCGCCGCGCGCTTACCATTAGTTGTCACACGTGCGCTTATCATTAGCGGCGGTGCGCCCCTTCCCCCTCCCCGACCGTCCCTGGCTTCGGCGTTCGTGCGCACCGCGAATCGTGCGCACCGCAACTTTGCAGACTTTGGGCGTGCTCGCAGGCGCGCACGCCCTCCCTCGGCAGGCCACTCATTACATCGGAAACCGCCAGATAATGTTCGACGACGGGCACGATCGGCTCTTTGTGACGCCGGCGGTCGTGGAAGCCAAACTCGCAGTGCGCAGTTCGGTCTTGCGCCTCGTTCAGCTCATGTGCCGGGCGATCAAACGCAACAACGTGCACCTGGCGGGGCAGTTGCTCAAGGCGGGCATGCCGGCCAACCCGCTGATCGTCGTGGGCATCCCCGCCCACTCCCTAATGGTCCACGCGCTCAAACACAGCCTGCCCATCGCCAAGCTGTTGCGGGCGCACAACGCCAAGCTGACGGTGCTCAACGAATCGGAGGCGATCCTCGGCATGCCCTCGATGCCAATGATGCGGCTGGTCAACGGCCAGACTCCGGACCTGGAACCGTTGGTGCCGGGCGCGCGCGAGTGGGTGTGCTCGGCACCGATGCGCGGCAAGGGGCCGGTCGCCACGTACATGCACGCCATCGGCATCGACCCGAGCAACGTGCCCGAGCTGCACGCCTCGTGGCCGCCCGAGGGCGTCTCGCTGGCGGACTTCCCACCCAACATGCACCGGGCGATCCTGCGGTTCTGGCACAGGGCGGGCCACCTGCGTCGGCTCGAGGCGCGCAGCCTGGCGCCGCGCTACTGGCGCCGCATGCGCTCAATGGTGCGCGCGCGCCCGATTGCGTTTTATTGGCAGCAGTGCGCCATCGAGCGCTCGTGCGCGCCTGGCGGCAAGCAGCGCGCCGCAGACTTGGACGCGTTTGTTGCGGACAGCGAGTTGTCTAGCATGACTGCGTAAACGGTTCGGTTGAAAACCTAAAGAGCGCCAGGTGCGGCGGCGCGCACGGGCTTGCGTAACCGTCGGTCGGCGTTCGTGCTTTTCGGCGCGCACGGGCTTGCGCAACCGTCCCCCGCACCCCCCTCTCCCCTCTCACCGCGCATGTCGCTGGTGGTCCAGCCCCGCCGCCGCCACCGCCACTCCCCGGTGGACGGCGCGGTCACGCTGCTCCACCTCAGCGACGACGACCTGCGCACGATCTTTGGGCTCGTGGACATGCCGTTTGCGCTGAAGCTCACGTGCGCCGCGCTGCGCACCGTGCACCCGGATACGACCAAGACGTCCGTCAAGCACGTCGTCAAGGCCGTGGGGCTGATGGTGTGGGCGCACGAGTGTGGCCTCTTCCGGTGGCTCGAGACCGACCAGATCGCGAAGCAAGCGGCCAGGACCTGGCCGGGTGGCGACGAGGCGCTCGAGTTCCTGACCAAGCCGGTGCTGTACCACCACGATGTTGAGTACAGGCTCGACTTTTACATGTTGTGCCTGCACGCTGCGAGCACGGGCCTGATCCCGATGCTGGAGTGGCTGAACTACGAAGGCTGGAGACCCAGCGCCACCCCAGTGCGGGAGGCCGAAATCTGGCGCGCGGCGGCGAGCAATGGCCACTTGGCGTGCCTGCAATGGCTGTGCGCGCAGAACGACATGTGGCACGAGCGAAATCGGCTTGAACGGCGCCGTCCTCTCGACGTGGAAGTAGAGGGCGAAAATCTCCTGGCCATCGCCGCCCGCAAGGGCAACTTGGAAATGGCTCGGTGGCTGCTGGAAAAGGGTGCAAGGGTAGGAGACGATGCCGTAAAGATCGCAGCAGCGGGAGGCCACGTGCCGATGCTCGTCGACCTGCTCCGCAAGGGGTTCACGTGGAGCCTGAGAACGTGGCACGCCCTCTACTTCCACGTTAGGAGGACGGCGCCGTTCAAGCCGATTCCCCTCGATACGCTGCAATTCGTGGTCACCACGGGGCTCTCTTGGCACCGGCGGCAGGCGTGGATCAACGCCGTCGAGACCGGCCACGTCGAGGCGGTGGAATGGTTGCTGGGCCACGAGCCCGACGTCGCGCCGTACTGGGGCAACGACGATGGCTTCGAGGAACCCGACCACTACATTGTCGGCGCCAGCGCGTGCGGGGGCCTTGAGACCGCTGCTACGAGAGGCCATACGCGCATGCTCGCTTGTGCGCACCGCAACGGCGCGGAGCTGACGGAGGAGCTGTGCGAAGGTGCCGCACGCGGGGAAAGCTTGGAGACGATCAAGTGGCTCCATGAGCACAACGCCCCGACCTCGCGGCACGCGGTGGAAGATGCGGCAAGGTGCGGCAACATGGAGATGCTCGTGTTCATGCACGCGCACGGCTACGTGCTTGGCAGCGAGGTCTACACCGGGGCCGTCTGGGGTTCCAAGCTGGAGGTGCTGGAGTGGGCGAGCGCGCCTCCCGTCAGTTGCGCCCTGCCAACCGAGCATGCCGACAAGTGCCACATCATGGACGAGGCCGTGCGCGCGGCCGATACCGCGGTGCTGCAATGGCTGCTAGACCACAACGCCGGCTGTCTGAGGAGGCCCCACACCTTCCAAGCTGTGCGCAAAGGACAGGTGGTGCTTCTTGAATGGCTCCTGCGCAACGGCTGCCCCTACGACGCGAGTGTGCTCAACGTGGCCGCGCAAGATTTCGCGCCCTGCACCAAAGAGCGCGTCGCCGAGATCATCAGGGGTGTGAGCAATGACGAGTTTCTGGATGCGCTGCCGTGAATCGAAGTGACGCTTGCCGCGTTTGCAACTCTTGGCGGCGTCCGTGCCGTCGCCGCATGCGCACGTCACGCATCCAGGCATGAAAAAGGTGCGCTTCTCCGGGGGCGAGGACCGCGCGCGCATCGCGATCGTCGCAGAGATGGAGCGCGTCAAGTGGGGCGACGTGGCGGAAAAACTCAAGGAGGCGGGATTTCCTGAGCGTACGGCCAAGTCGGTGCGCAACCGGCACCTGCGCTGGCGGGTGTACCAGGAGGCTGAGCGGACAGGCGCCTTGGTGGGCCATAACATCAACCGGTGCCGCGTGTGTGGACAGTACATGCGTGGGCACGTGTGCAGTGGCGGTGTGGTAGAGGGCGCCGACACAGAAGCGTGTGTCACAGCGAAAGACCCAGACAAATGAGCCATAACCACCGCACCGACCCCTTTTAAAGAAAAGGAATAGCCACCCCCCCTCCGCTCTCCCCCCTCCCCCCCCCCTCCCTCCTCCCCCAATGTCGATCCGACGCGCGCCCCTTCACCACGACAACTCGGTGCTCGCACGCCCGTCGTCGCCCACGTCCGTTACGCCGACCGGCACGACCATCTCGGACCAGCTGGGACTGCCGAACGCGGGCCTGGCCAAGCCGTACGCCCCCTTCACACCGCAGCACCCGACGCCGCGGCTGGTGGGCAACGTCGTCGACGGTGCCTTTTGCGGTTACGACGCGCAGGCGGTTGCCCCCGCGCTGCCCAACTGGCCCGCGCCCATGGACGACACGGAGGGAATCATGAGCGACGCGTACGCCAAGGCCAAAGCCAGGGCCAACAAGGCGGTCCTCAAAGGCAAGGAGCTCGCCGGCAAGGCCGCGGCGGCGGGCAAGGCCGCCGCCACCAGGGCGGCAGCGAAGACCAAGTCGGCCGCCAAGGCGGCGGCGGCGGCGGCGGGCGAGCGCCTGAACCGCATGGGCGAGACCGACAGCGAGGACGAGGACTGCGACTGCTACGAGGGTGACGAGTCTCCGTGCTGCAACGACAAGAACTAGAGGGGGGGGGAGCGGAGAGGCGCACGTGCGCAGCCTGCCGGAACTCGCGATACAGCGCCTGCCCCACGGTTTCTGGGCATTAGTGTTTCGGCGCGCGCACGCCAGGCCTCGGCGTTTGTGCGTCTCGTTTTTTGGGTGCGCACATATACGCAAACGCGCGCACGCATAAAAATGTTTGAGGGGTGGTTTCCGAGCGTGCAAGAGTTGGATGCGTACCAGCGCCGGCGGCGCGAAGAGCGCGAGGAGCGCATCGACACGCGCGTGAGCGAATTTATGGTGCAGATGCACATTATTACGCAGCTGCCTCTTGCCGAGCTCTCCAGCCCGTCGGGGACCGGTGGAAGCGCGGACCCAACGAGCGTGATGGACACCTTGCTGGATCTCTACTGAACCGCGTGTTAACAAGCCGCAGTGGTCGGACCCGTTCACTTGAACCCTGCAAGACCGCGCACAACCGCACAACCGCACACACACACACACACACACACACACACACACACACACACACACACACACACACACACAACAAACGGCCCCCGTCGCGACCGGGAGCGTGCGCGCAACTCCCACCGCGAACGTGTGAACCGTTGACTCGAACGCCACAAGGGCAACGGCCGCCAGCTTGGCGTGGGTCCCCTTGACTGGGCGCACCCTTCCGCACATGCACACGCTGGGAACCCCCAAGGGTACCCAGCCTGTCCCGGAACCCCACTCGGTGCCGGGACGGGGCGGCTGAGCGCCGCGGGGGAGAGTGAATGGGGGTTTGGTTGACCTCCCGACAAAACGAGACGAGTGCTGTTACACGAACGGGTTTACCCAGTAGTGTTCAGTTCTGCGGTTTTCGAATAGCTGGTTACTAATAAAAGAACGCGATCTCGGGCGCGTACGCGCACTTACGCTCTCCCTCCCACGCACACGCACACACGCGCGCGCACCCGCACACACGCACACACGCGCGCGCACCCGCACACACGCGCGTTTTTTACTGGGTCATGGTTAGCAGCGGGATGGAACTGGCCACCGCAGCCCCAGTGCCGATCGCCTCGTCCCCGGGTTGCGCCATCACCGGCTGCGCCACGACGACTTTGGGGTTGGAGTTGTTCGCGTTGGTGCGGCCCGCGCCTCCTTGACCGGGGGTCGCCTCGTCCGCTTCTGAGAACATGCCACAGCACATGCCACACGTCAGAATCCACGGGATCCACGCGCAGCAGCCGGCGACGGACGCGTCGTCCTTGGCGCGCTTCCTCCGCGCTCGTCGCTCGCTCGCTTCCGCGCTCTCCTCGCTCACATCGTCGATGATGCTGCCAAACATCTTGTGGCGCGCTTTCCCGTCTCGTCGGCAGCATCTTGCACAACAGGCGGTGGTGCTTTCACAAAGGCACCTCACCATCTTGCCGAGCGGCATGTGGCACCCGCACCCGAGGCAGCACAGCACGACGATGATCACGACCACGAACACCAGGAACAGGTACGAAACCGCCACCCCGATAGGCGCCATGGTGCGCGCGCGCTCACGCACCGCGCTCGTTCTCTTTCACCAATAATAATAAACGCAAGAATCTAGGATATCCTGTCCGCGATACGGGCGGCGCGCCGCTCCCACCAATCTGGCAAGGCAAAGAGCTCGGAGAGGTCGGCGTCGACGTAGAGCACGCAGCCCGAGACCCTGTCGATGCCCTTGGCCAGCAGCCGGGTCTGCGTGTCCGCCTCCTGTCGAAACAGGTGCAAGGTCACCGCCAACTGGGCAAAGTGCCGGTTCACCGGCGTGTCCTTGGCCTTGGTGAGCGGCGACTGCATGCACGTGCCCGCGCCCTTGGTGCGATCGCCACCGAACCCCGTTTTGAGCTCCACAAGAACAAGTTCGTGGTTGCCGCGCGTGCAGACCACGTCGACCGCCGTGCCGATGCCGCGCTGGCGGTCGATCACGACGCGCTGCGATCCCACCGGCACGAGGCCGTGGTAGGCGAGCGCGTTGAAAAAGAGGCGAGTCAGCTTCAGCATCTTGGAGTGCTTGCGCGTCAGCGCGGACGCGTTGGCCAGGCGCGAGACCTGCGAATCGACGGCCTTCCCCCGTCGCAGTGCACCGTTGGGACCGGCCCACGCACCACCGCGCCAGCTACTCGTGGTTGGCATTGTCGCGGACGAGTAGAGGCGCTTGGACAGCAGCTTCGTGATGCCTCTCAGCTTTGGGCCTGTCGGTCGGTCGTTGGCAGTGCGAGCGCGGAAGCACGCAAACTTGCCGCTCCTGGAGAGCTTTCCCGGCGCGGTGCGGTTGAGCAACGCGCGCACGCCCCGCACCATGGCTCCGCCGCGCCCCCTCACTCCGCCCTTCCCCCTATCCCAAACATTGCGCCGAGCGCTTGTTAGCGTGTCACTGCGAACTCTCCTCCTCGAACGCCATGGCTTTGGCTACGGACGCACTGAACGAGTCGCTGTGCGCGCCGTCGCTCATCGGCTCCGCGAGCGACAGCTGCTGGAACGCCAGTTGGCCGATCGGTTCGTGGGCATTTCCCACAACCACAGCGGACTCGTGCGCGGCCATCCCCAAGTCGACCAGCTTGGCGCCAACGCTCACGCCCGACAGGGTAGCGTCGTCCACGTAGATGGGCTTCTCGCTCAGCAATCGGGTTTGCTCCGCGACGGGGTCGGCCAGCTTGGGATCCAGGTCGCCGAGGCTGGCAGCCTCGAGGTCGTCGTCGTCGTCGGTTGAGGCGCCGCTCTCAATCAGCTTGTACTTGCTGGGCGGCTGGTTTGGCAGCACGGCACGCGCGTGGAGAATGACGGCGCACTGCGCCGCCGCCAGCGGCAGCCACCAGACCATCGCGCCGCTCACCCAGATGGAGGCCGACGCGCTCCGAAAGAAGACGATCGAGGTGTTTGAGTAGTTGCTGGTGCGCGTGCGCGTGCTGGCGTACACCGTGACGCCGTAGAGCATGCCGAAGCAGAAGGCGCGCACGATGCGGTCGGCGGCCTCCCACAGGTCGACCGACTGGCACAGCGGACCCACGAGCGCGACCGCGGGCGGAGGCATGAGGGCGATGACGCCGCACGCCAACAAGCACAATATGAACGGCCGGTCCGTGTCTTCGAGCGGCGCGCGCGCGCGCATGAAGCCCGCGTAGACCTGGACCGCCACGGCACCGTGGAAGACCACGTGCCGCCAGCTGGGCGTGTGCGACGCGTCCATGCTGCACGTGTGCACGAGCTGCTCGATCACGAGCGTTCCGAGGTAGAGCGGGATGCCCAGCTGCAGCGCCGCAAAGACGACGGTGATGCCGTGCGCCTTGCCTAGCCGGATGGGCACGCGCATGAGCAGGCCACCGGTCGCGCTGCACAGCGCAAGCGTGCGCACCGCCGAGACGACACCGCTGGGCGCGAGCCAGCACGAGAGCACGCTGACAACTGCACATGCAAAAATTGAGAAGACGGCCTGCGCGAGCGGCAGGTACAGACTAGCGTCATTGAAATCCACGTGGTTATCCTCGGCATCGATGGGCTGCATGCGGCGCGCGATCCGCCGCGGGAAGACTCCGCGCATAAATGCGTCGAGGCGCTTCTCGGTTTGCGAGTGGTAAGGCCACGCCCTGCACTAGCGTTGGGAACGCGCTCCAGAGGGCGGAAACGCTCGGCGTTTTGCAACTTGTGCCGCACGGTCCGGCACAGGCGGCGACAATAGCCCGTGAAACCCGCGCAGGCCCCTGCATTCGGCGTTCGTGCATTGTGCGCATGACCTTGCGCTCGCCAAACGCTCGGCGTCGCGATGCGGCCTCGTCTCCACCCCCGGCCATCGCGAAGGGGAGGTCTTCCGACAGTCTCGATGCCATTCTATTCAAGCAGACGAGCCACCGCTCGGCGGAGCAGTGCTTTGGCTTCTCTCACCCTTTTCGTAACAACCCTAAATACGACCTCGGCCCCACATTCAAACCTGCCCGAGGTGGCTCGCAGCCGCGCTTGGCGCGCTTCTGCCCGTCGCCGCTGGTGATGACCAAATCAGCAAGCATGCCCGAGTTTGACCCCACCTTGGAGGACGGGGAGCGGTCACCGCCGGCCATCGCCGAGCGTTTCGTGTGGGTGTGCAAGGGCGCCGACAAGGGCGGCACCCACCGCCTGGTGTCCAATCCCGACGGCGGCCTGTCGTGCGTGTGCGGCATCGTCGCCCATGGCGTCGACATGATCAGCTTGGAGCGGGCCAAGAACTGCCCCAAGTCGATGGACCCGACGCAGATCAGCGACGGCCCGCCGCGCGCTACTGCCAACCAGCAGGCGCCGTGGGCAGACGGGCCCGAACGCAAGGAGGATCGCAGGCGGCGCGAGAATGCGCAGCTGGGAGGAACGCACGTCTCGAACTCGTGCGCCCGTAAGAATGACATGCAGCAGGCACAGAGCGCTGTCGAGCGTCAGGCGCGCCGCGACGCCGAGGCGACCCTTCATCCGAACGCGCCGGACCAGGGCCGAGGCCGAAAGCTTTCCGAAGGGCTGGAGGACGCGTTGGGGAAAATTCCTTCGCTGCACAAGAAGGATTGCATCGCCGCGCACATCCGCATCGAGGCGATCCGCATCTACCAGCTCTCGGTGCGGCACGAGCAAAAGTGCGCATGCAAGGGGTGCATCTACGCGCTGTCCACGCGGAACATGGTCGTCCTGACGCTGGGCCTCATCGAGCTCGTGCTCTCGCAGCTCGCGGGCATCGAGGAGGGCGACGGCCGCCGCGCCGAGGACCTCTCGCAGGGCGAGTTCACCAAGCAGGACATGAGCCACGCGCTCACGCGGATGTACCAGATACAGGAGGAGTTCAAGGTGAACCAGTTGCAGCGCTTGGAGCTGCTCAGCGCAGTGCACCGCATCTCCAAGTGGACGAAGCCGGGGCAGGAGCTGTTCGCCTGCGCGCCAGACGAGGCCGGCTGCCCGTCGTCGCTCTTCCTGCCGGCGGCGCGGATGGCGGTTGGCGTGGGCGAGTTTGGCAAGGGCGTCGTGGTCGACCCCGGCGACAACACCGGCAAGCTGAGCCTCTCGCTGCGGTCGGTCATCCGGAACGCGCCGATGGACACCGAGTCGAGGCAGATGGCCACGCACCAGCTGCGCGTGCCCGAGGTGATGGACTACATGGCACAGGAAGGCCTGCCGCGCGACGTGCTGGCCATCGCCATCGTCGCGGCCACTGCGCACAAGCTCAAGAAGGAGGACCCAACGAGAGATCTGCGCAGAACGCTCATCCATCCGCTGAATATCGCGAGCTCGACGGTCGACGACTTCATCGCGCGCCTCGCGCAGCGCATCCAGCGCCCGCCCGACGTGGAGGAGGGCGAGCCGCTGATCTTCGACGCGTAGCCTCCCAACACGGCGCTCGTTGCCCGAGCGCCGTCGTTGGATTGACAATTATGCCCGATGGCGCCTTGCAACTTGTGCCGCGCGAGTAGACTGCGCGGCCGAGCGGCCGCTAAGTTGGTGCCGACTTTATTACCAAACCAGGCAAGTGCTTTTGGGGGATTCATGGCGCTGATCCTCTTGCCGGACGACTGCAGCCGCGCGGTCGAGCCGCCCGGCAAGAAGCAGCGCCGCCAGGCGCCGGATCCGGAGACGAGCCGGGTGGCAAAATCGGACAGCGCGTCGTCGCTGTCGTCGCGCAGCTCGAACGCGTCCAGGGAAACAGCTCGTAGCACCGCGTCGTCGTCCAAGTGCTCCTTTGCGCCGATCAGATCCTCGGACGAGGATCCGGGCAAGAAAGTGCGGATAGCAATAGGGGGCGCGTGGTAGTGCCGCAATTGCATGGGCATGGGTATACGTGCGTGCGTGCGTGCGTGCGTGCGTGCGTGCGTGCGTGCGTGCGTGCGTGCGTGCGTGCGTGCGTGCGTGCGTGCGTGCGTGCGTGTGGGGTGGATGCGCACAGGGCTGACATTTATTTATTTACAGCTTTTTGCAACTTTTAAGTTTCCAAGAAGCCGCTAGCCCTGAGCTCCCCATTGGGTGCCACATTCGTGCGCACCCGCCCCCGCGCGCGCGTGGGATCGCCGATCCGACATCGGTGCGTGCGCATGGAGGCCGAGCGGTTGGAAACGCTCGACCGCCTGTTCTCAGAGTACTTGGCGCGGATGCTGTGCGTGCGGCCCTCGATCTGGGTGCAGACGCGCGGTGCGCGAACGCTGGTCAAGTACGACCCGCCCGCGCGCGACGCGCTCAACGTCGCGTGCCGCGCGTGCAACGCGCCGTTGCGGGGCGCCGAGTACGGGCGCCTGCTGTGCTCCAGGTGCCGGTCCAAGCCGTCAGTGCTTCAGGGCTCGCCGCTCATCCACACGATGTACTGGGGCTCGCACCCCAGATTTGCGCTCAACGCCGACATGGAGCGAATCGTGGCACACATCAAGACGATGCGCCAGATCGCCTCGAAGGACATGGAGGTGACCAAGCAGATGGCCTACAAGCTGTGGCAGGTCTTCCAGCGAGGCAGCGCGGGCATGGGCGGCATGAACATCTTCTTCCAGGAGGGGGAGGTCAAGGCCAGCGGCGCCTACGACGCGCCGATCACGGCGTGCAACCCGCGCTACACGGGCGACTGCCGGATCTCGCCGATGCGCGAATCGTTCGGGCGGCACAATGCGGTCACGGTCGGTGGGCTGGGCGACAAGCTGCAGCAATTGGTCAAGCGCTCCGCAGTGGAGTGGTTGTACAACCTCGACGCGATGATCCGCCGGCGCTTCTCCGTACCGCTCGAGCAAGAGCATGGAGACATGTCGATCTGCACGGTGATCGGCCGGTTCGCCAAGCTCATCGCCGACCGCGTCGTGCACCTCGAAGTGCGCGGCGAGAACCCGACCAAGTACATGTGCGCGATCGCGTTCCAGCACGTGATACGGCTTGAGAACGTGCGGTGCGAGCACCACGCCAAGGAGCACGCGAGCGCGGACATCCGCAGCATGCAAGAGCTAGTGCGGCTGGCGCAAGGGGCCGTGCTCCTCTTGCCTGAGCGGCGCGATCGGCTCGTCGATTTCTTGCACAGCCCGTGCCCGGAGCTGCTCAAATTCCTTCCACAGGTGGCTCAGCAGTACGAGTTCGAGCAGCTCATAGCCGCGCTGGACTTGTTCTACACCGACCCGTCGGCCGCGTCGGGGCAGCTGGACCGCTGGCGCGGCGTGTACGCGGGCTCGCTCGTGGAGGTGCTCAACAACGCCATCGAAAAGGCCCGCGAGTGGCGACCGGTCGACTTCTTGCCCTGCGTGCAGTTTCACGCCACGCCGCGCGTGCCGCACCTCCCCGCGATGGGCTGGGACGACAACCCCCTCGTCGCCTCGTGGTCGCTGGCCAGCAGCGCGACGTGCGCGCACCGGCGGACGGGGCTGGACCCAACAGGAATGCGCATCGTCCTGATGGCCTCGGCGCTCTGGAGCTTGAGCGCGGACGAGCGCTTCTTCCGCCCGGGGTTTGTGCGGTGCGACCTCGAGAACGTCATGCACGCGGTGAGCGAACACCGAATACGCTCCACCCATGCGCACCACGCACTGACCGAGCAGCTCATGCCGTACATGATCGGCGAGCCTTGGCGCGTCGCGCGCGAGGAGCTAACCAATTGGCAGGGCTCGCACATCGAGGACGACGTGCGACGGGCGGGCTCCCTGCTCGGCGACTTTTCGATGCAGGAGCTCGTCGGTAGGTACGGCCGCGACCTGGGCGATTCGGTGGTGCAGATGGCGCAGCAGAAGGAGCTGCACGCCGCGCTCATGCACTCCACCTCGACAAAGATGGTCTTCAAGCCGGCGTCGCAGTACGAAGACTGGTTCCCTCTGGCGATCGACCTGCTTCTCCCGATCCTTGCGCAGCTGCGGCAGACGATGGGCATCGCGGCCGCGGCGCCGTCGAGCAAGATCGGCGACATCCTCCGCCTGCTGCCCTCGGTGCGCAGCTGGAAGCCCGAGCACGGCGCGCTGCGCCTGGGGCTGGTGGAGGTCAAGAACAAGCCCACGGTAAAGGAGCTGCTCAAGGAGTTGGAGGTGGAAAAGTCGCCACTCGCCAAGATGAAGCGCGTAAAATCGGTAAACGTGTGGGAATTGGACTCGGGCGCTCTTGCAAAAGTCTTAGGCAAATAAATAACCCGTGTTGGTCAATTGTAATGGTAAGCGCAAAGGTTCCCGCCACGCGATGTCGATTCGCCGCGTCGACGCCAGCGACAAGCACTACGTCGCGCAGAAGTTCCGCTACGACGTCGCCTCCGTGCTCTCGACGGCGGCTGTCCCGGAGTTTGAGAGCCTGACTGAGACGGAGCGTAGCGCGGCGACGATCGGCGTCGCACCCGACGCGTTGAAGCCCATAAGCTGGCTCAACCAGGGCCACTACGGCGAGCTTCTGAAAAGCAACTCGCTCTCGGGCCGCCTCACACAGCAGATCGAGAGCTTCAAGGTGGTCGCAGGCGGCAACTAGAGAGCGCCGCAGCGTCCGTCCCTGCCACTGGTGGGCGCGGCAGGCGGTTGCGTTGGACCGCGCGCGCGTGTGCGTGTGTGTGAAATGCGCACATTGGGGGGGGGGGGCCAGGGTCGAGGGGTTGAAAGTGGAGGAGTGGGGGAGCGGGGAGCGGGGAGCGCTAAAATAATTAATTGATAATTAATTTGCTACTTGTGTCCTGGGTTGGGCGCCGGCGTTCGTGCACTCGTGCACTCGTGCGCACGCGCGCCTGCGCCGCTTCATGCCCGGGCGTGGTGCCAAATCCGCCAAAGGTGGCCGCCCGCGCAACCCGGCCCTTGCCGCCCCTGCCGACGATGGCAAAGGTAAAGGCGACGACGACGACGCGCAAGCCCGCCTCGCGCAAGACGCTGCCTCGGACGACGAAGCCGAAGCCGAAGCCGAAGCCGAAGCCGAAGCCGAAGCCGAAGCCGAAAGCCAAGATGAAGGCGACCAAGCACAAGCGCAAGCACAACTCGGCGAAGAACTGGGTGCGGAGCCGGAGGAAGGTGGGGGAGAGGAAGGTGCGGCTGTGACCTCCTCTGGCTCGCAAAACTACCAGATGGTGCATGGAGAGGATGGCAACATCCAAAAGGTCACCTTTTACCGGCCGAACCGCCAGCCAGTCGTCATGGAGCGCCCGAGCGACGACTCCGAGGCCGTCATGCTCTGGGACTTGCTCGAGTCGCAGCGCCGAGGTGCGCGCCGGAAGCGCGAGCTGGTGTCGGTCATCAACAAGGCCCGCGATTTGCTCGTGGCCGCGAGCGGGGGCGGGGTGCGCGCGCGCGCCGACGCGGCTGCGCGCACCGTTTCAAGGACCCACGACGCCCAAGCTTCCGAGCCGTACGAATGGATGACCAAGACCCTGTCGCCAGAAGTGACGCGCGACATTGAGACCACCTACTTCCTGCAGATCGAGGAGGCGGTCAGGGATTGCAACGGCAACCCGTACGTGCCTGCGCGCCTGCCTCCGGGTCCCACGGGCAAGTGGCGCGGGTCCATGCTCGGAGGCAAGTTCCCGCACGCCATCGTCAGTGTGAGAAAGACAGGTACAGAGCGCACCGAGGAGTTCATGTGCGGCTTGTGCCACAAGGTCGAGCTCAACGTGCGGCTTAAGAAGTTTGACGGCAACCGTGCAGTCAATTGCTCTGAGGCCGAGGTGCTCGAAAAGATTAGCAGCGCCTTCCCGCTGAGCCAGCGCTCGCTCTGGGGGAGCCTCGAAACCAAGTTTTGGCTCTACTGCTACCTCGAATTTGCCGATTCGCCGGACCACGGCGCTCCGGTGACGGTCGACTCCTTCGATAAAATTCCCGACAGCGGGTTCATTCTCAAGCCGCACGAGTCGCCGCCCAGCTACCTCAACAACGGGAAACCCGGGTTCTACGAGTTTGCCGTACGTAAGGGTCTGGGGACCACCTGGTTCAAGTTCCAGGAAGCGGTGACGACGGCCAATCTGACCAGGGACAACCGCCACCGCCTCTTCCGCCTCGTGGTCAAAGCTATCAATCCGTTCCTCGCAGGGCTGGACGGCATGACCGCGCGCTCCAGCCCCTTCGTCATCAAGAGCGTGCTACACAACGACTTTAAGAAGAACGAGCGCTACGTGCGTGGCCCTGACGGAGTCGTCGTCCCGTCGGGACCCGAGAACCGCCCCAAGTAAATGCGTGCGTGCGTGCGTGCGTGCGTGCGTGCGTGCGTGCGTGCGTGCGTGCGTGCGTGCGTGCGTGCGTGCGTGCGTGCGTGCGTGTGTGTGTGTGTGTGTGTGGAGGGGTGCGCGTGCGCGCGAGTTTGGGGA
>Ga0213868_10000314_pt1 | contig 45893 bp, 36 predicted proteins | sample PICome_9_FD_160087 | JGI IMG/M metagenome (GOLD analysis project Ga0213868, IMG submission 160087) | Coastal seawater microbial communities near Pivers Island, North Carolina, United States - PICO127 | ecosystem: Environmental > Aquatic > Marine > Coastal | place: USA: North Carolina...
AGAACGCACCGTCGACTAACATCCACCTTATAGCAACTATTTCATTAATATATCTTAACGATCTGAGTAGTTACAATATTCTTGTTGCCTGATTCCGTGGCGGTAGACTCCCAATATGATTATTCCCAGTCGCACATCTCGTAAATCCGGCCTCGCGATCGCGTTCTTATTGACCATGGCAGCGTCGATGTTTGCGGCTGATGTCATCAAGGTCTTCATCCTTGCTGGCCAATCCAACATGGAGGGCAAGGTCCAAAGTAAGCTGATGGAGCACCAGGCCTCGGATCCAAAGACAAAGGACTTGTTCAAGCATTGGAGAAAGGATGACGACTGGATTGTGCGTGATGATGTTTGGATCAAGTTTTTGGGCAAGCATGGTGGTCTAACGAAAGGGTATGGCTCGGGTGATCGCACGGGCGTTGAGCTTGAGTTTGGTAATGTGGTTGGGAATCACTTTGATGAGCCGGTCCTGCTCATTAAGGCGGCTTGGGGTGGGCATTCGCTCGTGAAGAATTTCCGCCCACCATCGGCCGGCTTGCCCGACGAGTCCTTTCTAAAAGATGAACTTGAGAAGGCTCAGAAGCGCGTGACCAATAGCAACGAGAAGCGCAACCGCAACGAGGCGCTGCCGACCATGGACGACATCAAGTCTGCGTATGGGCTGTCTTATCGCAACATGCTCGGGGAAGTGAAGGACACCTTTGAGAACTACGAAACGCTCTTTCCTTCACTGAAGGGAAAAACGCTCGAGATTGCTGGCTTTGTTTGGTTCCAGGGGTGGAATGATCAGTACAACGGCGCAGAGAAGGCTTATGGGGCGAACATGGAACAGTTCATCGATAATGTTCGAACGGATCTAAATTCTCCCGGGCTACCCTTTGTCATTGGTGTGATGGGGCAGAATGGATCGAAGCCTGCCAAGGGAGCCATGCTGACCATTCAAGAAGCTCAGCTAGCCATGGAAACCATGCCTAAATTCAGCTCGAATGTGAAAGCGGTGCGGACCGATGTCTTAATTGATAAAGCCGCCGAGAAGCTTTACCCAACGTGGAAACAGAATATCGCTGAGTGGGAGAAGACCGGTTCAGATCATGGCTATCACTATCTTGGCAGCGCCATCTGGCATCTCCGTATGGGCGATGCCTTTGCCAAGGCGATGATTGACCTGTTGCCTTCCAAGTAATTGAATGGCGAGATTATTTCTGGCGAAATATTTCGCTAGGAGCTAGAAGCCAACTACAGGTGGCAGTGGTTCAAGCTGAATCACGAACCGCTTGTTATGCGGAACCCTTTGCCGACATGGGCTTTAGCCGTCTTCTCTAATTTGAGGCGAATCGGCTCAGGAAGTCCGTAGGAAGGCAGTTCTTCAAGCAAGGCGCTCCAGTTCAGGTGCATGCCCGCCCCGAGGTAGGCGTTGAGTCGGGTTGCTACCGTGGAGTCCGCCAACTCTTTGCTGGTCGGATACACTTCGGTTAGGAAATCACGAACGTCGTGATGACGGGTGAGGTAATATTTCTGGTGATAGCCTTCCGCATAGGTGAATTGGCCGACAGGCTCGATATCTGTGGTGACATCCTCAACCTTCATGCCGAGACGCTTGGCCTCGTGAGCCCGCGAGGCCTCTGCTAACTGTTTCTGGCTTTCATTGCGATAGAATACGGCGTTCCGATACTGTTGACTACTGTTGAGGCTTCCACAGCGATGCGCGCTCCAGAAATAACCTAACAAATCCTCATAGCTGATCGCTTTGGGATCGAAATCGATCGAGATCGCTTCGGTGTGATCGCCGAGCATGTAGTAGGTTGGTTTCGCTTTGCTGCCACCACAATAACCCACGCGGGTGCGTAGAACTCCGTTGAGGCTTCCGAACTCGGAATCCGGTCCCCAGAATCATCCCAGTCCGAACGTTGCCGTTTCGAAGGCCCGTGTGGACGATTCTTGGTCTAGCGGGAGTGACAGCGCCGAGACGGCACCGCTTTCTTGGACGAGGTCTTCGCTCATGATCATTTGTAACCCGGCTACGCATCCGATGCCGAGTATAAGTAGGAAAGCGTTTCTCATAGTTTTGGGGGAGATTATAAGGTTGCCCTTATAGGACGATTTGCCAGGCATTCTATTCCTTAGTATCTCCTTTGCCTTGTCGCTTGCCTACTGTCTAGAATCGCGGCAACATCGGCGCAATTGATGAAGCTTCTGACTACCCCTAAGATCCTTTGTGCGGTCTTCATCCTGCTCACCGCCGCTATCGGCGGGATGTCGGCGATTGGCTTTGCATCCAATGAGTGGATGGGAGCGCTTGGGGGCGGCTTGGTTGGTTGCTTCATTGTCCTGGTCGATGCAGGGCTGAAGAATCTCTCTTTTCGTCAATTCTCGAACGCTACGGTGGGGCTGTTGGTGGGGCTGTTCTGTGGCATGTTGATCAACTACGTTCTAAAGGAACTCTTCAAGCTCGCGCCTCAGGCTGTGGTGGCGACTGCAGTCATCCCGATAGCCATTCAGGTAGCCTTTGGTTATTGGGGAATGGCTCTCGCCATTCGGGCGAACAGGCAGGAATTCTCCTTCCTCATTCCTTATGTCCGGTTTCGACAGGACTCCGCTCAAGATTCTCCGCTCTTGGTGGATTCAAACATCATCATTGATGGTCGCATCGCACGGCTGTGCGAGACGGGATTTCTCAGTGGGGCACTCGTTGTACCAAGATTCGTTCTCGATGAACTTCATATCCTGGCAGATTCGAGCAATGGGGTTAAACAGGAACGCGGAAAGCGTGGCCTTGAGTACTTGCGTGAAATGCAGGAGACACCATCACTCGAGGTGACGATTCAGGAAGACTATCATCATCACCATGAGGAGTTGACCGATACCAAGTTGATCGAGTTGGCGAAACGTCTCGGCGCTCGTTTGCTGACAAACGACCGAAACTTAGGACGCGTTGCGTTGCTTCAGGGAGTGACCGTACTCAACTTGAATGAGCTTGCGAAGGCAATGCGACCCAACGTAGTGGCGGGTGACCCGCTCTCGATCAAATTAGTCAGGGAAGGCAAAGAGGATCATCAGGGGGTGGGCTACCTGGAGGATGGCACGATGATTGTGGTGAACTCTGCGATAGAGCATCTTGGCGAGACGGTTGATGTTGTCATTGGTAGCCCACTACAAACGAGCGCGGGGCGGCTGATCTTCGCGGAACTTGCAGAATCTCAGGCTAGCTAGCACGATTACTGTCACTATGGCTGCGAAACGCTTTCTTGCCTATCTATACTCTGATTATGGGATGCTCGTGGTCCTCGTCTTACTGAGTGTCATCATTAGCCTGCTTACGATTAAGGAGCAGTTTCCGGAGGGGGGCAGAGCAGGGGATCAGTTAGGAAAGAGGATTGCAAACGCCCAGGGAGCAGAGGCCCGCGTGTTAGCGATCACACGGCCAACCCAAGGGGACCAGGCGTTTGTGGAGCGATTGAAAGAGCGTGTGGTCGGTGGTGGTGGGGCTTGGTTAGGGCATGTCCAAGGTGATCCGCAGGATGCCCGTCGCGAACTCGAGAGATTGAATACGGCGGGAAGCAAGATCACCACAATGGCCACAGTCCAAGCAACCTCAGGTTGGAAGGTGCTCGAGACTGTGGGCACAAGGTTTCCCGCGCTAGGAAATCCAGAGATTCTTTCGCCTCAAGGCTATCGTTGGCCGACCTTTCTCAAGAAAGACAACTTGATCAATGTGGCCAATCAAATTGCGGTCATCGCCATCATAGCGATCGGTATGACCATGGTAATCATCACGGCAGGGATTGATCTCTCCGTTGGCAGTTTGGTGGCCTTGTCTGCCGTCGTGGTCGCTTGGTGTATCACCCACTGGTTCGGCGGGTTGGCGGCTTCGGGTATTGGACTTCTGGCGGCGGTGTTGATGGCGATTGGCTTATGCGCAGGCATCGGTCTGTTTACTGGTATCATGATCACGCGGTTCTCAATTCCACCATTCATCGTGACTCTGGCAATGATGCTAATCGCAAGTGGTGTCGCCTTCATGATCACGGATGGCGACTCTATCTTTGATACCATTCCCGATGCGTTTAAATGGCTAGGCGTAGGTGCCGACCTGGGTGTGCCGAATGCTGTCGTGTTAATGGTCGTTCTCTACGCTGTGGCACATGTGGTCATGGAACACACGCCCTTCGGTCGACATATATACGCGGTTGGCGGAAATCCCGAGGCTGCGAGGTTGTCAGGAGTGCCGGTGAAGCGGGTGCTTGTCTTAGTCTACACTATCTGCGGTGCTTTGGCAGGCTTGGGCGGGATCATTGTGGCCTCCCAGCTGAAGAGTGGAGATCCTAACTTTGGTCAGCTCTACGAGCTGATGGTCATTGCGGCTGTAGTCGTTGGTGGCACCTCCTTACTCGGTGGCGAGGGGAAGATCCTTGGAACGCTGATTGGAGCGTTTATCATCGCGGTCATTCAGAACGGGATGAATCTAAAAGGCCTCGAAAGCTACCCTCAGAAGGTGATGCTTGGCATGGTCATCCTTGGCGCCGTGCTTCTCGACCAGCTCAAGAAGAAGGCTACAGCGAGGTCGGTGACATCGTCTTCGTGACGTCGGGTGGCCCTTGATTTCTCGTACTGGAATTCACTTCTTCACGTGAATAGGGAATTGAATAGGCATCTGAGGTCTCCTATATTGAATAAACCCCATACATCCTCGTGCCCATGATTATTAGAATATATGTAAAAACTTTCCTGATTGCTGCCTTTATGGTCTGCTCGGCGTCTGCTGAGTTAAGGATCTCTGAATTTCAGGCGGAGAACTTGAGCACCCTCGAAGATGAAGAGCTGAATTCCCCAGATTGGGTCGAGATCGAGAATACGGGGGATTCCCAGGTGGACTTGGCTGGGTATTTTCTCACCGACAACAGGAAGAAGCTCGATAAGTGGGAATTTCCTTCGGGTATCAAGGTGAAGGCAGGGGAGCAGGTGGTCGTCTTCGCTTCTGAGAAGAATCAGCATACAGCGCTGACGATCTTTCAACAGTCAGATCCTATCAAGCCTACGCATACGAACTTCAAGCTTGGCTTCAAGGGAGAGTATCTAGCATTAGTCGAGCCGGATGGTGAGACCGTCATACACGAATATGCCGATGAGTATCCTCGCCAAATCGGAAATGTGTCCTATGGTATCGACTCCGCTGGCGAGCTTGGGTATTTCAAAGAGCCCACGCCTGGCGAAGCGAATGGCCAATCCGTGCCAATCGGACCGTTCATTACGGATGTGGTCAATGTGTCAGGGCCACCCGATGTGGCTACGGATAACAAAGTGATCATCACGGCTGAGGTGATTCAGAATGAATTTCCTGTTGCGAAGGTCGACCTTATCTATCGCTTCATGTTCGGATCAGAAAGCAAGACGAACATGAAAGACGATGGGGAAGCCCCCGACGAGACTGCGGATGATGGTGTCTATACGGCGGCGATTGCTCTGTCATCGATCTTTGGTCCGCAGGTAGACTCAGGAGAAATGATTCGCTGGCGGGTCGAGGCGGAAGATGATCAAGGAAATGAGCAGCGTCTGCCACTCTTCCACGACGAAGAGAACGCGGACGAATACTTTGGAACAGTGGCGCAAGACGCTTCTTTAGAATCGACGAAGTTGCCAGTCATTCATTGGTTTATCGAGAATCCCAATGCCGCGAACAATGATCGTGGCACCAAAGCGAGCGTGTCTTACCTCGGCGAATTCTACGACAACATCCACGTTGACATTCATGGACAAAGCACGCGCGGATTTCCAAAGAAGAGCTGGGACTTCGATTTTAATACAGGCCATCGTTTCAAATACGCCGAAGAGGAGGCGCGCGTGAAAGACTTTAATCTTCTCACGAACTGGGCTGATAAGGCCAAGGTCCGCAACACGATGGCTTATGAGATGTTTTCCATAGGTGGGGTTAGAGGTCATTTCGCATTCTCGGTTCGTGTCCAACAGAACGGTGAGTTCCTGGGAACCTGGGACATGGTGGAAGATGGAGATGAACTCTTTCTCGATCGCAAAGGCCTCTCTAAAGATGGCGCGCTTTATAAGATGTACAACCGTCTCGACTCGATTGGAAGTTCTGACCCGTTCTCGCAGAACGGCGGTGAAAAGAAAACACGTCGGTTTGAAGACAAAGATGACTTACAGGCTCTCATCGATGGTATTAGCAAAGGTTCCACAAGCGAGAAGATCGACTACATTTACGACAACGTGGATATTCCGAGTATGGTCAATTTCCTCGTCATGAACTCGACGATCAATAACACCGACTTTGGTCACAAGAATTACTATGTTTACCGAGACACGGAGGGGACCGGAGAATGGACGGAATTACCTTGGGATGTTGATCTCTCTCTCGGCCGACGCTGGATCAGCTCCCACAATTACTTCTACGATCCTATCCAAACGACATCAAATGACATTGAGGGGCACATTCATGGAAATCGATTGGCCGGTCTTTTTATGTCCAACAAGGGGCTCAACGCAATGTTGTATCGCCGTTTGCGGACTATGTATGACCATTTCTACGGCCCTCCCGGTGGCGCTCCTAAGAGCGACTACCTCATGCGCAGGATGGACGAACTCGTCGAGGCGATGGATCCTGAAGGTATTGTCTCAGATGCGGATCTTGACTATGAGAAAGGTCTACCAGACATGGAGCGGAAATTTAACGAGAGCAATGGCTGGGACAACAAAGACACGATGCGTGAAGGAGTACAACGCATGCGCGATGAATACATTCCTGGCAGGCGGGAGTATGTCTATGGCTTGTATAAGTTGCCTGATGCGCAGAAACCTTACGGTCAGTTCAAGCTGAAGGTGGACACCGTCGAATTTAGGCCCAGCTCGGGAAATCAGAACGAAGAGTACTTTGTACTGAAGAACGAGACCGGTGAATTGATCGACCTTTCCAACTTCAAGATTACGGGTGCGGTTGAGCACACGATCAAGCCAGGCACGATACTGGACTCCGGGACAATCTTTGCTCCTGACCAAGGAAGCCTCTATGTTGTCCGTGACGCTCAAGCTTTCCGGGCCCGCTCAGAATCGCCAACGGGTGGCGAGCGCAACTTTGTTCAGGGTAACTACAGTGGACAGCTTTCTGCTAGAGGCGAAACGATCCAGATCATGGATCCAGATGGAAACTTGGTGTATGAGACGTCCTACGAAGGAGATCCAAGTGATGCTCAGGCTAGCTTGCGTATTTCTGAGGTGATGTATAGGCCCGAATCGCCAGAGGAAGGTAGCCTCTACAAGTCGAAGGACTTTGAATACATCGAACTCACAAATATCAGTGACGCGCCGATCGAGTTGACTGGCACCAGTTTCACTGACGGTGTGCGCTTTGCCTTCGCAGAGGGAACGATGTTAGCTCCTGGTGCGGTTGCTCTCATTGTGAGTAATCAAGCGGCGTTCGAAAGTCGTTATGGTGCCGGGATGACTATTCTAGGCGAGTTCGAAGGCAATCTTAGCAACGGCGGTGATCGGTTGGTTCTTCGTGATTCGATGGACGAGAACGTTCTCGCTTTCAGTTACGACGAAGAGTGGCAGCCGCAGGCAGACCAGGAAGGGCATTCGTTAGAAGTTGCCAGTATTAGCCAAGAGGTGGCGCTCTGGGATGTGACCGATGGCTGGAATGCTAGCGCTGCCGCGGGTGGCACTCCAGGCTCGTTGGATGGTGGCGCAGTTGACCCGCCATCTGGCATGACTTACGCGACGTGGAAGTCATCCCATTTCAACGCCGCGGATGCTTCGGATGAGGCCATCAGTGGCCCTGAGGCGGATGCGAATGGCGACGGCATGGTTAATCTTTTATCTTACGCCTTTAACGCCAGTCCGTATGAGACTGCGGCTCTTCCAGAGCTCGCGGTGGCCCCAGAGTCGATCTCACTCTCCTTTATTCAGCATGCATCTTCCGATGATCTGATCTATCGGGTGGAGGTTAGCGAGGACTTGAAAGTGTGGTCTACGGCGGGCGAGATGGATGGTGATCCCGCTCCTGGTGCTGGAAATACTCAGCGTGTGACAATCAAGGCAGCCCCTCCGGCAGGGACGCGTGCGAATTACATTCGTCTGGCAGTTGTGCTAAAGCCCTAAAGGGTTCAGCGTTTGCCTGTGGACTACCTAGAGAAAGCCAAACGTGTCATCGCCCTTGAGGTTGATGAGCTAGAGCGGCTTTCTGGGCGTCTTGCAGATTCGTTCTGCGCAGCTGTCGATGCTTGCAAGCAAGCTATCGACACGCAGCGCAAGATCGTTGTCGTTGGTGTTGGGAAATCTGGAAACATCGGCTACAAGATCGCTGCCACGCTCAACAGCACGGGCGCGACTGCCGTGGTGCTGCATTCCCAGAATGCACTGCATGGTGATCTTGGCCTGGTGCAACCTGGCGATGTCGTCTTGGCTATGAGCCAGAGCGGGGAAACGCGTGAATTGTTAGATCTGCTGCCTTACCTTCGACGATTCGAAGTGACGGTGATCGGCTTCACGGGAAAGTCTGACTCGTCGCTCGCTCGGCATAGTGACATCGTCTTGGACTCTAGCGTCGAGAGGGAAGCGTGCCCGTTGAACTTGGCACCCACTTCTAGCAGCACCGTGATGTTGGTGCTGGGGGATGCGCTGGCCATGGTCTTGTTAGAAGCTCGTGGCTTTCGAGGCGAAGATTTCGCCGAGCTCCATCCCAACGGGCATCTTGGGCGCATTCTCCTCACGCGCGTGAGTGATGTCATGCGAGATGTGAAACACATTGCCCTCGTGGACGAGGCGACCCCGATCTCACAGGCACTCAGGCGAATGACGGACCACAGGGCAGGGGCCGCTGTTGTTCTGGGGAGCCACGGGGGGCTTGCTGGCGTGTTCACGCATGGGGATTTCGTGAGAGCGTTCCAGCAAGGCGGATCATTGGCCAATGCTCCTGTGGCAGAGCATATGACCCGCAATCCGATTTCGATCCAAGGTCAGAAACTCGCGACCGAAGCTCTGCAACTGCTGGATAAACACCGGATTGACGATTTGATCGTCGTTGATGGAGAAGGCCGCCCGATAGGCTTGCTCGACACTCAGGATCTCAGCCGGATGAAATTGATATAGAAGGACTGTGCCAGATACGATACATATCCAAGGACTACAGACGCCGGTGCTTGTTGGGGTGCCTGATGAGGAACGGGCACGTTGGCAAACGATCGAATTGGATGTTATGCTCACACCTAAACGTGACTTCCGGGATATCGGTGATTCCATTGAGGACACGATCGACTACGAACGTGTGAGCCTCGAACTCAAAGATGTGGCAGCGGCAAAGCCGCGCAAGTTGATTGAGACTCTAGCAGAAGAGTTGACGGCTCACTTGCTCAAGACCTTCCCGATCTCCAGCGTTGATCTCACGATCCGGAAATTCATCCTACCCGGGACAAAGTGGGTAGGTGTTTCAGTAACGCGCCCTTTAAAAGATTGAACCCAGGAGTTCGCTGAAGATTTCGAAGAGCTTCACGTAGGCATTCTCCAATTTTCCTTCACGCAGAAAGCCGATGCGCTGGCCTGGAGAACCGATGAACGGCCGCAGCGTCCACGCCATCTGAATGCCAATGAAAGCATACAGGGCCGTCCAACCATGTAGGAGAAGCCGGTGTCTCGAGTCTTTATAGACGAGCGCTTTGCTTTGCGAGGAGAACTTTCTTTGTGCGGTGACCGCAGCAATGAAGAAGGTGAAGGTATTCCAAAGTTGGACGGCTTGGTAAGCATCTGACGATGCTGACAGGTTGACTAACAACGTTATTGGAGCCAAAGCGGCGAGAGTGATGGCGATGAGGAGTTGGTAGTCTAGCAAGAGAGAGAACACCTCTTTGAAGTCTGAACCGACGCCTCGTAAGTTGCTCAGAACGTAGAATCCCGGAATGGCGAGAATCATGGTGAAGCCAAAGAGGATGGGGACCTTCAGCATGCCATAAGCGACCAAGGGAAGGCGTTCTGCGCTGAACGCGAACGTTGCCATAATGGCTCCGTAAAATCCACCGCAGACCAAGAAGACCAGTAGTGCCTTCTTTCCTCGGAGCTCATCGGCTCGCCGATGATTGCCATGGCGTAGTAAGCCATCGATCTCGCCACCCAATGCGAGAACATGTTGGCCTAGGTTGGCAATCATCGGCGAGGGTGGGACTATGAACTTAAGTATTCTCCAAGGGCACGCAAGACCGCGTCGACAAAGCTGCCAGACTTTCCACGGAACCAAACAAAGGGGGACTCTGGATTCCCGATGAATGGGCGCAAGATCCAAGCAAGCTGGGTGCCGACGAAGACATACAAAACCATCCAGACACCGAGGATGCCTTTCCAGCTTTGGCCTTCAGGGGCTGCCATAGGCTCATTAGGTAGCGATGGAGGTTGATTATCGGCTTTGGTCTCTTCGCTCGCCTTGGCGATGACGGGATCCGGTTCTGGTTGTGACGCTGCCAGGGTTTTCACCACCAGTCGCATTCCGAGGAAACCTCCGAGGCCACAGATGGTGACATTGAGCAGAAGAATGAACGGATAGGACTGTGAGGATAGGCTAAAGAAGCCGACGATGGGTCCAAGTGAGGCGATCACTGTCGCGAAGATGGTGTTGGCGGCAAGCATCCCGCCGAGCACCTGTTTGAAACTAAGAGACACGTCAAACAGCGCGAGGAAGACGTACAACGAGGGCAGTGTCACCAGGGTTGCGCCAATAATGAGCACCGGTAATTTCAGGGCGGCGCTAAACATGAAGCGAGCATCCGGTGTCTCCCGAACGGAGAGCGCGAAGAGCCCCAAACAGAGTCCATAAAAGGCTGCAAGTAGGATTTGCCAGGATAAGAGCGCCTTCCCCGCAGATGACGAATCGACGTTCGCTAAGTTGCCACGCAACAAGCGATCCAACGTAGTCCAAGAGAAGAGAGTCATAAAAATAAGGTAAGGTAACATGCTATGCATAGTAGTGACTCCGAAAGAATGCAAGTTTTAAAGTGCCTCTTGGCGAAGGCTTCCGCGGTTGCGTTGCTCCTGAATGGAATTGAAATCCTCAATCAAATAGGTGCTGACAAGACCGTTGGTATCTGTGGTAATCCACGTATCTGTTATGAATCGTCTTCTTCTCTGGTCTATCACCTCGGCTCTTGCCGGGTTTCTCTTTGGATTCGATACGGTGGTTATTTCGGGGGCGGAACAGAAGATTCAGGCCCTCTGGGGGTTGAGCGGGAGCATGCATGGCTGGGCCATGTCTGCCGCACTCTGGGGGACGGTTCTGGGATCACTGATTGGTGGCTGGCCTACAGAGGTGCTTGGCCGGAAGAAGACGCTGATCTCGATTGGTCTGCTCTACTTGGTGTCGGCGATTTGGTCGGCACTGGCCAATGATGTTTACTCATTCATCACAGCTCGATTCATCGGTGGCATTGGCGTGGGGATCTCCACAGTGGCAGCACCGCTTTACATTTCAGAGATTTCGCCTCCTGAGAAGCGAGGACGTTTGGCCGGGATGTTTCAGTTTAATATCGTCTTCGGCATTCTCGTCGCGTTTCTCTCCAATGCGCTGATCGGTGGAAGCGGCGAGAGCGATTGGAGATGGATGTTAGCAGTCGAAGCGATACCTGCCGTGATCTACGCGATCATGTGCCTGCAGATCCCGGAGAGCCCCCGGTGGCTTCTTACGAAGAAGGGTGACCGTTCAGAGGGCCTTGCCGTGCTGGGCATGATCGATACAGAAGCGAGTGAGGAAACGTTGGCGGGTCGTGCAAAAGTGATTGAAGAGGCGGATGAGGCACAGGTCTCTACTCAGGGCTTTTTCAGTGGGAGGCTCAAAGTTCCCATTCTACTGGCGTTCTTAATTGCTTTTTTCAACCAGCTGTCTGGCATTAATGCGATTCTCTATTTTGCGCCAAGGATTTTTGAGATGACGGGGCTGGGAGAGAAAGCGGCCCTGCTGCAGTCTGTCGGTATCGGCGTGACGAACCTGATTTTCACGTTTGTCGGTCTCTGGCTTATTGATAGACTTGGCCGCCGGACGCTCCTTTACATTGGTTCCTTCGGCTATATCCTTTCTCTAGGTCTGTGTGCTTGGGCGTTCTATTCGGAAAACTTTGGGATCGTGCCGGCTTGTATCTTTGCCTTTATTGCTGCCCATGCCGTAGGGCAAGGCGCTGTCATTTGGGTGTTTATTTCCGAGATTTTTCCCAATCAGTTTCGGGCCCATGGTCAATCGTTGGGTTGTGCCACTCACTGGGTCTTTGCTGCAACACTGACTTATGCGTTCCCGATGTTGGTGACTGAGTTTCCTCCAGGAGCTGTTTTTCTCTTCTTCTGTGTGATGATGGTTTTGCAGTTGATTTGGGTGAAACTGATGGTGCCTGAGACTAAGGGGGTTCCGTTAGAAGAGATGCAGCGCAAGCTTGGCGTCTCCTCTTGAGAGAGATTATCTTGAGCAGTGCTAGCGTGAATTAGCCAATTCGTCGAAATACAGGGCGACGAGTGCTGTCCAGCCGGTTTGGTGGCTTGCGCCAAGTCCTCGCCCGGTCTCTGAGTGGAAGTACTCGTAGAACAAGACAAGATCTTTCCACGCGGGATCGTCCTTGAACTGGACATCACTACCATGGGCTGGTCGCCCTGCCGGGCCGGTGCGAAAGAGCTTGGTTAGGCGTTTGACAATGTCTGTGGCGGCGACATCGAGCGTGACTCCTGTTTGCTCGGAACCAGGGGCGCGGACTTCCAACATGGAACCGTAAAACTTGTGATAGGTTCGCAAGGATTCGACTAGCAAGTGATTCACAGGAAACCAAATGGGTCCGCGCCAGTTGGAATTGCCTCCAAAGGAAAGGGTGGTCGATTCTCCAGGAACGAAGGGAACGCTCTGTTGGTGACCTTTGACGTCGACGGAGAATGGGTGCTGTTCGTGGTATTTTGAGAGAGAGCGAATACCGAACGGAGATAGGAATTCGTTCGGATCGAGCAGTCTGATCAAGATTCGTTGTAGGCGCTGGAACGGCACGGCAGAAATGAGCCACCGTTTCTTGCCGGTTCGACTGTGAATGATGTAACGAGCCAGATCTTTCCGGTGCTTGAGGAACCACTCGAAGCGTTTGCGGAAGCCGGGAAGTTTATCTAGCTGATCTTCATCAATGACGGTCACGGCAATCAATGGAAGGAGGCCGACGAGCGAGCGAGACTTGATGGGGAGTACTTCGTGATCGAGTAGAACCTGGTCGTAATAAAAGCCGTCGATTTCGTCCCATAGCCCGGTGCCGCCGTGCGTGTTGATGGCGTCGACGATTTGCACAAAGTGCTCAAAAAATTTCGAAGCCATATCTTCGTAGGCGATGGCGTGACGATCGCCATCGCGAGCAAGTTCCAAGGCCATTTGCATCATATTGGAGCAATAGAACCCCATCCATGCTGTGCCATCTGCTTGCTGAAGGCGGCCGCCCATAGGAACGTCGCTGGATCGATCAAATAGGCTGATGTTATCCAATCCGAGGAAGCCGCCAGAGAAGATGTTATTCCCTTCATCGTCTTTGCGGTTAACCCACCAAGTGAAGTTGAGAAGAAGCTTCTGGAAGACGCTGGTTAGGAAATTCCGATCCGGTTTGTCTGATTCCTTTTCGATTTCATAAACTCGGCGCGCTGCCCAGGCGTGGACCGGAGGATTGACATCGTCCAAGTGGAACTCGTAGGCTGGTAGCTGTCCGTTAGGGTGCATATACCATTCGCGGAGAAAGACACTTAACTGATTTTTGGCGAAACCTGGGTCGACTTTTGCCATGGGGACCATGTGAAAAGCCAGGTCCCAGGCTGCGAACCAAGGGTACTCCCATTTGTCAGGCATCGAGATGATGTCTCTACTGTAGAGATGTTGCCAATTTTTGTTCCGGCCTTGCCTACGCTCCGGAGGAGGTTTGCCGATTGCTGGATCGCCTTGAAGCCAATCCTCTACGACGTAGTGATAGAATTGCTTGCTGCAGAGCAAGCCAGCATAAGACTGCACCACGACGTTGCGCTCATCCTGGGTTAAGTTCGGTGATAGGATGCCGTCGTAAAAAGCTTCTCCTTCACAGGCGCACGTCTTAATGATCTGATCGAATTTGTGAAACGGAGGCCGATTTGGCGTTTCGTCTTCGCTAAACAGACGCAAGCGCACCTTTTGGGATTCGCCGGGAGCTAGTATGAACTTAAAATGCAGCCCGGCTTTCGTTCCCTTCTCATCTGGATTCACGACATCGTCCTCGCCATTGACGATGTGGCGATGGAACGCATCTTTAACATAGCGTGATCGATTGGTCTTTGTTCCGAGAATGCGGCGATCATTGGTTACATTTTCGGTGAATAGGGCCTCTTGGAATTGAGATGAATCCTCTTCCCAAACCAGGTGAAATTTACCCAATGATTCTTGGTCCAAGAGAAGATGGTGGTCATCGACCTTCCTGATTGCAGGCTTCACACTGCAACCCTCGTGGGTGCACTGCCAGGTCCAGTTGTTGCGAAACCAGATCTGGGGAACGACGTGGACAGGGGCTGCATCTGGACCGCGATTGGTTACTGTGTATTGAATGAGTAGATCGTTAGGTCCTTCTTTGGCATACTCGGCGACCACGTCCATGTAACGTTCCTGGTCAAAGACGCCTGTGTCGACTAACTCATACTCTCTGTCCTCTGTTGTACGCTTCTTATTCTCACTGACGAGCTTGGAATACGGGAACTTCGCGTGCGGATACTTGTAGAGCTGCTTGACGTAGGAGTGTGAGGGAGATGAGAACAGATAGAAGTACTGTTCTTTCACGTCTTCACCATGATTGCCTTCGGGGTTTGTAAGGCCGAACAGGCGTTCTTTTAAAATGGAATCTCTCTCATTCCAAAGAGCGAGGGAAACGCACAGCCGACATTGGGAATCTGTGAATCCTAGCAAGCCGTCTTCACCCCAACGATAGGCCCGACTGCGCGAGTGATCATGAGGGAAATAGTTCCAGCAATCCCCGTTGGCAGAGTAGTCCTCGCGAACCGTGGCCCATTGGCGTTCGGCCAAGTAAGGTCCCCAGCGCAGCCAGTGCTGCTTCCGGGTCGAATTCTCATGGAGCTTCTGTTTCTCGCGGGTGTCATTCGTCGCCATCCAAAGCACCCATGCCCACGACTCGATGAAATCAACCAGAGACACGGAACAGAGCGAAGAATGTTACAAATTCGTTCTCTCGAAGGATCTGCAGGCTGGCATGAAATATGCGATCGAAATTTCCGTCATGGATATTCCAGCTCCACTCGAACGCAGAATCGTTGCAAAAGCCGATGCAGTTCCAAAGCAGCTAGTCCGAAAGCGCCGCTTTCGGTTCACCGTGGATGCCTGTCCCGGAAGCGAAGTCTCTGTCGTTGGCTCGTTCAATGGTTGGGCGCCTGGCCGCCATCCGCTTCACGCCACGGTTGATGAGCCCGGTGTCTTTGACCGGACTCTGCTGCTTCCTGCGGGACGGTATGAGTATAAGTTTGTCATCGAGGGCGAGTGGAGTGCGGATCCCAGCTGTCCACGCTGGGTCGTGAACGAGTTTAGGACGCTGAATAGCGTGGTCGAGATCTCGTAGGCGGCAGGCATTGGCCCGCTCAAAGGAAGCGCTTCTTGTTGAGCAAGATTTGGTATTCACACTCCCAGGGAATTCGGAAAGCCATTGCCATGAGGCGAAGGGCCAGTAGCTTTATTGTGGGTGGCCTTGGGCCCGCTCTACGACAATGTCTATGAATCGCCTTCTCTTCATCCTATCACTCGCATTCACGCCATTCATCGGGGCGCAAGCCGGACCGTTGGTTCTGGGTAAAGATGACCATATCTGTCTTATTGGGAACACGTTGCCGGAAAGAATGCAGCACTTTGGCTATTTCGAATCCCTTGTGCATGCGCGTTACCCTGAGCACCAGCTTGTCGTCCGTAACCTTGGTTTCTCAGCGGACGAGCTGGAGCTGCGTTCTCGCTCGCTCGACTTCGGCGATGCCGACCATCACCTGACGAAGGAGAAAGCTGATGTGATTTTGGCTTTTTTTGGTCTGAACGAATCTTTCGATGGCGAAGGTGGGCTTGAGCGATTTGCCATTCAGTTGGACACCTTTATCAAAGATACACTTGGAAAGAAGTTCAACGGAAAGACGGCTCCGCGCTTGGCGATCGTTTCTCCGATTGCTTACGAAGGCGGTGGTGGGCGTCCGAGTGATCGTGAGGTGAATCGCCAGCTGAGCTTGTATACAGATGTCATGCGGGCGACGACGGCAGAGCATCCTTCGGTCACTTTTGTTGATCTCTTCGAGCCCACGTTGGAGCTACTGGCCCCGAAGGGTGATCTTACCGAGAATGGCATTCACTTGACTGAAGATGGTTATGCCAAATTAGCGCCGATGCTAGATCAGGGGCTCTTTGGGGCGGAAGGTGCGGCTGCTAAGGTTGATGAGAAACTTCGCGCTGAGGTGAATGAGAAAAACTTTCAGTACTTCCATAGGTATCGTGCCGTGAATGGCTACTACATCTATGGTGGACGCTCCAAGTTGCGCTTTGATCCTGACAAGTCTTTTACGAATGCAGATGTTATGGAGCGCGAGCGTGAAGTTCTTGATGAGATGTGTGCCAATCGCGACCAGCGCATTTGGGCGGTGGCTCAAGGAAAGGAAGTTTCAGAGGAAATTGACGATAGCAATGTGTCTCCGTTCATTGAGGTGAAGTCGAACTTCGGGTCCGGGTCTAACGACGGCAAGGAAGGAAGTGTGGCGTATCTAAAGCCTGAGGAAACGTTAAAGAAACTGACGCTGGGCCGTGGCTATGTTGCGAATGTCTTTGCCTCCGAGGTCGAGTTTCCAGAGATCGCAAACTGTGTGCAGATGGCTTTTGATAGTGCTGGTAAGCTCTGGGTGTGCTGTATGCCGATGTATCAGGGGTATCGGCCGGGCGAACCCATGACTGACAAGATTGTTGTTTTAGAAGACACCGACGGCGATGGAAAGGCGGACAAATCGACTCTCTTCGCAGATGATCTTCACGTGCCGACCGGCTTTGAGGTGGGCGATGGTGGCGTTTATGTGGCTCAGCAACCGGACGTGATGTTTCTCAAAGACACGGATGGAGACGGAAAGGCGGACTATCGGAAGCGCATTCTGCACGGGTTCGACTCTGGGGATTCCCATCACTCGATCAGCACCTTCACTTGGGGGCCTGGTGGTGGCCTCTACCTCCATGAAGGAACCTTTCACCATACCTCAGTTGAAACCCCATGGGGCCCTGTGCGCAATGCCCATGGAGCCATCTACCGCTTCGATCCAACTCGGAAGCAGCTTGAGACGTTTGTTAGCTACAACTTCGCCAATCCTTGGGGACATTGCTTTGACGAATGGGGGCAGAACTTTGTCGCTGATGCTTCTGGTGGTGCCAACTATTGGGGGACGGCGTTCTCTAGCCGGGCGGTGCCATACGAAGGGCAAGAGGATTTCGGTCCCTTTAAATTCACCACGCGTGCCCAGCTCAAACAATTCATCAAGAAGCGCGTGCGACCGACCTCGGGCATTGAGGTCGTTTCTAGCCACCATTTCCCGGAGAATGTCCAAGGGAATTTGCTCTTGAACAACTGCATTGGTTTCCTCGGAGTGCTTCAGCACAAAGTTTACGATGATGGCTCGGGTTTTCGGGGCGAAGAGGTTGAGCCCATTCTCCAGTCAGCTGATGGTAATTTCCGCCCGGTCGATTTTGAGTTTGGTCCTGACGGGGCACTCTATATTGTCGACTGGCACAATGCGTTGGTTGGACACATGCAGCACAACGTTCGTGACCCCAATCGCGATAAGACCCACGGGCGCATTTGGCGGGTGACGTATCCTGCGCGACCTCTTGCAACGCCACCGCGCATCGCCGGTGAATCAATCGTTAATCTGTTGGAGGTGCTTAAGGATCCTATCATTCGCACGCGACATCATGCGCGGATGGAATTGCGTCTATATCCGAAGAAGGAAGTGGTGAAGGCTCTTGGCGCTTGGGTGGGGCGTTTAGATGCGAACGATCCAGACTACGAGCATCACTTGCTCGAGGCTCTTTGGGTGCATCAGCACCATCATTCGGTGAATCGTGGTTTGTTAGAGAAAATTCTCAATGCAAAGGACCCGCGGGCGCGTGCTGCGGCTACTCGAGTGATCAGTTTCTGGCGTGACGGTTTGCGTCGTCCGCTTGACCTTTTGCATCCGCGGATAGGAGATAGTCATCCCCGCGTTCGAGCGGAGGCACTTCGAGCTGTGAGTTACCTGGATAGCAAGGCGGCGGCGAGTCTCGCCCTTGATGTGCTGGATCACCCGATGGATGATTACCTGGACTACCTTCTCAATGAAACCATGCGGGTCCTTGATAAGCATCTTACTGTTGAGCTGGCAGATGGTTCGATGCAAGCAAGCGTGCTTTTGGACAAGGGTGGAAAGATGGTCGACTATCAGTTGGGTCGTCTCAAGGTGGACGAGCTTCTTGCGCTTAATCGCGATGCGACGAATCCGCGATATGAGCCCATTCACGAAGCGATTCTCAAACGCCCTGGCATGGTCTTGGCCGAACGCGAGTCTGCGGTGGCCGCCCTTGCGCGCTCAAACAAAACGGACGTGGCAACGGAGCTTGTTCGGATTTTAAAGGGCTTGGATGCTGCTAAGGCAAATGGGGCGCTCATTGTTGATATCGGTAAGATGCTGTTCAACCTCGACGGCGGACTCTTGCTCAATCAGCGTCCTGCATTGGAGGGGCTAGCGAAAGGGGGTAAGACAGCTTCAGGGCGGCAGATGGCTTATGCCACGCTGATGAACAGTCGTTTCATGGACGAAGCTGTGGTCATTGCGGGGGACGATTCTAAGCGATTGTCGGATTTGTTAGGTGCGGTCTCCGCGATGGATTCAGAGGAGGCGCTGGGCAAGATCTACGAGAACGTTTTTTCGTTTCTGGATTCACAGGATGTCGCCCTTCGCGAAGCGGCCATCGGGGCATCGACTAGTTTCACCGGGCATGGTGAAGAGGTCTTCGCTAAGCTCGTTAGATTGCTCGAGTCGGACACGTCTACTCATGCCGTGATCAAGGCCCTTCATCGTATGCACAGTTATTACTGGCACCAAGGAAAACTACCAGATGTTGCAAGGAAGATCCTCACCGTAGCCGAAGGTATCCCCGTCGGGGATCGCAACAAAGCGCCGTTTCTTGATGCGATTCAGTTGGTGCAGGAAATGAGTAAGCGTTTCAAGAAAAGGACTGACATTAGCGAGCAGATTGCCAAGCTGCGAGTGCCTGTGATCCGCATCGGTACGGTCAAGCATCAGCTGAAGTTTGATAAGACAGAGTTTACGGTAGAAGCAGGGAAAGAGATTGAGATCATTTTTGAGAACAGTGACACGTTGCCGCACAATCTTTTGTTAGCCCACCCAGGTGCTCTTGAGGAAGTAGGTGCTCTTGCCGATAAGATGGCGTTGCAGCCCGATGGCATGAGTAAGCACTTTATCCCAGACTCACCGAAGGTGTTGAAGTCGACCAAGCTTCTCCAAGAAGGCAAGAGTGAGACGCTTAAGATCAAAGCTCCTGAAACTAAGGGGGACTACCTTTACATATGCACCTTTCCTGGCCATTGGCGCACGATGTACGGTAAGATGATTTTGAAGTGATCTTGTGGCCGACGAGGACTCCTCAGCTGGCTTTGGTGCCTACGGTGATTTCTGGATTCGCTACCTGAATTGGGGGGTGCGTCATTGTCCCTGGACAGTGGAGCCAATCCTGGTCACGTTTTATGCAGGTCTCTTCTTCGTTGGGGCGAAGTCTTTTCGCGAGGGCATTGCTGCTAATATCAGGGTTCTCTTTCCAAACGGGTCACGGATAGAGTTAGCGTGGAAAGTCTACCGCGTGTTTTGGAACTTTGCAGCCGTGGCTGTGGATGGAGTGCGAGCGCGGGAAGAGCCTGGCATTATCGAGTGGGAGATCGATGGGATAGAGGCTTTTGAGCAAATGAAGCAGTGTGAGAGCGGTGTCATTCTGATTACCGCCCACATGGGTAACTACGATCTTGCAGGGTCTGTCTTCGCGCAGCGATTCGATCGCATCATGCACGCCGTTCGAGCTCCCGAGAGAAATCCCGAGTTGCAGGCCGTGCGCAACGCTGAGCTGAAAGCTCAGCAGGACGAGCATTATCGGATCGTCTACAATGAACCGGGAAACATGCTGGCAATCACCCTTGCCCAGGCCTTGCAACGTCAAGAAGCGGTTGCAATTCAGGCGGATCGTATACTCTTCGATGTCGCTCCGATGACGATGGAATGGGATGACCAACATACCATCGACGTTCCCCAGGGGCCATTTATCCTATCATTGACAACAGGTTGTCCAATCTACCCGCTGTTTATGATTCGACTGGGGCGCTGCCGCTATCGAGTGGAATTTGGTTGTGCGTTTCATTGCGAGCGAACCGGACGTGACAAGCAAGCTGATCTGAAGCGAGCTGCTAAGGTGTGGGTCAACCATCTCCGTGAGATTGTGAAACGGCACTGGAGTCAGTGGCTTGTGGTGGAGCAGAATCTAAGGCCAGAGTCCAGATCATGAGGACCTGCACGCGAGAGCGCAGCTATCTTGGGCTTTTGAGAGCCTTTCTGCCCGGGCGGAAAGGATTGCCCCCAACAGCAGGTGTGGATCATTGCCAAGCGGCAACGGTGCCGGGGCAGAATCAGCTTGAGGTGTATGGCTTGGCCGTCGCTGCGTGCCTCTTCCAAATGTGTTGGGTGGTCGAAGCGGTCGGCTCACTTTGGTTGGGTGTTCCTCTTAGCTTTGTCTTCATTCATGTTTCTTCTCTCATTGGAGCGCTAGTGGGAAGCCGCCTGCCGACGCAATGTAGGCAAGCCTATGGGTGGCCGCAGCGTTTGCAGTGGTTCTTTCTTGGTGTGCTTGCTTGGATAGCGATCAAAGAGCCGTTTACCGTGACGCAGTGGTTGGCCTGGCCGCTCATGCTTCTCCTCACTACGCAGCTCGTTCTCTGGCCATCGGAACCTAGTTGGACCGGCGTGCTACTGTTCCTACTCGCTCAGGCATTGGCGATCGTGCTCTGTCTTGCGCTACCTCAAGATTGGCGGTGGGGTTTACCGGTGCTTTTTAGTATGCACGCGATTCTCTTCTATGGCGCGTTTCACTCTCAGGCTGAAGTTTTCGGCCCTTTAGTCCGCTCGTTTCGAACGAAAGAGAAAGGGAAAGAGGTCTGGTTGACGATTGATGATGGGCCGAGCAATGATACCCTTGCCATGTTGGATTTGTTAGATGAGTTCAACGCCAAGGCGACTTTCTTCGTCATCGGCAAACGTGCTGAGACGAATCCCGAGCAGGTGGTTGCGATCGATGCTCGAGGGCACCAGCTCGGTAACCACACATTCTCCCATCCGGCAGGGATGTTCTGGGCTTTTCCTGGCCCCTTGATTCACCGTGAGATTCAGAAGACGCAAGACATTCTAACGCGACTTACGGGTAGCGTCCCGAAGTGCTTTCGAAGCCCTGTCGGATTCAAAAGCCCGATGCTCTTTCCTGTCCTTGAGGCCCTTTCTCTGCAGAGCGTTGGCTGGTCTGCCCGTGGCTATGATGGTGTTTCCGCTGACGTAGACTCGGCGTTGAATCGTATCTGCTCGGATTTGAATTCTGGCGACATCATTCTGCTACACGAGGGGCACGCTCACAACCTTCCCTTGGCGCGCAGGCTCCTGGAAAGGTTGAAGGCCGAGGGTTTCCGCTGTGTGGTGCCGAATCTGGTTGAGAATGAGTCGAACACGCTATCGTGACGGGCATCTATTTATCATGCCTATCATTGTTCTGAGTAAAGTTTCTGAAACACGTATGCATCTCAGCGCCCGTCGTCAGGAGAAGCCCAGGAACGTCGTTCTCGTTCCGACCATGGGAGCGCTCCACGAGGGGCATGCACAGCTCATTCGGCAGGCACGAGAATTGGCCGGTGACGAGGGGACGGTGGTGGTGAGTATCTTTGTCAATTCTACCCAATTCGGTCCTAACGAAGACCTTGATCGGTATCCGCGCTCTCTGGATAGAGATTCTGAAGTGTGTCAAGATTGTGGGGCAGATCTGATCTTTGCACCTGGGTCTGCAGATATGTATGCACCAGATCATTCTTTCGATGTTCGTGAGACCGGGTTGTCGATGGGGTTGTGCGGTGCTAGCAGATCAGGTCATTTCCCGGGAGTCTGCCTGGTGGTGTTGAAACTCTTCAATATCGTGCACCCAACTCATGCGGTTTTTGGCAAGAAAGACTACCAACAGTTGGCAGTGATTCGACGGCTGGTTAGGGATCTGAATGTGCCCGTCGAGATTGTGGGTGGAGAGACGGTGCGCGAGGAGGACGGCCTTGCCATGAGCTCTCGCAATGCAAATCTGACTGACGCGGAGCGCCGAGATGCTCCAGGAATTCAAGAGGCACTTCAAGCGGGAAGGGCGCGCTGGGAGAAGCTGCCTGACATCGCACCTGGGTTACTCATACGGCTGGTTCGGTCGCGATTGGAGCAGATTTCTAGCGGGCAGATTGACTATTTAGAGCTCGTGGATGGGGAGACCCTCCATTCGGTGCACGGAGTGATCGAGAAGCCCGTCGTCATGGCGACGGCGATGTTCTTTAGCAAAGCTCGTCTGATTGATAACATTGAGTTTGGCCCGAAGGCGCAGACAGGTTAGGCATAGGGATGCATCGGACGGATTTCCTTGTCATCGGCAGCGGCATCGCTGGGCTTTCGTTTGCTCTGAAAGTGGCACAGTTGGGATCAGTGGCGGTGGTGACGAAGCGCCAGGGGATTGATTCGAACACGGCCTGGGCACAGGGAGGTATCTCGTGTGTGACGGATGAAGAGGACTCTTTTGATCTGCATGTAGCCGACACACTGGATGCGGGTGTGGGTTTGTGCGACGAGTCTGTGGTCCGAACGATTGTATCAGAAGGGCCCGAACGTATTCAGGAGCTGATCGACTACGGGGTCGACTTTGATCATCACGAAGTAGATGGGGAACAAGTGATCAGCCTTGGCAGGGAAGGTGGGCATTCCGTGCGACGCATTCTTCACTCTAGAGATACGACGGGACGAGAGATTGAAAAGAAACTGTTAGCGGCAGCGAGGGCGGAGCCGAAGATCACCCTCTTCGAGCACCATTACGCGATTGACTTAATCACGACGTCAAAGCTTGGCCTGGCGACGGAGAATCGTTGTGTGGGCATATACGCGTTGGATGAAAAAGAGGGTGAGGTTGTGAATTTCAGATCAGACCGCGTGGTGCTGGCAACTGGTGGAAGTGGTAAAGTTTACCTCTATACAAGTAACCCTGACGTTGCGACGGGAGATGGTGTGGCCATGGCATGGCGCGCAGGTGTGGAGGTGGCGAACATGGAGTTTATTCAGTTCCACCCTACGGTGCTTTATCATCCGAAGGAGACCTCATTTCTTATCTCGGAAGCGCTTCGCGGGGAGGGAGGAGTCTTGCTAGGTGACGATGGAGAGCCATTCATGTCAAAGTATGACGAGCGGAACGATCTTGCCCCGCGCGACATCGTGGCGCGGGCGATCGATACTGAGATGAAACGAACGGGTAGTCGTTGCGTCTTTCTCGATATGCGTCACCACAGCAAAGCGTTTCTTGAGGATCGCTTCCCGAACATCTTCCAGACCTGCGTGGATCATGGTGTCGATCCCTCGAAAGAACCGATTCCCGTGGTGCCGGCGGCTCACTATCAATGTGGTGGAGTCAATACCGACATCAATGGCATGACGTCGCTCAAAGGTCTCTATGCGATTGGCGAAGTCGCATGCACGGGGCTCCATGGAGCCAATAGATTGGCTAGCAACTCGCTCCTTGAGGGGGCTGTGCTGGCGCATCGCGCCGCAGAGTATCTAAAGGCAAAGATGCCGGTGGATCGTACCGTTAGTGATATCGATTTGCCCAAGTGGCAGCGCGGTGACGCCGAGGATGTGGACGAACTTGTGGTCATTTACCACAATTGGGACGAGATTCGCCGCTTAATGTGGGATTATGTGAGTATTGTGAGGACGGACAAGCGATTGCAAAGAGCCGCCACGCGTTTGGCAAATCTCAAACGCGAGGTCCACGAGTTCTATTGGAATTTCAAGATCACTGGTGATTTGTTAGAGTTGCGTAACTTGGTCGACGTCGCTGGTCTCATCGTCGAGTCCGCTCGCTTGCGTCAGGAGAGCCGCGGATTGCACTACACGCTCGATCATCCGGACAAGTTGACTGAATTGCGAGACACGATCCTGACTCGTTACTAGCTCTAGCTAGTGCCGCCGGAGGGCGCTTTCCTCGACGACATCCATGATCTCGACTTGGAGGGAGTCCTCTGAGTCCTCGGCGTGGCGTAGCCTGAGGACTACCGTGAAGAAGGTTTTGCGCATCCTCAAAATGCGATCTTCCATGAGTCGCCGTAGAGCTTGGTCCGCATTGCTTCCACGTTTCGTGTAGCCGAAGAACGATAGACCCTCCTCCGATGGATCGAGAATCTCCCAGCACTGGAAAACTTTGCGGTCGTGATAGCCGAAGTTGTAGTACCTGCCCGGTTTTAGAACGACGAGCAGGTCTGCTGGAGTGGAGTCTTCGCGACGTACGAAGTCGCCCCATGAAACCTCTTGCCAAATCTCTGCGTATTCCCAGTCGACCAGATACTTTCCGGATTGGGTGATTTCCACCAAGAGGGCGCGCTGCTCCTTCGTGGGTTCCAGTTTGATCAAGCAGATTACTTGCGGAACGCCGTCAATGATCTCCAGGTTGGCTTTGAGAAGATGATAGCGATACCCCCACCGAAAAGGTTGAGATTTGAAATGCTCGTTCATTTTGGCTTCCATGATCTGCGGATGCCGAACATAGCTGAGTTGAGAGCGCCAATCCTCTGCGCCGACATACCCTTTTAGTGCGATGTCGAGCGCGTTCAAATCTGGCGACATGTAGAGGGATTCATCGACGAGCGAAGGTTCGTTTACGATTTCAGGCTCGGGTGTAGCCCAGCGCATGAAACTGAGCAGCACTAGCAGAAGCAAGATGAGCGAAACGACTAACGAGGACCACCAAAAGGTGCGGTAGAACCGTGCGCGAAACTTTCCATCCTTGGATATCAGGGCGGCTCCAACCCCCGGAATTTGTTGAACGTCTTCGAGCACGGCACGACCCTCATCGAACTTGATCGTACCCAACCCGAGATCCAATGGTTGCTTGCCCCAGGCTTCGGAAACGATATCTAGTGCCTCGTTGGCCTCGGTTGGCAGATGGACCCTTACGATCTCTTTCAGCTCTACGCCCGTGAGTTGGTTGGGTTTAGATGTTTCAAGATCGGTCTGAAGTTTCTGTAGTTCTGTGCTTTGCTGGGCCTGGCCAATCGTTCGGGAAACGAACTGGATGAGGAAATCCGTATTGGCCTCCAAGTCGATTGGCAGCGCCTGAAGGGTCGACATGGCTAGCCGAGTGAGGTCATCGGTTGTCGGTGGCTGGCCATGTTCGACGCCCTGTTTTTGACGGAGCTTCAATACGGTTTCTAAAATGGCTAAGCATTTCAGGAAGCGGTCGGGATCCGTTTGAAACGCCGCGCGTTCCATGGCGGTGTCGATTCTTACTTCTGGGGGCGGATGAACTTCGTCGTGCTCCTTTACCTCTGCCTGCTTGAAACGTCGGCGGGATTCGAGGAGATCGGCCGACGCATCCGGAATCTCAGAGAGGACGGGATCGTCAGGTTCCCAATCCGAGAGATCGAGAGAGTCGTCCTCAGAGGGGTGTGGTGGCAGAGAAGGTGAGGACGACATCCCGTGTGATGAAACGCACAAAAGCGGACCCGGAGGTCCGCTCTTGGCAAAAGTGAATGGAGCGGTCTACGCAGAAACTAGCGACGGCGCCTGAAAATCAGGCCGAGTCCGAGCAATCCGAGTAGCGCAGCCGAGGGCTCTGGAATCGGCGTCGTATTGAACTGGATGTTGTATTGCCGACTGGCTCCGAGTGTGTCTGAGTTGAAGAAGGTGTAGGCATCATCGTTACCTGCCCCTCCAGAAACACTCGTTCCGAAAGGAAGCTGCCCACCAGTGATATTACCAGGAATGGCCCCAGATCCAAGTCCAACCGATAAGACAGTGTTATCGGCGGTGTCCGCTGCGGAAGGATCCCCAAAGATCCAAGCGTGATCCATGGGAATCGCAGTTCCCGGATTAGCGGAGGTCGAGAAAGCGACCACGTTGTCTTCTTGCGCAAATCCGAAATAGTAGTCTGTGCCCGCACTGAGGGTGACGCCCCAAGCGTGAGGAGCGGCATCACTTGTTTGCTCTGTACCGACTGCAAAGGTTGTAAACTCTCCCTCTGTGGCAGTGTAGATCAGAGGTACCACGCCGGCCCCACCATCGGGGACTGTTGGCAAGTCGGATCTGGTAAACTGCCACGTATCTACAGTCTCATCGAGCCCGACGTTGTAGGGAATCGTACTGAGGAAGATGAAGTGGTTATTTGCCCCCCCGTCTGCTGTGTAGCCGGTATTGTTTCCGGCATCCAAGCCGATGGTCGCAGCGGCAGTTGTCGAGACCAAGTAACCCAATAGTAATGTAGTAGTCCTAAGCATCATTTGTCATTGAGGGAAATTTGGACCTTTTTTTCAAGCGTGGACGGTCTCAGGGCCGATGGCAAGCTGAATCAGGGCCCAGATTATTTTCTGAAAGGGGCGTCAGGATGACCACAGACCGGTAGGAATTCAAGGTTTTCCCCGAGAAGCAGGGCTGATTTCGGGATGTGGTTGCTCAGAGATGCGCGATCTGCTCGGATGTGTGTCATGATTCTTCGAATTATTGTCTTTCTTGCCTGCTTGGGCCCCCTCTCTGGTTTCTCTCAGGAGGCCGTCTGGAAGAAGCACGTCGTCCATGAGGGTTTCCACACGAATACGGCGGTGGCTGCCGATTACACGGGTGATGGGAAGATTGATATCATTGCCAACAACGACAAGAAGACGCGGCTCTTTGTCGCACCGGATTGGAAAGAGACGGTGATCAGCGATTCGCCGAAGCACGGGCTCATTCATAGTGAGGCCTTTGACGTGGATGGCGATGGAGATCCCGACTTCATTGGCGCTCGGTATTCTCCGGGCTTAATCTTCTGGTTAGAGAATCCTGGGGGTGAACCAACTGGACTCTGGAAAGAGCACCTTGTGAGTGAGAAGTTGAATGGCATTCACGGTCTTCTTGCGGGCGACGTGGACATGGATGGCAAGGTGGATCTGCTGGCGAATAGTGCTCAGCCGGTTGGCACGGATTACCCGGTGTCACTTGCTTGGTTGCCGATCCCGAAGGATCCGAGGCACGCAATGTCGTGGGAGGTGAACATTTTTGCGAATAAAGATGCACCTGGGCTAACACACTACTTAGGTTTAGGTGATGTGAATGGCGATGGTCGTCCCGATGGTGCCACCGGTGCGAAGGGCAAGCCGGCGTTGGACGGCAACTACTTTGCATGGTGGGAAGCACCTGCGGATCCCAAGGCGTTGTGGAAGAAACACCTTATCGCCAAAGATCAAGTGGGAGCCACGAACATTCATCCAGCCGATGTGAATGCCGATGGGAAGTGTGACTTCATCGCATCTCTAGGCCATGGCAAGGGCGTGGTTTGGTTTGAGGCTCCGGAATGGAAAAGGCATGACATTCATGCCACGATTCAGGAGCCGCATTCTCTCATTGTTCTCGATTTCGATGGGGACGGGGATCAGGACGCCGCGACCTGTGCGTTTGGATCTAAAGAGGCCTATTGGTTCGAGAATGATGGGAAAGGATCGTTTACCAATCACCTTGTGGCAAAAGATCAAGAGGCCTACGACATTCGAGCCTCCGATCTTGACGGCGATGGCGATCTGGATCTTCTTATCGCGGGTCGGGGGAGTCGGAATGTGGCTTGGTACGAGAATCCTAAGCGCTAGGATCTGGCGTGTCTTCTGATAGCATCTCTTGAAAGGTGCTGGTGATCTCGCGAAATGTGGCGACCTCTTTCTCCGTGAGTCCCTGAGGATCAAAGCGAAGGCGGTAGTGAGCATTAACGATTTTGCTGAGAGAGTTTCGCCACTCTGGATGCATGATCATGAGCTGGCGACACCAGTCGCCGACACTCTGAGAAGGGGGGCGAGGCCATTCGTGTTCTGCTAGGGTTCGTTCGAGTTCAAACCAGGCGGAGTCCATTCCTAACATCGCGAGTTTCTCAGAGCGATCTCGTGAATGAGCCTCATTGTTCTGACTCTTGCGCAAGCCGCGGACAAGACGGAGAACGACGATGATGAGCAGGCCCCCTGCCAAGATCACTGGGAGAAATGTCCAGAGCCATCCTTTGTCGTCCGCTCGGCGCCAGAGATTCCAGGACAGCATCCAGTGATCCCAGCGATCTAAGAAATTTTGTAGTGATGATAGTGCCTTGTTCTCCACGGCGAACCAGTTGAACGGTGTGGTATCGACGTTGACCCAACACTCCTCATCTTCGAGCCAAGCGCGAACCCAAGCGTGGCGATGCGTTCCCCGAATGACCCACTCACCCCTCTCCTTGTCGAGTTCCTTCAGCGCATACCCGACAACATAGCGAGCATTTACGCCGAGAGCCCGCAGAAGGAGGACGGTCGACGTTGCGTAATATTCGCAGTGACCACTGCGTCCCGTAGGTTTAAGAAAATGGCTCAAATGGGATTCGCGCGTTCCCAAGTCATTCACGCCAATACCGCGCAGGTACTGGGTGTAACGGAAGTTGTTGGCAGGGTCGCTGAAGAAGCGCTCCACAGCCCGGATGCGTTCGCGCGTGCTCGCATTCTCTCGAATGCGGAAGGCTTTGGCGCGTTGGCAAATATGATCGTGTTCACGGTCGGCGATCAGAAGGTCTTCTTTATCGGGTAGACTCTCGAGCTTTCCGGGACTGAGTTTCCCTGTATGAAGCGCGTATTTGATTGAGGTGTAGCTTGGTGAGAGTACCAGCGTTCCTAAACTGTTTTTTTCCAGGTTGGAGGCTTCAAGTTCAAGGATTAGGCCGGTATTTTCAAGTCGAGGTATCGTCTCTTCCTTGCTATGCACTCGACCCCGGATCTCCATGACACTGGTGCCCACATCGCCGATATTCTCGATCTCCCACTGATTGGTGTTCTCGATCTTATCGACCTCCTGTAGAGTGCTGTTTGGGCGCTTATTTCGCCACTCACGGTCTTCATAAACTTGATAGATCGCATCGGGAAGAAGCGTAGATCGCTTCCCATCGATGTGCTTTGCTCGCCAGAAGACTTTTGGGCTCAGTTTGAGTGCACCAACTTTCCCAAACTGAGTGCGTGAACTGTTTGCATCCGGAGTTTGACGCCCAGACATCCATTCCATGGTCTTACTTTCGACCACACCATGGAGAAACCGCAGACCGTGGTGGAGGTGATGTCCGAAGAAGATTGAGACGAGGAATAGCGCGCCTGCTAGCGCCCATCCGCGTCGAGAAACGAACACTGATAATGCCCAAGCAAGAAGAATACTGACGATAACATAGACTGAGGACACTGCTCCGAATCCAAGGCGGTGGTTCATGCTGGCAAAGAACTCTCCGATTCTTGGTGCCTCTCGTCCTGCGGCTCCGATCGATAGAAGAAGGATGGCGAAGTAAAAGTAGCCGAGATGGGCACGTCGCGGTTCTTTGATGCGTCGCCCGGCGCGCTCGTCGTATAGGCGCTTGCGGCGTGCAACTAAAGAGAATGTTAGCATCGGTACATCTTTCCCTTGCGTGAAGTATTGCGCCCAAATCATGGGAAAGAGCAGTAGAGGCATCCATATTTGAAAGACGCGCGTGAGTTGCCAGCGTCCGAAGTCTCGATCGACGACTTGAAAGACGGCGACAACCAGGAAGAGTACAACACAGAGATTCCAAACCCGGATGTAATCTTGGTCCGAGAATTTCCATCTCCAGTTTAACCAACGGTGGCACTCTAACAGGAGACCAGCGGCCAAGCCCATCAGCGGATGCCCAGAAAGCAATCCCCAGAAGAGCAGGGTCGTCCCCAGGAGATAGGTTGGAGGCTTCAGAGCGGTCCAATCCAACCGGTCACCTGAATCTTGGTTTCTCATGCGGTGGCTGGAGCCGTTGAGGGGTGCAGTGACAGGGGGAGAGTAGCTAGCAAGCCCTCGATTTCGCCCACTGGCAAGAATGTTAGACCGGAAAGAGACTCTCGCCGATCTTCAGTCACGACGAGAACGATGGTGTGGACGCCACGTGTTCCGAGGGCTTTTACGAAATCGGCGCGCTTTCCACACCACTCGGTGAAGATAAGGATTGCCGCACTGAGGCTGATGGCATGGCCTTGCATCGCTTCTCTCATAGCATCGAGGCTTCCGATATCGTGTGTTGGCTCAATGGTGGCGAGGATTTCGAGCATCTTCTCCGGGGTGCGATTCGCTCCACTTCCGGATTGAGCGTATCGATAAGCCTGGTCTCCGGCGAAGAGGCAATCGAGAGCCACCCGATTGGATTTTATCCCAGAAACGAAGGATGCAGCGACAGAGACGGCTTCTTCAAAGACTTCGGTGTCTTGGTCGGGGAGCAGCGTCGAGTCGAGGGCCAGGGCGAACCGAGGGACGTGTTCTTCCTCAAATTCTTTGACCACGGGGCGGTTGAGCCTTGCCCAGCTGCGCCAGTGGATGTGCCGCACCGGATCGCCAGGCCGGTAATCCCGTAGGCCGACGAAGTCGTCCGATTGACCTAGAGAGCTGGCAACGAGTCCAGCGCCGACATCATCCACTGGTTGTCGCCCCGGCATTTCAAGGTCGGGAATCGGGTAACGGCGGGGCAGAATAAGGAGGCTGCCCTGGTCCTCGCTGATTGAGAGGGCACGCTGGAAGAGGCCAAACGGGTCCTTTCTGAGGACGCGGAGATTTCGTAAGGTGAGCAGGCCTCTACGGTTGGGGCGCAGCCGAACCGTGACACGAATCGTCGCTTCCGGGGCGATATCGAACTCTTCGGAGGTCATTCCGGAGGCCAGGCGCTTGGTCTCTAGCAGCCAGAGCCATCGATAGTAGACGAACGTCCGATCAAAAAGATTTCGCTCTTTCTCTCTGGGCTCAGGCCGATTGACGAATTCTTCGCGACTGGGGAGAATCTCGGTCATCCATTCTCGAAAGCGAAGGCCTTGGTAGCCTCGCTGAGCGAGATTCGTCACCAAGACGGGGAACCGCAGGTCTTCGCCTGCTGTCGCATAGCGAGGGCATCGCCGCTGCACCGTTATTTGGGGGCGCCTGATAAAAAACAGCCCAAGAATCGCCAAGAGTATCACCATGAACAAGATAGCGAATATTTGGTGATGGAGGCTCCATTGAGTGTCGACCCCGCTCAAGCCGATGACAAAACAGGTCATGATCATGAACCAACCAGCTTCGGTGACCCTGCGTCTGAGGCCTTGTGAAATGCGCTCGCCCCTACGGTAGAGGGAGTAAAGGACGGGGGTAAGCCTGGGGCGCGGCATACTCTAAACTACCTAGATCTTAGAGATAGGGCCTTCTTCCGAATGTTCATTGATACGAATTATTAATATATTTTAAAATATTTTAATTTACAACGCCTCTCGGTAATGAACAGGTTATCTGGGTTCCCCGTCGAAATTTCATTGACTTCAAAAATCGGGTTCCTATTTATAACCGACCGTTCTAGGTAACTTAATCAAGGAATACATGAAACTAAACGCATTACGTAAAGTTGGGGCACTCGCTGCTGTGAGTGCTGTCTCCATCAGTTATGCAGTGGCGGGTCCGTCTGACCCTGCACCTGCACCTGCACAAGAAATGGGCTCAATCCCACCACCTCCCCCTTCCGGCGGTAGCGGTGGCTACTGGGACTCTGTTGGCGCTAGCATTAGTGTTGGCTATGACACGGATTACATTTTCCGTGGCTATGACCTCGGGCACGATCATGTCTGGACGGCTCTCGATCTTTCGATCCCTCTCGGAGACACTATCGAAGCTTCCATCGGTACTTGGTACACTTCTGCCTTCAACGATGGTGAGAACGAAATTGATGTTTACGCATCTCTCGCGTTCGACATGGGAACCTGGGGCCTCGAAGTGGGTTACACGCACTACAGCTATCCTAACGGTATCCTCGGTAACGGTAACGGCTCTAACGGTGGCGAGACAAACGAAGCGTATGTTTCTGCTGGCACGACCTTGGGTCCTGTCGATGTCGCTCTCGCTTACTACTACGATTTCGATCTAGAGATTAGTTACATTGAAGCTACGGCTGGCACATCGATCCCAGTCAGCAGCAATGTCAGCCTCGACCCTTCCGTCGGGATTTCTTATGCCGACATCGACGACGCACCTGCTGGTATTGAGGACAGTGGTTTCAACCACTTCTTTGCCAAGCTAGAGATGCCAATCGCTCTTACTCCTTCAGCTACGCTGACTCCTTACATCGCTGCTAGCGTTGCTCAGGACATCGCTGATGATGCAGGTGAAGGCGACTACTTCTGGGGCGGAATCGCTCTTAGCGTCGACTTCTAGACGATTCGCTTTCTTTAGAAAGCTAACATTTTGAAAGGGCTCTCCGGTAACGGGGAGCCCTTTCTGCATTTCGAAGGGCTCTCAACTTTCGTATTGCTTCTACCCCAGGTCTTCCTACGATCAGAGGAACGGCATCGTTCAGCTCATGAATCCAAATCTTATTCGAAATATCGGCATCATCCTCTTCTTGGGTCTTCTGTGGCTGTGTTATTCAGCTGTGCAGGATTACAATGGCATGACTGAGGAGCAGCAGACGGATGGAATCATCAGTCTGATCGCCTACTTCCTTCTCACGGCAGTGGTTGGTGGCTTCCTGTTTGTGAGTTACATTCTCCCAATGTTTGGAGACGCCGTGGGCGAGGCTATGTTGTCTTCCGCAGAGGAAGCGGGAACTGATCCTTATCTAAAAGCCCGTGGCAAGGTAGCCATTGGTGACTACGAGGGGGCTGTGGCGTTGTTCCGTGAGATTGCCAAAGAAAACCCTGGTGACCGCATGCCCATTGCGGACATTGTGAAACTTTATCTGGAGCGCCTCCATGATCCGGCCAACGCCGAGCTCACCTTGGAGAACGCAATTCGCGAAGAACATTGGGAGGAAGAAGACGCCGCCTGGTTTATCTTTCGTTTGGTAGATCTCATCCAGGAACACCAGCCCGATGATCAAGATCGTGTAGTGAATCTCCTTCAGAAATGCATGCGCCGCTACCCAGAAACACGACATTATGCCAATGCGGTCCATCGGCTCCGAGAGATCGATCCTGAGTTGGTGAAGAGCGTGCAAGCGGAGATTGCTGCGGACCAATCTGGCGAGGGCGAGGCAGGTGCCCAAGAACTGGATTCTGGTATTCCTTCTCCTTCAACGCCTCCGCCATCCGGTGCGCAGCCTCCAAAGCCGAATGTGTAGGGTTTGTTAGAGCGAAGAGCGTCGATAGCGGATACTGTCGGTAAGCGGTTGCGCGCCGATCCGTTGTTCTACCTAGCCGTCGCTGGTTGCGTCGGGATCCTCCTGTCAGATCACTTCCCAAAGGCCGTCCATTATGGGGCGGCCTTTGTGGTATTTGGGTTGGTCTATGCCCTCGGGCTGATCTGGAAACGGTCGTGGGCCCGTTGGTTGATTGGGCCAATGATGGTTGTGGGCTTTGCTGCCGTGCATGCCTGGCATCTGGCTGCCTTTGAAGAGTTTCCGTTTCACGAACGGCTTCGATCAGATGTAGAAGGGATCCATGTGGAAGCGCAGGGGCGCATTTGCAGCGAGCCTCGGCCACTAGGCAGTTACGGAACTCAGGCCGTGCTTCAGCTAGAGTCGGTGACTGCTGCGGGTATGATCTATCGCTCGCCTCACCGGGTGGTCGTCCGCGTATCTGACCATGAGATTGTGTATGGCGATGTGGTTGCCTTTACGGGCCGTCTTCATTTGCCGGAGCTACCGCGCAATCCGGGGCAATTTGATTACCGCTCTTTCTTGGAGCGCCACGATTGGGTGGGTATAGTTGAAATCACCCGTAGCGAGCATTTTGAGACTCTCGATCGGCGTCCGCATTTTTTCAAAGCGACTGCTCTAAAGGCGCGTCATCGGATGTCGCGGGCGATCACTCGGGATTTGGAGAATGAGACTGACATTTGCGCGATTCTTAATGCCATGGTCTTAGGAATGCGGGAAGAGGCTACTCCTGAAATGGAAGACCCCTTTCGATTCAGTGGGACGCTACATATCTTTGCGGTGAGTGGATTGCATGTAGGGATCTTTGCATTGATTGCCTGGCTCATGCTCAAACCACTTGGTTTGAGTAGAGCTCAAGTCACGCTGCTACTCATTCCTTTGCTCTTCTTCTACGCCTTCATTACTGGTTGGCGCCCATCTGCCGTTCGGGCTGCCACGATGGCTACGGTATTTCTCGCGAGCTTCTGTGTGCGTCGTGAGCCGCGTCTCCTCAATAGCCTAGGGTTGGCGGCACTCCTCATTCTCGCGTTCAACTCGAATCAGCTCTTCCTACCAGGCTTTGAGCTTTCCTTTGCTGTCCTCCTCTCGATCATCATGTTTACGAAGGCCTTGCAACGCCCATTCCGACTTTGGCTATATCCAGACCCTCTCATTCCTTCCAGTCTTTTGGAGGATCATGAGCAACGGGCCTACGCCTTCCGACGATGGCTTGGAGATATTGTCAGCGTATCTGGGGCTGCGTGGTTTGGTTCACTGCCACTGATGGCAGCGACGTTTCATCTGGTGACGCCTGTGGCGATCTTTGCCAATTGCCTCCTGATGCCACTTGGTTTCTGTATCCTTTTCACGGCTGCCATGAGCATGCTATGCTCGCTAGTTGGCCTGCTCGGCCCTTTGAATATACTTTTTAACAATGCGAACTTCGTCCTTGTGCATGGGCTCGTGGCGCTGGCCGAGACCTTCGCACAAGTGCCTGGCGGACATTTCCTGGTGTCTGGTCGCCTGCCTTTTACTCAGGCGCCTATCGAGGTGACGGTCCTGGATCTTCCCCGTGGCGGCGCCTGCAGTCACGTGAACGTGCGAGGTGGGTCAGACGAGTTGATTGATATTGGGCATTTGAAAAGTTATCCAATGCTGACAGAACCTTATATACGCTCTGCGGGATTAAACTCTATTGATCGACTCTGGGTCACTCATGGAGATACCGGACATACCAGTGCCGCTTCCGAGCTGATGAAGAGCTATGCGCCCAAGGTCTATCAGCCACGGTGGAAATCTCGCAGTCCTTCAGTCTTAGCGCTTGAGAGGACATTGTTGGATAGGGGAGCCGCGACCGTCCGTTTAGAGGCCGGGCAATCTATCGCTTTGAAGTGGGGTGATTATTGGGAGGTACTCTATCCTCCTGCTGATGAACAGTTTGCTGCGTCGGCGGCTGATGATCGGGGCTTGGTCCTTCGATTGCATGGCCAGGGATGGCGTGTGCTTTTTATGGCGGATGCTGGTTTCACGACTGAGCGGTGGTTGCTTGGCTCGGGGGTAGATTTGAAGGCCGATGTGCTTATCAAAGGGCATCACGCTGATGATTATAGTGGTGTGATAGAGTTTCTCGATGCCGTCCAGCCTCGAGCAATCGTTTATGATACAGAGGTTGATCACGACGAGATGGCGAGCCGATGGGCCACAGTGCGCGGAATCCCACTCATCGATCAAGAAGAGGTCGGTGCCGTTATCCTAAAGCTTTCCAAGAGAAAGATCCGGCTGGAGGGCTTTCGCGGAGATCAGCTGATCTTCTTGAAGTGAGCACGGTGAATGGGCTTGCCCTGCCCCAGCCAGAGTTCTTCGAAATCTGTCTGAGGGTAGAACATCTCGTCCTCCCATGTAAGGGATTTGAAAAAAGTCGCTTCGGTGAGGCATTCCATGGCAGCTTCGAAGTAGGCGGGGTGATCGGTTTTGAAGAGAAACTCGCCACCTGGTTTCAGCACGCGAGCGAAATGCGGTAGGCTACTTGTCTGGACCATTCGTCTGCCGTGGTGCTTCTTTTTGGGCCAGGGGTCGGGGAAGAGAAGGTGCACACGATCAAACGACTCTGCAGGAAGTAGCCACTCAAGTGCGTATCCTGACTCCAGGCGGAGCACTTTCAGATTAGAAAGATCACGTCGTTTTGCTTTCCGACAGACCTTGCGTACACGGCCGAGGAGGCGCTCTGTGCCCAGGAATTGCCTGTCGGGGAATTTGGCGGCCATTTCCATCAGAAAACGTCCATCTCCGCAGCCAACGTCCAGTTCTAACGGTCGGTCATGAGGGCATAACTCTTCTCGTTTCACGTCCGCAAAGTAGTCTTGAGGAATGAACTGGTGGGTTTCGAAGTCGCGTTGCTCTCCGGCCATAAGTTGCTAGTCTTAGCCGCCTATGAACCTGGATCAAGCCGAGTTGGCCCAACACGCCCGCACTTTCCTTACCTTCGACGCTTTTGATACGATCCAAACGATTCCGATTACTGGTGGTGGTTCAGGGAGGACCTTTCATCGCGTCCAATTTCGTCCAGGTGGCCAAACCTACGTGATCATGCAGTACGCGCATGATCGCCCGGACAATAAGCGCTTTGTGCCGGTCACACGTTACTTGGACGCAGAATTGCACGTGGCTGTTCCGAAGCTACACGCCTTTGATGAAGAGAGATGCCTTGTCTGGCTCCAAGATCTCGGTGAGATCGATCTTTGGTCTCAGCGACTCCAATCATGGCCACTGTTAGAGCCTCTTTATCAGAAGACACTCGATGAAGTTTGGAAGCTACACGCGGTGGAGGAGGGGGACATTCCATGCGAGCTTGAGCCAGCCTTTACAGAGGGGCTCTATCGCTGGGAGCAAGAGTATTTCTACGAGCACTTTCTTGCGCACCAGTCACGGCTGAAGCCAACTCAAGTGGAGGCACTGTATGAGAGCAAGCCTTGGAAAGAACTGGCTGAAGAGCTGGCGGCGCTTCCTCGGCATTTGGTGCATCGCGATTTCCAGTCTCGAAACATCATGATCTATGATGGTGCGATTCATCTTATCGATTACCAAGGCCTGCGATGGGGGCGACCTGAATACGATCTCGCTTCTATCTTGCTTGATCCTTATATTTCGATCGGATCAGAGCGTCGCGGCGACTTGTTGCGCTATTATCATTCTTTGCATCGCGAGGATTCTTGGGATGACTTTAAGCTGCTCTATTGGAAATGTGCGGCCCAGCGTCTAATGCAGGCGCTAGGGGCCTATGGAAATCTCGGCCGGAACCTAGGTAAAACGGAGTTTCTCGAGTCCATCCCAATTGCACTCTCCCGCTTGCGCTTTGTGCTGAAGGAAGGAGATCTTCTTCCAGATTTGCAAGAGGCTCTGGCCGAAGAGAAACTAACGGTGAACTAAAACGCATGAGAGTGATCCAACAACGTGCATGGCTGGCAAGGATGTTTGTCGTCTGGGGTGTGCTTCTGTTCGGCCTGCACGCTTTGTACGGGACCGAGATGCCAAGGGTGATCTTTGTTCGGGTCGACGAGGCAACGGCAGATTTCTTCGATGATACTCCATCGCCTCTCGATTATGCGGCCTTTCTTAAGAACATCCAGAAGCATGGGCCGCGATGTGTTGGCATGGTCGACTTGTTGCGCTGGCCGCAAGTCGCACCTGAAATTCTCAATGGACTGATCAGGGAGGCGAAGTCTTTAAATGTTGTCTATGCCGCGATGCTAGACAATGATGCTCCTGATACAGACCTCGCGAAATCCCTGAGGGCGTTTCCGCAAGATTTCCTGGCGACGGGTGATCTTGGTCTGCTGGCTTCTTTCAAGAGCGTGTCTCGCTTGCCAGATGAAGGCCTGCTAGAGAATTCGGCGGCGGGATTCACCATCATCGATTTCGGAGTTGATGTAAACGTGACGGCAAGCGGAATTGAAGTCCCTCTCGTTGCCCGGGGGCCGAATTCAGAGCTAGCTCTTTCGCTGCCAATGCTCATCGCTGGCCAAGCCCTTGGTCTTTCCTGGAATACCGTTTCGATCAACATAGGGACCGCATTGCAGTTGGGTGATGGCACTGAGCCTATTCCACTAGATCAGGCGGGTAAGGTGGTGGTGCCACTTGAGGAGCCAGTGTCGCTTCAACGCCTTGGTGGAGATCGACTCATTGCGTCAGACTTAATGGTAGAGGCGGTTCGTGACGCTGTTCTTATTGTTGGCTCTGATTTGGAAAGAGATCGTCTCTTTCCTCTGCCGAATGGGCAGCGTGTCTCTCGCCCTGAGCTAGTATCGCTGACGGTTTGTTACCTGCTAGAGCAAGCGACTGCAGCCTCTGTTTCACTGCCCGCCGAACCAGCGCCTGTTGCTGAAACCAACTCTGTGCTTCCGGCAAAGGACCTTGGTGCCGCTACGGTGGATAAGCCTATTTCTCCGAGCACTAATCGTGAAGTCTATCATTTCCTCGATCTTCGCGGGTCGAGTTCTGGGCTTTGGGTTCTCGGAATTGGCTGCGGACTGACCGTTGTCTTTTTGCTGTTGCTGTCGAAACGTAAACAGGACCGACCTGAGGTTGAGGAGACGGCTCCCAAAGAAGTGCACGAGAGTGCTGGTGTGAAGCCCGACCTCGCCGAGACGCCAGCCATAGTTGCGAGCCTGATAAAGGAGAGGGAGGAATCTTGCGAAAAGAAATCGACCAAGACACCTGAAAAGCAGAGTGATGCTGTTGGAGGCTTCGAGACGGAGGGTTTGGCCAACGCCTCTCCGTCAAAAGACAACGCAGCCCCGACCAGCGAAGCTAGCGAGGACCGAGATGCTTTGCTGAAGAAGGCCAAGAAACGTCCGGCAAGGAATAAGAAATCCCAATCGCGGCGCCGGCGGCCTTCCTGAGCTCGTGATCCTAGTTGACATCCTCACGAACAGCCTCAAAACCTTTAAAGAGTAGGCGCGAAGTTAGGGCGCCGAGTCTTACCAGTCATGGCAGAAGTCGAGGAGCCCATCTACGTCATCGGACACCGTAATCCGGATACTGATGCGATATGTTCAGCTATTGGCTATGCGGACTATCTTCAGCAAACGGGCGTTCAAGAGGCGATAGCGGCTTCTTGTGGGGCGGTCAATCCGCGCACGGATTGGGTCTTGCGCTACGCGGGGCTGAACGCGCCGCCATTGCTCGGTGATCTTCGTCCGCGAGCCGGGGCATTGTGTGAAAAAGACTTGGTCGTAGCTCACCAGGAGGAGACGTTTCTCGAGGTCTACCAGAAGATGTGCACCCATGGATTCCGAGCCATTCCTGTGGTCGATGAGAGTGGGCAAGTCGTCGGCATGCCCACCTTGCTAGAGATTCTTGAGCTGCTACTTCCTATGGGCGAAATGCGTTCGGGGGCGCGCACGATCAAGGCTAGCATTCGGAACATGACGAATAGTGTCGAAGGCGCGCTCTTCGCCGCAGGACCGGCAATTGAAGTAGAAGAAGATCTCTTTCTACTTGTAGGAGCCTCTAGCATTGAGACGGTCAAAGACCGCATGCGCCGGTTTCCTCCTAACAGTCTGATTGTGGTGACTGGAGATCGCCCGCGTGTCCAGGAGTTGGCCGTAGAGGCTGGTGTTCGGTGTTTGATCGTCACGGGAGGATTTCATCCGGAAAACGATCTTCTCACGAAGGCTGGGGAGCAGGGCGTCTGTGTGATCTGCTGTCAGCAAGACACCGCTAGTACTTCGCAACTCATCCGTTGTTCTCGCCAGGTGGCAGGGATTCTTAACCGCAACTTCATCTCATTCTCCGAAGACATCCTGATTTCAGATATTCTAAAGGACGTTCGTGACTCTGCTCAGGTGCTCTTTCCTGTGACCCGTAAGAAGAGTGAGGAGATTGTTGGGGTGTTCTCCAAGTCTGATTTGGTCGATCCGAAACGACCACGACTGATCCTTGTTGACCACAACGAATTCTCTCAGGCCGTTCCTGGAGCGGAAGATGCGAATATTCTGTCAGTCATTGATCATCATCGATTGAGCGGAGATTTAGTCTCTCGCGATCCTATTCGATTTATCAATGAACCCGTTGGTTCTACCTCGACCATTGTTGGTAAGTTTTACCAACAGCGGGGTCTAACACCACCACCGTCAGTAGCGATCTGTCTGTGCGCGGGAATCATCTCTGACACTTTACACCTGACGTCGCCTACGAAGACGATCGTTGATGAGGAGATCCTTCACTGGCTCGCAGAAATTGCCCAGCTGGATTTGGTAGCGTTCTCTAAGGACTTCTTCACGACGGGTTCGCTCTTGAAGAACTACACATCGCGGGAAGCTGTCGAATCGGACCGCAAAGAGTTCAGTGAAGGGCCGTGGCGACTGTGTATTTCCCAGATCGAGGAGCTGGGTTTGGATCAATTTTGGAAGTATGAAGAGGAGCTGACGTCGGTGTTAGAAGATATTCGAAAGGAGTATCAGCTCCACTTTGCTTGCCTCATGGTCACGGATATCAATGAGAATAATAGTGTCCTTTTGACGACGCAGTCCCCCACGGTCGAGGACGTGATTGAGTATCCTCGAATCCATAAGCACCTTTTCCAGCTCGACGGTGTCGTGAGTCGCAAGAAACAGCTTTTCCCCTACCTCAGCCGCATTCTTTCTAAGGTAAGTCCTCCGGCGGTCGGAGTCCAGGGTTAGCGAGATCGAAGCAACTTGTCAAAACGCGCGAAACGCCCCTTCAAGGCTTCAAGGTTGGGCGGCAGCTTTGCAAATGCATCGTTACCTTGATTGTTCTGGTTTGAGCGTTTGAGAACGCGATAGTTGTCTTCCATGCGAACGAGGTCGAGGCCAGCTCGTTGACCGTAGAATGTCTTTGGGGAACGCATGTAGAGTCGTTTGAAGGACGCTGCTAGGTCGGGCAGATCGCTTGATTTTCGAAATCCTTCTTCCTCTTTCTGAGCCGATCTGTAGGCGCGGCGGGCATCCATCTCAGTTTGCAATGATCGATGTCGCCTGACTTGAGAAAGTTTCTTTGATAGGGTGCTTCGCTTTTCTTTGGGTATGAACTTGGCAAATGGAGCAGCCTGAACGTGCTCTAGATAGAGCAAACGCTCGATTGGCAAGGGAATAGACTCTGCTGTGGTTAAAGACGATTGCCACCAGGCGAGGGCACCCTCCTCAAGGCCCGCTGGGCTTGCGACCTGGCATTGGAGCCATTGGCTTAGATACGGTGCGCCTGTTTCACCCACCCGATGACCCTTGGTGAGGTATTCTTCAAAGACGACGTCGTGCTTGGTTTTGAGGTAATGCGAGTGCGCGCGTCGACTGTAAAGATGATTGCTGTCCAGTTGGCCGATGCCAATGTAGATCGCTAAAGAGCGCACAGGCTCAACCTTGGGGCGTGAGATGACTCGGCCGATATCATCTGGTATACGACCGGCACCGAGGATGAGTGCTCCTGATAGGGTGTCGAACCCCTCAGTGGCGAGCAGGTCAGACATCCACCCGCCTTTGCTGAATCCGCCCACGTAGGTGCGCTGATCAAGAGAAAGAGATTCGCCTAACAAGAGCTGGCGAACTTTTGAAATACGTCGGATTTCCTGTAGGATGCCGGCGCGACTGAAAGAATCTTTCCCGGGCAGGGCATAGGGCGCGCCGATCAATACGAATCCGCGTCCACGCGTGTAGCCCTGAAACATCGATGTGCTAGCACGCCCACCTGTAACGTGGAAGCCGTAGAGCAGTGGCCATTCATTCGCGGGATCGTAGTCGCTTGGAATATAGACCTTGAGTGGCGTCTTCTCTCCCAGGCCCAGCCACGTGACTTCTTTCCCCGGCTCCCAGGCATGCACACGTCCGTAGCCTGCCAGCAAGACCATGGCGAGAGTGAGGAGACGCATTGGGGGAGTGTTGTCTTGCTGGCATCCAGGCCCAAGTCGAAAGTTCGTGGAAGCCCCTTGTCTTCATTGGTCTCGAATCCTAGGGTTCCATAGTTTTACCATGGCCACCACTGGAAGCTTCCTTCATCAATCAGCCTCGTTGGAGACCCCTCCGTTTTTTATTCTGGGTCCTTGTGTGATGGAATCCGAGGTTTTTACGTGGGAGATGGCCCGGGCCGTCGCTAAGATTGGCGACGAGCTGGAGGTTCAGGTGGTTTTCAAGGCTTCCTATGACAAGGCAAACCGAAGTGCTTCATCGTCGTTCCGCGGGCCAGGACCTGAAGCCGGGCGCGATCTTCTTAAATCCATCCGTGATGAATTGAGCCTTCCTGTGACAACGGATGTCCATACGGCGGAGGAAGCCAAGCTATTGGGAGAGGTCGTTGATTTAGTGCAGATTCCGGCCTTCCTCTGTCGGCAGACGGACCTTATTCAAGCCGCTGCAGAGACTGGCAAGGTTGTTAATGTGAAGAAGGGACAATTCCTAGCTCCCTGGGACATGGCGAACATCGCTGACAAGTTGAAGGCGTTCGGTGCAAGTCACTATTATTTTACAGAGCGAGGGGTGTCTTTCGGATACAACACGCTGGTGGCGGACATGCGTGCCCTCTATTGGATGCGTGAGGAAGGCCATCCGGTCATCTTTGATGCCACGCACTCGGTTCAGCGCCCAGGTGGGGATGGTAAGACTAGCGGTGGTGATGGCGTGCTGGCACCAGTGTTAGCACGTGCAGCTGTGGCCGTCGGTTGCGATGGGGTTTTTATGGAAACGCATCCAAATCCTAGCAAAGCGCTTTCAGATGGCCCTAATCAAGTGCCATTGGCGGAATTGCCCGTTGTGCTCAAGCGACTTATTTCCGTCCACCAAGCGTCTCATGGTTAGGAGGCTGCTTATGATTGGCTTGCTTCTCGGAAGCATGCTCGGGGCTCAGGAGGACGAGATCGATAGGGCCTCTGCATTGAAGCTTGCCTCCATGGTGCCACTCAATGTTGCAATTCGTGATTTTAAGTTGCCTCAATACGATGAGAATCGCCAACCTTCTGCGACGATCACAGCTCGGGAAATACGCCGCATAAGTGATAGCCGATTCATCCTTGAAGGTCTCAGAATCATTCTCTTCACGGATGGAATAGAATCGGGGGACATTGTGACCCCGCGAGCCGTCTATGATATCAAACATCGGCTTTTGGTTGGGCGACAGAGGATCAAGATCACCACACCCGACGCCATTTCAAAGGGGCGGGGCTTCATCTACGACCTAGAATCTCGGAAGTCGGCCATCCTGAGTGACGTCACGTCGTTGATTCGGTTCGAAAAACGGGCGAATCCATGAAATACTAGTGGTTCTGAACCCGTCCGAAAGCCTATGAAGTGTTTACTACCCTGTTTCCTTGTCTTTGCCGCCGCGTCCTGGTTGATGGCGCAAGAGGAGGTGTCTGAAGATGAGAAAGAAGATCTTGAACTCTTAGAGCGTGTTGTCGAGGTGCTCGACAAGGCGTCATTAAGTGACGTGCTCGAAGATAAACAGCGTTTGCAGGATCTAGATTTGAACGACCTTCCCGCTGCAGAGAAGATGCTAAAGGACGAGCTGAAGAAGCTTCAAGCTGATGGAATTATCCCGATCGAGGCGATTCGCCAGGCGGTTGGAGGTGGACTTGAAGGCAAGGAAGAGGCTGGCAATGCGAGCGATTTGTTAGGTCCCGAGCCCCTGAAAGGGCAGAAGGTGGCTACGGAGAATGCAGGTGAGTGGATCACGATCGAGAATTCTAAGTACATGGCGGGTGATCCCAAGAGTGGGATTGTTGTTTTTGAAGGAGATGTGTTGGTGACGAACAAAGGCCAGGGTGTGGAGAATCCATTCTCCATGCGCTGCGATAAGCTGATCGCCCACTACGAGAGGAAGAAGGGCAACGATGGGGCCAGTAGCCTTAGCTTTGCAGAGGCTACTGGCCGTATGGTGGTGATTAATGGAGTCAATGAAGAAGGGGATCCCGTTGAGGTCCGATGCAAGAAGGCCGTGATGAAAGGTGAGACCATCACCTTGAGAGATTGGCCAGAGCTAAGCATGCCTGGCCGAATGATGAAAGCGAGAGACAGTGAGGCTTACATTGAAGCGACGACTGGGAATAGTAGTAAGTTCAGTCCGCGAGGAGCCTTTGAAGTAAAATTGAAGAAGCAGGCGGAAGGGGAGGAGTAAAGCTGCGCATGGTCTGCAAGTCAGGCGGTGAAGCAGGCTGAGACAAGAAGACGATGCGACGGGCTTCGCGTGTAATGACGGGTTGAAGCTTCCGTGGAAGGACTGATGTCGGCCGGTGCTGTGGGAAATGCAGCGGCGAGCAACTGTTTTTAGGAACGCAACCCAACAACGTTTCTCGGGTTAAGTCTATCACTTGTCAACGGAACCTCTATGTATTCCTGCCTCCGGTTCAATAGTCTCATCGTGGGCGGCGTTCTGCTCTTAGTGTCCTCGCTGTCAGCCCAAGACGCTTTGTCGGCGGATGATCGCGATTAGTTAGCCAGATCACTGTCACTGGCGGCAAAGGAACGGGTCGACTTTGTCGAACACATTCAACCTATCTTCCGTCAACATTGTTACGAGTGCCACGCAGGTGAAAGCGAGAAAGCGGAACTCAATCTGGCTGTCCGTGCGAAGGCGATGCAAGGTGGTAAAAGTGGCGCTTCGTTTGTTCCCGGAGATAGCCTAGCTAGTCTGCTCGTGCATCTTGTCGCCGGCGTTGAGGTATGCCGGAAGGAAGCGATCCGCTCTCTGACGGTGAGATCGGATTGCTTCGTGCCTGGATCGACCAGGGTGCGAAGTGGCCGGATGGAGCCGATGTCACTGATCCGCGACTCGATCGTGCTCGCAAGCATTGGAGCTTTCAGCGACTTCGTACGGTGTCGCTTCCCAAGAAAAAGGCCGCCGACACCTGGCCGAAGAGCACCGTCGATCTGTTTGTGTTCGCGAAATTGAGTGAACACGGTCTCAGCCCTTCTCAACCTGCATCGGCGCGGACCCTGGTGCGATGGATCTATTTCGACCTGAGCGGCGTGCCGCCAAGGCCAGAGAAGACCAGCCAGTTTGTCGCTGCACATGCCATCGATCCTGTCACTGCGACATCAACTCTACTAGCGTGTCTGCTTGATTGGCTCGAAGCCGTGGCCGATTTCTGCCAGTCACTGTTTGGGCTGAACGAATTTATTTATGTCGACTGACAACCTTTCGCAGTGGAGTATATGAACTAGACTAACAAATCTGCTTTTTCGTGTGGCCGAGTCGGTGTGCCACTCTACCGTCGAGAATGGCTTCGACGCGCTGGCCGGGGAGCTGGCATGATTGCTATGGCGAGTATTCTAGCTGAACAGAAGCTCCTTGGCGCTTCGCAGGATCGTAAGTCGCTCACTCCGCTCCTTTCCAAATTTCCAGCCAAAGCGAAATCCGTCATCTGGCTGTTCATGGAAGGTGCGCCAAGTAGTGTCGATATGTTTGATCCGAAACCCGAGCTGATCAAACGCGATGGGCAAAGACTAACGGAAAAATATTCTTTGGGAATCCTGGACCGTTGATGAAAAGTCCGTTTTCGTTTAAGCAGTAGGGTGACTGCGGGCAATGGGTTTGTGATCGCTACACGAACGTCGCCAAGCACGTCGACAAGATGGCGTTCATCAAATCGTGTCACAGCGAATCGAACGACCACGTCCCCGTGATCTATCAACTCAACAGTGGGCTTCCCCGGCCAGGTTTTCCGTCGGCCGGCGCGTGGCTTACCTATGGTCTCGGCAGTGAAAACCAGAACCTGCCGGGCTATGTCGTGCTGGGCAATACGAAAGGTCCGAAAGGCGGTCCGCATAACTGGGGTTCGGGATTTCTTCCTTCGACATACGCGGTGACACTTTTCCGTTTGCAGGGCGCGCCAATATTCAACCTGACACGTCAGCCTCAGATCACTGCCCGGAATCAACGTGCACAACTCGACCTGATGGCCCAACCCAACGACGCACACAGGAAGCGACAC
>Ga0213868_10000316_pt1 | contig 45829 bp, 43 predicted proteins | sample PICome_9_FD_160087 | JGI IMG/M metagenome (GOLD analysis project Ga0213868, IMG submission 160087) | Coastal seawater microbial communities near Pivers Island, North Carolina, United States - PICO127 | ecosystem: Environmental > Aquatic > Marine > Coastal | place: USA: North Carolina...
GCTACAAAAAGGAGACCACTTCAGATGATCGCCGTGACCCACATCCAGAATATTGTGCCAGGCCCACCTACAACGATCGCGAGGGCTACGCCGGCGATATTTCCCATGCCAATAGTGCCAGCGAGTGCAGCCGACAATGCTTTAAAATGGCTAATGTGTCCGGGGGCGTCTGGGTCATCAAATTTGCCTCTGACCAGTTTCCAGGCGTGCGATAGAAACATAAAGGGCGCAAACTTGCTGTATATTAAAAAATAGAGCCCCCCTCCAAGCAATAGGACTAGTAGCCAAGGTCCCCATGCTAAGGCCGATAGTTTTGTTGCAAGATCTTGAAGTTTCTGTAGCGTCATTTTGAGTTGATTGTACTAGCAGAAGGTATGAACGATGATCGTTTCGGGTGCGATTGTATGATTTTGAGTGGTGGTGTTTCGAGGATCCAGTGAAGTCTGAAGTGGATAATCGTTGGGCTAGAAGCTCCGATCAGTTACCCCATGGTCTACAACGTCAATCAGATCTCGCTGAACCTTGCCTCTTCGCTTCAATAGTGTCGGTCAGGAGATGAACTATCGATTTGTCAAATTCAGGTGGCATCGAATGAGAGATTATAGACACTAGCAGAAGGCTTTTGTTTTGGTTCTGTTTCTCTCATTCTGTTCTGGTTGGTAATTGAGCGCGGATCGCTAGGCGAGAAAGGAATCCTTCCTTCTAGGTCTTGATCAATGAAGAGTCTTGGGAGCGATCAAGCCTGCAGAGAAGACCAATTTCGTAGCCTCTTCTAAGGAGAGCTGAGATTCCATGACCTTGTCATCTTCTACGACAATGACAAAACCTGTCATGGGGTTCGGTGAAGTCGGCACAAAAATAGTGGTGACGCCCTTGTCTAGCTGTGTGTCGTGGTACTGGCCAGTGACAAAGCCGATCAATCGCGAACCCGGTGCCGGATACTCCACATAGGCAACACGCTGGAATCGCTGGGTGGGGCCCATCGATTTTAACGAATCCACGGCCTGTTTGAGCGAGCGGTAGATGAAGGCAACTACCGGAATGCCCATGAAGAAGGTGTCCACGGCTGCGAGAACTCGTTTGCCGATGACATTCCTCGCCATGAATCCCAGCGCGCAGATGATGGAGAGGATGACGAGGAATCCCGTGATGCTGACGACAACCCGGTGCGGGTCTATTTCATCGGGTAAGAGCATCGCCACAATCGGCGTGCTCACTTTCTCCACCGCCTTGTATACGAGGACCAGCAGCCAGCCCGTCGCCACAAGAGGGATGGCAAAGGCCAACCCGGCGAGAAAGTAGTTTCGAAGAACGGTAGGGAGAGACTTCATGAAGGCGCTAGCATGCCAATCTGGCCCGGCCTGGAGAGCCTGTCCATGATTCGCCCCTTTTAACTTTCTTCAGATTCTTTGTCACCTCATCCTCCTACATGACCACTTGTGGGTGCTATGAACTCAGAATCCACCCTTATCGAACAAAGCCTGGCCGGGGACTCCAATGCCTTCGGCGGCGTCGTCCGGGAGTATCAATCTCTTGTCCGTGCTGTGACCTACAGCCTGTGTGGCAACCTCGCCCAGAGCCAGGAGATTGCCCAGGAAACGTTCGTCAATGCGTGGCGTGATCTCGGCACCTTGAAAGACCGCTCGAAATTCAAGAGTTGGCTCTGCGACATCGCTCGGAATCTAGCTTGAAATGCCTACCGGGCCGAGAGCCGCAAGGCCACCGGGCACCCGGATCCGATTGGTGCGGCTGATGGACTGCCTTCTCCAGATCTTGAACCGGATGATCAGGTCATGGCTGACGATGAGAGTGCGATCGTTTGGGAGGCCCTTTCACAGTTGCCAGAGAACTACCGTGAGCCCTTGGTCTTGTTCTATCGTGAGGATCAGAGTGTGCGATGATATCGCCGATGCGTTAGAGCTTTCGGAGAATGCAGTGAAACAACGTCTCTCGCGCGGGGGCACGTTGCTTAAGGACAAAGTCCACGCATTGGTGGAGGGCGTTCTTGTCAGAACCCGCCCGGGACCAGCATTCACCATCGTGGTGCTAGCCGCACTGCCTGCGATGACACCAACGACCGCCACAGCGGCAGCCGCCCCAACCGCGGCTTTAGCGAAAGGGCCTGTTGCTGCCAACTCGGTGATTGCCAGCGGATGGTTGGGGATGGTTCTCGGGCCAATCATCGGTTTGTTTGGCGCTTGGTTCGAAGCTAAACGAGGTCATTAAGATGACCAAACTCACGGCTACGCTGGTTGGGATCTTCCTGGTGACGATGTTTGGTATCCTGTTCTTCGGCAGATACTACTTGAGTCAACAAGCGTACCTTATTCCAATTGTCGGACTACCGCTTGTCTACTCCGCCGTGCTCGTTGTCCTGATTCTAACGGGTAACCGGCGTCTCAACCAAATCCTCGATGGCAAGCCTGTTAGAAAAGTTGCCAAGGGTTGGATCGCTCTGGGTGATATTGCCATTAGCCCATTCATTGCCGCAGGTTCGTTCGCGGTGGGCCCAATTGTGTTCGGAGCGTTCACCTGCGGATTTATCTCGATTGGCTGCATCGCCCTGGGAGGTCTCGCATTCGCGGGAGTCGCGGTAGGAGCACTGGCAGTCGGCGGCGTTGCCGTTGGCTGGTGGGCCCTCGGCGGAGCAGCGATTGGCTGGCAAGCCACCCTCGGGGCCACTGCTGTGGTACGAGAATACGCACTTGGAGGAGCGGCCATGGGCCACGAAGCCAACACGGTAGCCGCCCGGGATTGGTTTACCTGTAACCAGGCCTTCCAGATCGCTCAATCATCGATGAACCCCACTCTCTGGATCTATCTTTGCGTTCCTATTGCTATCATTTGCCTTGTTGCTCAACGGATGATTCCCTCAACGGCCGAAGACGGAGTTCCGTTCACACGAGGCTGGATCATGGAGTGCCCCAAATGCAACTATGCCAAGCCGTTGCCCGGCATCCGCGCGGCAGCATTGTCCTATCAGAAGCGTTCATTTGGATACTGCCCAAGATGCAAACGTTTGCGGTTCATTGCCATTCGGCATATCGGCTGACCCCTAATTGCCGTGTCATGGTGGGGAGGACATGGGGTTGGGAGTTGATTCGCTGCTCCGTTGTGTGTAGGCCAAGGGCATGACTCTCGATTGGCAAGACAAGGTGGTAGTCGTCACTGGTGGCGGTGGCGGGATGGGGCAATCCGTAGCCAAGCGATTTGCTGACGCTGGTGCCATGACTTACGTACTGGGCCGGACGATGGCTTCCCTGGAAGAATCGTCGGCGCTATCGGAAAAGATCACACCAATCATCTGCGATGTGGCTGATGCCGAAAGCGTGGCCAAGGCAATGCAAGAGATTGGCACGCCAGACACGCTGATTCACACCGCGGGAATCAACACGCCAGATCGATTCATGGGGCATGAAGATCCTGATAAGGTCGCTAGCGCAGAGAGTTGGGAGCGCGTGATGGATATCAATGTGCTAGGGGTTGTCCACATGATGCGAGCCGTCATCCCGCTGATGGCTAAGAACGGTGGGGGAAAAATCGTCGTCGTGTCCTCTACGGCTGGTCATGGCTATGATTCTTACGCGGGTGTGCCTTACACGACGAGCAAATGGGCAGTTCGAGGCATGCTCTTCACGGCTCGCGCTCAGTTGAATTCCCATGGAATCGTCGTTTCCGAATACGCGCCTGGTGAAGCGAACACGCCAATCGTCCAGCAGCGGCCTGTCCTACCGGCCGAAGAGCACCGGAAGACGATGATCCAGACCGATGACTGTGCCGAAGCCTTGTTCTACATCGCGGCTCAGGATCACAGCGTCAGCATGATTCAGTTGCCTGCCTACCAGCCCTTCGGCGGCATGCCACCAGAGTTGACGTCCCCATGGCTAGACGGATTGGAGATTGGTCCCAAGTAGCGGGTCGTCCTTTGCATTTCCATTCAGAGCTGCATCGCTTTCTCGATAAGTTGCACGCACTCCGCCCGCCAACCGTCTTCGTCGCCGGACTTGCTCGCCTTGGCCCAGTCGCGGACCGTAGCGAGTGAAATCTGGCAGTAAGGCGAATTGCGAAGGATCATGCCAAAGGCCGCGACAGCCAGGGAAACCAGCGCTTCATCTTGCGCCAAAGGCAGGTGGGAAATCTCGTTCATGGAGGCGTTCTCACCCATCACAACGGCTCAGCGTAGATATCCTTAGAATAAATGTGAAGAATTGTGCACGATCCTAGGATGAAAAGGTATTTGATCCCATTCTTCTTGGTCACCTTGGCATGGACCTCATTCACGATTGCCAACGATCGCCTCACTGGTGCAACCTTCGCCTCGCGTTCCGAAGTCATTGCGAAACATGGCATGGCGGCCACGAGTCAGCCACTGGCCACGCAGATCGCTATCGATATTCTGAAGCAAGGTGGCAACGCTATCGATGCCGCTATCGCGGCGAATGCCGCCCTTGGACTGATGGAACCGACCGGGAATGGCATTGGCGGCGATCTCTTCGCCATCGTCTGGGACGGCAAGACCCAGAGACTCCACGGACTCAATGCTAGTGGGCGATCCCCCAAGAGCCTTACGCTAGCAGAGTTTCGGAAACGCAACTTGGAGAGGATTCCAAAGTTTGGTCCGCTCCCAGTCACCGTGCCAGGCTGTATCGATGGCTGGTTCGCTCTTCACAAGAAGTTTGGTAAGCTTCCCATGAAGGAGTTGTTAGAGCCCGCCATCAACTATGCGGAAGAAGGCTTTCCGGTTTCGGAAGTCATCGCGTCAGGATGGCGGTCAGGGGAGACGGTCTTCAAAGATTATGAAGGATTCGCCGAAACATTTCTTCCTGATGGCAAGGCCCCGAAGAAAGGAGAGATTTTTAAGAACCCTGCCCTGGCATCTACCCTACAGAAAGTTGCCGAAGGCGGACGCGATGCCTTCTACCAAGGAGAGATCGCTCAAACGATCGATGTGTTTATGAAGCGTGTCGGGGGCTTTCTCACAGCCGAAGATCTCGCGGCACATACCTCGACTTGGGTCGAGCCCGTAAGCGCCTCTTACCGGGGCTATCGACTCTGGGAGCTGCCGCCTAACGGCCAAGGGATCGCTGCTTTGCAAATGCTTAATGTACTAGAGGGCTATGACCTGCGAGGCGCAGGTTTTGGCAGCCCAGACCACCTGCACTGGCTGATCGAGGCGAAGAAGCTTGCCTTTGAAGACCGAGCCAAGTTTTACGCGGACCCCGACTTTCATAAACTTCCCACCGCTGAACTCATTTCTAAACCTTACGCAGACAAACGACGTGCCCTAATCAAGAGACACGCAGGCATGGCCTATGATCCTGGAAATCCATCGCTTGAGGAAGGCGATACGATCTACCTCACGGTGGCTGACAAAGATCGCAACATGGTTTCACTCATTCAGAGCAACTACCGAGGGTTCGGTTCCGGCCTTTGTCCGGATGGCTTGGGCTTTTGCCTGCAAGATCGCGGTGAACTCTTCGATCTTCGTGAGGACATGTTCAATACCTATGCTCCTAACAAACGCCCGTTTCACACCATCATCCCGGCCTTCGTGACGAAGTATGGCAAGCCTTATATGAGCTTCGGTGTCATGGGAGGTGCTACACAGCCACAGGGGCATGTGCAGATCATGATCAACATGATCGATTTCGACATGAACCTCCAAGAAGCGGGCGACGCTCCCCGTGTGGTCCATACCGGCTCTTCCCAACCGACTGGCGAAGTGATGACTGACGGAGGCCACGTGAACCTGGAAAGCGGCTTCGATTACGCCACTGTTCGCAGCCTGTTAGAACGCGGCCACAAGGTCCAATATGCCAAAGGCCCCTACGGAGGTTACCAAGCCATCCGCTACGACGCTGAGAACGATGTCTACTACGGAGCCTCCGAGGTCCGCAAAGATGGCCAGGCAGTCGGCTATTGAGATAGCAATATTTCTGATACAAGTATGGCCTATCGTCTCAAGACCTGATCTGCTTAGGTACCACCCAAGCTATGAAAGATCACGCTTGGACCACCATCGCCGCGCTCGCCAGCATCAGCATGCTAGCAGGAGTTCGTCTACGACTTCGAAGATGGCACCATCTAAGGGTGGACTACCATCTCGTCTGACCCAGAGCTCCCGCATGCGTTCACCCAGACGAACGAGGCGTCGGAGAACGGCTCAACCTTTCCCGTGCCCGACAGTGGCGATTACCAGATGCTTCCTATCGTGTTCGAGGCAGCAGACGGCACCAACGTCCGGGACAACGCCCATCAGTCACTCATCATCCGCTCCCCTGAGTTCATTCTTGGTGCAGGCGAGCTATCAGTATCGATCGTTGGAGGGGACGCCCACGGCGCCCTACCAGAATCCCCAGCTGAGCTTGCCACCGCGACCGACGCCTGAGTGATGACACCTATGTCGTAACCGAAGCTCGTAGTACCCATGACGACATTTACCAAGCGATCGTCATTAGTGCTGAAGACCTAGCCCCGTTTGCCAGTGATACAGAAACCTACACCGTGGACGTGTTTGATTCCTCAGCCGGTGGTTGGGGCTGGATCGGTTTTGATAATGTCAAGATTCCCGGCAAGCTCCCACCTTCCAATCTCATCTACGACTTCGAAGCGGAAGACGGCACCAACGTCCGTGACAATGCGCACCAATCTCTCATCATCCGTTCTCCAGAATTCATTCTTGGCGGAGGTGAGCTGTCGGTATCGATGACGTTTGCGATGGCTCCCTCTCGCGTGTCGAGCCGCAAGTCCGCCTTCCGCTTGTTCTGGTCGAACCCATGGCATGCATAGCAATTATTTGAAAGGATGGGGCGGATATCGCGATTGACAGAAACGGAATCAGCCCAAGCCGAAAGGACGGCAAAGAGAAAACCAAGTGTGCAAATCAAGTGTGCAAATCAAGCGTGCTACCATGGGACCGCTATGGCCGACCTTTGCCATGAGTCACGGCGGAAATGAGACTACTCTTAGGGGGTTGTGATCTTTAACCGCACATACTGTTGAGCAGAGTCGAACGAGTCTAAACTCCACTTTAGAGTTTCTGCAGTTTCTTCATCGAAATCGAGGCCATTGGTCGTCCAGACCTGCAAATTGGACGACGTTTCCAGCTGAAACTGATCGGCTGTGGCCTGAGCGCTTTTCTCGACGGTGATAATCCATTGATTGGCTTCATGTGTCAGGGACACATGATTGGGGCCGGAGGTGGGGTCGCTATCACTGGAACCGAGTGCCATTTCAGCAAACTCAGGTAGCCCGTCGCGGTCATTGTCAGAGCCCGTTGCAGGTGGAGCAGTGCCTAGCAGTGTGCCGGGCGTGCCGCCGATGGCGTTGCTTGCTTGCCATTGCTCGGGATCGTCCATAGCCTGCAGGCTCGTGACGTCCTTGAATGTGAGACTCTTGCCATCGTCATTGGCTTCGACTGGCCAGGGTTCTTTATCATTGTATTGGAGTTCCTGAATGACCGCTCCGTCATGTAAGGAAAGCCGAACTTTCTCTCCGCCATTACTGAGTTTGCCACTATCAAAAACACCAGCGAGTGGAAGGTTCGTGCCATAGCGCATTTCAAAGGCTTCGATGTTCGCGGCAATGACCACGACTTCGCCAGGGCCGAGTGATTTCACTGCAGTATTCGCGAATTCGAACCGTACGCCGTCGACCAATGCAACTTCGGCCAAACTCAACGTCTCGTTGCTTCGGTTATACAGTTCGATGAACTCGAAATCAGTCCGAGATTCAAAGCCAGCCTCGATCTCAGGCGCTGAGGGCCCGGCGGGACGGTAGTGCAATTCGGAAATGATCAAGTCTCCAGGAACAGGAGTTTTCCCAGTTTGAAAGGTCGCCTCTGTAAGAGGACTCCACTGACCGTCCAGATCGAAAGTGCGCGCTTTGATCGTTGTGGTTTCTGTGAGGATCACGGGCGTGGCCAATTCAAACGTTATCGCGCTAGCGGACCGAGCGCCACCTGGAAGCCTCGGGTCGGTGCCGTCGGTCGTGTAGACCAGATCTCCTTTCTGCGGTCTAAAGATTGTGCCTGCGTTTAAGACCAAACGGAATCCCGACTCGATCTCGCCTCCCATCTGATTGAAGGATGGCGCAATGATATTGTCAGGGTACCAACCTGCGCGCGTGAATTTGCGGATCATGTCTTTGGTGAGGTCTGGGAAGTGGTCCTCGACCAAATTGTCTTGAAAGCCCTGCCAATATGCTGGGGTACTATAGTCCGAGGTGTTCACCCCATTCCAGCGAGCAGCCTCAGCAACGAGTGACTTCTGGGTTTCGTCAACGCGGGCTTGAAGGCGTGCGATATTCCGCTCAGGGGTGAAGGCACCGCCATTGAAATAATGTTTGTGGATGGTGTCTGCTAACAAGAGTCGAAACTCAGGGGAGTCTTCCTCTCGAAACGCTTCCATCATGTTGCCTGGCCCACGATTGTTAAGAGAATGATTGGCCGGGCGCAAGTAGCCGTCGGCATCCTTGAAGTAGAACTTGAAGGGAATGCCCCGCAACCGCGATCCGGCACTCTGGAATTCGCTCTCGCACTGACCGCTTAGCCAGGTCAGTTGGAAAGAGAAAAGGGATTTCAGATCAATATGATTCTGCACCGCTTGGAATGGGGTGTCTCCTTTTGAAAGGGCCAGTGCTTCATCCCAGTAGTCGTCCGTGCCATCGAAGGAATCGCCAGGAAGGAATTCAGAGCCTGTGTTGTTCCCATTGATGGCATCGTAGTCTTCCTCCTTGCCTCCAAAGTAGCTCGCGAACATGTCGTCATTCCACCTCTCACGCAGATGAAATTGTCCCCAATAGTGGCCGTTGAAATAGACATGCATGAATCGCCCATGAGGCGCAATGTGCCCCATTTCTAACAACGTATCATCAGCGAATCGATTGGATAGATAGGCTCCGCGGCGACGCATGTCATGTGAGCCAGAACGAAGATTGATGGCGTCAAATTCTTCAGCGGGTGCGATGCCACTCTCAAACCCTCGATAGAGTGGGTACTTGAGTTTGGCGACCCCGTAGCGCTTGCGGAAATAGAGTCGGAAATTCTTCTTGGCGAAGTTGGTGAAGTAGCCGCCGAAACGTGAAACTCCGGCATCGACTTGGAAACCTTTGGTCCCGTCAGGGTTGAGCAGTTCTACTGAGGTGAGGAATTCGGTATCATTGCCAGCTGACGTCCCTCCAGTCACATCGTCGAGATCCTCTACGGCAAAGGAAATGCTTGGAAGGGATGTGAGGGCATCGATCATTTGCGGTCCGTAGACGTCGGACTCGGTGATCGTTTTGCTCATTTCCGGCTGACTCACAACGTCCGCCACGAAGATGTAAGTTTGTGTGTCGGTGTTGCTGGGAGCGTAGCCTTCTTTGAAGGCCTTGGCCCGAAGCACAGTTGTTTCACTGATCGTGATAGGGCCATCGTAGACGTGCTCGATCGGTCCGGTAAAAATAGTGCCTTCGCTAGGGGCTCGTCCGCTCGTGGTGTAAAGGATCCGCGCACCTTCGGTTTTTGTCGTGATTTCGACGGTGATGGCTTCTGTATAGAAACCACGATCGATGCTGAAGGCGGTATCGGCTACGACACCAAGGATAGGATCAAGATTGGCGGCACGGGGGGTCGGCGTGCCAAAGAGGACCAACTCATCATCGCTTGGATCGAGTCGACCAAAGGAAGTGTCTGCGCGATGCTGGATATCTTCAAGGGCGCTGACAATGGTCGTTCCGTCAGGGGCTACAAGGGCGAAGTAGTCATCGCTGCCACCAAATTTGAAACTGGTGTGAACTTCAACGTTGAACAGCGATGCAAACCCGGTGCCGGAGAGAAAGAGAATGCCATAAGTTTCGGAATCGATCCGCAGCCTTGGCAACAAGTGCTTTGTCAGTTCATTAGGGTCATTGGTAGCGTACATCCCGATGAGATCGATGCTATCGGGGCCTGGATTGTAGATCTCAACCCAGGCGGAGAGCGACCCTTCGCGGTCTTCCAACTCGCCTGTATTGATTGCGACAATTTCGGTGACGACTGGTGCCGCCCAGACTGAAGGGCCTACAAGAAGGTAGGTGAAGCAGAGGTTGAGGATAGTCTTCATGACAAGGAGTGGAGTTTGGTATTACATAAACATAGCAGAGGTCCAGAACCATTCCCAGCGGTGGCTTTTCAAGATTATTTCTCTGATGATGCCGCTTCCTACGCCGCGCATCGACCTACCTACCCGCGTGAGCTGTATGCGTGGTTGGCTGGTATTGTGCCGGAGGGTATAGTCGCTTGGGATTGTGCGACTGGTAATGGGCAGGCAGCGATTGCTCTAGCGGATCACTTTGAGAAGGTGATTGCCACAGATGCGAGCGAGGCGCAATAGTTAGCAGCTCAGCCTCATCCCAAGATATGCTATCGATGTGCCCCTGCCGAATCTGCACCGATTGAGGACGAGACGATTGATCTTATCACGGTGGCGCAAGTGTTGCATTGGTTTAATGTCGAGGCCTTCTATCAAGAAGCGCATCGAGTTCTGCGCCCTGACGGAGTGCTTGCCGTGTGGTGTTATGGCTGGACTTCCGTCTCGCCGGAGATTGATCCCCTGGTGAAGACATTCGCCACTGAGACCGTCGGACCCTATTGGCCCGAAGATCGACGGCATATCGAGGCGGGCTACGAAGCTCTGCCGTTTCCTTTCAAAAGAGGGTCTTTAGCAGAATCATTGAAAAGGCCTAATTCAACGCTGGCCTATATTCCCAGGATCTGGTCTGCTTGCGCACCACCCCAACTATGGAAAATCACACTTGGATCACAATCATCGCGCTCGCCAGCCTAAGCATGCTAGGTTCCTCAGGGGCACAGAATCTCATTTATGACTTTGAGGATGGCACCTCCCAAGGATGGACCACCATTTCATCGGACTCTGAGCTGCCACATGCGTTCACGCAGACAAACGAAGCCTCTGAAAACGGTTCGACCTTCCCCGTGCCAGATAGCGGGGACTATCAGATGCTTCCCATCGTCTTCGAGGCGGAGGACGGCACCAACGTCCGTGACAACGCACATCAATCCCTCATCATCCGCTCGCCGGAGTTCGTCCTTGGCGAAGGCGAGCTGTCAGTATCGATCGTTGGGGGCGATGCCCACGGAGCCCTGCCCGAGTCTCCAGCGGAACTTGCCGTCGCAACCGACTCCGAAGAAGGCATCAAGGCCCAGGGATTTGGTGTCCGGCGGGTCAGCGATGATACCTACGTCGCAACCGGAGCTCGCAGCACCAATGACGACCTTTACCAAGCTGTCGTCATCAGTGCCGAAGACCTGGCCCCGTTTGTCAGCGATTCGGAAACCTACACCGTTGACGTGTTTGATTCCTCAGCCGGTGGTTGGGGCTGGATCGGTTTTGATAATGTCAAGATTCCCGGCGAACTCCCACCTTCCAATCTCATCTACGACTTCGAAGATGGCACTTCTCAAGGATGGACCACGGTTTCTTCGGACGAGGCCCTTCCGCACGCCTTCACTCAGACGAATGAGCCTTCGGAGAACGGGTCCACCTTTCCGGTGCCAGCGAGCGGAGACTATCAAATGCTCCCGATAATTTTTGAAGCAGAGGACGGCACGAACGTCCGTGACAATGCTCACCAATCGCTCATCATCCGTTCTCCAGAATTCATTCTTGGCGCCGGCGAGCTGTCCGTCGCGATTGTCGGAGGTGATGCCCATGGGGCTCTGCCAGAAGCTCCTGCCGAACTGGCAACCTCGACCGATGCTGAAGAGGGAGTCAAGGCCCAGGGATTTGGTGTCCGGCGAGTCAGCGATGACACCTACGTAGCGACCGGTGCTCGCAGCACAAACGACGACATCTATCAGGACGTGGTCATCTCGGCAGACGATCTGGCACCGTTTGTCAGCGATTCGGAAACTTACACCGTCGACGTGTTCGATTCCTCTGCCGGTGGCTGGGGCTGGATCGGTTTTGATAATGTCAAGATTCCGGGCAAGCTCCCACCTTCCAAGCTCGTCTTCGATTTCGAAGATGGCACTTCCCAAGGATGGACCACGGTATCTTCAGATGATACCCTGCCCCACGCATTCACTCAAACGAATGAGCCTTCGGAGAACGGCTCTACGTTTCCTGTGCCAGCGAACGGAGACTATCAAATGCTCCCAATCGTCTTTGAGGCAGAGGATGGCACCAACGTCCGCGACAATGCGCACCAGTCACTCATCATTCGTTCTCCAGAGTTCATGCTTAGCGAAGGCGAGCTGTCCGTCGCGATCGTCGGTGGAGACGCCCATGGCGCCCTGCCAGAAGCCCCTGCTGAACTGGCAACCTCGACCGATGCTGAAGAGGGAGTGAAAGCCCAGGGGTTCGGTGTCCGCCGGGTTAGCGATGACACCTACGTCGCGACTGGAGCCCGCAGCACGAACGACGACATCTATCAGGACGTGATCATTTCAGCGGAAGATCTCGCTCCGTTTGTCAGCGACTCGGAAACGTACACGGTCGACGTGTTCGATTCCTCAGCAGGCGGCTGGGGCTGGATCGGTTTCGACAATGTCGTTGTCCCGGGAACGTTGGCAACCCCAGCTGAACTCATCTTCGATTTCGAAGGCGGCGACCCTCAAGGCTGGACAAATGTGTCCTTCGACGCGGAGCTACCACACGCGTTCACGCCGATCGCCGATCCGTCAGAGAATGGAGAGACGTTCCCCACACCGGCAAGCGGCGATTCCCAAATGCTCCCCATTGTCTTCGAAGCGGAGGACGGTACCAATGTGAGGGACAATGCCCATCAAACCCTGTTAACACGGTCACCAGAGTTCTATCTTGCTGACGGCGATTTGGCCATCTCAATCGTCGGAGGCGACGCCCACGGTAGCCTCCCATCATCACCAGCTGATCTCGCTACCTCTACAGATGCTGAAGAAGGTGCGAAAGCGCAGGGCTTTGGCCTTCGACGGGTGAGCGATGACACCTATGTGGCGACCGGAGCCCGCAGCACCAATGATGATCTCTATCAAGAGGTGATCATCCCAGCAGCCGAGTTGGCTTCTTTCGTCAGCGACACCGAGGCTTACACCGTGGATGTATTCGACTCGTCGGCAGGCGGTTGGGGTTGGATTGGTTTTGACAATGTTAAAGTTTCAGGTCGACTGGTGAATCCCATTGTGGATCCAGGTAACCCGGGGTTCGATGACGTGGACAATGACGGGATGGATGACAAATGGGAAACCACCCACGAACTCGATCTTACCAAGAACGATAGCGCGGAGGATCCCGATGAAGATGGCTTGACCAACATCGAAGAGTTTCAGCTCCGGACCTCCCCTAAGGTTGCGGACACCGATGGCGATGGCTTGGAAGACAACGTAGAAACGAAGACGGGCACGTATGTGGACGAGAACGATACGGGAACCCATCCGCTGCGTCCCGATACCGACTTCGACGGTCTGTTAGATGGCGTTGAGAATCCTAACATCGCCTATGATTCTAGCAATCCAGTAACCACGCCAGGCACCTCACCGAACAACGGAGACTCCGACGGTGATGGCGGCGTGGATGGGTTGGAGATTTCCGCCGGAACCAATCCAACTGAGGCGGGACCTTTGCCATCGAATATCGTCGGGAATGGCACTTTCAAGACGGTTCATGTCTGGACAGACAGCAATTTGGAGATCTTCGATAGCTTCGACGCAGAGGAGGCCTTAGAGGATCCTGATCAGCCGGGCTTTAGTTCAATTGAGGCCGACACGCCTAACGTTCACTTTCACGACACCGCTGAACCGCCGATCCATCCTTCATCATCCCGTCCCTATCCCCTCTGGGACAATGACACCGACGGCTTCGGGCCACGCGACAACTTCGCGATCCGTTCTGAGGGCGAGTTCGAACTCGCTCACGGCGGCCTCATCACCTTCGTGGTTAGCAACGCAGGCGGTTTTATCTTATCCATTGATGGTGACATTGAGGGAGAGGGCACCAGTGATGGACGAGACGCGAGTATCATAGAAATCGAACTCGCGGCTGGCATCCATGATCTGGAGTTTCTCCATTGGGACTCCACTGGCGATAGCGGTGTGAGCCTCTACATCTACCGTGGGCTCGATGAAGTACCTGACTTCGCCTTCACCGCTAGACGCGAGCCCGAAACAAACCCACTCGAACCCTACTGGGAAGTGCTGCGCGCCTTCGGTGGAGATGCAGGAGCATTCTCTATCACCGACATCACACGCGACGCCTCCGGCGAGGTCAGTCTCACGTGGGAGTCCGATCCAGGGCAGTTCTTCGAGATTGAGAAGTCCATCGATCTCACGAGCGATTCTTGGACAACTCTCATGGCCGAGATCCCTGCCGCCGAAGACGACGCTCTGGCCACCACAGTCCTTGCAGACACAGACCTCGAAAGCACTCTAGCACACTACCGCGTTGTACGGGTACCTCCACCACCATTATTTCAATATGGCTTCGAGGAAGGCCTTGGAGATTGGAGCGTGGCTGCAGAAGGCATTGAGACGACCACGTCATGGGAAATCGGGGCACCCGCAGATCCACCCGGGCCATTGGTGGGGGCCAATGTGGCGGGCACAGATCTCGATGCCAACTTTGTCGACGGCATCTTGAGCGATGCAGGGGTCGGCATCACCTTGCGCTCGCCTGTCATCGACTTGGCTGGCCTCGGAAGAGCCACCTTAACATTCTGGCATTCACTCGACCTACCCAATCCACAAACGGCAGGTGGACGCCTCAATTTTCTAAGGGCCGACGATCTCTCGCTGATCCTCGAACGTGGCCAGGAGAAGTATACCTTTGCCGAGCCAACGGAAGATTGGGAACAAGCTCGCGTGCGCCTTCCGGTAGAAGTCATTGGCGCTGGCCAAGTCATCATCGAATGGGAATTCCTCACCGCCCCGGATGAGAACCCAGATGACAACGGTGCTGGCTGGTTCATCGATGAGGTTACGGTGGATTAAGTGAGGATTTTTTTTCTTGCACAAGCACTAGCCTTTGTTCTTGGCCAAGCCTCGGCCCAGGAACTCCCGCCCGACGCGCAACGCATCCTGCAAGAACGCGCTCAGCTAGATCGGAGTGTCTGGAAGTCTGAGAAACTCGCGCAGTCCTACGAACGCGCCATCACTCGGCTGTGGGACGACCTTCGATCCTCCGATTCACCCTCGAATGTCTTCAAACGGATCGCCTGTGATCAATGGGCCTATCCCTCAAAGGCAACGCAGGATGATGACATTGGCTTAGGCATTACACGAACTCGCTACTCGGAGGCAGCGTTTGCGACCGTTGATCGCACTGGCTTCGCGTCCATTCTCGACAAGCATCAGAGTGAAGGTCTCAAGCTGGTTGAGTCCGAGTTTCACCACACCTCGTTTCAACCGGAGACACTTTCATCAACGATCTCCTTTCTGCTCCACCTAGAAACTCCCGCCAAGCGTCTCGCGGTGACTGGAGAAGCTCTCGTCATTTGGAATGGCGAGCCTGACAAAGATCTAGTCCGCGCGAAACAGATCCGCGTGCAGTCACTGAAAGTGCTCTCAGGACAGAAACGTCAGGGCTTTGTCAAAGCCGCCACGTTTACGCCTCGAAAGAACGAGTTCCAAAGTGCCCATCCCGTACTGCTTCATGATCTCGATCATGATGGCGATACGGAAATCATCATCCCGCGTTGGAATCGTCGCTATGACAATCAGCTCGCGACTAAGAAGCCCACCCTAGCAGACGCTTCGTTCCTGACGTATTGGCAACCTCAAGAAGAATGCGGTCTCATCGCGGACATCACTGCCGATGGCATCGTTGATTACGTCACCGTGACCAAGAACAGTGGACTGACACTCTACAAAGGAGCTTCGGGAGGAACTTTTCCAACTCCCGGCATCCCAATCTTTCGTCATCCGCGACTCCTTGCGCCACTCGCCATGACGGCGGGAGACATTGACCGTGACGGCGACCTCGATCTCTGGATTACCCAGTACAAACCGTCGTATGTCGGCGGCCAAATGCCCACCCCCTTCTATAACGCCAATGATGGCCACCCTTCCTTTCTACTTCGCAACGACGATGGGCACTTTGTCGACATCACCGAAGCCAGCGGCCTAGCCGCAAAGAGATTCAGACGCACTTACAGCACCTCGTTCGTCGATCTCGACAGAGATGATCATCTCGACCTCCTCGTGGTCAGTGACTACGCCGGGCTGGATGTCTATAGGAACCAAGGCAACGGAACGTTCACAGACATCTCGGAAAGTTTTACGCCCAACCGGCTGTTTGGCATGGCACACAGTCTAGCAGATTACAATCTGGACGGAGAGCTGGACCTCTTAGCGATCGGAATGAGTAGCAGCACGGCACGCCGTCTCGACAGCTTTGATGCCGGGATCAAGAATCGCCCGGACTATCAAACGAACCGTGCTGCCATGGGCTATGGCAATCGAATGTATCTTCGTCAGGGAGAAGGATTTGTCGAGAGCCCTCAGAATGCGCAAATCGCCCGCACCGGCTGGTCGTGGGGCGTGAGCGCCTTCGATTTCGAGAACGATGGTGACCGGGATCTCTACATTGCCAATGGCTTCCGCAGCGGCCAGTCGTCCAAAGACTATTGCACCAACTACTGGTGCCACGACCTCTATACCGGAGAATCGAAGGAGAATCCCAACCTCATCCCTGTTTTTTCACAAGCGATGTTGGAACTCAACCAAGGGCTTTCTTCCTGGAATGGGTTCGAGCACAATCATCTCAAGTTGAACCTCGCAGGCGAAGGCTTTGAGAACGTCGCGTTCCTCTTCGGAGCCAGCTTCGAATACGATGCCCGTGTCGTGCTCACCGAAGACTTCGACCGAGATGGACGTGAAGATCTTCTCGTCAGCGAGTACCCTTTCGTCGGTCGCGGCTTCCAATCCAAAGTTCATCTCTACTTGAATCGACTGCCGCTAGCCGCAGATGCCAGCCATTGGATCGAGATCTTGCTTCGCCCCTCGCCAGGGCGTTCGGTGATCGGTGCCCTTATCACTCTCAAAACCACCAAGGATGCTCAGATCCACGCGATCGTGGCAGGCGATTCATTCTTGAGCCAAGACGCCTACACAGCTCACTTCGGGTTGGGATCTCAGACGAAGGTCGATCAAGTCAACGTTCGCTGGCCGGGAGGCGACGTCTCCATATTCAACGATCCTGAGATCGACCGCGTCCATGTCGTCGACGCGAAAGCCCATTAGTGCCTCGGCAGGTTTCGAGAAGGGAATACAGGGCGGTCGGCTGGGGCAGAGGAGAAACACCTCTAGAAATATCGATGCTTAATAGGTATTTCTATAATATAAAGATGCAGATACTGCCCGTTCCGCCTCCGTGGCCATCGACGACATGAAACCTCCTGTTTTAGCCTCTCTTTCCTGACTAAATCGCTGTTCCGCCGCTTTATTCGTGCTGTTTGCAACGACTCTGCTCTGCTCTGCGCTGAGGCTGCGGTCACAGATTGGGAATTTGAGAAAGGTGCTTTCTACGGCCAAATAAGCGACAATACCGTTCCGCCGAGTGAAGATGGATGGTTCGTTTCCATAGACGTGGAAACGGGGTCTGCGAGTGATGCCACCGCAGTGTCGATTTCCCGCAGTGTTCTAGCGGGGAATACCCCGCTAGAACAGAACGATGGCGAATGGTGTCTGTTCAAGATCTACGAGACCGAGTCCGAAGCGAATACGGAATTCCCCAACAACACATCCTACACAATCACTTTAAGTAGCGGGACGTTAGGAACTCTGGTTCAGCAAGTGACGCTCGGACCACCAAATTATCCGAGTGTGCCCTACCTTACCAATGAAGCGTGCCTCACGCGCTCGATCGATCAACACCGCAGCGCCGTTCATGCTTCAATGGGGACCTACTAGCGCACCAACAAATTTCGTTTCCGCCGAGATTAATGACAAGATTTCAGACATCGATGTCTGGGATCAAGAGACAACCATCGGATCAACTTCAGGCACCATCCCGGCAGGAACATTGACACCAGGGCATTGCTACGAACTCAAACTCGCAAACCTCAATGAAGTGATAATCGATGGCGCTGGCGGATTCGGAGTCGAAGGCTATCTTTTGCAGACGCGCGTGCTTCTGCGCGATATCTTCACGGTCTATTCCCCGCATGTCTCCCCAATCGATGGCGCTTGGCAGCGGGGTGAAGGAGTAGCTAACAATTCAGTCATTCTTGTATTCCTAGCCGATGGCACCTATTTCCATGCTGAAGATGGCTCCGACGAAGCTGAGGCGCCGGACGGCATTGAACGTGGAACCTATGTGTGGGATGAAGACTCTGGAATCCTCACCATCACCCCCGAAGTAGACACCAACGGGGAGTTCGGTGGCTCCCATCCCGAGGGCGACTTTACCGCAACCGCATCTGACTCCATCTTGACAGTTGGTGATCAAGCTGAGTCTTCCGTTTTTCAGCGGGTCTCTGGCTCGCCCAACACCATCGTCGGCGGCTGGCGAATCTGCATTAACACTGCGTCAACGCCAGGCGTGCTGGTATTCCTTGAGAACGGCGTCTGACGGCGACCCTTCGGGCGCGGACGGCATGGAACGCGGTACCTACCATTGGGACGCCCAAACGTCCGCCCTCACGGTGACCCATGTCGTGGATACGAACAGTGAACTTGGATTGTCTCATCCAGATTTGGCGTTCCAAGCACAGCTCCTGGGGCCTCGTTCGATCATCCTAGCGGACAAAGAGAATACCTTCCTTTCGCGAACCTCAAATGCAGCCGTCCTTCCCGATTGGCGGCTAAACAAAGGCCGCAACTACCGACAAACCCAGGACAATACGGTGCAAGGCGCACAGTCATTCTGGGATCTCTGGGGACGTGTCCAAGCACGGAATCCGAACGATGCCACTTCGGTCACGATTCGCGGAGGCGGGATCTCCGGTAGCCGATCATTCGATCTTGAAGACACGGGTTGGACTGTGGAGCAGGATTATGCATCCGAAGCGCTGCTGGACGCTGAGTTTCCCAGCAACACGACCTACACCCTCACATTGAGAGGTGGAGAGCTCGGCACCGTCACCCAAGAGATCACCATTGGATCGTCGGCCTACCCCAATATCCCTTTCCTAACGGGATCGCATTTCACAGACGCCCAATCCATTGACTCAACGTCAGACCTCACCTTGGAATGGACCAACCCAGGTTCACTCACTGCGGCCAACGGCTCGACAAATCTGCAAATCTTCCTCAATGGGTTTGACGAGACAGAATTCTTCGAAGTTAACCGGGGCGGAGCGCACACTTCCGCCACGCTGCCTGCCCAGACATTCGAACCCGGGCAATCCTACTTCGGACTCGTAGAGACGAGCAATGCACTTGACCAAAACGGTATCAGTAGCTTCGGAGTTTCAGGATTCTCCAGTCATCTCAGCTTCGCTGAATTCACCATGGCCACCCTCGACACCGTAGGTCTGGTTCAGAACTTCGCGGAAAAAGCTGGGCTCGCAGGCGCTGCGGCCAATCCTCTAGCCATGCCGTTTGGCGAAGGTATTAACAATCTTCTCAAATACGCCTTCAATATGGATGCCTCAGGAGCAGACACCAGCATCCTTGCTCCAGGCACGGGAACCTCAGGGCTACCAGCATTCGAACTCGAACCTACGACCGGGGTGTATCAGCTGGAATTTGTGCGCCGCAAAGGTGCGGGACTCGTCTACACGCCAAAGTGCTCGACGAGCCTTGATTCCAGTTCATTCCTTCCGATCGTTGGCACCGTAACCGTTACTGAAATCGACTCAAACTTCGAGCGTGTCGTGGTCTCCGACACTTGCGATCCTGCAACAACCCCATGGTGGTTTGGCGTCGTTGAGGTGGTCGCACCCTAAGCCACCGGACAGCGTTCAGCCAAGATCTACGAATGCACTAACACGTCTACTTGAGCCTGACAAGTTCTGGCCAATAGTCCGAAGCTTCGATGGCCTGAATCGTCTTGCGAATCACAGCAGTTTTGTCGCGGCTTAGCCGTCTTGGAAAGCCCTTCTCTCCACTGGCGAATCCGGCAGCGATCTCTTCGAGTTCAGGACACATGGCTTTCGCATGAGCACCATATTCTAACAGGATCTTCATCACCTCGGGTGTGCGTTTCTCGCTAGCCCATGGGTTCTGACTACGCGTGTAATCCACACAAGCTTGCATCCCCTCTTCAATCCGGTGTGTGGCAAGAAGCTTGAGACCTTCCTTACGGATTCCATCGGCAAACATGATGCCGCTAGGCGATGGCTCAACCACCGCTCGGTGAATAGCAGGTAGCAGCGGCTTGATTTCCTCGAAAGAAAGCCGCTGATAGACTGAGCCAAAACTACCGCGAGCTCTACCATCGTCGTTCTTGAGCCCAGCGCGCACGGCTCGATAGAGCAATTCGCGGTCGACGCCTTCCAGGGAACGACCGAGCAGCCCACCCCGCCGATTGAATAGCGCAAATGACAGGTAGCGCTGCTGCATGCCGCGTGGGTCTTTCTCTTTATCCATTTGAGCGAGCAATTCGAGAAGTTCAGGAACGGCAGGCATGGCGGCATCGCCAATCGCGGCCAAGGCATCGGCCGCCTTGATACGCAGCCAAAGATCCTCGTGCTTGAGCATAGCGCGGAGAGCAGGCACGGCGGGAGCCGCCTTGGATTTAAGTTGAGCAAGTGCCTGGCAGGCACCGAGACGAGTTTCAATACTGGAACCCTCTAGCATTGCCAATAGAGGCTTCATGGGGACCTTCTCATGACGCGCAAGAGCCATAGCGGCACGTTCACGGACAACAGGTGACCAGCTGACCAGGCGACTAAAGAGCGCGGCTTGATCGAAACCATCATAGGCGCTCTGCCGGTCTTTGTTACTCCATCCGCGCCCATCAAGAACGAGTTGCTTGGCCGTGGCCGCGTTAACCTGCGGCGCGATCGGTTGGCGCTTGCCCGTCAGGTAGATCTCGCGCAACGGCATGGCATACGCTAACAAGTAGGCACCAGTACAATCCCACCTTCGGTAACTGTCACGCCCCTTGTTAGGAGGTCCCTGGTGGAGAAAGGTATTGTCCCAACGCCGAGCAAGATCGAAGTACCAGGACCCATATTCTTCCATCCACGCGCCAGTGGCCTGAGGGCCGGATTGGGCGACGCCCGGGATCGACCAAAGGATATTCCAGAAATTCCCGGTGTGACCGGTATCGCGTTCAGAGCCGTGGGAAGCGATGCTCATCCGCGAGAAGAACTTTGCCCCCTGCGGCTCGTTTAGAAGACTGAACAAGACGGCAGCCATACCACACTTGCCGTTGTCTTCATGAGTCTGGATCCACGGATGGTGGTCGCCATACGGAACGGCTCCCTTACCGATGTAGAATCGTAGCAGACGAGCGCTTCGTTCAATCGCACTCGAGACTTCGGGGTTCTTGACACCTGCCGCACGAGCCATCACAAGCGAAGTAGTCAATGGCAACCCTGGCGCATTCATCATACCGTAACCCATCAGGCGACCATCGCTGCCTGCAAACTTGTGCCCCCATGAACCAACGATGCTTTGACCACTGGCAGCTTCCATCGCGAGCCGTCTCAGGCCAGGCATGACCGAGTCATCTTCCGTTGCCATGACGTATTCGGAGAGAAGCATAATGACATAACCATAGTACCAAGTCTGAAAACTCGTGGCCGAGTAATCCGCAGCCCACTCCACTTCCTTCTTCACCAAGGGAATGTATTCAGGCTTGCCGCTAGCGAGCAAGGCCAGGGCATTGAGAGACCGGATGATCGGGTTTGTCTTGTAAGACGATTCGGCAATACGCTCGGCCAGCACTTTGCAGCCCTCTTCAAGAATGTGCTTCGATTTCGGGCACTGATAGGGAGCAGTTGCACTGTAAGAACCAAGCACAGGCAGTGTAAGAGTGACCTCCTCAGTCTTACCACCTCGCCAACGCGTAAGAGCTAGCTTTCCACCACCCGCTTCGGATTCCGCCACGGTTAGCGCTTTACCCAACTCAGTGCGAGGGTCGTAAGTGAACAGCTTCCCAGCCACTCCTAGAATCACATCGCTTTCCTCCAACGCACCATCGGCAGGAGAAGCGTTCTTCACCTCTGTGATGCGAATCTGACGGGCATCGGTGGTGACCAACTTGTCGCTATACATCCACCCACGAGCACCGGTTGCGCCAAGGTTCCAATCGTGGTCGGCACCCTCTGGAATCGGATCACCCTTGGTGAAATCAGGATGAGAAACCTTCTTCGGAGCGCTTGCAAGCGGTAGCAAGAGTAAGAACGAGATGGCCAGGACTAGGAATGTTGGATGTAGATTGTGTGTCATTGCTATAGTAAGTTCGCCAACTACGAGATTGAATCATCAACGGCCTACACGATGTTGCCTAGAACGAAATCGACAATCGAGCAGCGTCGAGTCAACATCGCAGGGCCACCTATGCCACCGGAATCAGCATCGCCAAGAATCAAAGTCTGTTGCATTCAATCTGTTGCATTCAATCTGTTGCATTCAATCTGTGGCCGAAGCAAAGCTAGCCGTTTCAAATGGCGCTCACGCGATTGGACTTGTGTCCCAGATGCACAGCGGGAGTGGGTTCATGATCGATGACGATGACATCAGCGAAATCGTGACCGAGACTCCCCCACCCACCTCCACGGTCTTGCTGACATCCGAAGACGACCTAGCAAAGATCATTGAACACCAACGCACGACCCGTACGAACACGCTTCAGCTGATTGGACCGATCCTCCCCGAGAGTGTTTTAGAATTGAGAGAGGCTCTTCCAGACGTATCACTCACAAGGGGCGTGTCCGTTGTTGATTCCACCGCGATCGAGGAGGCGCTGAGTTTCTCCACTGTAGCTGACGCACTTCTTCTCGATTCCAAAGTGGCACATTGCCAAGGTGGAGGGACGGGGCTAACGCACGATTGGTCGGTTAGCCATCGGATCGTCGACGCAAGCCCTCTTCCCGTCTGGCTCGCGGGTGGACTCTCTCCAGACAATGTTGCTGAAGCTATTCAATCGGTCGCTCCGTTTGGCCTCGATGTCTGCTCAGGACTTCGACCTAACAGATCCCTCGATGTCACGCTGCTCCGTCGTTTCATTGCGAACGCGACGGCCGTTTACGGGGCTTGATGTCCAGACGATCCGTTTAGCCGACAGAGCCCAGGCGTGGCCTTAGATACTCTGCAAGCTCGGCTGTCCGCCCAGTTTAAGAACGCGATCGAAGCGCCTAAGTATTTCAGGAGCATCGCTATCAAGAGCAGTCGGCTTGGTTTACCCTAGGTAGCGCCCGAACCCTTTCCTAACCATGTGTTCAGAAGCTCCCGTCCTCCTCGCGCGCTCATAGAGCTGTTCGACCAGGGACGCAGAACAATAGCCGTGGGCATCCAGACATGCCCCTTGATCCAACAAGAGATGCGCCACTTTGTAATGCTCATGCTCAACCGCGGCTAGAATCGGCTAGCCCATCCTCAGCTATTCCTCGGTCGGCGTCTTCGCATCCACATCAGCACCATGTTGGAGGAGCGACTCGGCCATCTCACCGAAGCCGCATGGCCACGCCTTGATCTAAGGAAAACGCGTGTTGTGACGATATTCGCGCTGTTGACCCACCGAGCGAAAATCCTTGGATGCCAGGGAAGCGTCCTGAGCAAGAAAGTTGCGCGCCCCTACCACCACATTGCTAGAAACAGCCTTCCAGAATGGTTGAAAACTAGATTCGTCAGCCATTGGTGTGTTTACGATACTCTCGCGAACGGGCTGATGGACGAAAGTTTCCGTGGGCTAAGCTACTCAGGAATCTCTCTTTGCTCAGGCATCGTCCGCGCCATCGGATTCCAAGACAAACTCTAGCCCAACCTGATCCGCAGGAATCTTCGCGTGAGCACCGTCGCAGAAAGGCGAGTTTCTTGTCTGTTTGCACTGACAGAGAAAGGCTTTTCCGCCCTTTTCGGCCGTAAACGCCTTTGGGGCGAAGTCGGTTCCTTTGTGGGATCCATCACAGAAAGGTTGATTGGATGATTTTCCGCAAGTACAGAAATAATAGTCCTTTCCTGCTACGAGCTCAACAGGAATTGGCTTGTTGTCCGCGACAATGGGTTTGTTCATAAGATAATAAGCATACGGTTAACTATGGAGAAGGGTGAAGGATTTCTCGCGGCCAGACCATAATAAATAGGTGGCGACGACGGACGCTATCAAGACTGGCGATTGAAGGACCATTGCACCACCCGCGACGAATACGTTGAAGGCAAGGATGTTGACGACAATCGGCCCTAGCACGAGGAGCCCCCAATTTCGCGTCTTAGGGATGGCTTTGAAAACAGCACCAGTAATCTCGCAGACCTTGACGAAGACCATGAAGCCACTAGACCCCGTAGCCTGAAAGAATGGGATCACCCGCGAGCCTTCCGGCGGTGCGGGCATGGGAATGAGGTTCCCAAAGAAATTCAAACCGAACAGGAAAAAAGCGAGCCCAAGCAGGGCACCAGCGATGTTGGGTAGATGGTGCTTCATGATGATTGTGATGATGTGGGTTCATTGAGGCGAAAAGCGAGGAGTCGACTTTCGTTAGAGAGGCCCTGAATGCGGAAGCCGTCAGCCTGATTCTCGATTGCTAAACCGTCTCCAGCGTTCAGTATCTCTCCTAACACATCGATGCCGCCAGAGATCACCTGCAGCCACACGTGAGGCATCGACTCGGAGGCAGGGACGTCGAGCGCACGTCTAGCATCGATCCGTCCGAAGAAGATCTCGGCGCTCTGTCGAATCTCTGTGGATCCGTCACGACCACTTCCCGAGAAGAGCAGACTGAGTGTATTTGGTGGCGCGGCGTCGCCCATTGGGATCTCGGCGTAGCGCGGTTCTCCACCCCTTTCGCTGGGATGAAGCCAGACCTGGTAAAGATGAGTTTGGTGAGTCTGTGATGGATTGAATTCACTGTGAGTGATACCGCTACCCGCACTCATGTACTGCAGGTTGCCCGCCTCGATGAACGCGCCATTGCCCATGCTATCCTTGTGGGCCAACTGCCCATCGATGACGTAAGTAAAGATCTCCATGTCTGAGTGGGGATGTGTGGGAAAGCCACCTCGCGGCTGAATGGTGTCGTTGTTCATCACACGAAGCGCCTTGAATCCCATGTAGTCCGGGTCGACATAGTCTGCGAAGGAGAACGTGAATCGTGCCTGCAGCCAGCCATGATCCGATTGACCACGTTCATTGGCAGGACGCTTACGAAGAGTAGGTATGACGTTTGTTTTCACACACACATGCTGTGCCAACGCAGCATGTCAGACCAATACCTTGTCATTGGGCCAGGTATGCGTTTGTCTTATACCTGAGATGGAACTCCGACACCTCCGCTACTTCGTCATGGCTGCTGAAGAAGGCAACATCAGTCGCGCCGCAGCGCGTCTTCATGTGTCTCAGCCCGCTGTCTCTCGCCAGGTCTGAGACTTGGAAGAGGAATTCGGCCTATCCTTGTTTGTTCGCAAGCGAGACGGACTCGAACTGACTGAGGACGGCCAGACAGCACTCAGTCACGCGAAAGAGGTTCTCCGCCAGGCAAATGTGCTCACGGAGACGATGCTTGCACTTAAAGATAGTGATAGTTTAAGGGGCCTCCGTATAGGCTATATCCCGACCGCATTGCCAGGCTTCCTCGCACATGGTTTGCGCCAGTTCCGCCAACGCCATCGCGACGTCTGTGTCCAGATTTACGAAATGTCACCGAGCGAACAAGAGCTAGCCTTGCGCGAAGAAAGAATTGATCTCGCTTTGCTAGGTCAGCCCTGCCCCATCTTAAAGCGCACCTACGAGATACGCCCGATTCGTAAAGTTCCGATGGCTGTGGCCCTCCCTGAGAGTCATCGCTTGGCCCACCGCAAGGCGATCGATCTCAATGAACTCTCACAGGATACCTTCCTCAGCCTACACGAGAAGCATTTTCCTGGTCGCCCCTTGTTACTGCGCGCACTCTTTGACAAAGCAGGCATCTCACCCACGGTTGCGTTGAAGGTGGACGGGCTATCAGAGCTCTTGGGTCAAGTTGGAACCGGAGGTGGTGTTGCCCTCATCCCCAGCGATGCCCACACGTTACCTCATGCGGGCGTGTGCTTCGTCGCCTTGCGCCGCCCAAAGACGATGCTGGTGTCATCGGCCGTCTGGCGCAAAGACAGAGGCCCTTCTGAACTGCTACAAGAACTCGTTGACGAATTGGCTGCCGAGTAGCGTTAGGAATGGGGCGGGGCCATGTCAGCCAGGTCTCGCCTCAACGAAGAGCCTAGATTCTGCTGAAGGTCCGACATTCACTTATACTCGAGTAGCTACGTCACCGTCTCGCGAATGGTGCAGGTGATAGGATAAAGGTGGTGCACCTGCCGGCGCGCGATAGGCTAACTTGAGACAATGGGACATGGCCTATCCATTGACGCAAGGCAGCCGCCTTGATAGGATCCCGAATCTTGAATAGAACTCCCCAATTCCATGTCGGCTTGGCTGCGATTGCCATCGTTGCTTCAGTAACTCTACCCGGTCAGGCCGAGACGGTGGCCATCCCTGAGTTGAATCCCAAGGGCGATGTCTACAAGACAGAAGGCCCCAATGATCCGTTGATTTATGGCAGCACGATTGGCAGAAAAACAGCCATCATGCTCTACGTCGATTTCTTGGACGCTGCGATGGAGATCGATACCCAAGAGCGGGCCAGGAAAGTTCTCGGAGATGGGAAGTTCCAGCAGCTGTTCAAGGAACAGTCGTATGGCAACGTGTCGTTTGAGATCAGACACATCAATGGTTGGCGCCGCTTGTCCAAGTCCCACAAAGATTACAGTAGCAAGACGACGGAGGCGCACCGCGAGCTTTTTGTCGAAATCTTCAGCCTGTATCCGAAAGTTGATTTCCTTGCCTACGACTACATCATGGTGAACATGCCGCGTATCGGCAACACTGCTTTCGGTGAGCGAGACGCTATTGCCATTCCTTACAAAGGGAAAAAGATCAATGTCGCGCTGAACATTTCCAGTGCGAGCCCATACGTCCTCGCTCATGAGACGGCCCACTGCATGGGCCTGCCCGATCTGTATTCATACGGCGGCGCCAAAGGTATGAAGAATCCGACGGGTCCTTGGGACCTCATGGCGGCCGCCAGCAAAGCAGGTGGCTTTCTGGGATGGCACCGTCACAAGTTGAAGTGGCTCGATGCCAAGAGGAAGACCTATGTCGTCAAGGGGAAGCATCGCTTCGAACTTACGCCCCTGAATGCCCCGTCCGGTGTCTCGATGATCACGGTCCCCGTCAATGACCCGGCCAATCCTAGCAAAGTCTTTGTCGTCGAGATTGCCCAGCCGATCCGAAACCTTGGCAAAGTTGGGTCCGTTACCGGTGTCCTTGTCTACAGCGTTGATGCCACGCTTGCTACGGGGCTGAACGCGGTCGTTGTCTATCCAAAGATCGATCTGTTGCATGCCTCGTTCGAACCAGGGGACCTGTTTGAACACAAAGAGGCACCTCTGAGCGTCAAGGTGCTGAAGAAGAATGGGAATGGATCGTACCTCATTGAGCTGGATGTTCCGTCGTGAGGACGTTGGTAAGGCAATAAGGCGCTCCCTGGGTCAAGCGTTGACAACGCTGCTACAAATCAGCCGCTTTGAGATTCCGATAGTCAATTGCCATGTCGCGATTGCCGTGTAGTTGAATTCCTAAGGGGCCCTTTTCCACAGCGGATTCTGACGTGTAGGTCATGACGTAAGTGCCGTTTAGCCAGGTTCGATAAGTATTGCCCTTCACCTCGATTTTCATGTGATTCCAGTCGTTAGGTTTTAAGAGCGTCACTGCGAGGTCGTTGCGAAAGGGATAGCCCTTGCCAGGAATGTAAGCCAAAGCCGTCATGTCTACTTTTAGCGAACCGGAAATGCCGATCTGAATTTGGTCCTTATCGTTCTTCACGTAGATCCCTGAATCCACGGTGCCCTCGCCAAACTTGAACTCGAATTCCATGACGAAATCGGTGTAATCTTTCTCGGTCCAGATAGCTGAGCCCTTCCTCTCCGGGCCGCTCTTGATCTTCAGCTCGCCATTACTAGCAGAGTACCAGATATTATTGTCTGGGGTCTTCCACCCGCTCAGGTCTTTGCCGTTGAAGATCGATTTCAGCTTTGGCGCGTGATGGTCCGCATGGGCGAGAGCCAACGCTGAAGCCATAATAAGAAGAAACCGTGGGATTGCTGAAAGCTTAGTCATGCCGTTACTCTGGTCAGAATCGTCGTGATTGGAAGGAGGAAAGCTCCAACACGCTGCAACTCGTACTGATTGCCTTCCTCTTCGGGGCCAGTTAAGCTCGTCAATCATGAAACTCTTCGCCGCCCTCATCGCCCTCATTCCCCTTGCTCTAGAGGCCAAGGACACGGAACCGCCCAAAGTATTTCAGGATTCACCCGTGGTCGCGGACAAGGCATCTTTGAAACTGGTAAGCGACGCTTTAAAGTTCACCGAAGGGCCTGCACGCGACGCGAAAGGTGATGTCTATTTCACCGATCAGCCGAACGACCGGATTCACCGATGGATAGCCGAAACAGGAAAGGTGGAGCTCTTTCTCGAACCAGCCGGTCGTTCGAACGGACTTTGTTTCGATCCCGAGGATGGTGCACTCATCGCCTGCGCGGATGAGAAGAACGAACTCTGGCGCATCGACCCAGCAACTAAGAAACACGAAGTCTTGTTAGAAAATCACGAGGGGAAACTCTTCAATGGTCCCAACGACGTCTGGGTGCTCCCTTATGGCGATCTCTTCTTTACCGATCCCTTCTACAAACGCCCCTACTGGAAACGCGGTGATCGCGAGCAATCCCAGCAAGTCTATTTCCTGCCCAAAGGCGCCAAGACAGCCCGACGCGTGACCGATGACTTGGTCCAACCAAACGGCATCGTTGGAAAAGGTGAGCAGCTCTATGTTGCGGACATAGGTGACAAGAAAACCTATCGCTACAAGATTGGTAAAGATGGTAGTTTAAGTGAACGCAGCAAGCTGATCGACATGGGCTCGGATGGGATGTCGATTGACGAGGCAGGAAATCTCTATCTGACAGGCAGAGGCGTGACTGTGGTGAGTCCGTCAGGAGAGAAGATCGAGCACATTCCCGTTCCCGAAGGTTGGACCGCGAACGTGTGCTTCGGTGGCAAAGATCGTCGGACACTCTTTATCACGGCGATGGATTCTGTTTACACCATTCCGATGAAAGTGACCGGGGCGATGAAGTAGCTGCCGTTGGTTTAGACTTGTGCTGCTGAAGGAGAATAAATGAGCCGCCTGCTACTGATTGTTATAACGTTCGCAACGAACGTCTACGCGGCTTCGCCGTCGAGCGGCCTCAAGCAGATCGCACATCAGCATCTCGAAACGTATTGCTTCGATTGCCATGACGAGGAGGTGAAGAAGGGAAATCTTGACCTAATTGGATTGTTAGACAGTGGAGAGTTCGACGGCTCCCTGATGTTTGAGAATTTGATCACGGGGAAGATGCCTCCGGCCGAGAAGAAACAGCCTTCGACTGGAGAGAGGCAATCCCTCCTGAGATGGTTGGCTCAACGAGAAGTCGAAAGCCTCCCCAATTCCTTCCGTCGTATCAGCCGTCATGAGTTTGTCCATTCGATCAATGACCTGCTCAATACGAACTTCGATCTCACGAACCAGATACCTGAGGATCGCGGTACCTTCACCTTTGATTCGGATCGTCGGATCCAGATGACGAAGCAACAGCTGGCCGCCTACTTCGCCGTGGCGGACGACCTGTTAGAATTCGCCTTTCCGGCAAGTGGCTTTCATCCCGAGACGACCTGGGTCACGAACTCGGTTAGGGACAGCCATGAGACATACAGGAACTACGCGCGCAAGCACAAGGACGGCATCTTGTTCTCGTGGACACGGTCGAACAACGGGCGTCCTTATCCGTTCTTTTATGATCACTTCAACCCGCCGCTAGAAGGCTGGTATGACCTGACCTTTGATGCCGCCAAGAGGGGCGACTTTCCGGAGGACATCAGCATCATGGTCTTCGCGGGTAAGTACTTCTATGCCGATGATCGCCCGCAGCCACAGCGCGTACTAGACGTTCTCTCGTTGGGCAGCGATGAGCTGAAACCTCACACGGTTCGTGTCTATTTGAAGCCGGGCGAGAATGTCTCGGTTCACTGCTATTCCAAGCACACCTGGCGACAGAGTGCAGGTGAACAGGGCGCCTACATCGAGAAGCTAACGGTGAAAGGGCCCGTCTTCGAATCATGGCCTCCACAATCCTATCAAACGGTTTTCGCCGGACTGCCACTCGATGTTCCTGACAGGTCAGCACAGCTAGGAACGGCCGATGGGGGCACGTTCGATCACATTGCGGTGAAGGCCCAGTTTCAAGCCATGCGACCCGTGATCAAGCGTTTCGCCGAACGCGCGTTCTCGTCGTCGCTGATCGAGGATGACCTAGAACCTTACTATCAAGTCAGCCTGAGGCATCTGGAAGAGCATCGAGATTTCGTAGCCGCTACCAAAGTCGGTCTCAAAGCGATTATCAGTTCGCACCGGTTCCTGCTAGCTCCAGGCGAGCACGCCAATGATTCCTTCAAGATCGCCGCCGACCTCGCGCGTTCTGTTTGGCTCTCTGTCCCTGATTCGCAATTGCTGGAACGTGCGGCCAGGGACGATTTGAAACCAGCTGCGCTGCATGCCGAGATCACCCGCCTGTTGGCAGACGCGAAAAGTGAGCGCTTGATCCACTCTCTGTGTGCGCAGTGGCTAAACCTCCGTTCGTTTAACAACGTGGCGCCATCGCTAAAACTCTACCCGAATTACAACGAGCTGCTCAACCACTACCTACCGATCGAGACCGAGAGTTACCTCGCCCACCTTATCGAGCACAACCTGCCTGTTAGTCGCCTGATCGATTCCGATTTCTCGTTTCTCAATCAACGCCTCGCCCAACACTATGGAGTGGATGGGGTAATCGGACAGGCAATGCGCAAGGTGTCCCTCCCACCGGGCTCCTCGCGCGGTGGTCTAATGACGATGGGTAGCGTGTTGAAAGTCACCACCGATGGTTTCGACACGTCCCCAATCTTGCGCGGTGCTTGGGTTTCTCGAAACATTGCTGGCAACACCCTATCACCACCACCAGAGAACGTAGAAGTGATCGAGCCGGACTTAAGCGATGCCACGACGCTCAAGGAACAAGTTGCCAAGCACAAGAAGAGCAAGAGCTGCTACAGCTGCCACAAGAGCATCGATCCCTATGGTTTTGCATTGGAGAGCTTTGATGCCACCGGTCAGTGGCGGACCCAGTACCGTGTGAAGATGGAACACCGTGCCACCTTTCAGTATCGGCCTCAGGGCTTCTTTAGACTGGGAGGTAAGATCGATGCCTCCGGGGATCTCGACGGGGCGAAATTCGAGAGCATCGTTGATCTGAAGGATCTCTTGCTGGTCGACTCCACGAAGGTGGCCTACAATTTTGCAAGGGTCCTGTTTGAATACGCTACAGGATTGGCACCAAATCTCGAACATCGTATGGAACTCTATGACTTGATCCCCATGGACGCCGAAGAGTGTCGAATGAGAGATCTCTTGATCGACGTACTCACCTATTCATTCTCCCAGAAAGAAGACTAACATGACACGGAAGGAATTCCTCAAAATTGGCACGGCTTTGCCGATAGCACTGCACTCGTTGAATCTGCGTGCAGCGGAGAAACCCAAGATACCGCCCAAGCGCGTCATGTTCATCTGCAATTCATTAGGTTTCTATGAATCCCACTTCTTTCCGAAGACGCGAGGAGACTTGTCCACTTCCACCTACCTGAACAGGATCAAGACAAAGGACAAGGTGACGGTGTTTGAGAATCTCTTTCACCCAGGAATGTCGACGAGTAATCATGACTCCGAGAAGTCATTCCTAACCGGCGCACCAAATCCGGAGTCGACCACCTTCACCAATAGCATTTCTCTGGACCAACTTCTCGCGCAGCACATGGGTGGCGACACGCGGTATCCGTCTCTTCCCTTGAGCATTTACGACCGCGGTTGGGGCTGTTCTTGGAACAGCCGAGGCGGGGCCATTCCGCCGATCTACGACGAGGCGCTGATCTTCAACAAGCTCTTCGGCGAGGAGGATCTGGCGGCCAAGAAACGGCAGATCGCTAATGACCAGAACGTGGTTCGTTGCCTCTACCGCGACATGGAGCAATTGAAAACGCGCGGGGCGGGAGCAAGCAAGCTGGATTCCTATCGAACGATCATCCGTGAACTTGAAGCACAGCTGAAGCACGAAGAGTTCTGGCTTAACGCGAAGAAACCAATCGTGGTCAACACTCTTAGCGACGATAGCGAGTTCGCCTTCTCCACCAAGATTAAGAACCTATTAGAACTGTCAAAGTTGGCCTTCCAAACGGACTCAACGCGAGTGATCACATTCACCATGGATTGGATCAACGGGGCCATCAACGTGCCCGGCGCCACTGGCGGCTGGCACACGTTGTCCCATCACGGCAACCAATCCGAAACGATCGAGAAGCTGACGCGGATTGAGGTTGATATCGTGAAGCATCTCAATCAGTTCCTTTTTGAGCTGGATCAGATCAAGGAAGGTGATGGGTCTTTGCTAGACAATACCACAGTCGTCATCGGCAGTAATTTCGGTGACGCTTCAAATCACACCCATAACAATCTGCCAACGATCATTGCTGGGGGCGGCTATAGGCACCAAGGTCATACTGTTCTCGAGAGACCGACACCGCTCTGTAATTTGTATTTGGAACTCATGCATCGGCACAATATTGATGCAGCGAGCTTTGGTAGTAGTGAGCATGCGATGGGCCTATTGAAAGGATAACAACAACCAAGAGAGCGCGAAGACTAGCGTTTGTAGAGTGCTGGTAAGAGCTGCGTCGTATTGGAAATGGCGATGCTGACCAGTGGCGGACTGAAATACTCCTGCAGTGACTGGAGGGGGGCTCTGACATCGACCGCCGATTGATCGATGGGAAGTATTTCGAACAGGATAGCTATAGGGAACTCGCTGAATGCTTGGTAATCAGCGCCAAAGCAGCAGAATCTCGGCTCAGCCGTTTGTGCATGAAGCTCCGTAGAGAGATGGAAGCTATTGAAGACAACGATCAACCATGAAGGACTTTTCTGAAGAGACTTTGTCGAAGACGCTCGATCTCGTCGTTGCCAACGCCGGAATTCCCCGCGAAAGCCACCGCGCTCCCACTTGCCATAGGCGCTGGTGCGGTTTCGTATTGTGCTGTTCGTGAGACGCTGCCACCGAATGATGATCATCCCGCTCCATAAGTCGTCACGCAGTAGCCTCAGCAATACCTCGTGGGGCGGATCCCAACATAACAGGTTGGCCACTCAGGATAATAAACCGGGAGTTATTCTGCTCAACGACGATGGGTTAGACCGAATGTTTCAGGGGCGTTCTTACGGGACCTATATTGCCGCCGATGGTAATAGGCGACTCTGGGTGCCGGAACGGAGTGTGACTCCCCCGCTGATGCTGATGGGCACTCTCTCTTAGGACGAGAGTGCGGTGGATTGACCGCGTTCAGAAACGTATTTCGAGAGAGTAAAGGGGGCCTATTGCGCGAACGGCGATGGCAGGCCTCTGAATGCTACTCTGTCAGAGCGACGTCGCCTTCGTTCAAGTCGATGAAGTGGCTCCAGCTGTCGCAGGGGAGGGGGCGAGAAGTGGTGCTGAATAGGGGCCGCCAGCTTGGCGCCTTGGGTGGTCTGCGAGGGAACATGCGGGCTTGCTCGGGGAGCTTGTTCGCCTTGCGCGTGTTGCAGGGGATGCAGGAGGTGACGACATTGTCCCAACTAGTGCGACCGCTTTTGTCGCGGGGGATGACGTGATCGAGATTGAGTTCCTTCGGTTCGAAACGATCCTCGCAGTACTGGCAGCGGTAGGCATCGCGGCGGTAAATGTTTTCCCGGGTGAACTTGACCTGCTTCTTGGGAAGCCGATCGAAGAGTGAGAGGACGATGATCTCGGGCACGAGGAACTGGTGGGAGATCGATCGCACTACGGATTTCTCAGGTGCTGATAAGGTGGAGCGATCCATCCAAGACCCCACGTCGTGGGTGAAATACTGATCGTCTTCGTCCGTGCCGACGACGTGGGCGTGGCCGAGAAAGACCAAAGTGATGGCGCGTCGAGCCGAGCACATATTGACCGGTTGCCACAACCGGTTGAGCACAAGCACTTGCCTGTTCAGAGTGGCACTCACGATTCGGTGAAAACCGTGACTGGCAGCGTTTAGAATGCAACTAAATTCGGGTCAAAGTCGGCGTGGGCTTGCCTTATCGCTAAAATTTCTTACGTTTCTATCCTTCCATGCTTTCCATGCCTTTTCCCTCGGTTTTCAGATTCCTGGTGCTTTGTCTAGTGACAGCCACACTTACGGGTGCGCATGCCCAGCGAGAGTTGAAGCCGGGTGATATCTTCCTTCAGGGCCACATGCTGCTCCAGGAGGCGCGGCGTCATGAGGATGCTCTGAACTATGAGTTGGCGGCGGCCAAATCCCGTGAGGCAAGTGAGATGTATGATTCGATTGCCTTGAAGTGGCCGACTTGGCAGACCGAGATGTTAGACAATCGGCGAAAGAAAGTTCGGAGGGACTACGCGCGCTACCAGGACCTGGCTCTAGACCAAAAGAATGTAGATGACATGGGGCTTCCGCAGCGCGGTCCGGGTGGTCCCGGGATTGCGGTGAAACCATGGAGTCGCCCTGGTGTCATCGCACCACTCCCACGAGCGGCCACGCCCAGACAGAAGTATCAACAACTTCAGCGTGAGGTAGACACTTTGCGAGAGTCTCGCAACAAGCTTATCACCCAGAGCCAGGAGCAGCAGTCTCATACGATGGCATCCAATCGTGCTTTGGGGAAAGAGCGAGAGCGTGTGGCGCAGTTAGAGACACAACTGGCAAACGCCCAGGTGGAATTGAAACGATTGGATGGGGTGGGTGTCGTGGCTCTGAAGAATCAAGTGGAGGATCTTACAACGCAATTGGAGACGGCGACAGCCGGGCTCACGGAAGCGAACAAGCAGAACAGGGAGTTTCTATCAGAGTTCGAAAGAATTGAGAATGAGCGGCAGCAGATGAGCCTTCAACTGGAGGAGGTGACGCGCCAGCGCGATGACATGACGGCGATCATCAAGGGGCTTCAGACGGGGGATTCGACGTTGGCGCTTGCGACCGAGAATTCGAAACTTCGCGAGATGCTCAACGTGGCTCAGCGCCGTGTGGATGAGTTAGAGTTGGACAAGCTTGAGAACGAAGCAGAGATCGCCAGTCTGAAAGAGGAGGTGAGTCAGCTTAAGATGGAGCTGGTTCTGCTAAAGAATGAGAATGCTGAGGCCCAGCAGCGTTTGGTGGACATGCAGGCGCTGCTCGACGGGAATGCCCAGCAGAGCACGTTCAATCCTCCTTCGGTTCAAGATGAAGCCGTCCGCCAAGAGAATGAAGTTCTCCGTGAAATCATTGATCGACAACTCAAGCAGCAGAAATTTCGCCAAGAGAAGCGCGAGATCGTGATCGCTGAGTTGGAGGCTCTTGAGGAGGGGTCGGATGAGCTCATTGCCCAGATCGATTCCATCACGGCAGAGGCCCCACTTACAGACGAGCAGAAGGCGGTGGTGCAACGAGCAGGGGCAGCGACCATGGCGGTGGCCCAGTTGGCTCGCCTTTCTTCAGAAGTTGGTAATGAGGCAGTCGATCGCAAGATTTCTCGCTATGCGGAAGCGGCTGCTTTCAACTTCGAGAAAGAGCGATTCGAAGAGGCGCAGCTGCATTACGCGGAGATCCTCGACTTTGCACCCAGGCATATGGAAACGATCTACAATCTTGGGGTGACGAAATTAAAGCTGAATGATGTGAAAGAGGCGCAACGTCTCTTTGAGCGCGGAGCCTTGCTAGAGCCTACGAATGACCGTGTGCACTACATGTTGGGTGTGTGCTGCTACTACATGGATGCGGTGGACGATGCCATTATGGCGGTCAGGAAAGCCCATGAACTCAACCCGGGTGCAAGCGACGCTACAGGTTTCCTTGGTCTGATCTACTATTTCCGAGGCGACTTGGAAAAGGCGGTGGTGGCGTTGCAGTCGGCCGTGGAGCTTGCGCCGCGCGAACCGCGATGGCACTACAATCTTTGCCTCGCCCTTGGGCGGCAGGCATCCCCTGACCTGGCACGTTCCTTCAAGCACTATGAAGAAGCGAAGAAGCTTGGACTGCAACCTGATGACAGGATGGAAGAGACGTTCCGCAAGCGGGGCTTCTCGCCGGCTGGTTAGCGTGCTTTGTTCGGGTTGGTCAATTCTGGCAACTTCGCCTGCTGTCGACAGAAATACTCTTTGATGCCGAATGTGATAGGCTCGACGTCTTGCTGGGGAAACGGTTTGGAAGTCCCCGTTCTACTCTAACTTTCTGCGAGGATCGGCTTGTCACCAAGGCCAAAGCCGTCGTGAACGACGCGTGCCGCTTCCTCGACGTCCGCTTCATCGACGATGACGGCGGTCTTGATCTCTGAGGTAGAGATCATCTTGATGTTAATGTTGGAATCAGCAAGGGAAGTGAACATGTCTGCGGCGACACCTGAGTGCGAGCGCATGCCAATACCGACGGCACTGACCTTGGCCACGCCTTCTTCTAAAGTGACGCGGGTGCCTTCTCCGAAATCACCGACGGCTTGTTCCAACACTTCCTTGGCTTGGGCGAGTTCGTTCGAGTTGAGTGTGAAGGAAATGTCCGTCACTCCATCTTCAGAGGTGTTCTGGACGATCATGTCGATGATGATACCAGCGTCCGCGATGGCGCGAAAGATGCGGGAGGCGAAGCCCGGCTGGTCAGGCACATTACCTACCCTCACCTTGGCTTGATTCCTTTCGAGGCTGACGCCGCGAATAACGACGGCTTCCATGTGGGGTTTCTCTTCCATGACAACGGTTCCAGGATTTGTATTTAAACTTGAGCAGACTTCAAAAAGGACGCCGAATTTCTTGGCAAACTCGACCGAGCGTGACTGCATCACCTTCGAGCCAGAGCTGGCCATTTCCAACATTTCATCGTAACTGATCTCATCGATCTTACGCGCATTGGGCACGACACGAGGGTCGCAGGTGTAGACGCCATCGACATCTGTCAGGATCTGGCAGCGATCAGCTCCAACCGCTGACGCCATGGCGATGGCAGAAAGGTCTGAGCCTCCGCGACCGAGCGTCGAGATGCGTCCATCAGGGGCTTGGCCTTGGAAACCGGCGATGATGACGATGTTGCCGTCGTCGAGAAGACGATGTACTTCTTTCGGGGAGATGTTCTTGATTCGGGCCTTTGTGTGATCACCGTCCGTAGCGATCCCGGCTTGTGCTCCGGTGAGTGAAACGGCGTTGCCTCCGAGTTCATCGATTGCCATGGCAAGTAGGGCAATAGTTGTCTGCTCACCCGTGGCGAGCAGGACGTCCATTTCTCGCTTGGTTGGGTTGGAAGAGACTTCGCTAGCGAGCTTGAGCAGATTGTCAGTGACCCCTGCCATAGCGGAGACCACGGCGATGACGCTGTGTCCTTCGGCTTGAGTGGCTATGACCCGGCGCGCGACATTCTTGATGCGCTCGGTGCTGCCGACGGATGTGCCGCCGTATTTCTGAACAATAAGCGACATGGATTACAGGCCTAACTGGCGAAGGACATCATCCTTATCGGTCTTCGCTTTGAACATGGGAAACTCGGCCTTCAGAATGATCTCGCTATCTTTTAGGCCGTGGCCCGTGACCGTGCAGACGACAGTGCTGCCCGGCTTGACGACGGCGAAAGGACATTTCTCACAACGGCGATCCTTGTCGAGGCACTTAAACAGCCCGGCAATGGAGGCGGCACTGGCGGGCTCGACAAATAGGCCTTCGTTTGAGGCGAGCCAGCGTTGGGCTTCGAGAATCTCTTCGTCGGTGACAATGTCAAGATGCCCGCCGGAATCGTTGATCGCAGTCATGGCCCCATCCCAGCTAGCGGGGTTGCCAATGCGAATCGCAGTGGCGATGGTTTCAGGATTGGTCACTGGGGCTCCATGATAGAGCGGCGCTGAACCTGCGGCTTGGAAGCCCACCATCTTCGGGAGGCTTTGACATTTGCCTGCGGCGTGAAACTCCGTGTAGCCTTTCCAATACGCGGTGATGTTGCCAGCATTGCCTACGGGCAAGACATGAAGATCGGGAGCATTCCCTAAAGTCTCAATGATTTCAAAGGAAGCGGACTTTTGCCCTTCGATGCGAAACGGATTGATGGAGTTGACGACTTCAAAGTTATCTAAGGCACCGATCTCGCGAACCAGCTCGAGCGCATCGTCAAAGTTTCCATCGATTTCGACAACCTTGGCTCCGTAGACAAGTGCCTGGGCAAGCTTGCCTTTGGCGATCTTGCCTGCGGGAAGGATAACGACGCAATCCATACCAGCGCGGGCGGCATAGGCGGCGGCGGATGCGGAGGTGTTGCCAGTGGAAGCACAAATGACTGCTTTCACCCCAGCCTCGGCGGCCTTGGAGATGGCCATGGTCATACCGCGATCCTTGAATGAGCCGGTAGGATTGAGGCCCTCGTACTTCACGTAGACTTGACAGTCCTGGCCAAGCTTCGCCGAGAGGCGTGGTGCGTGGACAAGGGGAGTGGAGCCCTCATTCAACGAGACTACAGGAGTAGCTTCACTCACCGGAAGATAGTCTCGGTAGCGGGAGATGACGCCTTGGTCGTGATTCATAGGAAGCAGTTAAGCAGGATCTTCGAAGGACTCGACGCGAAGCAAGGTGGTGTCCTCACTCGTGCAGGACAAGCCTTGGATCTGAGCGATCGCTTGTTTTACTGAGCCATAAGGGGCACGATCTAACGTCAACACCAAGTCAGCCATGGCCGCCATAGACTCGGGTTGATGGACGGAGGTGATACCGATGTCGTGGCCGCCCATGATTTGGGCTATTTGCGCGAGCACCCCTGGCCGATTCTCCACATGGAGGCGCAAGTAGTATTGGGAGATCGTCGCTTCGATCGGTTTCACCGCAGCAAGTTCATTGGACGGCACATAGCCACGTTTCTCGTCATGTTGCAGGCCTACAGCAGCGTCAACGATATCCGCAATGACAGAGCTGGAGGTTGGGTTCTGGCCCGCGCCGCTGCCATAGAAGAGCGTTTCGCCAACGAGATCGCCTTCTACCATGACCGCATTGTAGACGCCATTGACGGAGGCTAAAAGGTGCTGTTTTGAAACGAGACAAGGCTGTACCCGCACCTCGAGTGGCTCGTTTTCCGTGCAGCGGATGATGCCTAGCAGTTTAACTGTATAGCCCATCGTTTCGACGAACTGAATGTCGCCGAGGCGAATGTTCTCGATGCCTTCGACGTGAATCTGATCGGCGGGAACCCAGCGACCTGACGCGAGTGATCCTAACAAGACGGCCTTGTGGCCGGCGTCCCAGCCATTCACGTCCAAAGTAGGATCTGCTTCTGCGTAACCAAGCACCTGAGCTTCTTGGAGTGCATCTTGATAGCTCAGACCTTCCTCACGCATGCGCGTTAGGATGTAGTTGCAGGTGCCATTGATGATTCCGGAAATCATCTGGATTGCATTGCCGACAAGCGATTCTTGAACGGCTTTAATGATGGGGATACCCCCAGCAACAGCAGCTTCGAAATAGACGGGCACTTCCATCTCTTTGGCCAGTGAGAAGATCTCCTGCCCGTGTTCTGCGAGGAGAGCTTTATTACCTGTGACAACGACCTTCTTCTTACGAAGTGCAGAAATCACTAACTCTTTCGCTTGATCGATGCCGCCGATGAGTTCGACAATGACGTCGACCTCGTCGTCTTCGATCAGGTCTTCCCAGCGATTCGTGAAGCGATCACTGGGAATGGGAGGCTCGTGATCGCGAGCCTTTTTCAGGTCGCGGACGGCGATCTTTCGGATATTGAGGTGGGCGTTGGCGCGCCTTGATAGCAATTCACTATTCTTGAGGACATTGGCGTAGACGCCCATGCCGACATTGCCCAAGCCCGCCAGTCCGATCTCGATCTTTCTACGTCCCATCGAAGTAGGTGAGGGTGGGGCTTCGCTAGCTATGCTAGTGCTAGTGCTAGTGCTAGTGCTAGTGCTTACCCGAGAATCTTGTTCCAGTCTGAAAGTCGTTCTGCCTGACTAGCAAAGAGCTCGTCTGTAGAATCAAGAATATCAATCCCAGTGATCTTGTCACCCTGAGCGATAGAGTCGACCACGTCTTGGCCTTTCGTCACGTGACCAAACACAGTGTGCTTGTGGTCGAGGTGCGGTGTGGGGCCGTGAGTGATAAAGAACTGGCTGCCATTTGTGTGGGGACCGGCATTTGCCATGGAGAAGATACCCGCTTTGTCGTGCTTCAAATGGGGGCGAAACTCGTCCTCAAACTTGTAGCCTGGACCGCTCGTGCCTGTGCCGGTAGGGTCGCCGCCTTGGATCATGAAATTAGCGATCACGCGATGAAAAGTGATGCCGTCGTAGTAACCGCGCTTGGCGAGATTGAGGAAACTCGCCACGGTTACAGGAACATCTCCGCCATAGAAGGTCGCTTCGATATTTCCCTTGTCAGTTTTCAGGACAATGTGGATATCAGACATGGCTCAATGCCTAGGAGCGAATGCCGCGCCGTGCAACCTCAGGTTCGATAAATGATTTCTCGATTTGCCCCAAGCCCGACCGGGCATCTGCACTTGGGTCACGCTTTTGCGGCTTGGATTGCTTGGCAGGCAGCGCGGGAAGCTGGAGGTAGCTATCTTCTCAGGTGGGAGGACATCGATGGTTCTCGCTGTCGGCCGGAGTATGAGGCATCTACCCTAGAGGATCTGGATTGGCTGGGCTTGCCCCCGGACGACGTATCAATGCGGCAAAGCAAGCGACTACCTCATTACGAGCAAGCCCTGGCGACCTTACGCGAACGCGACCTGCTCTATCCCTGCTTCTGCACACGGCGAGATATCCAGGAGGAAATCGCTCAGTCTGGGCGAGCGCCTCACGGGCCAGATGGGCCGATCTATCCTGGGTTGTGTCGTCATCTTTCGGCGGCTGACGTTCAGAGCCGCATCGATGGAGGCGAGGCGCACGCCTGGCGTCTGAAGATGGACCAAGCTGTCGCCATGGTAGGCAAGCTGTCCTGGCAAGATGTGGAGGCTGGTGAGCAATTGGCTTGTCCGGAGATCTTTGGGGATGTTGTGCTGGCTCGGAAAGACATTCCGACGAGTTATCACCTGGCTGTGACCGTCGATGATGCGAATCAAGAGATCACCTTGGTGACCCGTGGGGGAGACCTCTTCGAATCCACACACATTCATCGACTATTGCAGGCATTGTTAGATTTGCCTGTGCCGATGTGGCACCATCACCGAGTTATTTGCGATGCAAATGGCAAGCGTCTCGCGAAACGTGATGCCGCGACGACGTTGGGGACGTTGCGAGAGGATGGTATTACCGCGGAAGACATTTGGCGGCGATTGGACATTGAGGGTAGAAATGCGCGGGTTTCCAGCACGTGACTTTGGCAGGATGCCAGAGCTACTTTACGACGTTAGCGGTCTCCCGACTGGCGCATGGCACCTGTGGCTTTGTGGTCGCTGCTGCCAGCTGATCTAGCACTAAGAGAGCCGGAGCTGCCGTTCTCGATGCGCTTCTTGCCGCCAGCAAAGGTGACGATGTCCCCTGACTCAATGAGAGCTGCGAGCGCGGGTTTAGTAAGCGCTTTGGGGGAAACTTGCCCTGTCTTGCCAGGGCCGAGAAAGAGCTTCTTGCCTCCGGGCAAGGGGACGCTGAGAGGCTTGCCCGACTTATTCGTGATGTCCATGATGAGAGCTAGACTCCTAGGTCCGTCTTGGTGAAGAGGGCTTCGAAGGTGTAACCCGCATCTTCGATATTCTCGCGGGCACCTTCCTCGCGATCGATGGTGCCGATGATCTTAGAAATCTTAGCGCCTTGAGCTTCGATGACCTTGGCGGCTTCGAGAATCTGGCCACCGGTGGTACAGACGTCTTCTAGCAGAGCAACCTGATCACCTTCGCCTAGGTTGCCTTCAAGTTGTTTGGCGGTGCCGTAGTCTTTCTTCTGATTCCGAATGAAAACGCAGGGCAGCCCGCTGGCGAGGGAAGCGACGGTCACTAACGGAATGCCGCCAAGCTCAGCGCCGGCCAATTTGTTGACCCCATCTCCAAGGCGCTCGGCGAAGAGCTTACCAAGAGATTCCAGGATGTCTGGCTGAGTGCTGAAGAGGTATTTATCGAGGTAGTAGTGGCTCGTGCGCCCGCTACGGAGGGTGAACTCTCCTTTAAGAAGGGAGACTTCGGCAATTCTGGCTGCTAGGTCTTCTCGTGTCATCATCGTGAGGTTGGCCTACCCGATCAGGCTTGATCTGGCAACCGCAATCCGTTTTCTGGTTGGGCGACCTTTAAGGTCAGCGGCCATTCGACTGATCTCTCTCTTTCGCCCCACGCCGAAGAAAGCGGTCCCTGCAGGGCGTCGGTCGGGTTGACGCCAACTTCGGCCTCATACCGTTTCACCGCAGACCAGATTTGGAGGTAGGCTAGGCATTGATCTACGGTCCAGGTCAGCTTCATTTCGAAACGAGGTGTCGATAGTGAGTTGTGTGGGAATGTTAGAAAAGTGTAGCCGTTATCAATATGGCTCCGCTTGTCTGGCCAATACGAGCCGACCGTTTCCGAGAAGAAGTTTTCGATCAAGGCGTCGATTCGGGTAGTGACCTTAGCGAGTCCATAGCACCACAGGGCCAAGACACCTGAGGGTTTTAAGACACGTTCGGTCTCCCGATAAAAGGCATCGAGATCGAACCAATGCGCCGCTTGGGCAACGGTGACCAGATCTACGGAATCGGTTGCGAGTGGAGAGGCCTCTGCAGGAGCGGTTTCGTAGCGAACGTTGGGGTGAGAGGTGGCAGCCTCGACTTGGGGTGCACTCGCGTCGGTAGCGATAACACTAGCAAAGTGGTCTGCCAGAAGAATGGCTGCTTGGCCATTTCCGGTGGCGCAATCCCATGCGAGGTCTTGCGTTGGGCAAAGGCTTGCCAGGTAGTCGAAGAGGGCTGCGGGATACGTCGGTCGATGAGCGGCGTAGTCGCTGGCGTGGGAAGAGAAATGATCTTCGGCAAAGTTCACCGCCGAATAGACATGCCATTCGCAATCTTGGCCACCTGAACGGTTGTTCCGATCAGATATTACGCGATAATGAACTTCATGAATGCCGGGATCTGTCATCTAGCTTCGATTCCAGTAAGGCGTTTGCCAGATCTCAGTAGTGAGATGATCAATCAGCTTCTCTTTGGAGAGACCTTTGCGATACTCAAAGAGCACGACCACTATCGTCTCATTCGTTCGCATCATGATGGCTATGAAGGGTGGGTGGATGGTCGACAGACAGAGGTATTGGAAGAGGTGTCGGGATCGGATCAGCCAGTGATTGCGCTAGAGTGCGGAGTGATCTCGAGTGTCGAAGAGAAGTCCGCGAAGGTGGCCATTTTAACGGGGAGCACGTTGCCAGACTATACGGACGGGGTCTTTGAGAGTGGAGGGAAGCTTTTTCGCTACGAGGGGGCTACTAATTGTGGGCACCTCGTGACTCCAAGCACCATCGTTGCTCACGCGGAAACCTATTTAGGCACTCCCTATCTTTGGGGTGGGCGAAGCCCTTATGGAATTGATTGCTCTGGATTTGTTCAAGTGGTCTGCCGAGCGTTTGGCATCGCACTACCACGCGATGCCAGTGAGCAGATCTTCGTGGGAAGCTTAGTGGACAAACTGACAGAAACCCAGCCGGGGGATCTTGTCTTTCTTAGCTCAAACTACGATGGCAGCCCACACGTCGGGATCGTGTTTGGCGATGGCCAGGTCATCCATGCTTCTGCGGAGGTGCGGATTGATACGCTCGATGAGAAAGGTGCTTTCAATCGCGAGAACGAAACCTACTCGCACGCACTCACGGAAGTGCGTCGGGTCTTTCCTCGACACCAAGACCAAGCCGTCTCGTAGGCAACACGAGCTTGCCTTCCTGGCAGGTGGTGCCGATGAACGGGTCGTTGCTGATGAGCAGGTTGCCGTCGAGATCAATCCAGTCCGCTTTTGGGGCCAGGAAGGAAGCGGCTGTGATTCCTATAGAAGACTCGATCATGCAGCCTAACATCGTTTTGAGTCCCTGGGTTCGTGCCTTCTCTAACATCGCGGCGGCTGGAGTGGCACCACCAGCTTTCATCAGCTTTACATTGATGCCATCATAGACACCAGCGAGTCGATTGATGTCCTCAATGCCGCAGATGTCTTCATCAGCAACCAGTGGTAGCGGCGACCGCTCTCGTAGCCAGGAAATATTTTCCAACTGACCGGTAGGCATGGGCTGCTCTATCAGCTCTACCCCGCGGGCTGCGAGCCAGTCGATCATTTGCAACGCTTCTTCACGGTCGCGCCAGCCTTCGTTGGCGTCGACGCGCAGCGGTTTGTCGGTTGCCTTGCGAACCGCAGAGATGATGTCTTGGTCTTGCTTAGTACCGAGTTTGATCTTGAGGACGTGGTAGGCTGAAGCTTCGGAGACCTTGGCGAGAATCCGTTCTGGAGCATCGATACCGACCGAGAAACTGGTGACGAGTTCTCTGTCAGGTGCGGCGGGAAGGAATGGCGTGCTCGATGCTTGGGTCACCCAGTCGCGGCAGGCAATGTCGACGGCGGCACGAGCTGCGGCTTGAGCTTGTGGTAGGCTTGGAAGCCATTCCTGCCACCTGTGGACGGCTTCGGGATCAGCTTCGAGGATGGTCTTGGCCTCCTCTAATACCGTCTTCACGGACTCAGGACTCTCTCCGTAGCGCGCGTTGTGGGCAGCCTCTCCCCAGCCGGTGAAGCCCTGGTGCTCGACCTTGAAATAGAGGTAATCCTTAGAAGTGGTTGACCCTCTTGCTAGTGTCCAGGCGTGTTTCAGCTTCAGCGTCTTTGAAACGAGCGTGACCTTCATACCACACGCTGATGCCTCTGGCCGAGATTGCTAGTGTTCGGTCACGCGAATCCGGACGAATTGGTGGTGAATGGTTTCCCATGGTAACCGAACGCGCTGTATTGCAAGACGATCTTCTTGAACCGCGTCTCCGGCGTCGTCCCACTGGGTAAGATCGGTGGATAGCTCAATCTGAGTGAGAGCCAAGCGCGTGCGAGATCTGTTTAGCTGAAGATCTAAATACGTGGGCTGGCCGCTATCGGCTCGGATCGTGGCCTTGAGCCCAAGTCTTTGCTCGATTGTAAACGGGTCTCCGTCGAGCGCGTATTCGACAAGGTTGGAGTGCCCGTCGAGATCGGGGTCGGCGGACCATGAAGAAATGTCGCTATTTGCAAGCTGTCCTGGTGTGAAGACCGTAGCTTGCCAGGCGGTCTTGGTTAAGCTCGGGAGCGGTTGGTTGCCGACGTTCTCAGTGCGAAGATACGGCTCTGTCATCCTGGTTGGAAATACGCCAACAATAATACGTGTGTAGGTTAGTGTGGTCCATTCTAGCGGGAAGCCGGTGCTTGATCCAGTCGGCCAATTCCAGTTAGGGGAAGACATGAGAAACCACTCGTTGCTTTCTGTGCCGTAGCCCCAGATGTAGCCACGTTCTCCGGCAAAGAAGGGGGTGTCATTATCATTAATATCGATTCGGCTGGTGAACACGCGGTTGACCGCATCATAGCGCACACGATCTGCCGTTTGCCAATTATTCGCCCATTCGCTGACATTTGACGGAGTGGGAACAAAAGTTCCCGTAAAGATACCGAGTACGAAGCTA
>Ga0213868_10000318_pt1 | contig 45703 bp, 39 predicted proteins | sample PICome_9_FD_160087 | JGI IMG/M metagenome (GOLD analysis project Ga0213868, IMG submission 160087) | Coastal seawater microbial communities near Pivers Island, North Carolina, United States - PICO127 | ecosystem: Environmental > Aquatic > Marine > Coastal | place: USA: North Carolina...
AAACCTGAACCTGAACCTGGCATTCATTCTGCCAAACAAGGACAGTGAGGAAGCAGATGGGGTGGCATTTACCCCTGTCAATCTAGGCGAGTATGTTGAGGTTGGTCTGTTTGAGAAAGTGCTCGCGTTCTGCCGATTGGGTGAGGACCTCAACCGTGAGCTAGGGGTTTGTAGTGGCTACGCCACGGCAGTCGACCAGCGGCCAAGACTCGTGTATCGCACCGAGATTCTTGGGTTCGGCGCTCCTGTGTATAACGAAGATGTTAAAAATGTCGGGGTCTAGTTGCCCGTCGAGGGCAGTAACGACAATAGGATTCTACCGATTCCAGCCATTCTCAAACCATTGAAGCAGATGACCGACAACGAGGCTCTTGACTGATATCTACTCCATGATGGAGTCCTCCCGACAGGTTTGCTTTAGACTGAATTACAGAATTTAAGGAATTTAGGGAAGGTAGTGAGTGAGGGAAAGATGGATAGGGCTGGTTATAATACTAGATTGTGTCATTCTGTTTGGACTTCTAGCGGTTTAACAATGCATGTCCATGTCTCCTTTACGTGTCGCGACGGTTCAGCTCAATCATCTGCCAGGCGACAAGGCTGGTAATCTCCGGCTCGTTGAGTCCTTTGTCCGAAATGCCGCTCAGCAGGGCGTCGAGTTGATCGTGTTTCCCGAGATGTGTGTGACGGGATACTGGCATGTTCGCAAATTGGACCGTCCTGACATCGAGGCATTGGCCGAGGAGATTCCTCATGGGGAAACCACGAGTGCTCTGCTCGCGCTATCCAAAGAGAACAAGGCGAGCATTGGCGCAGGCCTCATTGAGCGCGATGTCGATGGCCGTCTCTATAATAGCTATGTCGTCGCGATGCCATACGGCAAGTGGGCTAGACATCGTAAGCTGCATACCTTTATCAGTGAGTACATGGCGTCGGGTGAATCTTACACCGTGTTTGATCTTCCGAATGGTGTCCGTGCTGGGGTGTTGATTTGCTATGACAACAACATCGTGGAGAACGTTCGTATGACAGCGCTCATGGGGGCGGAAGTGCTCATTGCTCCGCACCAAACTGGGGGCTGTGATTCCCGCAGTCCTCATGGGATGAAGCGGATTGATCCTGCGCTTTGGCATGCCCGGAAGGAAGAGCCACAAGCAATTCGAGATGCTTGCCAGGGGAAGGATGGGCGCGAGTGGATCATGCGGTGGCTGCCGTCTCGTGCTCATGACAACGGACTGTTTCTTATCTTCAGCAACGGAGTTGGCGTGGACGATGACGAAGTGCGCACCGGAAATGCTATGATTCTGGATCCCTACGGTCGAATACTGCAGGAATCGTGCAGTATTGAGAATGATATGGTGATCGCTGATCTCGATCCCGTATTACGTGACTGGTGCACGGGTGTCCGATGGATGAAGGCGCGTCGTCCGGAGCTTTACGAGACGCTCACGTTGTCCACTGGAAATGAGCACGACACGCGTGCCGTTAGGTTTGCTCGTGATTCCGAAGACCTCGAATAACCAGCTACTTTCGCACAAGCGATGCGTTACTTCCAGCCCAAAGCAAGCCGCTGGAGTCAAAGCCAAGCACGTAAATGGATTCTCTAATATTCTCCAACAGAGTCCATTGATCGTCGGAGTTAGATAAGCAGTAGAGTTGCCCTTTTGACGTTCCTGCAACGAGCCTGGTATCATCCCAAGCCAATGCCCAGACGCGTGCAGGTAAACGCTCTGCTGCGAGTTCATTCTCCATCCCAATGCCGCTATAGGTTCGAATCAGTCGTCCATCGGTCGAATGAAGGCGAACTTTGGAATCGCGTGCTCCCGACGCGAAATGCTTGCCATCAGCGGAGAACGTCAAGCTCTCCACGCCCGCGGTGTGCTCTTGAAGCACGCGTGGTGATCGCCCTTCACCCAAATGCGTTACCAGAAGGACTCCATCTAGACCACCCGAGACTAGCAACTTTCCTTCAGGAGAGAAGGCGACGGCACGTGCAGCGGCAGTATGTTTGTGAGTGACGATAGGCTTATCTGAGGATTCTAGCGGAAGTCTTAAGAGCTTCACGTTTCCGTCCGCACAGGCGACTGCAAGCGTTCCTGTCGGCCGGGAGTAGGCTAGCGCATAGATGAGGTCCTTGGATACGGTTCGCGTCTTCATTTCACTTGAGGCGATATCCAGGATGCCGATGATACCCGAAGTGCCAGGGAGCCCGCCACAGACAGCCAACTGCCCATCATCGATGGCGACGATATCGATTATTCGAAAATCCGGTGCAGCGACTTCGACAAATGTAGTGGAACTTTCGTCGCGACAAAGAATACCCGCTTGAGAACAGGAGTAGATCGTATTCTCACCGATGGCGATTCCTGTCACTGGGCCAACATGGCAAACCTCTTCGGCTCCAAACGAGAGAGTCCTCAGGAAAAGTGCTAGGAAGACAACTCGCATTTGCTAAGTGGTCAATACACCTCTAACAGGCACCGCTTCCTCATCGACGATTCGGATCGGGCGACGGCTTGGCGTGGTTAGAATGTGATCGGTGTTCGCACCGAGAGCCGAGAGCACGGTGTAGAAGAGATCTGCTGGGCTCACCGGCTGCTCGATCGGTTCCTCGCCGCGAGCATCGGTCTTTCCGACCACAGCCCCTTCCTTGATGCCACCGCCAAAGAGTAAGGCCGAGCTCGCACGTGACCAGTGATCTCGGCCGCCCGACGGATTAATGCGAGGCGTACGTCCGAATTCGCTGGCGATTAAGACTACCACGTCCTCTAGCATGCCGCGGGATTCCAAATCGTGATGCAGTGCAGACACCGCGTTGTCGACAGCTGGGAGCTTGGGAGGAAATCCGGTGGTGAGCGAACTGAGAATGTTTGTGTGGTGATCCCATCCCTTGTCACGCACGAGGACGGTGCGCACGCCTCCTTCGATCAATCTTCGGGCGAGAAGGCAGGATTGGCCGATCGTTCCATTGCCATAACGTTTCTGCGTCGCCCCATCTTCTTTCTTGAGATCGAACAGCTCCCGGAGTTTTGGATTCAGAGAAAGGCTGCCGGCTTGTTGGAGGACGGCATCGCGGGCGGCTTCGGATTCTGAGCGCGGTGGCCCATCCAGTTGGTCCACTGCTTTGAGGAGATTCATGGCCCTCTCCAATTGTGGAGGCGGTTGCAGATTGCGAACACGATAGCCCGGCTTTCCTGGGGCGCTTCCTAGTTCGAAGGGCGCACGCATCGATGGCAGAAATCCCTGCCGTGCATAGACGTGTGCATCGGGTATGGCAATGTAAGGGGGTACCCGATCGTCACCGGAATCATCGAGATGCAGGTAGGAGCCAAACGACGGGTAGCTTAGCAATGGCGTCAATCTTCGACCCGTGAGCATGTAGTGGGCTCCACGATCATGGTTTCCCTCGGGACTCGTGATCGACCGAATCAATGAGCATCGATCCATCAGCCTTCCAATCTTGGGTAGATGCTCGGAGACAAAGACACCCTCAGTGGCAGATTCAATGCTGTCCAGCGGGCCACGAATATCCGGTGATGCTTCGGGCTTGCCATCGAACGTGTCGATATGAGACATGCCGCCGTCTAACCAAAGAAGAATGAACGCCTTCTTCTTGCTTCCTTTCAACAATGGCGCCGAATGAAGCAATCCTGGGAGGAATGACAGAGCTCCCATGGAGGTCCCTATAAACTGGCGGCGGCTTGGAGAGTTCATGGCAGTTAACGGATGGATCCGAATTCTCGGCTGAGTAGAAGGGCTGTTGTAAGGTCGTCGCGCGCTTGCGGTTTAGAAAGAGCTTTCGTAGCAATGGGTAGAAATTGCTCAACTTCCTCGTCTCGAGGCGTCCGCGAGAGCACCAGGGTGAAGAGTTCCTCGAGAGCTTGCTCGGCACTCGCGGAGAAGGTGAAGATCACTTCTACTTCATTCCCGTTGGTCGCCAAGCCACGCTGGATGAGGCCACTATTGAGAAGCGCCAACTGATCGGCGAGGGGTGAGGTCGTTTCTGATGAAGAGTCCGACTCCATCATCGATAAGTCTCTTCGTTTGCCGACTGCATGGGATGGCTCGTGACCGATGACTGATCGGATGGCTTTCTGAAATTGGGGGCGTGTGAGTGATCGAGCTTCTCGTCGTGCGAAATACTTGAGAGCGGGGTCACCAGCGAGCGAGTTCACATCTAGTGGATCGCTGGCCAGGGCGTAAACCTTGGACGTGACGATGAACCGGACCAACTTGCGCAAGTCATAGCCTGATTTTTTGAAGTGTGAGGCGAGCACATCAAGAACGGACCCATGGATCGGAGGATTCGATATCCGATGATCATCGGGAGCATTTACAAGTCCATGACCTATCAATATTTCGAATACACGATTGGCGATGTTTCTTGAAAATAGGTCATGACCGCCATCGACAATAAACGAGGTCAAGACCGTGTCCGGCGAAACACCTGGATTCTGACGAACATTGCCCAGAGGTAGTAGCGCTGGCATGACTGGTCGATGGCCTTCGCCAGGAACGTAAAAAGGATCGAGTGCCAGTTGACCATCTTCCTGACGAGTCCGGAAGAGAGCTGAGAAACGAAGGTGCTCGGCTTGCGTCCAGCGATCATGCGGATGGTTGTGGCATCGAGCGCAACCGATGCTAATACCAAGCAATTGGGAGCCGACGAACTCAGCCTGGTCGCGTGGGTCGCCTTTTAAGCCTAAGCCAGGCCGAAAGAGATCACTGACAAGACTTGAGAGCGGCTCATTCTTACCAAGAGCGTCGCCCACACGTGAGAGATCTCGATTACGGGAGGGCTGCACAAACCACGATTCGATGTGCGGCTCAAACGCATCTACGAATGCCTCACGGGAAAGGAGAATCTTGCTCCTGACGGCTGTGCGCTTGTTTGGTGGCTCTGACAGGAAAGCTCTGAGTTCATCGGGTGTCGGCGGACGACCGGCCAGATCAAAGTAAAGCCGTCTAGCTAAGACATGTGGTGCGGCTTCGGCTGCAGGCTTTAGATTCTGCTCTTGCAACGCTTCTGCCCAGGCTCGGTCTAACGGATGATCGCCTATTTCCACCCTTACATTCTTGCCAGGGAATGGAATGTTGATGCGAGTCCGCACGCTCATGCCTGAATACCGGGCGAGCAACCAGGCTTTTCCAGGTCCATGTCGAGTCACGACACCATGCTCATCGACGTCGGCGACAGTAGGTACGGTCGACTCAAACATTGCCAAGTGACTGACGTCCCGATCTTCTCCTTTGGAAAACTCTGCGGTGACGGTGAGTCGATCCTGATCGTTGGATACCTTCAGTCCACCAAGGCTTGCCCCTCTCTGTTTATTGCTTTCATACGGGGCACCAGACTCGATCCAATGCAGCAATTGCTGATAGGCCTGACTCGACTTGTCAAAGATCCTACCACCCTCGTGTTTGACCGTTTTGGTAGGCTTTTTGAGTAGAAGACTATTCTTCGCATGTTGAAAGTCGATCCGCCTGGCGCCGAGTTCACGGGTGATTGCCTCGTAATCCGCACGAGGCTCTGTCGCGAACAGCGAGAGCTTAAACCCGCCTCGCCCAGTGGCACCGCCATGGCAGTCCGCTGCTGCGCAGCCGTGTCTAGCAAAGATTGGCGCGATCTCGTATCGGAAATCGGCACGAACCGGCAGTGCCATCACCGCGAAGGCAATTACACTAACGACGTAAGCGAACCGAATCTCACTTGGCATGCTCTTTGAGAAACCCCTCGGCGAGCTTCTGGGCGTGTTCAATTCCGTAGCGATCACGGAAGCTGAGCATAAGCTTGAACATTTCGATCGCTTCGCCTTTGAGCGCATCACTCTCCCCAGCGCGCTTGGTGATCCTCGCGTATACCTCATCGGCCTTGGCTTCATCATTTGTTTTCCGAATGAAGGATCTCAGGAGAGCGTTCAACTTGGAATCTTCTGGCGGCTTGCCCTGGCGCTTTGGTTTCTCCGTTGCCTTTGTTTCATCAGCAGATTTATCCGCGTTCGCCTTTGGACGTTCGGGGCGTCTGTTCATCGCGCGCCCACTGCGATTGCGGTTGTTCTCTTGAAGTCGTTTGAGCTTTCCCTCAAGTCGCTGGACTTCCAGGGCTCGATCGACGGCAAATTCACGAAGCGCTGGGCCATCGGTCGGAAGAGCGGCAAGTAAGGCCCTCCGCCCTTTGGGCAAGGGCCCGGCAATTTCTTCCACCCATTGGCGAATCTTCGGCACATCGTTAGGTCCCGTGTCCGTGAGCGCTTCGCTGCGGAGCACCTTTCCATCCTTGCAGAAGATCAATGTAAGTGCCGCGTTCCGATTCAAAGCGTAGTTGCCTGGTCCCTCGGATCCATCGAGACCGAGAACAATGGGATTTCGAAGTTTCAACGAGCCATTGACACGCTTGGTCTGATCTTCACCTGCAGTGCGGTCCGCGCCTAACATAATGGTGTAAGTGCGAAATCCATGAATCGAATGATCCGATGCTAGCTGATCGAGTCCATTGATCACAGGAGCGGTATTTCGCGTGAGTTCGTGGATGAAGAGAATCGCTCCAGGCGCTGTTCCCAACTTCTCGGCAACATCGAATTCTCTTCCGCTTCCGACACAATGAATTGGTGTAATCGCTGTCCCAACCTTGGGACCGGAAACGATGACCTCACTTGTGGCCGGAGCCTCGTCCTGAGCGGTCAAGAGGGACCATTGAGAAAAACTCACCAAAAGACCAAGAACGAACGATTGCATCTTCATCGGCATATACTGACGCGAAAAGTCCCCGGAACCAAGCGAGTAGTTTCTCTGGGCTGACGTTGCGGCTCCACCTAGGACGTTGGCGGGCTTTGTAGACGATCCCCATGCCTCCGGCGCCAACCTGTTCCAAGATCTCCAGCGAGGGAAAGGCCGCGTTCACCTCATCCAGGGAAGGATCGTCCGGCAAGGGACCAGCCATCTTAACGGTCTCAACGGCGGCCTCGGAAAGGAGGCATTTCGGGCAGAGGCCTTTGGGGGGCGCTCTCCGGGATGGGCCGACCACAATCAGGGCAGTTCTCAGAAGTTGATGCTGTCATACAGGTTTCCTGAGACGCCGTGAGGCTCCGGTTACAAACTAGAGGAAAGAATCTGTCCTTTCTCCCAATTGGAACTCAGAATGTCAACGAATCAGCAAGCCCAGACCCAAACGGCTAGTCATGAGTGAAATCACCTTTCCAGGCAAAGCGAGCGACTTCTTGAAGATCGGCGTGGCGGCTGCTGGGCATGGCGACCTCGATGCGGTCCGCGCGATCCTCAAAGCGCGACCAAAGTGGATCCACCACCTCGGCTCTTCCGGACGCACCCTGTTGCGGGGGCCTCGCATCGCGGCAAGCTTGCCATGGTCAAGTACCTGGTAAAGCGCAAGGCGGACATCAACGCCTGTAGCTCAAGTTACACCCCCCTACTTTGTTGACGTGAGTTGCTACACCATCGCGCGCTTTAAGAAACATGATGACGTCGCGGACTACTTGCTCGAGAAAGGCGCCAAGACTGACATTCACACTGCCGCCTTTCTAGGAGATTGTGCCTCGGTTCGAAAGTATCTAAGCAGAAGTTTGAAGCGGTTGAACCAAGGGCATCCTCAATACGAAATGGGAGCCATGGGCGAAGACGGCATCGATCAACATCTTGTCGCGGCGCCCTGGTCAACCCCGCTTTGTTATGCTCCCCGTGGAGGCGACCTCGAAACGATTGCCTTTCTGATAGACAAAGGGGCGACCATTCAAGGCAATGAGAAAGCGCTCTTCATCGCCGCACAACGGCATCCGAAACGGATCCAACTGTTGTTAGAAAACGGGGCTGATCCCAGTCATGCTCCTGAAGTGTTCCCTGACGAAGGCGAGCTCTTTGAGATCGTTTCTTCCTATGGCGGGAAATCGCCGAAGGCCCCTCACGGTGATGACCTGGTCTACCTCTGTCGTGGCGACCGCGGCGGGAATCCCAAAGACGTGCAGCGCCTCTTGGACCTTGGCGCAGACGTGAATCATCAAGATACCAAGGGTAAGACGGCCTTGCATCGCGCTTCCAAAGCCGGCTTTGTCGAGACAGCAAAAATCTTGTTAGAAAACGGAGCTTCTGTCGACATCGAAGATTTCAAAGTCGAAACTCCGTTGTTTGACGCCGTGAGTTCAACGATCAAGAACACCAAGAACCTGCAGCTGACGATCAAGTTGCTGCTCAAATCTGGCGTCAAACCTAACCACGCAAATGGTCGCAAAGAGACACCACTGATTCTGGCCAAGACACGCAAGTTTGCATCTTTACTAAAATGAAGAGCTACAAAACGGTCGAGGCATTCATTGAAGGGAATGCTTTGTGGACACCCGAGCTCGAGCAACTACGCAAGATTCTCACAGCGACTACCTTAGAAGAAACAGTCAAATGGGGAGCGCCTTGCTACACCTACGAAGGCAAGAATCTGGTAGGAATAGGTGCGTTCAAGAGTTACTTCGGTTTATGGTTTCACCTGGGCGCGCTCTTGAGTGACGACGCGCAGGTCTTACAGAACACTCTAGAAGGAAAAACCAAAGCGCTTCGACAGTGGCGCATGGCCTCGAAGAAGGACATCAAGGCAAGGAGATCAGCGCCTACGTGAAGGAAGCGATTGCGCTTCAGGCACAGGGCAAGGAGATCAAGCCAGAACGCAACAAGCCGCTGATCATTCCTCCAGAACTGAAAGACGCTCTAGCAAAGAATGCGAAAACGCGCTCGGCCTTCGGTCAGTTTACGAAAGGTCGGCAGCGAGAGTTTGCCGATTACATCGCGCAGGCCAAACGTGAAGAGACCAAAGCGAACCGTCTAAAGAAGATCCTTCCGATGATCACTCAGGGCCCCAGTCTAAATGACAAGTATCGGAGTTGATCTGTCACTCAACTTGGCTCTAGGCTGCCTGCATGGCAGATTACCGAGCGACCATTTCTTGGAGTTTTAATGGCGGAGATTTTCTTCGCGGACAGTATTCACGCGAGCATACTTGGGCCTTTGACGGTGGTGTCGTCGTCCCAGCCTCGCCGTCGCCTTCGGTGGTCCCTCGCCCTTATTCCAATCCGGATCATGTAGATCCTGAAGAGGCCTATGTTGCCGCCCTGTCCAGTTGCCACATGCTCACCTACCTCTACGTGGCCTCAAAAGCCGGGTTCCAGATCGAGAGTTACGAGGATGAATCGATCGGTGTCATGACCAAGAATGACAAAGGTGTTCCCTGGGTGAGTTCGGTCACGTTGCATCCTCAAATCAAGTATCTCGGCGATAAAGTGCCAACACCTGAAGAAGCGGAGCGCTTGCATCATCTAGCACACGAGCAATGCTTCATCGCAGCGTCCGTAAAGACAGAGGTCACGGTCGCTTGAGTGGATTGCGACGTGCAACCGTGCCGTCTTTGAAACGCACAGAGTAATCGGAAAACCGGGGATCAGGTTCTGGATAGTCCGTGCTGATGAACTGCGCGCCGGATGCGAATGCCTTGTCTCTCTGGGAGCGATCGTTCTTCCGCGCTTGCTCAGTTCCGGCATCTGCTCGTGTGCGAATCAGAAACCCGGCCTTCACAAGGCGCTGGATCCGATCGAAGTCCTTTACCGATTCGTTGATCCTGAACCAAGCGGCTGCAGGATCGTCTTCATCCACTGAGGCAAAGAGGAGGCGGTCGCGCAACGAAGGATGCCCTGCGAGATAGCGATCACCAACCGCCCCGCCGTTATCAAGCGCGAAGAGGACTTTACCTCTGACCGAATCCAGCAATGGCCACCCCTTGCTGAGTATCGTTTCTCTTAACGTTTCCGCATCACCGCGAACATCGTCTGGCGACAGAATGTCATTGTTGTCGAAGACCGCTAGGATTTCCTCATCAATGCCATTGAACTGCTCGGCATCGAACTTGAGTGGAGTGGCGCCCCCAGGAAAGACGGAAGACTCTTTGACCTCTACCAACACCATGACGGGAACATGGTCCGGATGCGCCTCAGACCAGTCATGCAGTTCTGTCAGAGCATGCTGAAAGGTGAAAGAGGTGGTCAGGTAATCGACGTCGGGTGCGTGAATGATCTTAAGACCTGGTTTCTTGAGGACACCTTCGGGATCATGGGTCGGGCCAGGATCGCCACCTTGAGCCGCGATCAGCTTTGGCGCCGCAGGATCGGCAAAGAGGCCGCCTTTGGGATCCGCATAAAGGTCCCATTCTAACTGACGGATTCCTAAACGCTCAAGCTGCTCAGTCATGGGTTTATGGGAATAGGCGATCGACTCGGCAGCCTCAGCGTTCACCGTCTTGATCAACGCCATCACCGGCTTGCTTGGCTCCAAATGGTAGGAGTTGTGCGTGCCGATCACCTGAATTTCGTTGAGCTTGAGCCCATCGAGAGACGACTCCGCCAAACTCTGATTGCCTGTTAGGGCCGCAAGCCCAAGGATGGCGGAGAGTAATCTCAGGATAATGCTGGTCTGTAAGAGCACCAGATCGCCTTGTCAATCTTCGCCTTTTCAATCTTCGGTCAGGGCATTTGAGCATGCACTGACCGAGATCCTCCTTTAGATTCTCATGCCACAACCCCTTGCCATGAAGTCCCCATGCCTCCGTTTCCTCACCTTCTTGGGCCTGGCGGCCTTCAGTCTCTCCAACGCGCTCGGCGCCTTGCATCTCTCCGAGTTCGTGGCAGACAACGGCGGCGCGCTGCGAGATGAGGACGGCGACGCGAGCGATTGGATCGAGATCTTCAATTCTGGCCCTGGCGATGTCGCCCTAGACGGTTACCAACTTAGCGATCACGCCACTGAACAAACCTCGTGGTCGTTTCCTAGCATGACACTGGAGAAAGGGGATTTCCTCATCGTGTTCGCCTCAGGCAAAGATCGATCGGAAGCGGGCTCGGAATTGCACACGGACTTTCAGATCGCGAAGGAAGGCGGCTATCTCGCGTTGACAGATCCTGACGGAAGCACGATCACTGCATTTGGGGCCGAAGACAACCCACTGCCACCGCAATTGGAGGGTGTCTCCTATGGGCTCACGCAGACTGGAGATCGAACGTCTACCGTGTTCCTCAATGAGAATGCTGCGGGGCGAGCTCTTGTCCCGACGAATGGCACTTTGGGTGAGCGTTGGCTTGCCCCTGAGTTTGAAGACTCGAGCTGGAGAGCCGTGTCTATGGGTATCGGTTATGATGAGAACACCGGTTACGCTTCCGAGTTCGGCACCGGCGGCGACTTTGGAGACACCTTCAATGGGCAGAACACGAGCGTGTACTTACGAGTTCCGTTTGAAGCCACAGAAACATCGTCTTTGTCGGAACTGTCGCTGAAAGTGAAGTACGATGACGGGTTTGCCGCTTTTCTCAACGGGGTTCGCGTCGCCAATGCCAACGCACCAAACGCTCTTACCTGGAACTCGGAAGCCACCGCCGGCCATCCTGATGGCGAGGCCACGACATTGTTAGATTTCGACATCAGCGAGCATACGCAGCTCCTAACGCCAGGCACCAACGTCTTGGCGTTCCAGGGTCTGAACGATGGCCTAACGAGTTCTGACATGCTGCTTGCCGCCGAGTTGCACGGCCTGCTCGTCGCGAATCCGACGGTCGGCAGTAAAGGGTTCCTCGGCAGACCGACACCGGGTAGCTTAAACGGCGAGAGCTTCAGTGGGTTTGTCGGCGACACCAAATTCAGCATTGATCGAGGGTTCTTTGAAGCCCCGTTCGACCTAGTCATCAGCACGGACACGGAGGGCGCGCAGATTCGATACACGTTAGACGGCTCCGCGCCAAGCGCCACTCAGGGACAACTCTACTCCACGCCTATCCGAATCGATTCAACCACCGTAGTGCGCGCTCTGGCCGTGCGTGAGGGCTTTCGCTCTAGCAATGTAGATACACACACCTACCTGTTTCCCGAGGATGTGCTGACACAGCCAGACATGCGGTCCGTGATCACAGAATCCGCCAACTATGGACCACAGATGATAGATTCTTTAAAGGCAGTGCCAACATTCTCACTCGTGACCGAGAACGTAGGCTTCGAGAACGAGACTGCAGGTAACATTCGCACCGAGCACCAGGCTTCCATGGAGATGATTTTTCCAGACGGCACTCCGGGCTTTCAGAAGAATGGTGGCCTGAGCAACTATGGAGGCCGGTTTACAAACTTCCGAAAGAAGAGCTTTCGCGTCGCTTTTCGTGAGGAATTTGGCAGGACCAAGCTGAAATATCCAATCTTCGACGGCTTTGAGTATTCCCACTTTCCTCCTGCAGATGAATTTGATGTCATCAATCTCCGTAGCGGCTCTCACGACATGCAGTCGCGCGGCGCCTACATGTCGAACCGATTCACCGATGATTCGATGTTAGATATGGGGAACGTCGCCCCACATGGACGTTTCGTTCACGTCTATCTCAATGGCAAGTACTGGGGGCAGTACCATTTGCGCGAGCGCTGGAGCGCTGACATGGCGGCCAGTTACTTTGGCGGCCCGAAGAAGGACTACGAGGCTGTGAACGCGAATGACAACTTTCAAGACGACGAGGAGGTCTATGATGGTGTAGGCGATTTCTGGACTGAAACCAAAGGTCTCATCGCCGGGGCAAATCCTTTCAACAATGCTGCTGAACACATCGATATCGTAAACATTGTCGACTTCATGTTGCTTTGGGTTAGCGGTAATTCCGAAAGTGAATTCCGGAGTTTCGGCTCCGCCAGCCGAGGTATTCCCTTCAAATTCATGATTAAGGATGCTGATGGCTACTTGCGTGGCGCGAGTGCAGGCAAAGCGAGTCATGCCGGGCCTCTTTCGGTCATGTCGAGAATGCGGCAAGGGGCTGGTGGTGAAGAGTTCTCCATTCTCCTCGCAGATCGCATTCACGAGCACTTCTTCAACGACGGCGCCCTCACACCGGCCAAGAACATCGCTCGTCTTCAAAGACGCGTGGAGGAGGCCCGGCTGGGATTCCTATCAGAAGCCGCACGCTGGGGCAACGTGTTCCGCGATCCTCTCTCCTGGGAATCCTATCAGAACAACCTGATCACCAATCACTTTCCCGGCCTAGCACAAACCATGATTGGCCGTTTCCGCTCTGCAGGCATGTACCCCGAAACGGTGGCACCGGTCTACAGCCAGCACGGTGGATCCGTGTCTACGGACACCCCCATCACCCTGGCCACAGACGGTGATCGCATCTACTACACACTAGACGGCAGCGACCCTCGCCTCATTGGCGGCGCTCCGAATCCAGATGCGCTCGTGGTCTCCTTTGGCGGCGACGGCGGCCCGGGCGTGCAGCCTCCGGTGACTTTCCTAACGACTGGCAACATTTGGAGATACCTCGACGATGGGTCTGACCAGGGCACTGCTTGGAGGGCCTCTAATTTCAACGACTCGGCATGGAGTTCTGGGCCTTCCCAGTTGGGCTATGGTGGTGCCGACGAAGAATCAGGTACTGCGCTCAGCTTCGGAGGCGATTCATCTAACAAGTTTCCGACCACCTACTTTCGAACAGCAGTCGAGATCCCCGATCCGGAGGTGTTCCTCCAGTTTCTGATCCGGATCAAGTATGACGATGGCGTGGCCGTTTATGTCAACGGCGTCGAAGCGGTTCGGGCAAATCTTCAGGAGAACGCCCGATTCGGCGATTTCGCAGCCAGCACGGTCGGCGACGAAGACGGCTGGAAAGATTTCATCGTGCCTACGACCACGTTCTCAGCAGGAAAGAACACCCTCGCGGTAGAGATTCATCAAGGAAGCGGCACGAGCTCTGACATCCGCCTCGATATGCTACTGCGCGGCGAAACAACCATTCAAAGCAGTGCAGACAATGTGAGCAAACCGCTCTTTCTGGCCGAACCCACCTTGCTTCGGTCACGTGCTTTTAAAACCGTCAGTAGGGAATGGAGCGCTCTCAACGAAGCCTTCTTTACCATTGATAGTGTACCTGCCGATGCCACCAACCTCGTCATCACAGAATTCCACTATCATCCTGGCGAACCGACCAAACCCGAGGAGCTTGCCGTGACCAGCGACCGGGATGACTTCGAGTTCCTCGAAGTCATGAACATCGCGCCGCAAGCTGTCGATCTCGCAGGTGTTCGTTTTAAGTCGGGGATTGAATTCACCTTTCCCCAGCACTCGGTGCTATCCGGAGGAGAACGTGTTCTTCTCGTCCGTGATCGTATGGCATATGAGGCGCGCTATGGCTCTCTAGCCGGCATTCAAGCATTCGAGTATCGAGGTCGCCTCAGCAACGACGGCGAATCCCTGAGAATCGCCGGAATCGGTCCCACGCCGATCCGCGACTTCACCTACAATGATCAACTACCATGGCCACTCGAGGCCGATGGCGATGGGTCAAGCTTGGTATTAATTAGCCCGAATGACAACCCGGCTCACGCCGACGCCGCGAATTGGACTACGAAACAGCGCGACGGGGCACCAACAGCAAACGCCATCACCTATGTCCAATGGGCGACCAGCCAGGGCCTCTTGGGCGGACCGGAAGCCGATGACGATGGCGATACGCTAACAAACTTCTTTGAGTATCTCTACGGTTCACGGGCGACGGATGCTTCAGATGCTCCTATTCCCGCCATCGCCATTCAAACAATCAACGTCGATGGCTCGCCTGACGACTATGTCACCCTGTCATTTCAGCAGAATCGAAACGCCAAGGGCGCAACACTGAATGTGGAGATCGCGGAGAATCTCATCGAATGGACAAGCACCCCTACCGTTACAGTTGAATGGACGCGTACCTCCAACGACGATGGAACCGATACTGTGACGTTACGCTTTGCCGAACCTGTTCGCGCAAAAGACCAGCAGCGGTATGTGAGGTTGCGGGGCGTTTCTCCATAGTTGCGGGAGGCGTCATGGAGAAAATGCTTAGGTTCAACGTCTCTGAACAAAAGACGCCGTTCTAACGATAGATCACGCTGGCTTCTTCTACTTGCCTTTTTTTGACTTACGCTTCTTCGATTTGCAGTTCTTGGCCTTTGCTCTACCCACCTCAAGCTTCTTCAGTTTGGCTTTCGCCTTTCCAACAGCAGTTTTAGCAGCTTTTAGCTTTACCTTAGCTTTCTTGATCTTCGACTTTTTGAATTTTCTCATGACACTTTGCTCTCGTTTCCAGAAGAAACATCGCCTCGCAGGTTTTTCTCAGCGTTTCTTGCTTAGGCTTATGCAGAAACTTGATGTTTGCCGTTCGAAGAGCCACTTGCCTATACACGACAAGGTGCCCATTAAACCACATAGGAAGCTCATAGCACAGGATATGCGTAGCAGTTAAGTATCACAAACCTAGGATTAGTCCCATGCAATCTGACTCCTGTCCTAAATCATGAAGGTATACGTTGTACTCATCAGCTACACTCAGCAGGGAGTAGAGGCTCTCAAAGAAGCTCCTCTTCGCACCGAGAAGTTCACCGACTATCTGACAAGCAAAGGAGTGTCCAACGTGACCATCTACTGGACGTTCGACGCCTATGATGGCGTCGTCACGTTTCATTCCCCCGACGATGAGACAGCGCATCGCGCGATACTGACACCATCCTTAATGGGAAACGTTAGAACGGAAACGCTAAGAGGATACGAGCAAACAGGCTTCGAATCCTTGCTTACGGAATTGGTTTGATAGGTTGTGCCTGAAAAAGCCCCTCAAACTCGTAAATCATCGCACTTGAGCTACAGGAATCAAGAGATAGCAACCAAGGCAGCGCAGCGCGCTCGAAGTTTAAAGAAGGAGCCTCCAGCAAGAGCTTTTTGCATCCAGACGATCCCCTAGCCGATGACTCCTCGTTGGCTGAAGAGGAGAAGCTCTGCGTAGAGCAAGAGAACCCCTTATCCAACTCTACCAACAGTAAAATACCAAAACCCGGATCCTGCAACGGAGTGGTCATCCTGTGGTTGAACACAACCACCGATGACTAACCAAACGAAGTTTTTTCTACACACCCTTCTCATTGCCCTGGCGATTCCATTAGGAGCGATAGCCGAGCCCGCCCCTGCAAATGGCAAACTGAAGATCTTCATCTTGTCCGGCCAATCAAACATGGTTGGCTTTGGACAGCTCAAGGGAGCCCCAGGGACAATGGAGACCTATGTCAAGAGCAACTCAAACGACTACGGCCACCTCGTAAATAGAGACAGTAAGCACGTTGTCCGAAATGATGTCTGGATCGTGAATCTCTCTTACGAGGAAAAGAAACAGCAGGGCTGGCTAACGACAGGCTATGGCGTTAGCCAAGATCATATTGGTCCCGAGTTCGGCTTCGGCTTTGTCATTGGCGATCACTTTGAGGATCCCGTGCTCATCATCAAGTCCGCATGGGGTGGCCGATCCCTGCTAAAGAATTTCCTCCCTCCAAGTGCGGCAGACTATCCCAAACCAAAGGCTGATGGCGACACCGGGTTCCAATATGCAGAGGTCCTCAGACATGTGAAGGAAATCACCGACGATCTAAAAACGTATTACCCGAACTACACGGGCAAAGGTTATGAAATCATCGGTCTCGGTTGGCACCAAGGTTGGAACGATCGTGTCAATCAGGCTGCTGTCGATGTCTATGAGAAGAACATGGTTCACTTTGTGAAGGACATTCGGAAAGACCTGGGAATCGCGAAGCTGCCTTTCGTCATCGCCAACACGGGCATGGGCGGTTGGGAGATTCCCATTCGTTACAAGGCAAAAGTGGAAAAGCTCATGGAGGCTCAACTCGCCCTTGCCGACCCTGAACGCTATCCAGATTTCAAAGGCAATGTCGCTGGAGTAGAAACCCGTGATTTTCAAAGAACCCTTGAAGAATCGCCTTCAAAGCAGGAGTACCATTGGATGCGAAATTGGGAGACTTACTATCTCATCGGCAAGTCCATGGGCGATGCCATGATCAAGCTGATTTCGGCTCAGTGAATCCTAACTCTCTTCTGTAAGGAAATACTAGCAGAGCAAGCTATACGATCACCCCATGAGTTTATTCAAATACTGCTTCTCCGATTGCTCAGAACGAAGCGGTCGACAGAGATTCTCAGCAAACAACGCCCAATCGCCGATCATGAGCGAATCGCACGAACTCATCACTCTCGCCTACCGCACAAATGGCAAAAGAATGAAGGAGAACACCACCGCAAGGATGCCTTGGATATTATCATTTAGGATAGCTGCAGAGAGTATGGTTTCGTGATCTAGATTTGCCTTCCCATCGTCTGGCACGACTGGGAAATCCTCAGCCACACAAGCCCAGACCGCAGTTACTAGAGAAATGGCAGAACTCATCTCACCTTCCGCCGGATGTATCATCCCAGCGCTCTGGTGAAAAGCTGATAGATTTAGCTGGTGGCATCGATGGGATTCCCTTGGCAATCAGCCCAAGGTCCATCACTCTCGCTCTCATGATCACCCGCCTTGTTGTCATTGCTTGCTTCATTGGCCTGAGCACCGCTCAGGCCCAATCCGAGGTCAGGAACGTTCTCTTCCTCATCTCCGACGATCTTCGGGCCAACACGCTCGGTTGTTATGGAAACCAAGTATGTCAGACGCCGAACATCGATAAACTCGCCGCCAAAGGCATGGTGTTTGAGCGCGCCTACTGTCAGGGAACCATGTGTGGCCCCTCGCGTCTCTCACTCATGTACAGCCGTTACCAAGGCAAAGGCAGCAAGACCTTGGGAGAACATTTTCAAGATCACGGCCGCTACAGTGCCAGGGTTGGGAAGATCTTCCACATGCGTGTGCCAGGAGACATCATTGCAGGCACTAACGGAGTAGATGTCTCCGAATGCTGGACAGAACGGTTCAACTCCCAAGGAAACGAAGCCCACACGCCGGGAGATTACGCTTGCCTCAACCTGAACATCTTTACCACAGAGCTGGAAGGGCGGGAATCAACGAAGATGCCGAATAGGATGTTCGTCAGTGTGAAATACAATGGCAATGGCTCAGACCAACCCGACCACAAGACTGCCACAAAGACAATCGACCTCTTAGAGAAGCACAAAGACAAACCCTTCTTCATCGCAGCCGGCTTCGTCAGGCCGCACTATCCGATGGTCGCACCACATCAGTACTTCGAGCCTTATCGTTGGCAAGCGATGACCGTGCCTAGGCAATTGAAGGACGACCTGGCGGACATTCCAAAGCAAGGCATCCCCAGGAGCACATCAAAAGCAAACGGCATCGCCAAGTTTCCCGAGAATCAGCAACGCATGTGGGCCGCCTACTACGCCTCGGTTACCTTCATGGATGAGCAGGTCGGCAGGGTGCTCGACTCCCTTGATCGGCTCGGCCTGCGCGAGAGCACTGCCATTGTCTTTACCAGCGATCATGGTTATCACCTGGGCGATCATTCCTTCTGGCTGAAAGGCGATGTGCACGAGCAAGTCACCCGCGTCCCAATGATCATCTCTGCACCAGGCCACAAGCCTGGAAGATCCCAGTCGATTGCGGAACTGGTCGATCTCTACCCCACCCTATCAAAACTCACAGGGACCAAGCCCCCAGCCGACGTTCAAGGCACTAACCTCACACCAATCCTCAAAGACGGAACCGCCAAGGCCAAGGAAGGTGCCATCTCTTTCGCCAAAGGGCAAGGCTGGCGCACGGCAAACTGGGCTTACATGCGTTATCCAGATGGCTCAGAAGAACTCTATGACATGGAGAAAGACCCTGAGCAGTTTAACAACCTCGCAAAAGAGGATGCCCACTCAAAACCCTTAACTATTATGAGGAAAGGGCTAGCAGAACGCCTGAAGGCGGTATCAAAGAAAGGCTAGCAATCTATAGGTTAGGATTCAACGCTCTGCGATGCGGCGCTGTCTCTCGCACGATCTTTTTCCGGCTCTCAAAGGAGATCAGAGTCGCCCGCATGACGAAACCATACACTCTACCGACTTTAGGATTGGGAATGAACCATTGGAAGTCCCAAGCCGGATTATTCTGACCTCCACCCGTAGGTGACTGGGCAAACCAAATCCGATCTTGCATACGGAACATTTTGACAAAGGCCATCTTACCTCTAAGACCGAAGTACCACGGCTCCGAATAGAGATGGGGCGAAGGATGATTTACTAGCGTCAGCGGGAAGTCAGTCTCAACTTTCGGCAGCATCGAAAATTCTGACGGAGCGTGAGTGCTCTCTACGCCATGAGCGGGAGTAATACCTTCAATCCATCGAGGAACTCCCGTCTCTTTCCGACCGACCCCTTTAAAGAATATCGACTTCTTGAGAGGATGATCAATGTAGCTCGCCCAGAAGAGCCCAATGTAATCGTTCTCGTAGTCAGTTTGGCGTGGAATGCATTCGAACGTGTATTCAATCACTCCGTCCTCCAGGAGTCGATAGCGTCCACAGCTTTCCAGTTTCCAATGATCGGTGGGAGATTGATAGACTTCTACCGTAAACTCATCGATGACGCGTAGCTGCATCGGGAACGCACGCGGTTCGAACTTGTTTTTCAAATTTGCCGTGGTGCCGTCGTGAATATGCTCGAAGTTAAGCCCAGCATAGGAGGGAACAAAGAGGTTTCGCGGCTCATCGTCGTGAGAAAAGCTTGCGATTCCATTGTAACCTGCGCGATGGCCAGGAAGCTCGGGAACATCCACAGCAGCATTGTCCACGATGACGGCTGTGACACCGCTTCTCTTTAGGACCACATGATGCGACTTCGGCACTGTGTATTCCACAGCAACATTGGTTAGGCTCGTAACTTGCGGAGCCGCTAGAGGTTCATCCGCTGCTCCGCTCAGCGTGAGAAAGATGCTGAGAAGACCACCTGTGAAGCGCTGGAATGCCATACTGCCTAACCAGGATAGTCCGCAACGTAGATCGCCTTCACTTGGGTGTAGTCCAAGAATGTCTCTTCGCAATTCACCCCACCGCCAGGACCACCGGAGATTCCCTGACCACCATAGGGCAGGCCATAGGCAACTGAGTTGTGGCAGTTTATCTGGCAAGTACCATCGCGAAACTGCTTGGCCAGAGCAAACCCACGATCAATGTCCTTGGTCCACACACTAGCACCCAGGCCATAAGGGGAACTATTGGCAAGTGCGAGAGCCTCTTCGGCAGAATCGATGGGACACACCGTCGCGAAGGTGTGGAAAACCTCCTGTGGATTGCAATCCACCCCGGGGCGGGTGCGGAACAACGCAGGTTTTAGGTAGAATCCGTCCTTACCACTGACTTCGGCAACGCCTCCCGACAGGATGGCTTGGCCACCTCGCGCTGCCGCTTCCTCTTGAGCAGCGAGAATGCGGCGGCGCTGAATTGGATTGACCACCGCGCCCAGTTGCGTTCCTGCATCAGCTTGGTAACCAATCTTCAAATTCTTGAAGAACGCCTTCTGGGCATCAATGAAAGGGTCCGCAATCTTCTTGTCGACAAACACACGGTGAATCGTGCAGCACGTCTGACCATAGTGCTGATTCACATAGCGTCCCACATGACGAGCGACCAACTCAGGATCCGCGTCGCCTAGCACAATCGCTGAACCATTGCCACCCATTTCCCGTTTCATACGCGTGCCATGACGATCACACGTCCGAAGAATGGACTGCCCAACACCGGGTGAACCCGTAAACGAAATGTAACGCACGCCGGGATGCTCCGCGATGCATTGCCCAGTGATCTCTCCTCGACCTGGCAAGACGTTGATGACGCCAGGAGGAAAGCCAGCTTCCGCCGCCAACTTCGCAATGTAAAGCGCCGACAGTGGAGTGTCTTCGGCCGGCTTGATAAGAATCGTATTTCCGGCCAGCAATGAGGGAAACATGAACCACGCAGTGAGGACCACGGGGTAATTCCAAGGAATAATGCCAGCCACCACGCCCCAGGGCTCACGATAGGTCAACCCTTTAACACCATCACCGACCTCCATGGCAGGGCCGTCCCCCATCGCAACACGTTGGGCCACGCCGCTGAAATACTCGGCACATTCACGAATTTGCGTGAAATCTCCCTCCGCCAATTCTGACACTTTACCGCCATCCCGAACCTCACATGCAAGCAGAACATCGCGATCCCGATCGCACAGATCCACGAGTCGACGGACCAAAGCGATCCGTTCTTCGACGGACACGTCCTTCCAAGTATCAAACGCTTGCTGTGCCGTTTCAACCGCGAGTGCGACCTCGGCCTCGCCCATTTCGCAGACCGCAGCGAGAACTTCCTGTGACCCAGGATCCGTCGTCTCGAAAGTGACATTCATGGAACCTGAAACGTCGTTCCCACCGATGATTCCGCCGAGCGCTTTGCCGCCGTTGGCACAGAACTGAGAGAACTTATCCGGGGTGGTGAAAGCAGCGGCTGTAAAGGCCTGAATACTAGCGAGTGCAGATTCCATGAGATTGGTCGTATCGTAAGTGTGTTACTATTCTAAGAGCGGGCATCGACGCAGAATGCCCCGATGGACATCGAGAATAATGGGCTCGCCACAACAAGGAAGCGTAAAGATGACCAGGTCACTCCCGACGTGGCGAGGACACGACCACACCTAGGTTTCCCAATGCAATGGGACGTGGCCCTGACCCTTCATTGGCCTCATGCACCCCTAATAACGCCCTAGTCGCTGGGAATGGTCAGTAATTTCAAAGCCAGTACGCCGGGAAAGCCGGTCTGCACGCTGTTGGTGCTACGGCCGTGTATTTGCAATTCCGCCGCAAATGGAATTCGCCTTAATCTTCTAAGGCGCCCTCAACTCGTTAAGATCCTCATCAAACTCCGCCTTCAAAACCGACGCGCCAAAGGCAAGAAGGCGAAGGCGCTGGACCAAGGCATCGCCTTGCTGTTCTTCAGGTAGTTGTGACAACAATGCCAGGGCATCTCCATAGGTCGGCGGGGTGCCAGAGACTCGTGCCAAGGCAGTCTGGAGAATCTTGGCAGGGGTGGCCGTCCAGTCTTGGGTCGTGGCACTGGCGGAAACGAGGAAGGGAGCTCGCCCGATTTCTTCGTCACCTTGGTTCACGACGAGGTCGTAGCTTGCACCCGCCTCCAGAGCGTTTGCCATTTCTGGAGCTTGAGTCAAGTTTCTCACCTCCAACGGATTGCACAGAGTAATCAACTTTTGACACATTACGCGATCGTACTTCGGCTCACATCGTGTCCAAGGTTTAGTAAAGCTCCTTGAATCGAACCGTAGCCCCAACCCCGGTTCTCCTTGGCGAATTGAATGATCAAATCGCTGAGACAGTTCTTTATCCTGGGCCGTCCCATGCGCTTGGCACTCGCATCATCTTTCTTCGCTATCAATCGCCGATGCCAAGCCAACAAGGTCTGCGGAGTAACGATCGTCGCAATTTCCTTGAGCTTTCCAAATTTGATCCTCTTGGCTTTTCTCGCCAACCGGCTCCGCTGTTCGTCCGTAAATCGCAATCGTTTGGGCCCATGCTGCTCACGCAGCACCCGAACCTCCTCTCGCAGATACTCGATAACCTCTTGTTGATTTCTATTGAGCCAGCCGGCAAGGCAAATCACTATGAAAAGAACGGGATTCATGGATTCCGAGAGTGCTCTATTCATCCGGAATTCTCACGCCAAAAGATCCAACCTTCTCAATGTTCAAGCCCCCTACATCCAACGAGTTGCACACTGTAATCGACTTTTGAGACACTACGGCATCTATTGGTCACTAATGAAGACAGAGTTAGACCAATTTCAGATCGAGCATCGCCGTAACACCCTGCCTCTAGGGATGTTAAGCAAGTACGTGGACTGGGACTCGAACCCAGGACCAATTGGTTAAAAGCCAACTGCTCTACCAACTGAGCTACCCACGCATGTAAAACGGCTCGTTTGGGACGGCGAAAGTAGGGGAATTGGAGGGTGGTGCAAGCACTATTTGGTGGTGAGTTCTCGGAGATGGGATTCGAGGGCCCGGAGATCGATTTCGGGGCGCTGGAGATGGAAGAAGCGGAGGCCAGCTGCAGCGGCGCCTTTGCCGTCGGTGTCTAGGTCGTCGCCAATGTGGAGAGTAGTTTCGGGCAGGCTACCACTCTGGTCGAGGGCCCGGGAGAACGCTTCAGGGCTAGGTTTGCAGGCGCCGAGACTGCTGGAGTAGAGGACCTGATCCACGTAGTCGCGTAGGCCGAGGACTTCCATCACGGTTTCCAGGCGCTGGTCGAAGTTTGAAAGAACGATGAGACGGTAGCCCTGCTGGCGCAGCCGAGAAAGTGCGGCGGAGGTATCCGGGTAGACCTGCCATGGCTCTGCCGTCCCATAGATACTGAATATTTCTTCGAAACAGGCTCCAAACGTGGCATCGAGCGGGCTCGCCTCAGAAACACGAAACGTTTCGTAGACAATGGATCGCCACCAAGCCTTATCGATGGCTTCACGAGACGCAGCATCAGGAGCTGACGCATAGTCTGGCGGGTCTGCTCCTTTCCATGCTGGTCCAAAGTGTTTACCAAGCGCATCCGGATCGGCCTGGATACTATGGTGCTGGGCCACACGTGCATAGAGATGCCCCGGCGGTTCTCGCAAACCAAAGAGCGTGCCAACGGCATCAAGGAAAAGAGTCATCAACGTTGAGAGCTGAGCACTAAATAAGGGCTAAACCAGACCGCCAAGCCTTCACTCCGCATTTCGAATACACCAAACATAAATCACGATTCCGGTGAAGATGTAACACGCCCTCGCAATCAGGTAGGCGCCAAGCTCATTCTGGTGAAACTCATCGTCCGCTCGGTGATTAGTTAGGACAGCAGATGAGCTGATGTCGGTCAAAAATGCCTTTGCATCGATGCAGCTACTCGTTTCTTAAAACGAGAACTCCTGGGCCGAGGACAATCACCACAAAGGGGCCATGGCTATCACATTCTCAATCTTCATCGTAGGCCTGCGGACGTGAAATCCGCCGGCAGAGTCTGGGACTACAAGCAGATTCCGAAATACGATGAGATCTGTGGCCTCAAAGGTGGCACTCTTCCATATCTCGCGGGCCCAGTAAGCCCGTCGCCAATTTACAAAAGCCGGCTGATTCAATCCTTGTCCAATTTCCGCTAACATTGGTGACCACTTTTCCACCTTCTATCAAATAGGCTAATATCCAGACGCACAAAGGGCAGCGCCAAAGCGCTGCCCTTTGCTCAATTCTTAAACTAAGTTCGATTCGTCTGATCTACTTGGCAATACCACGGTAGTAGCCAGCGGGGGCTGCTGCACGGTCAGCGTCAGAATCTGCGTAGTTTCCACTCACATCGGTGGCAATCACCGACCACGTGTTCAAGTCGGTAGAATACTCGACATCAAATGTCGTTCCCTCTGGGAAACTGAAGCTAATGGTGCCGCCATCGCCAGCACTAACCACATCACTGATCGCTGAAGGACGGTCACCGCCACCGCCGCCGTCACCGCCGCTCGTCAGCGCCTGGCCAGCAAGACCGCGGTTGTAAACTTCAGTCACTTCCTCTGCCGAAATAGCCCGGCCAAAGACGGCAACTTCATCGAACAATCCATTGAAGTTCTCAACGACGTTCCCACCACTGAGCTGACCGCCAAGATAGAGAGGCTGCTCATTGATTGGAGCATCCGAAATCTCACCAGTTGTCACCTCGGCACCATCTCGGTAGTAAGTTAGCGTACTGCCACTCTTCACGACGAGATTGTGTGACCATTCTCCCTCCACCAATGGAGCGTCTGGCAGGTTCTCACCACCACCATTGAAGTGCCATTCGAATTTCGTCGGCGTAAACTTAATGAACTCGCGAGGAGCGAAGTCAACGCCACTCGAATCATAACGATTACCAAAGACAATGTCGTTCACGCCGGAGGCGCTGGCATTGACCCAGAAGGACCAGGTGAAATCCGTATCCGTTCCGATGACAGGCAAAGTCCCCAAATCGACATAGGAACCACCACCGGATTGGTAGACACTGCCAAGAGCATCATCGGTCACCCACGCTGCTTCTGAAGCAACGATAGTCCCGTCGTTTCCGTTGCCACTGGAATCGGCAACAGTTTCTCCAGCACCTTCATTGAAGCGCCAGTAACCGAGAACACCTGGAAGGTCCTCCGGATCTCCGCCGCCACCGCCGCCCTGACTTTGGGCGTAGAGAGCAGTGATCTCGATCTCAGTAAGTGCAACGTTATAAATCTGGACTTCGTCGAGGTCACCACTGAAGAAGCGAGTATCACCGGCCCTCGTCGAGCCGATGGTGATCTCTGCATCAACTGAAACACCACCTTTATCCGCTCCTGTTTGAGCCGAGACGCCATCAACGAAGATCGCTTGATTTCCATCTTCGTAACGGAAGGCAACATGCTGCCATTCTCCGACGGTCACACTACCACCGGTAATATCGTTGCCCCAGTGACCAATGTGAAATTGGGCATTACGAATCCCGTTGTGAAGCACGTTTTGGTCCTCAACCTGACCAAAGATCATGTTGTCGCCGCTCGTGTTCTCAGCGCGTACCCATGTCACCATGGTGTAGGGGCCTTCGGCAATATTCACATCGCCTGCGTCTAGCCCTGTTGCTACATACTGGGCATCAGCTCCGGCCGTAGCCTCTTCGACAAAGTTCAGGTAACCACTACCACCAACGCCACCTTCAGCTACCCACGCTCCTGCATGAGCATTTGTAAGAGTGCCGGGACCACCTGTGCCAGCGTTTCCAACACCTGTCCCGGATCCCTCATTGAAGTCGTAGTGAAGAACAGCATCCTCTATGCCATCGATGATCTCCGATATGGCAGGGCTATTGGCGTTCGTTGGATCGTAGCCGTTCGCAATTTCTCCACTATCCCCAAAACCATCACCGTCCGTATCTGTGCTGTTAGGATTTGTGCCTCGAGCCACCTCGTCACCGTCCGTCAGCGTATCGCCATCAGTGTCTGGATTCTGAGGATCAGTCATGTATTGGCTGACTTCAAGCTTATCGGAGAGACCATCTTGGTCACTGTCTGGATCTTGTCCTGTCGCAAACGGATCTAGGACCTTGCCAGCGTTGTCCATGAGGAAAGGCACTTCCACTTCAAGGTCGAGCGTCCTTCCATAGAACTGAATGTCGTCCAAGACCCCATCCAATCCAAGAGCACCGTCTGAGCCGAAGGCTCCAGCATAGAAGGTACCATCTCGAGCAGGTGTCAGGACATCCTCACTGGCAACAACAGCGCCATCGAGAACAATGGTTCCCACGGTGCCATCATAAATCATGGCAACATGATAAGTCTCGCCAACCTGGATAGGCGCATCAGAAGTGCTGAAGAGAATGGTCTCTTCACCAAACCAATGGAGGTCGCCTCCGGCGAGAAGAAGAGCCATTTCAGGTGTACCCTCTCCTTGGCCAACCAAGGTGCGCAGATCTGCAGGCAAACCTCCAAGATCGTTCGCCTGGAAGAAGAACGAAATAGTAAACTCATCTAGCGGGAATCCTGAATCATAGCGCACCAATCCGCCACCACTCACTGCCATTGAGCTACCGTCACCAGCGAGAGCTGCACCGCCAAGGGTGACACTGCCACCATTCGCATCATAGACGCCGACATTTTGATTAGTCGTCGTTTCCGTGGCGTCTGTGCTTCCTGCCTCGTCGTCCAACGGATAGTGTGCAAGTGGTCCGTCAGGATTCGGAATCAGCGCCGTGATCGCCACCGTGATCTCTTTGTCATCAGGATCAGGATCATCTGTCGTGTAAGAAACCGTCGCGTTGAACGTTCCAAGCTCTTGGAACCCATTGAAGGTCATACTGATCGCTGACTTACTGTCAGGTCCGATAGACGTCGGAGACTCGACAATTGTGAAATGATCCATGTCAGGACCAGCAAGAGTCACATTGGAAATATTCAGCGGCTGGGTATCACCCGTATTGCCGATATTGATCGCAAAGGGGAGCTCCGTCTCGGGAAGCACGTCTCTTAGAGTGAGTGACTTGGATCCGGAAACATTCGGATCGGAAGGGTCTAGCGCTGTCTCCACGCTTGTGCCTTCGCCATCACCCCAGAGCAATACGATCTCATCGTCGGTAAGCGGACGATTCCACATAGCGACATCATCAATATTACCTTTCCAGGTCCGATCGCCGGTATCCGGATTCTGACCGATCATCATGGGCATGACATTTCCCTCAGGGTTAATGCCATCTTCGGTCGCGTCCTGGGTGCCATTCACCCAGAAATCGTGCCTGTCATTCTCCCGATCACTGCGCAGCACGAGATGATACCAGGTGCCATTGCCATCTTCATCTTCCGGCGCTTCGATGACTCCGGTAGGGGTACCCCCATTGCCGCCGTTGCCGGTAAACGTTCTCTCACCACCACGACGATGGATACGCCACTGATTCTGCTCGCCTTTTGCCACAGGGCATTGCCAGTTTGTGGAGAATTCATCAACGGTGACCCAGAGTGAAACGGTGAAACCCTTAAGATCGGGATCCTCCTCTTCGGGATCATCTTCATCGAGATCGTCAATCGCGCCGAAGTCGAAGCGATCCTCCAACTCCAGAGGGGTCTCAACATAAAATGAGTCCGCGAATTTGCCGCTCTGGCCGAACTTTCCTTCAACGTAAGTAGCATCTGCCAATTCCAAATCAGCGAGATTCTCGGGCATATTCTGATGGTTTCCTGACCAGGTCTTACCGACACCATGGGCGGGTGGATCCGATTCCGATTTGTCTTCTAGATCGCCATCAAACGGCCAGTAGCCGACTAGACCGTCCGAAAGATCTTGCGCATGCGCTTGCGGACCTGACACGGCCAGCGCAAAGCAGCCTAGCAGGAGCGCAAGCCCGGTTCCAGCCCGCTTGGCGAGCCAGTTGAAATCTAAGGTGGGTTTCATGAACATTGTAGTGGTTTGGGGTTTCGTTTGAGTCACAACAGCGCTTTGGCAACGCCGTGGCTCAAACACAAGGTTTATATACCAGGATAGCCTTGCTGGGTGTAAAGACTAAATAACGCCTTTCAAACGAGCCTTACCGTTGTTTTCCCCACTTTTTGACCATAGGGCGAGGATGCGTAACGTTTGGTATTGCCTAGGCCCTGTGAGACTTTTATCACCGAGATGATGACGCACCAATTGGCCATATGGACATCCAGAACCCTCGCCTTTGGAGCCTTTATGCTGTTTATTGCTGGTTGTGGGGACAGATCAACGCCAACCACAGGCACCGAAGATGCTCCTCGCGCGACGCCCACGGCCAACGTTGCGGAACCCACGCCCGTCCCCGGTCTAAGCAAACGGGACTACGTCGGTCCACTAGCCGATGCCTATGAGAGAATCGACCCCACCAAAGACGGTTGGACGACTGAAGCTCTCACTGAAGCGGCGAACGAAGAGTTGGCCGTCCTACAAACATGGATCGCTGATCCTGACGTGCCCAAGCCCTTGCTGGACACCAACTTCACGTCGACTCCGTGGATTCCAGTCGCATTGGATACCGTCTTCTCGGAAGATGGTCTAACCGTTCGCGCGACGAGGCCTGGATTACAAGTGTCCGGAAACCTTTCATTGGACGATGCCGCTGGAGCCTTGCGCCAAGACTTTGAGGCAGACTCGTTGAAAGTGAAGTTCAAGCTCTACCGAGTCGAGAACCAACCGAACTCCCGGCAGTTCACGACCAATGTCCGACTTGAAGCGAGCGGTCTGGCCGCAGACAAGACGACCAAGAAACAGCACGTTGCTGAATGGACCATGGTTTGGGAGATGGACGACTCCAACGCGCGACTATCGTCTATTGGAATCACTTCTTTCGAGGAAGCCACGCACGCAGGCACCGCTCTCTTCGAGGATCGCACCGCGGCTGCGCTAGGTAAAAACACTTCGTTCAAAGAGCAACTCTTACAAAGCACTGATTACTGGCGCGGACGGGTTTCACGGGATTTTGGCGTGGATGTCGTGGCCAATCATGGCCTAGCCATGGGCGATGTGAATGGCGATCGCCTGGACGATTTATATCTTTGCATGCAGGGTGGGCTTCCCAATCGTCTCTACTTACGCAATCCAGATGGCACGCTGACAGACGCCTCGGCCGAGAGCGGCGCAGATTGGTTAGACTATTGCGCCAGTGCGCTCATCGTCGATTTCAACAACGACGGGCATCGTGACCTCGTGGTGGGCCAAGAATGGAGGCTACTCTTCATGGAGAATGACGGGAAGGGGCACTTCGAACTCGCCTTCGGGATCGGTACCCAAGCGCAAACCTATTCTATCGCAGCCGCTGACTATGATGGCGATGGCGACCTCGATCTCTATGCCTGCGGCTACAACCCTTCCTCGGGCGCCATCCGCCAGGGTGCCATGGGCGAGCCCATGCCCTATCACGATGCTCAGAACGGTGGCCCCAGCATGCTCTTAAGGAATGACGGGAACTGGGAATTCAATGAAGTCACGGCAGAGGTGGGCATGGATCACAACAACAACCGCTTCAGCTTCGCAGCGACCTGGGAAGACTACGACAATGATGGCGACCTCGACCTCTACGTGGCCAACGACTATGGTCGCAACAACCTCTATCAGCAAACGAACGGCAAGTTTCGAGACATCGCCAATCAGTTAGGTCTAGAAGACATGTCCTCCGGCATGTCCGTCGCGTGGGGAGACTACAACCGCGATGGTAACATGGACCTCTACGTGAGCAACATGTTCTCTGCCGCAGGCAACCGCATTACATACCAGCGCCAGTTCCAAACGCAGACGAACGATTCGGTGAGGCAAATCTTCCAGCGCCACGCTCGAGGGAACTCGCTCTTTCAAGGGATGGGCCAAGGCAAGTTTCAAGACGTGAGCGTGGCCAGCAACGTCACGATGGGTCGTTGGGCTTGGGGCTCTTCTTTCATTGACGTGAACAATGATAGTTGGCGCGACCTCATCGTGGCAAATGGCTTCATTACGGCCGAAGACACAGGAGACTTGTGAAGTGTCTACTGGCGGCAGGTCGTGTCGCAATCCCCTATCGATGACTTCTCCGAAGCCTCCGTCTTGCTCTATCGCCAAGGCTGGCAGGCGCTCAACCGCCTCTTGCATGAGAACCGCTCCTTCAGTGGGAACGAACGCCACTGCGCCTATCTCAACACGGGCTCTGGCAGATTCGCGAACATCTCGTCCGTGAGCGGGCTCGACTTTGCCGAGGATGGCCGCGCGATCAGTCCTGTCGATTGGGATTTCGATGGCGATCTCGATCTCTGGATCACTAATCGCACCGCACCTCGCACGCGGCTCATGCTCAACCAGAGCGCCACGAAGAATAGCTACATCGCCTTAAATCTGGAAGGCAACGGCACCACGACTAACCGCGACGCCATCGGTGCGCGCGTGGAAGTGCTAGGTTTGACCAAACCGCATATCCAAACCAAGTATGCCGGGGAGAGCTTTCTCTCGCAGTCGAGTAGTTGGCTTCACTTTGGACTTGGGACGCATACGGGCACCGTCGATGTACTCGTCCGATGGCCGAACGCCTCCGCCGAACGATTCTCTGCTATCAAACCGGGAGGCTATTATCTCCTCCGCCAGGGAAGCGGACAAGCTCAGCCGTGGAGCCCGCCCAAAGACGGCGCAGCGTTTGCGGCAAATGATGGCCCTATTGCCAGCGCGACTTCTCCAAGCCAAGTCAGGCTCGTTCTCGCCGGTGGCCTGCCGTTGCCTGACCTGACCGAAATCTTGCCGAACAACCAAGAGCAAGCCATCGCTTTCACAAAGAAGCCCACCCTAATTAACGTCTGGGCTACGTGGTGCCAACCGTGCCATGAAGAACTCGCTGCCTGGAGCAAACAAGCGAAGGCCTTTCAACAGGCAGGGCTAGAAGTGATCACGCTGAATGCGGACGAAGACGAAGCGGGCCGCAAGAAGAGCGTGGCTATTCTCAAGAAACTAGGATCTCCGTTTCGCGCGGCTGCGGTCACGCCATCCACTGTCCGTCGGCTCGATATTCTTCAACGCGCGACGCTTGATCTTTGGGAACCCCTTCCCGTGCCCTCGAGTTTCTTGGTCGATTCTCAGGGATATGTTCGAATCATCTACAAGGGAGGTATCACCGCCGCTCAAGTGGTCGATGACCTGACACTTCTCAACGCCAATCCGGCCAAGTTGCGAAGCGCCGCCGTCCCCTTCCCTGGGAAATGGACCCATGATCCCAGTGCGCCTGACCCAATCCGCGTGACGATCCAGTTCGTCGACCATGCCCTCATCGAGGAAGGACTTGCTTACATCCAGAAAGCCGTACGCCTGGATCAGCAGTACCGCTCATCACAGTATAGCAATACGGATTTGGCAGATCGTCTCTTCGTCGCTGGCACCCTACTCGCAAGCCAAGGCAAACAAGAGGCTGCTATCAAGACCTACCAGCAAGCAAGTAAGTTCAATCCTACCGACCAACGCATTCTTAGCGCACTCGCCAGTCACACTAGCAAGGTCAGTAGCACGGGCTCCAAGCCAAAGCCCCTAACCGAACTCACAGAACAACTCAGAGGTAATCCGACCGATGCCAAACTGGCTGAGCAGGTAGCGGTGACCATGGTGCGCGAAGGTCAAGCCAAGCAAGCCTTGCCGATTCTCAGCAAGCTGGTGCAATCGCAGCCGAAGCACGTGAACCTGCGATTCTATCACGGCGTAGCGCTTCAGCGTACGGGCAATTTGTCAGGTGCCATTGCAAGCTTTGAACAGGCACACAAAATCGATCCCGCCCATGCTCTCTCCGCGAACAGCCTCGCCTGGATTGGCGCAACGCATCCCGATGCGAAATTACGAAATGGTAAACGTGCGGTGGCACTTGCCCAACAACTCTGTGAGCGCACTCAATACAGAAACCCCTCCTTTCTCATGACGCTGGCTGCTGCCCAAGCGGAAGTTGGTTCGTTTCCGGCAGCTGCCGACAACATCAAGAGGGCGATTCAAGTCATGCGCGCAGCCAAACAGAAGCGACCGGCCGACATCAAGGTTCTCGAGACCCGCCTCAAACTCTACCAGTCCGGGCAGCACTTCCGAGACGCCAGCCTCTAGGCCTGAGCGGCCCTCCATTTGACCTTCAAACGGTTGGGGGCCATGGTCCTAGCTTATGAAGTCGTGGGTTGTTCTCGTCGTCGCTGCCGTCGCTGGAGGTTGCGGCGGTTTCCTCATTGGTAAAGCCAAGTCAGGTACCGAAGCGGTATCTTCATCCCGAGAGTTGCAACAAGGTGCCGGACTCATGAGTGGGGGCGATCAAGGATCAGGCAATGTTTCCGCTGGGCCGAACAGGACAACGTCTACGGTGGATGGGATGAATCGGAACAATCTGCGACGTGAGCTAGACACGATTAAGCGAGACCCGAACCCAATCAATCGCTTTGCTAGTCTCACACAACTGTTGGGCGATCTCTCTGAGGACAACCTGAGTCAAGTGCTCTCAGCCTTTCATGAGATTCCCATGCGCTACGAACATCGGGAAGAGTATCAGATGCTCATCTATGCGTGGGCTGGTTTTGATCCCGAAGCTGCTCTTAAGTTTGTCGATGAAAATGCGAACAGTCGTAGCATCCGGAAGAACGATCTCCTCAATCCACTCGTTGCTTCCTGGGCCTCTCAAGATCCTGACGCGACGTTGGAGTGGATCAACGAACTCCCGGAAAATGAGCGCTCCATTCAGCTCCTGGCCGGACTGATGGAAGGCTGGGCCACAAAAGACCCTTACGCCGCCGCAGAATACCTGCAGGCCAACGTCGAGCCCGGCAAAGATCGCGAGAAACTAGCTGGTGAAATCGCCAGTCATCTCTTCAAACAGAATCCTAACGACGCCGCCAAATGGGCAGAATCCCAGTCCGATCTCGGATTCCGGGCAGAAGCGTTTGAAGAGCTCGCGGAGGACTGGGCAAGCGTGGACCCGAACGCTTTAGCAGGTTGGTTAGGAGATCATGCTGAGGAGGACTATAGCGCTGAAGCCTTCCAAGACCTGGCCCGCGCCTGGGTGAGCGAAGATCCAAGCGCTGCCACCGCGTATTTCGAGAACTTGCCTGACGGTACCGTCAAAGAGACCGGCATCTATGAAATGGCCGTGACTTGGGGCAAAGATGACCTGGGCGCCTTGGGCGAATGGCTCAATGGCCTACCAGATTCTAATGTAACCGACCAAGGCGTGAAGGCGTATGTCAATCGCTTGGCCAAAGACTCTCCTCAAGCGGCCATCGATTCCGCCCTCTCCATCACGGGAGATGAAGTCCGCAACGAGACCGTGCAGAACCTCGGCCAGAACTGGTTCCGTCAGGATCCCGAAGCCGCTACCGCCTGGGCGAGTGCCAATGGCGTGCCGGTAGAGAACTTCCAGTCAAAGAATGATACCATCCGAATGACGATCAACGGCGAAGAGATTGAGGTGCCCACTGGGGCAGCGAACGTCGACCTCATTACTCCCGGCAACGTTCACCAAATCCAGGGCTCCATTGAGCAACTGCAAGATGTGGGCATCGTCATTGAGTCGAGTCCGACTGTTGAGCGCGTCATTGACGGTGTGTCTGTTGAGAACGAACTCACTATCGACGCAGAGTCGCTTGATGGCGCAGCGATACAAAGATCATTGATTGATTGAAGGATCCATCATCAAGGTTAACTCCCCTCAGTAAGGCAAGGTAGCGTCGGCCTCCTGGAGACGTCTCAGCCAAGATGGCCAAGCCACATTGAGCTAGATGCTAGATGACTTGCGTGTAACGGATGAACTCGTCGTAGCGGGCCTGAATCTTCGCGTCGTCCAACTCATGGAGCATCTTGGTCGAGAAGGCTTCGCAAACAAAGCTGGCCATGACGGTGCCTTGGACAACACCCTGACAGAGATCCTTGAAGCTGACTACTCCCTCGCTCTTCGCGAGATAACCTGCGAGAGCTCCCGCAAATGTATCCCCCGCGCCCGTAGGATCGAGGACTTCGTGAAGCGGAAAGGCGCCACAGGTGAAGAAGTGGTTCTTGGCAAAAAGCATGGAACCGTGTTCGCCTTTCTTAATCGCCACATACTTGGAACCCATTTCGAGAAGACGATTCCCTGCCGTGATGAGATTGTTCGTTCCCGCGAGCTGTTTCGCCTCACTATCGTTTAAAATCAGGAGATCAATCTTCTCAATCAGCGCCTTAAGCGGCTCAAGCGTGACGTTGATCCAGAGATCCATTGTATCCGCGATGATGAAATCAGCATGACACTGCTGCAGAACTTCCATCTGCGTGACCGGACTCATGTTGGCAAGAAGAACGATCTTACTCTTGGCCACGCTCTCATCGAGCTTCGGATGGTAATCTTCGATGACGTTCAATTGCACATCGAGCGTCTCCCGCGTGTTAAGGTCGTCAAAGTACTCTCCCGACCAGTAGAAAGTCTTTCCGTCAGAGTGCTCCACACCGCTTAAGTCGACACCGTGCTTCTTCAGAGTTTCCACATGCTCGGCAGGAAAGTCGTGCCCCACGATGCCTTGAAGCACGGTCGGCGCAAAGTAGCTCGCACTGATCGCTGCATAACAAGCCGAACCTCCGAGAAGATTCTTATGAGCGGTAGTGGGAGTCTTGATGTCATCAATGGCAATGGTGCCGGCTACAAGTACTGACATGAATGTTGGTCTTTCGGGGTTGGTTATTGAGTTAGAATAGATTGGCAAGCACCGATGTAGGCAGCTTTGTCAGGGCTCTGCAAGATACCGGAAACGATCACGGCTCGGTGAGCACCCTGCCCTACGATCGTAGGCAAATTCTCTTGTTTCACACCACCGATACAGAAGATGGGCATGTCCAAATCCGAGTGGACCTGAGCAATATCTTCCATTCCAATTGGCTTGTATTCTGGTTTGGTCGGCGTTGCAAAGAGTGGTCCGAAGCCGATGTAATCTACGGGCTCAGTGGCTGCTGCCCGTGCTTGCTCCAAGCTATGGGTCGATTTTCCGACAATGGCTTGATCGCCAACAACGGCGCGAGCAGCCGCGACCGATTCGTCATCCTGCCCAACGTGAACACCATCGGCCTTCACTGCAAGGGCGATGTCAGCGTGGTCATTGATGATAAAGGGAACCTGGGCGATCTTCGCGATGGGCTGGACCTGACAAGCCATGGCAGCAATGTTATCTTTGGAAATTCCCTTGGCACGAAGCTGAAGGATGTCGACTCCACCGTCAACGAGCTCCCTGGCCACAGAGGCGACTTGGTCTCGCGAGACATAACCGAGATCCAGGATCCCGTAGAGATGGCAGTGATAGAGATTGGCCATGTGCCTGATCGTCATAAGGTAGCGTCGGCATCCTGCCGGGGGCGCGGGCTGGATGCCCATGCTACACTAACCAGCCTTCGTCTGCCGTGCCATAAACTGCTCGACCCAATCGATGTTGTAATTGCCACTCTTGAAATCAAAGTCCTGCAGAATGGAATCTTGGAACGGAATCGTCGTCTTGATACCCTGGATCAAAAACTCGTTCAAAGCCCGTCGCATGCGAGAGATCGCGATGTCCCGCGTCGCGCCCGTGACGATGAGCTTGGCGATCATCGAATCGTAGTATGGCGGCACCTCGTAGCCCGAATACACATGCGTGTCCACCCGGACACCGCGTCCACCAGGAGCGTAAAACAGTTCAATCTTGCCCGGACTCGGCATGAAGTTATTGTAAGGATCTTCGGCGTTGATCCGGCATTCGATGGCGTGGTGACGCACAATCGCATTCTTCACGTGATCAGACAGCTCTTCCCCAGCGGCAATCCGGATCTGCTCCTTGATGAGGTCACAACCGTAGATCTCTTCCGTAATGGGATGCTCGACCTGAATGCGAGTGTTCATCTCCATGAAGTAGAACTCACCAGATTCATCTAGCAGGTATTCAATAGTACCGCAGTTCTCATACCCAATCTCTTTCGTCAGCTTGACCGACGCCTCGCCCATCCGCTGGCGAAGTTCCTCGTTCAACTTAGGAGAAGGACACTCTTCAATGATCTTCTGGTGACGGCGCTGGAGCGAACAATCACGCTCTCCCAAATGCACCACATTCCCATGACTATCAGCCACGACTTGAAACTCGATGTGATGGGGGTTGGTGATGAGTTTCTCCATGTAGACCTCACCATTGCCAAAGGCCTTGAGGGCTTCATTGGAAGCTGCTTGAAAAGCACTGCTCAGCGCGGCTTCATTGAGAACAGGACGCATTCCTTTCCCGCCACCACCAGCAGAGGCCTTGATCATGACAGGATATCCGATCTTGGCTGCAATCTTGAGCGCTTCCTTTTCATCCGGAATGACTCCGGCACTCCCTGGCGTGCAGGGAACGCCGAGGCGCGTCGCCGTGGCGCGGGCTTGATTCTTATCGCCCATCGTTTCGATGACACGAGCGGAAGGCCCAATGAACTTGATCTCACAGCTCTCGCAAATGTCTGCGAACTGCGCATTCTCTGACAGAAAGCCATAGCCAGGGTGAATGGCATCTACATTGGCAATCTCCGCCGCACTAATGATGCGGTCCGGCAAGAGATAGCTCTGCGCACTTGCTGCTGGCCCGATGCAAATGGCTTCGTCTGCCAACTGGACATGCATGGAATCCACGTCCGCCTCGGAATATACGGCAACGGTGCGGATATCCAACTCCTTACACGCGCGAATGACACGCAGCGCGATTTCGCCACGATTGGCGACGAGAACCTTTTGAAACATGCTAGTTTTGAATGACGGTTATCAATCGCTGCTCACCAGGAAGAGCGGCTGGCCATATTGGACCGGAGTGCCGTCCTCAACCAAGACTTTGGTCACCTTGCCTTTGATCTCAGCCTTGATCTCATTCATCACCTTCATGGCTTCGATGATACAGACCACGCTTTCATCGGAAACATCGTCCCCCACATTGACAAAGACACCAGCCTCGGGCGAAGACGCCCGGTAGAACGTGCCGACCATGGGACTGGCAATCTCTTTCTCATTCGCAGCCAAGGCGGGAGGCACGTTACCATCCTGCGATGGCGCCGCTGCTGCCGGAGCAGGCGCGCCAACCGTCGGCGCGGGAGCCGCGATCATCTGAGGCGCCGAGGCTTGTTGCGCGCGGATCAGAGACTGGATCTCATCCGCATCCATCCCCTTCTTGAGCTTGAGATTGATACCCTCCCTTTCAAGATGGAAGAGCGACAGGTCGTGCTCGTCCATCAATTCCACAATTTGGCGAATCTCTTCGAATTCCACGCGTTTTTAGTAACTGAAGTTTGGGCTGGGATACTTGGGTGAGGCGATCTCAGATGGGCTCAAACGCGGCGGGCGTTCTCGCCTTCTTTGATCAATTCCCAGAAGACTTTGGACTGGCTAACAGCCTCATCCTCTGCTAGCGGGAGTTTGCTGCGATAGAGAAAGTCTTGCAAGGTGTTTTTATGGAGTACCCGGTGGACGACCACGCAGCCCTCCGCGACCTCGAAATAAAGTCGCAGGTCCTTTGCACGGTAACGGTAGAGTTTCTCCCCACTCCGCTCGATCACGCCGTAGGCCTCCGAACCCTCTATGGATTCTAGATCTTTCGGGTCTACCTGAAACTCGTCCAAGAGTTCCAACTGCGCCATGGTAGGCAGTTGGGACATCTCAGCAGCGCTGATCTCATTGAAGACGACCTGAAACATAACCTCACTATGTCGATGGTCCGCCGTCAGCGCTACCACAAATCCAGGCCCTGTCCCTGGATCGCCAATGGCATCCTACTCCACCGAGACGTTGATCCTGAGCAACTGCACCCCATTGATCGGCAAGGTAATCGTCGCTGAATCCAGAGCTTCTCCCGGAGAAACGATCCAATCCTCTTCGGAAACGTCTAGCGTCTCCCAGGCAGTGCCATTGCTAGAACCCTCTAGCGCCACAGCCACGCTCTCACGATTTTGCCCCAAAGTATAGGAAACCGACACATGAGCCTCATCCACCCGGGCGATCCTCAATGGCTGAAGATCTGGAACAAGAGGCGACGTCCCCAGGTAGAACTCGACTCCTTCGGTCAAGCCATCGCCATCGGAATCAGCAGAAGTAGGCGTGTCTTCAGGGAGATCGGTCTCCGCAAGCCACGCAAGATAAGTCAGCCCACCGGAACTGCCGCCACCGCCAGGCATGACGGAATCGATCAGACCAATGATTTCGCCTGCGTCACGAGATCCGAAAGACTGTGTTGAATAAAGCAACTCCCACGGCGCGTGAGATTGAGAATCTTGAACGCCGTTGAGAACGATAAAACTGCGGCGGCGTGCCGACCCTAGCTGAGACGGCGTTGCAGATGCTGGGAACCCAGTGTAATAAGAGAAGCCCTCGCGATGCTGGATCCGAGCATCACCCTCGAGCAGGCAGTCCACACCGCTCATGTCGAAGTGGTGAGTACTGGCGAAGTTACGAGTAAGGGTATCTTGACCGACAACTTCGATCGTTAGCAAGAGGCTCACCACCTCAACACCGTTCGCATTTACACCATTTAGGGGAGTCAGAACATCATCGCCAAACTGGCGACCCTGGTATCCTCAGTTTCCTCACCACGGAGTCAGATAATACATCACGACCACCTTCCCTTCAAAATCCTCCAGCGATTTGTTCGACAGCGAATTTCCATCAAACAAAGCGAAGGACGTCACCTGAGAGGCAGCGCCGACTTCGAGTTGGGCATGAGCAGAATGGGCTACGAGCAGAGAACACGCAGCGCCGATGAAAGTGAGGGGTAACCAATTCATAGGTTCAGGTCTGTTAGAATGTATGCGTGTAGGTGAGCTGCACAAGCCCCCAGCGCCGATCATTGTAGAGATTCTCGAGAAAAATGTTATCTTCAGCGAGCGGGGCATACTCCGTCTGGTAGTATCCGACATAGAGGTTCACTGAGTTGTGACCCCCCTGCCAACGGATACCAGCCCCCAACTCGACCGACTTCAATGAGGGCGCCGAACTCGTGAAGCCGCCTAGCGAGTTTTCAATTTCGCCCGTGTCTTCATAGTAGCGCCCATTCAATCGGAAAAACCAGTCGTCCGCGAAACGATACTCCACCGCCCCCCCAAAGTAGTAGGCATCAAAGTTTGGCTGTTCAATCGCGCCTCCGGCGTTCAAACGAAGGAACCAATCTTCGGCAAGCGCGATGTTCCAGGCAGTCTGACCTGACCAGCGTTTCTCGCGATTCGTTGTATCGGTAAACTGGAAAGTATTCTGAACGATGACTCGCTGAGAAAGCACATTCTCTGTTTGGAGCTGCAGAGACTTCGTATAAAGATCGGGTCTACTTCGCTCGAGACCATTCTCACCAAACTCAGAGGCAGGTGCAATGGTGTCCTTCCCATATACACCAGTCAGGCGGATCTTGGCCACGACGGGAATATACTCCCACTCCACTCCTAGATTAAAGCTACTCCCTTTCGGAGCCGCCTCAATATAACCGGGCACTTCACCGAAGAGCTGACTATAGTATTCATTAATCCACAACGAGCGGTAGTCCGTGTAGCCGTCGTAGTAAGACGCTGAGCCTAACAGGTTCCAGTTCTTCGCCAAGCTCACCCGCGAATCAAAAGCATAGGTCCAACTATCCTCTGCCAGGCTCGTAGGGGCTCCAAAGATACTCGGCTCATAATCGACATCGTAAGAGTTTCGCGTGATTGTCAGTGCTAAATCAATCGGCTCAGACGTCAACCGCGTGCCAATTGAATACTCGTCCAAGATGATGCCATCGGCCCAGAGAACAGAACCCTCCGCATCAATACGGGTATTGAACGCCCACCCAAAGCCTTCATCTTCCAACTCGATCGTAGACTCATCGTCCTCGAAAACTGTAAAGTCAGATTCCCCACCAGCTTTGGCAATCGCAGCAGACAGGGCCAGAACCAGCAAACCTAGCGGAACATGCGTCACCATAATCATCTAGATTAATGACAGGAACTGCACCCACCACCTGCCGCACCGCCAGCACCAGCGCGACCCGTTTCGATCTGCCCGGTCAGTCCACAGTCAAAGCGGTGTGCACCTGTCCCGTCGAAGAGCATGCAAGGTTGAGAAATATACTGACGTTTGCTCAAGGGCAGCGTTTCACAACTAGCGACAAAGAGAGAAATTGCACCAAGCACCGCGCAAGCGAGTTTCGTATTCATCGTTGGGATTATTGGGGTTCTAAACCTAGACATTCGAACGTAGAAACTTATTCCCAGCAAACGCGACCCAGCAACACCATTATCGACGGCGCCTTGACTCCACTGGGGATCAATCAGAAATTACAGAGCTAATCACGTAACGTTTAAACATGTCGTTTGGATTCACCTGCAGCTTTATTTATTTGAGTCTCCTCATTGTCACCCTTCCCAAGCTGTGGGCCAACCCCGTGATCAATGAACTTATGTTTCACCCTCCAGGTGATCCGGAGGAGAATATTCAGGAGGAATGGATCGAACTCTACAACCCCTCCGAAAGCCCGGTCGATCTCAGCGGCTGGCAGTTCACGAAAGGAGTCAGCTTCATCTTCCCAGAAGGAACCCACATTTCTGCAAATGGCTTCCTCATCGTAGCCGCGAATACAGCGACCTTTCGGATCCGTCATCCGCATTACGATAGCGACATCGTAGGCAACTGGGATGGACGCCTGAGCAATGATAGTGAGACGATCAAATTGACCGGCAAGGAAGGTGAGCTCGTCGATCAGTTAGAGTATGCCACGCAAGGGGACTGGGCACAGAGGACGCAGACAGAGCCTGAGAGAGAAATTGAAGGCTGGATCTGGGCCAACAAGGCCGACGGCGAAGGCCATACTCTGGAGAAGCGTCAACCGATCGTGTCCATTTCAAGCGGGATGGCCTGGGCAGTAAGCACTGACGAAGGTGGTACTCCAGGAGCTACCAATAGCTCCTTCGAGGAAGACATCGCTCCCATCATCGATGACGTCGCCCACCATCCGATCATTCCAAGAGCTTCTGAGACGATCACAATCACCGCGCAGGTGAGCGACCACACCGACCCAAACCCAACCGTCACTCTAGTCTACCGACTCGACGGCGATTCGCCTTGGGAGACACAGCCCATGATGCACGACGGCAATACTTATGAGACTATCATTGGCCCTTATAAAGATCGCGACGTTATCGAATACTATATCGAGGCTAAGGGCACTCACGACCTGAAACATACCTGGCCTCGCCCCTCAAAGCAGCCAGGAGGAGGGATCAACCTTTCTGATGTCGATGTGTTTGAGCAGTTCAACAATGCCCTGATCCAGGTGGACGATACTTACGTGCCTCACGTCTGGAATCCTGGCAGTCCACCGCGTTATCGGATCATCATGACAGCAGCCCAGCGGCAAGTTCTAAAGAAGGCCCAAGATTTGAGCTCAGGCTTTCAGCCGATCAATGTGGCTTTTCATGCGACCTTTGTCAGCGAAGACGGCACTGGAGTGAAGGTCCGCCACAACGCCGCCGTGCGTGACCGCGGTTTCTCCAGTCGCTCGGGCACCCCCGTAAACTATCACGTTGCCTTTCCAAGTGGAGACCGCTGGAACGGACGCAAATCGATGCAGCTCAACTCGCGCTACCCTTTCAGCCAAGCACTCGGAGCCGCCATGTTTCAGCTTGCAGGTCTAAGCACAACCGAGGCTGTCCCCGTAGAGGTCTTCCTCAATGGACACAACACCGCGGATGGCGACAGCATTGGCTATGGCCGCTATGTCAGGGCGGAGCCCATCAATGCCGACTGGATAGAACGGCTCTTCCCGAGTGACGCCGATGGCAATCTCTACCGCATTGATGACCACGCCGCACTAGGGACCGGGCAGTTCGACTACGCTGGCGAGAACGCCTCTCCCTACGACATCACTTATCTCAAGAAGACGAATGAAAAGCTGCATGACTACAGCGACATCATCGCGCTCACGAAAGCCCTCAACCAATCACCACCAGAATCCTTCCGCCAGGAAGTTGATAAGATCATCAATCTGAGACAATGGCTCAGATACCTTGCCACCAACGCACTGATTGCCAATCAAGAAGGTGGCCTCGGGACTGGTCGTGCCGATGACTTTGCCATCTACCGTGGTATTGAGGACCCACGCTTCATCCTTCTACCACATGACCTCGACACCGTCATGAGCATCGGGGAGAGAGACTTCAACTCAGCACGATTAGACATCTTCGTTTACCGGAGGTTGAACGGACTGAAAAAACTACTCTCCGATGATGCTGAAACGATCAGAGAGTTCTATCAGGTATACTTGGAAATGCTCGACGATTGGTTCAACTCCGAAACCATCGATCCAGTGATCGAACAGATCTTCGAAGGCTGGATACCAGACGATAAGATCACCAAAGCAAAGCGTTTCGTCGTCGAGCGGCGCAACTACGTACTCAGCCGCATACCTCAGGAGAATGTGACCATTCCTCGACCAGAGACACCGGAAAGGATCAATGGCCGCTTACTTAGCACTTCAGGTAGTGTCCGTTTCGATGGCAGATTTCATGTCGGTGATGTCGGTTCGATTCTGATCGGCGGCCATGAGGCCTCACTTTCGTACGGTGAAGTTTCCACGGGCCAGTGGACCTGGAACTCGGACACCTCGATCCTGTCCCCTGGGGTAAACGTCATCGACGTGGACTACTACGCGGAGCCAAGCGGCCAAGGTGATATTGTGCATACAGATACATTCGAGGTCTTCTACCGTCAGCCAGTAGTTCAGGTATCTCAGGAATCCTTCGGCGAGATCGATCCCCAAGGCGTTATTCGTTGGGCCAAGGATCGTAGCCCATTCCATCTCGTCAGCGATGTCACCATTCCGCCTGACACTCAGTTACAAATCGACTCAGGCGTGCAGGTTTACGTCCAACCAGGCGTTCGACTGACGATAGAAGGGACGCTGCAGATTCTCGGTCAGCTTAACGAACGTGTGCGCTTCGGCCCACATCCTCAAGCAGACCCCCAGGACGATCCCTTGCTCCCAGGCCTTCAATTGGGCCCACCGAAATGGGGCGGCATTCGAATCATCGATTCGCTATCCCCAGATAACAAGGTTCTCTACACGGATATCGTTCACGCTCAACCCACAGACAATAAGGGGAGCATCGGCGTGATTCGTTCCGAGTGCTTCATCGATCATTGCACGTTCAGCGGGACGCACTATCGCATGGTCTATGGCCGCAACTGCTCGCTAACAGTGCAGTATTGCAACTTCCCTGACATGTTTGCCGAAGACGAGAACCCCGTCGCGATCGGTCTCGATAACGTGGCCGAACAACTCAAGGTCGAATCGGCCAATTTCCCTGAAATTGCTAACGATCCACGCTTCGTTGGCGGCTTTCCCGTCGGTGGCCATTTCAGGGTCTATCACAATAACTTCTATGGTAACAAGGGTCACAACGATGTCTTGGATGCCGATAGTGGGCGCTGGGGCATCAGCCCCGTGCTCGATTGCCGCTACAATCACTTTCATGGCCCGGTGGGCGACGAACACATGGACCTCGGTGGTGACGCCTATGTCGCCTTTAACATCTTTGAAAACGTGAGCAAAGACGAGTTCACCTCAGATCGTGGCTATGCCAACGCCATCTCTACAGGGGATCGTGGTAGTGGGACCACCGTGGTCGTGGCAGGAAACGTCTTTCGTAAGGTCGAGCATGCCATCAATTGCAAGGTCAACACGGCAACCATCTTTGAGCACAACACTTGCCTAGATCTCTATAGCGACTACGAGTACCGCTCCGGAAACATCCAGCAAAATGTTCTGTGCTCTGCCGTTAATTTGTTCGTTCCGGACGACATCGGCCCCACACCCGGAGATGGCGCTTACCTTGGATTCAATGTCTTCCATGGATCGCAAGACGCTCCAGGTCTCTTCACACCCGGCAAAGGCTTTCCCCGCCTGATCAGTTGGGCGGACCGTGATCTCAGCACGCGCCCTCCGAAGAAGAGTCGTATCCAATTCTATCAAAACCTTATTGACCCGGACCTTGAAGACGGCGCCATCGGCGAATATCATCCGGGCGGCGTTTTTGATCCACAGTGGGGTGAGGGCAATACGCATGGACTTCCTGAGACGCAGCTTGCTCCATACGATCTTCCTTTCGGCGCAGGAATCTCAGAATGGGCCTACATCAACGGAGTCGCTGAGAACTCAGGGCCTGACGTCGCCCTTACCATAGGCGGCCCTGGCATCTTCGCTTATCGCTGGCGACTCGATAACGGCTCTTGGAGCGACCCCATAGACATTGCACCAGGCGAGTTTCCTCGCGATCAACCCATCGTCCGCACGGCAGAGCTTAACTTTGAAGATCTGGGCACAGGCAGCCATCGCCTCGAGGTTCTGGGTCAAGACTTCGCTGGCAATTGGCAACCCGAGACCAACGCAACCACCCTTGAATGGGAAGTCGTCCAAAGCTCAGCAAACATCGTCTTCAATGAGATCCGCGCCATCGGTGAGGATGCGCTTGAGATCTTCAACCGAGGCCCTGCGGTCGACCTCACCGGTTGGAGTATCAGTGAGAACCCTGACAAACAAACACCTTACTTGTTCCGAGATGGAACCGAGATCACGGCAGGTGACTTTCTAGTCGTCGACAACGGCGTCACACTGGACCGTGACGGAGACGCTCTCTTCCTTATCGATCCCGAGGGGACGATCCGTGACGAGATCCGCTTTGGTTACCAACCCACAGGCTACACCTTGGGACGTCTGGGAGACAACTGGCATCTTTGCGAGGACACCATTGGAAGCGCCAATCGAGCCGTTCTGCTCGGCTCAAGCGAGAATTTGCGCATCAATGAAGTCCTCGCCGCAGCAAACTGGAGCTTTCGAAGCGATTGGATCGAACTTCACAATGATTCCGAAGCGCCCATTACTCTTGCCGGCTATCGTCTCACCGATAATCCAGCAGGAGACCCATTCGCACATGTGTTCCCACCACACACTTACTTAGCACCAAACACCTATTGGAAACTGGATGCCGATGGAACGAAGAAGGACGGCAGTGTGAACTTCGCCCTCGATGCCGAAGGCGAAAGCCTATCATTGCTCGATAATCACGGCCACATTCTCGATCAGGTGTTATTCCAATCACAATCCCAAGATCGCACGATCAGCTGGACCGCCACCGGTGTCCCCAGCATACCGTTAGCGCCGACGGATGCTTTTGATGCGAGCCCCGAGGAACTGGCACGCATGCGCCTTCTGCTCGATCATCTTCGTATCACCGAGATTCACAACGAATCCTTACCCAGGAAAGGCGGGGAGTTTGTCGAACTCACCAACACAGGTGACACACCGCTCGATCTCTCCGGCGTTCGTTTTGTCGAGGGCATTGAATTCACATTTCCTGAGATGGTGCTAGAACCCGGCGCCTACACCCTTGTCGTCAGAAGCGAATCCACCATCCGCACACGCTTTCCCGATGCCAACCTCCCCATCGCAGGCATGTTCAACGGCAAGCTGCACAACAAAGGAGAAACGCTAACACTTTCCTTACCCAAACCATTCGGCGCAGCGATTTTAGATTTCCGCTACGAGCATAACGTTCCCGGCACCTCCCTCGAACTCGTCGCCACAGAAACCTTGGAATGGCAACGCGGCACCTTTCTTCACGGCACACCCGGAGGGTTTACGAATGACGATGGAGGCTACGGAGCCTGGGCTCAACAATGGGGAATCTCCAGCCCTGAGAGCGACGACGATGGCGACGGCTGGCCCGCCTTGCTTGAGTACGCCCTCGACCGTGACCCGACCCGCCAAGAAACGGCGCCTGCTCTCAGCATGGGACGTGGGCCGCTATTCTTCGGGCCCGGGCCGATGGTAGTATTCAGACTTGGCGCGAATCGGCCCGACATCACTTACACCATCGAATCCTCGGTCG
>Ga0213868_10000319_pt1 | contig 45692 bp, 42 predicted proteins | sample PICome_9_FD_160087 | JGI IMG/M metagenome (GOLD analysis project Ga0213868, IMG submission 160087) | Coastal seawater microbial communities near Pivers Island, North Carolina, United States - PICO127 | ecosystem: Environmental > Aquatic > Marine > Coastal | place: USA: North Carolina...
TTCACTAATCAGTGAACTAGCACTCTTCTTTGTAGCCATCTGTTCTAATTTTAAAGGTTAATAAATATATTAAATCTATCTCTTAGATTTAACCCTTTAAAAGTTCACTTTTTACTGACGTCTTACAGACAAATAATCCAAACAACATGACAGTATCTTGGGATAGTAATGGGTATTTAGACTGTAGCCCAACAGGGGGAGATCCTTACGTATATAATACTACATCTCCAACATTTAATACAACCGATATTAATTATTTAGAGGTTCGTGTAAAAAATGGTACGTCAAATACTAGTGGTAGAATTTATATCTGGACAACAACTACAGGAGTATTTTCAATTCCATATACTATGACAGCTAATAATGGCAATTTTGAAACCATTGTAGTGGATTTATCAACTGTAAGTTCATGGAGTAATAGTTTATCGGTAACTAATGTAAGGTTTGATCCTAATAGTAATGGTGCTACAGGAACTATTTCTTATGATCATGTGTACTTTACAAATATAGATTCTGGTGTATCTAATAAATCATCAAGTACAAAAACACTTGAAGATGAAGATGAAGATAATTTAGCTGAAGTTAGAATTCACCCTAATCCTGTAAGTCAAGGACAATCTTTATATATTAATCTACCTAGTACTGAATTTGATGCTAACAGTAGAGCTCGTGTATCAATTCATGATTTATCAGGTAAATTAATCTATTTTAAAGATGATAAAGTGATTAATGACAAATTATTACCAATTTCAACAGACAGAATGCAGAGTGGTATGTATTTATTAAGTGTTCAATTGAACAATTCGATAAAACAATTTAGGTTTGTTGTAAAGTAAATTAATTAATAAGTTTTTTAATTTAAAGTAAAGGGTATAATTGTAATAATTATACCCTTACTTATTTTACTTTGAAAATGAAATAACTTTATGTAAAATACAATAAAGAAATATTTTCTTTAAAAAAAAATGGTAAGATAATGAGTATAGTTAAATTCTCTAAAGTAATTTTATAATTACAAGAACTCACAATCATAATTTTTATTTACAAACAGTATAGTACAGTATAGATTTTTAATTAAACAACAGTAATATTATATACAGAAAGAATTAGTTTAGTTAAATTTAGTTGAGTTTGAATTATGGAGGTAGATGTATTCTACCTCCTTTTTTGTTTAAAATATTTTAACTAATGTATCTTAATTATATTTTGAAAACAAATCTATAAAAGGTAAAGTTCTAACTTCCTTCTCTTCGTTATACTCTAAATTAATTGATGGCCAGTAACGTTTATCTACATTTTTTTGTAACCAATGCATAAGCTTATTAAACAATTCACTTGTTAGCTTTGGTTTGCCTTCAGCTAAATTTACTTTTTCAAAAGGGTCGTTTTCAATATTATAAAGATATAGCCTACCATACCAATCATAAATTAATTTATAGTTTTCATGTCTGATTGCAGAATGAGGTGTTAAAGGTGAAGCTTCATATGGGCTATTATAAATAACGTTAAAAGGGTAATGCCAAAAATGGGTGGTTTTCGTGTAGCTTGAGTTTTTGTTGTCTGTGTCATATAGTAAACTAATTAAACTCACACCATCTAAATTATTATTACTTGCAACTTCTTTAGCATTATAACCAGCAGCTTCTAATAGTGATGGAAAAATATCTGTACAATCAACAGGCGTATTTACCCATTTTTTTGAATCAATGTTTCCTTTCCATCTAAAAACTAGAGGTACGCGAATTCCACCTTCTGTTAAACAGGCTTTGCCGCCTAAAAATGGGCTATTATCTGTTCCGTCTCCTTTTGGTGTGATTTTAGAATCTATACCTCCATTATCAGACATAAAAACCACTAATGTGTTTTCTTCTATATTTAATTCTTCTAATTTATTGAGAATACTTCCTATCGAACGATCTAGACTTTTAATCATAGAAGCATAAACAGGATCTTTATGATTATTCCAGCCTTTTGTTGGTTTGTTTTTAAAATAATCTACCTCTGCTTCAATACCTTCATAGGGGCTATGAATCGCAAAGTGTGAAAAATATAAAAAGAACGGTTTTGTTTTATCTTGTGTTTGTTTTTCTATAAAATTAAGAGCTTGGTTTGTAAGATCATCCGTTAAATAACTTTCAGAAGTTGGTTCACCAGAATCTCCTATGTCAAAGGTTTCTTCTGAATTAAGTTTTTGGAAGCTATTACTAGATTTAGCATTCCATAGTTTTTTCCAATCGTAATATGGTGATCCACCAGCATCAAACCATGCAATAGGTTCAAATCCTTGGTCTTCTGGTTGATATCCTTTTGCTCCAAAGCCACCAATGTGCCATTTTCCAATAAAACCAGAATGATAATCTTTTAATGCTTCAGCAATAGATAATTCATCTTTTCCCTCATCTAACTTATTGCCTGAAGGTATAGCCGAATTAGAAATGCCATTAATTAATGCTTGCTCGATTTCAATATTGTCCTTATGTTCAAATACATCATGTATATAATATTCATTAGGAGTTTTTACATCTTGATTGTAATATGTTTTTCTGGGTGGCATTGCGGTTGTAAGACCAAGTCTCCCTGCATACTTGCCAGTTAAAAGACTAGCCCTTGTTGGAGAGCATAATTGATTCGCATAAGCTTGCGAAAATGAAATGCCTTCTAACATTAATTTATCAATATTTGGTGTTTCGTAAAACATACTATCTTTATCTATTGAAGAAAATTTTGTAGCATAGCCTTGACTATCCATAATACCAAAATCATCTGCAAGAATGAATATAATATTTGGGCGGTTAGCTTCTTTTTTAGAATAAATCTTGGTATTTTCTTTACAGTTAGTAATTAAAAAAAAGACTGTGCAAAGTGATAAAAAATTTAGAAACCTCATGAGCAATTAAATGTTGTATTAAACAAAAACACCAAGAATTAAAATTTTAAAAAAATAAAGCTTGGTGCTGAAATTGAAATAAGGGTTTTGCGATTAATTGGTTGGTATAATATCTTTAAAGGTTTCACTACCATTTAGCATGTCTTCAAAACTTGGATGTCTATCCCATTCATATCTTTTTGATTCATCAAAATTAGAATTCTTTAGAGGCAAAGCGGCATTTATGTCACTTCTCCATGTTTTAAGTAAAGTAAATAACTCCTCTGCTTTTTCTGATTCATTTTCAGCCAAATTAGTAGTTTCGCCAATATCATTTTTTAAATTATATAGTTCTAAATGGTCGTCATCAAAAAAATGAATAAGCTTCCAATCTCCCTTTCTTACCGCACCAGCAGGAACATCATGATGATAAACAGGATAATGCCAGAAAAGTGCACGCTGTGCATCATTTACCTTTTCGGTTAATTCTGGAACGATACTTTTACCGTCAATAATTTGGGTACCTGGTTTTGCCTGAGCCATTTCCATAAAGGTTGGAAAAATATCTATCCCACTAACTAATGCGTTTGATGTACTCATAGGTTTAATTTTACCGGGCCATTTGATAATTAAGGGTTCTCTAATACCGCCTTCATAAACAGTGCCTTTTTCAGATTTTAAAGGTTTATTTGATGAGGCTATGTATTGCAGAGAGTCATTTTCATAGTAGTGCAAATTATTTTTAGCAATTAAAGGAATTTCATCAAAACGTTTTACAAGTCCACCATTGTCTGAATAAAAGACTAAAACTGTATTATCACTTAAATTTAATGCTTCTAATTTATCCATTATTTTTCCAACGCTAGTATCAACATTTTCCACCATAGCAGCATATATGGCGTTTGATGGATAGCCTTCTGTTTTGGGTTTATTTATATATTTTTCTATTAATGAATCTTGAGCTTCTAGTTGAACGTGAACATCGTAATGTGCTAAAAATAAAAAGAACGGTTCATCTTTATTATTATCGATAAAATCTAAACTCAGATTAGTAAGTGCTTCAGACAAAACAGTTCCTTCTGGATAGTTTGTTGGAGGGTCCATTTTTCCATTATAATTAAAGAATCCACCACCATTGTAAACCACACTTTCGTCATAACCTTGATTTTTTGGATAGTGTTTTTCTGTAAAACCTAAATGCCATTTACCAAAATATCCTGTTTTATAACCTGATTCTTGAAGTGCTTCGCCTATAGTTTTATAATCTAAAGGAAGAAATTGAGTTTTGTTTATGGGTACGGTTAGTTTTTCATAAGGTCTCCAATGGCCTGGTAAAAAATCATTAATACCAATTCTTGCAGGGTATTGCCCAGTTTGAATACTTACTCTTGAAGGAGAACACACAGGGTTTGCAGCATAGGCATTGCTAAATTGAATGCCTTCACTTGCCAATTTATCTAAGTTACTAGCTTCATTAAATTGATTACCATAACTTGGTAAATCTGCCCAACCTAAATCGTCAGCTAAAATAAAAACGATATTTGGTTTTTTGTATTCAGGTTTTACATTTTCTTTTTTCTTGTTACAGCTGTATAAAACTATTAATGCTATAAATATAAATAAGCTTTTCTCCATTTGATTTATTACTTGTAGTTAGTGTTTTTTTAGATTATTTATTGCTTTTGAAATTAAGATAATCTAGTTTAGGTAAAGTTAGAGCTTCGCTTTTGTATTTGTATCCTGCGCAATACTGCTTTATGTTTAAGTTATGAGTATTTTATTTGAATAAAGCATGATTGTACATGATACATTTGCTTTTATATTCAATTAGTTTTAGCAAGAAATAACTATCTGGAAAAGTTTATTTGAAACAATAAAGTATAACTTAACTGTAAATAATCTTGCCAATGGATTATATTTTTATAAATGTCAACATAAAACACAAAAGAAGTTTACAAAGTTTTAGTTGACCACTAACCAGTTAAATTAAACTATATTTTACAAATTGTTTAATAAAAATCTATTAAAAATGAATTCTTCAAAGCTAATGACTCATAATATAAAAAGTACTTTTATATTACTACTATTTACTTATTGTTTAACAGCACAAGGTATAGATAATGCATTATATGTATATGATTTTGAGTTAAATGATATGCCTGTAAAAGAGCGTGCAACCTATTTGTATAATCAAGGTTTTAAGGGAGTAACTTTTTCTGTAAATAATGAACAGCAATTACAAAAACTTAAAAATTATTTGGAAACCGACGAGGTTCAATCTGGTAAGTTGTCTATTCCTATAGTGTATTTAGTATATAAATTTGAGAAGAAAGAAGAATTAGATAATATTTGGAAACAAATACTCGCAATAAATCGTAAAATGCCACTTTGGGTTATTGTTAGAAATGACGACAAATTAGCAACTAGAGAAAAAACAGTCGAGTTATTTACTAAAATGACCACTGAAGCAGAAAAAACAGGAAGTGATATAGTTATTTATCCACACGATAACACATTTATTGAAAGTGTAGAAGATGCTTTACCATATATTAATGAAGTTAATAAGCCTAATTTAAAGTTAAGTTTTCATTTATGCCATGAGATTAGAGCTGGAAACGGTAACCGTTTATTGGATGTCGCTTTGAGTGCTGCGCCTTATTTAACTTTTGCCTCTATATCTGGTTCTAACATATCTGTGACTGATAATGCTCTGGATTGGTCAGACTCTATAAAGCCTTTGGATGAAGGTGACTATCCTGTTGAAGATTTTATATCGGTGCTTCAAAAAATAAAATTCAAGGGTAAAATGGTGCTGCATACTTTCGGTATTAAAGACAGTGAAAATCATTTATCTAGATCCTTGACCAAGTGGAATGAAATGTTAGATTCTACTTATAAAGATTTGAATACGAACCTAAATTCAATATTAGATGCTCCAGAGAATGCTTATTGGGATAAATCATCAAAATCATGGTTTATATCAAGTTTAGGAGGAGAAAAAGTTACCATAGCAAAAGATGGTTATGGCTGGATTACAAGGCTAGATGAAAATAGAAATGTTGTAGCAAACAGATGGGTAGAAGGACTTGATGCACCAACAGGAATGGCTTCATATAATGGGAATTTGTATGTTGCTGACAGAGGTATACTTGTTAAAATAAATATTAGTTCAGGCAAAATTATAGAAAAAATAAATTTACCAGGATCAAGATTTCCTAACGATGTCGCAGCTGCAAAAAATGGCGATATATATGTGTCTGATACCTACGAGAATATTATCTATAAAGTAAATGAAAAGGGTGTAGTTGAAGTTTTTATAAAAGATGCGAAACTAGAATGCCCCAATGGTTTATGGGTAGATGGTAATGACCTAATTGTAGCAACTTGGGGTCCAATGACTAATGAAGCTACTTTTGAAACCAGTAGAAAAGGAACAGTATTAACAATAAATAGAAAAACTAAAAAGATAACTCCAGTTGGAGAAGGGAAACCCATAGCAAATTTTGACGGTATTATTAAATACAAAGATAATTACTACGGTACTGATTGGGTAGGAGGTAGATTATTGAAAATATCTTGTAAAGGAGAAGTTACAGAGCTTATAACTGGATTTAATCAATTTGCTGATTTAGGAATAGATGAAGAGAAAGGTATAATTGTAATTCCAGAAATGAGTAAAAACCGCTTTATAACGATAAATTTAAAATCAATTAACGCAAAATAAGTTTTAAGTAGTAGGATGCAATTAAATTATATCAAAGTAACTTATTCAATATAATAGGTACAAAAGCATTAACTTTATATTCCAAAAATAGCAAGCTAGTTAATGACATGGGGGAAATAAGGTTGATTTTACTAGATATTTTCTTTTTACGGTATAGTGCAGGATGCAAAGTTTAAGTGAGTCTCATATTTTTGATGTGAATACTTACAACAACAATTCTAATATGAAAAATATCACTAAAAGCTTTAAATATGTTGATTACCTTTGGGATGTAGAAAAAGCGTTAGCACTTGGAGATGACCAAGTGTCACTTTTTTTATACCGTTCCAATATACTCGGTTCCGATTTAAGAATAACTAACTACGGTGGAGGTAACACTAGCTGTAAAACTACTGAAAAAGACCCACTGACTAATGAAGACGTTGAAGTGATGTGGATAAAAGGTTCAGGTGGCGATATAGGCACATTAAATAGAGCAGGAATTGCAGGAATCTATGTAGATCGTTTACGTAATTTAAAGAATGTTTACGGTGGGTTAGAAGATGAAGACCGCATGGTAGGGTTGTTTAATCATAGTATTTATGATTTAGATAGTAAAGCACCATCCATTGATACGCCTTTACATGGTTTGTTACCCTTTGCACATATAGATCACTTACATCCAGATGCTTTAATTGCAGTAGCAGCGGCCAAAGACAGTGAGAAAGTAACCAAAGAAATTTGGGGCGATACTATGGGCTGGGTACCATGGCAACGACCGGGATTTGATTTAGGACTTCAAATAGAAAAATGTTTAGCTGATAATCCAGGAATTCGTGGTATCGTATTAGGTAGTCACGGTTTATTTACTTGGGGAGATACCTCTTATGAGTGTTATATCAACAGTTTAGAGGTTATTGAAAGAGCTTCTGAGTATATTGAACAAAAAATAAAAGAAAAAGGTTCTGTTTTCGGTGGACAAAAAATAGAAAGTTTACCAAAAGCAGATCGTTTAGAAAAAGCGGCTCAAATCATGCCTTTATTAAGAGGCTTATGTTCTTCTGAAAATAGAATGATTGGTCATTTTTCTGATACCGATGTGGTGATGGAATACATCAACAGTAATGATCTTGAAAGATTGGCACCTATGGGAACCTCTTGTCCAGATCATTTCTTAAGAACAAAAATTCAACCCCTAGTATTAACATTAGATAAAAATGAAGATTTGTCTGATTCAGAAGCTATTCTGAAAAAATTAGAGCCTGCATTTGAAGCCTACAGGCAAGAATATGCAGATTACTATAATACATGCAAAAAAGACAATAGTCCAGCTATGCGTGATGCTAATCCAGTAATCATTATATATCCTGGAGTTGGGATGTTTAGTTTTGCAAAAAACAAACAAACTACGCGTGTAGCTAATGAATTTTACATCAATGCTATCAACGTTATGAGAGGCGCAGAAGCGATTACCGCTTATACGTCATTACCAAGACAAGAAGCTTTTGATATTGAATTCTGGTTATTAGAAGAAGCCAAATTATCACGTATGCCAAAAGAACAACCCTTATCTCGCAAAGTAGCCTTTGTTACGGGAGCTGGTGGTGGTATTGGTAAAGCGATTGCTGATAAATTAGCTGCAGAAGGTGCTAATGTAGTACTTACAGATATCAATGAAGACAGTTTAAAAGAAGCACATGCAACTTATAAAAGAGACGTCTCAACCTATGCTATATGTGATGTTACCAATCCAGAATCTATTGCTTCAGCTTATAAAAAAGCATGTATTGAGTTTGGAGGTGTTGATATTGTTGTGCATAGTGCAGGGTTAGCCATTTCTAAACCTTTAGAAGATACTACTGATAAAGATTGGAATATTCTACAAAGTATTTTAGTAAAAGGTCAGTTTGACTTAGCCAAACAATCTGCTGCGATTATGCGTAAGCAAGGATTAGGCGGAAATTATATAGCAATAGCTAGTAAAAATGGTTTGGTTGCAGGTCCAAATAACGTGGCTTATGGTACTGCTAAAGCAGCACAACAGCATATGGTACGTTTATTAGCGGCTGAATTAGCAAAAGATAAGATTAGAGTAAATACCGTAAACCCAGATGGGGTTATTGTAGGAAGTAAAATATGGGAAGGTGCTTGGGCTGAAGGCCGAGCTAAAGCCAATGGTATTACTGTAGAAGAATTGCCAGCGTTTTATGCCAAAAGAAACTTGTTGAATGAAATTATCACACCAGATGATATTGCCAATGGCGTATTTACTTTGGTAGGTATTTTGGACAAGTCTACAGGAAATATTATTAATGTTGACGGTGGTATGGCCAATGCATTTGTAAGATAAAAAGAGTAAAAAAAAAGTTTAGTAAGTTGTTTAGTTTAGTAAAAGAAAACTTCCATAAGTTCAATTTGAAGTTTATGGAAGTTTCTTTTTTTAGAAGATGTTAAAATTATGAAAATACAAAAAGAACAAATCTCAGATTACAATCAAAAAGGATTAGAAAGTCATAATGAAAGCTTTGATTTTTTAGCCAATAAATTAACTAAACAAGGCTATGATGTTGGGAATATCATATCTAAATTAGCTGATTTTCAGGTAGCTATACCAAGTTGGGCATTAGGAGCTGGAGGTACACGTTTCGGCCGCTTTTCTTTTTTTGGTGAGCCTTCAAGTCTTGAGCAAAAATTAGAGGACGTTGGTGTTCTACATGCACTTACTCAAACTGCAGGTGCTGTGTCATTGCATATTCCTTGGGATATCCCTTCAGATTATGCTGCTATTAAAGAACAAGCTGATGGGTTGAATATCAAGTTTGATTCGGTAAACTCTAATACGTTTCAAGATCAAAAAAATGCTCAAGAAAGTTACAAGTACGGTTCTTTAAGCAATACCAGTCAAGCCGTTCGTGAACAAGCGATTGCTCATAATTTAGATGTTATTAATATTGGAAACAAATTAGGGTCTAAAAGCTTAACCGTTTGGTTGGCTGATGGGTCTTGTTTTCCAGGACAAAACAACTTTCAAACCGCTTTTCAAAATACACAAAACAGTCTTATAGATATTTATAAAGGCTTGCCAGATGATTGGAAAATGCTCATTGAATATAAACCTTATGAACCAAACTTTTACAGTACGGTGATTCAAGATTGGGGGGCTTCATTAATGTTAGCTAATGGTTGTGGCGATAAAGCCTATACCTTGGTTGATTTAGGGCACCATCTCCCAAATTCTAACATAGAACAAATAGTTTCTATTTTACAATTGAAAGGCAAACTAGGAGGTTTTCACTTTAATGATAGTAAATATGGTGATGATGACTTAACAGTAGGTAGCATCAAACCTTATGCACTATTCTTAATTTTTAACGAATTGGTTTATGGAATGGAAAACAATCCTCAAAATCCAGATTTAGCTTGGATGATTGATGCGAGTCATAATGTGAAAGATCCTTTAGAAGATTTAATCCAATCACTAGAAGCAATACAAGAGGCATATGCAAAAGCCTTACTGATTGACCAAGCCGCTTTAAAAGCAGCACAACTGGATAATGATGTAGTGAAATGTCAAGAAATTTTACAAGGGGCTTACAGAACCGATGTAAGACCTTTACTTGAAAAAGCCCGTTTAAATACTGGCGGTGTATTAAGCCCAATAGGCGCTTATAGAGCTTTAGATGTTAGAGGTGGTCTTATTAAAGAAAGAGGTAAAAACACTGTGGCTACAGGACTTTAATCTGTGTAGTATGAAAAATGTAACAGCAGTTTTCGATATAGGAAAAACGAATAAAAAGTTTTTTCTATTCGATAAAAATTTTAAAGAAGTCCATAAAGAATATATTTCTTTTGAAGAAATAGAAGATGAAGATGGACATCCAACAGAAAACCTTCCGGCATTACAAAAATGGCTAAAGGCTGTTTTTAATAGAATACTTGAAGCCAAGGAGTTTGATGTAAAAGCCATCAATTTCTCAACCTATGGAGCCAGTTTAGTTCATATTGATGAAGACGGTAACCCGTTAACACCACTTTATAACTATACCAAGCCTTTACCAGAGGAGATAGTCACTTCATTTTTTGAAGCCTATGGACCCAAAGAGGCCTTTCTTCAAAATACAGGTTGTGCAGATTTAAGCATGCTAAACTCTGGACTACAGTTATATTGGTTAAAAAAATCACAACCAGAAGTTTTTAGTAAAATAAAATATTCGTTACACTTACCCCAATATCTTAGTTATGTCTTTACAGGTATTCCTTTAAGTGAATATACCAGTATTGGTTGCCACACAGCACTTTGGGATTATGAAAAGAAAGATTACCATAGTTGGGTGTATAAGGAAGGCTTTGATAAAATTTTACCTCCCATTGTTTCTACCGAAACCAGCATTAATATGAATTACAATGGTAATCGTATAAAAATTGGTGTTGGAATTCATGACAGTTCTGCAGCACTTTTACCTTATGTAAGAAGTATTAAAAAGAAGTTTATTCTGGTATCCACTGGTACATGGAGTATTGTTTTCAACCCATTTACTGAAAACCCTATTTCAAACGATATTCATAATACAGACACTATTAACTACATGCGTATTAACGGGAAACCTGTTAAAGCTACACGTATATTTTTGGGTAATGAATACAAGGTACAAGTCGAAAAATTAAATGAGCGTTTTGGAGTTAATGATGACTTCCATCGTCAGGTTAAGTTTGATTATGATACGTATCTTGAAATCATGAAAGATTTCAATTTTTGCTATAAATGGGAGAGTATTTTTGATGAAGATATGCCAGATAAAACAAAAATGTTATATCATAAATATGAGCATGCCTATCATCAACTCATGACAGAGCTCGTATTACTACAAATTAAGTGTATCAAAAAAGCCATTGGGACAGACCCAATAAAACGCATTTATATTGACGGTGGTTTTAGTAATAATGATATTTATATCAAATTGTTATCTCATAATTTCAGAGATAAAAAGCTAAGTACAACAGATGCCTCATTAGGTTCTGCTTTAGGTGCAGCCATTTCAATTTCAGATAACAAACTAAACTCTAAATTCTTAAAGGAGAATTATGCGCTTAAAAAGCACGTGCCTTTTATTGTTAGCGGTTAAATTTATTTAAATAAGTAAAAAAACATAGAGACTATACTAGCCTCAGAATATTACAATTCCAAATCAATTCAAAATGTCTAAGAATATAAAATTAATTCACCCCAGAAATCAGATTACAGAAATTATAGATAGAATTTATAAAAGAGGCATGACCACAACTTCAGGTGGTAATATCTCCATTATAGACGATCAAGGCGATATATGGGTAACTCCTTCAGCTATTGATAAAGGTTCGTTAAGAGCATCAGATATCATCTGTGTTAAAAAAGACGGTACTATTATAGGAAAACATAAACCGTCTTCAGAATTTCCATTTCATAGAGCCATTTATGAATCAAGACCAGATATTAAATCCGTAATTCATGCACATCCACCGGCATTAGTCTCTTTTAGTATTGTACGTCAAATTCCTAATACCAACATCATCTCTCAAGCAAGACATATTTGTGGACCAATAGGCTACGCTAAATATAGACTTCCGGGTAGTGAAGATTTAGGAGATGTTATTGGCGATGAATTTAAAAAAGGCTATATGGCCATTATCATGGAAAATCATGGTACTGTTTTAGGTGGTACTGATTTAACCGATGCTTATGAGCGTTTTGAAGCTTTAGAATTTTGTGCAAGCACCATTTTATATGGTTCTCAAATAGGTACCCCTAAGTATTTAAGTGATGCTCAAATTGATGAATTTGAAGCCCAAGCTACAGGAGTTTTACCAGAAATGGAAAGTATGGTATATACTTCTGACGAGGTTGAGAAACGCTTAGAAATCAGTAAGATAGTTCAGCGCTCTTGTCAGCAAGGTTTAATGATTAGTTCTTATGGAACAGTATCTATGCGTTGGAAAGATAATGACTTCCTTATTACACCAACCGGAATTAACCGTTGGGACTTAGATATTGATGATATTGTTCAAATTAAAGATGGAAAAAGAGAAGCTGGAAAAATACCGAGTAGAGCTACTTGGATCCATCAAGAAATTTACAATCGTAACCCGGAGGTAAATTCTATTATCATGACACAATCACCATATTTAATGGCCTTTGGGGTTACAGGAGAATATTTAAATGTACGTACCATTCCTGAAAGTTGGATCTTTTTACAAGATATTAATACTGTAAAATACGGTGACCATTTTAGAAAAAATAACAACTCAGAAATCGTTGATAACTGTGCTACCGCTTTAATTATTGAAAATGACTCAGTGATTATAACTGGTGATAAGTTATTGCAAACTTTTGATTATTTGGAAGTTGCTGAGTTTAGTGCTAAATCAATTGTTCTAGGAAATTCTTTAGGAGAAATGGTGCCTATTAATGACGAACAAGTAGAAGATTTAAGAAAAAAGTTTTTATCATAAAAAAACACTATGGCTATAAAGATTGATACGCGTTACCCCTCTATTGATGACTTGAGAATCAAAGCTCAAAAGAAGATACCTAAATTTGCTTTCGAATATTTGGATGGTGGGTGCAATGAGGATGTTAACCTCATTCGAAATACTTCAGAATTAAGAGACGTTCAACTTAAGCCAAACTATTTAAGAACGCATCATGGCTCATCCTTAAAAACAAAATTGTTTGGTATAGAGTATGATGCACCTTTTGGAATAGCACCTGTAGGTCTGCAAGGTTTAATGTGGCCTAATGCACCAGAAATTTTAGCTAAAGCAGCTTTTGAGCATAATATTCCTTTTGTTCTTAGTACGGTTACTACTACCAGTATAGAACGTGCGAGTGAGCTTACTGAAGGTAAAGCTTGGTTTCAATTATACCACCCCACAGAGAATGCTTTAAGAGATGATATTATTAAACGTGCAGAAGCTGCGGAATGCCCGGTTTTAGTTATTCTTTGCGATGTACCAACGTTTGGTTTTAGACCAAGGGATATAAGAAACGGATTGGCCATGCCACCAAAAATGAATCTGAGTAATATTTTACAAGCTATTGGACGACCAGATTGGAGTTTACAAACCCTAAAACACGGTATTCCAAATTTTGAGGTTTTAAAACCTTATATGCCTAAAGGTTTAGATTTAACCCAATTGGGTAAGTTTATGGATGACACGTTTAGTGGTCGATTAAACGAAGAAAAAATAAAACCAATTCGCGATATGTGGAAAGGAAAGCTAGTGCTTAAAGGCGTGGCTTCGGAGTATGATGCTGAAGAAGCCATACGTTTAGGTATTGACGGTATTATAGTGTCTAACCATGGCGGACGTCAATTGGATGCTGGACAATCAACCATCAAACCATTAACAACAATTGCTGAAAAATATGGCGATCAAATAGAAGTGATGATGGACAGTGGTATCCGCTCAGGTCCTGATGTAGCAAGAGCTATGGCTAGTGGTGCTAAGTTTACTTTTATGGGGCGCTCTTTTATGTACGGCGTATCTGCGCTAGGTAAAAAAGGAGGAAATCATACTATATCACTTTTAAAAACAGAACTTCAACAGGTCATGGAACAACTGTGCTGCGAGCAGACAACGGATTTCCCTAATCATTTGATTAAATAACCTGTATTTTATTTGATTAGCGTACGTAAATGATGAAACCAAATATTTAAATGGGCTTTTAACCATTAGATGACACATTAAAAAAATATTAATTCAACTAAAACAACATGAAACATTACAAGCAATTTATAAACGGACAATTTGTAGACTCGAAGGCTACAGGAGTAATTGAAATATTAAATCCTTGTACTGAAGAAGTGATAAGTACCATTTCTACAGGCACCATTGAAGATGCAAATCATGCACTTGAAGCAGCTCAGGCAGCTCAGCCAGCATGGGAAGCATTACCAGCAATACAAAGAGCGAGTTTTTTACATAAAATGGCTGATGTTATTAGAGAAAATAGAGTGTTTTTAGCTGAGACATTGTCAAAAGAGCAAGCCAAAGTTATTGGTTTAGCTCAAGTTGAAATTGATGTAACAGCAGATTATTTTGACTATAATGCCGGTTGGGCAAGACGTATTGAAGGAGAAATTATTCAAAGTGATCGTGAAAAAGAACACATTTACCTTCATAAAGTGCCAATTGGAGTCGCTGTAGGTATTTGTCCTTGGAATTTCCCGTTTTTCGTAATGGCTAGAAAAGTGGCGGCCTCTTTAATCACTGGAAACACATGTGTTATAAAACCTAGTTCTGAAGCACCAAATACAGTCATGGAGTTTGCAGATTTTATTCAAAAAATTGATTTACCAGCAGGGGTTTTAAACTTTGTTTGTGGAGCAGGTAGAACAGTTGGAAATGCGCTTTCAAAAAGTCCAATTACGGGTATTATTAGCTTAACAGGAAGTGTTGGTGCAGGCCAAAAAATTATAACAGCAGCAGCAGAAAATATCACTAAAGTATCTTTAGAATTAGGAGGAAAAGCACCAGCAATTGTTTGTGCAGATGCTAATATGGAATTAGCTATAAACTCCATAGTGGCATCAAAAGTTATTTTTAGCGGACAAGTTTGTAACTGTGCAGAACGCGTTTATGTAGAAGACAGTATTTATGATGAATTTGTTGAAAAAATCACTAAAAAAATGAGTGAAGTTACTGTTGAAGATGCTCTTACAGGAACAAATGCAGACATGAGTAGTTTAGTTTCTAAAGCTCAGATTGATAAAATTTCTGAGATGGTTGAATTTGCTAAAAAAGAAGGCGCTGAAGTTTTGGTAGGAGGCAAGCAAACTGAGAAATTTGATAGAGGTTATTTTTATGAGCCAACGGTTTTAACTAATTGTAGCCAAGATAGTCAAATTATACAAGAAGAGGTTTTTGGTCCCGTATTACCAGTTATGAAATTTAATACGCTTGATGAGGCTATTGCATTATCTAACGACTGTCAATTTGGGTTAACATCATCTATATTCTCTGAAAATTATAACAATATCATGCGTGCTACAAACGGTTTGCATTTTGGAGAAACTTATGTAAATAGAGAGCATTTTGAAGCAATTCAAGGGTTTCATGCAGGTTGGAAAAAATCTGGTGTAGGTGGTGCTGATGGTAAACACGGTATGGAGGAATATTTACATACTCGTGTGGTATACGCGAAGTATTATTGAAATAGTCCAATTAAAATAATAAAAACTCAGCTAAATACATAGTTGAGTTTTTTTGTCAAAATCAAATAACCATATAGTACAGGATAGAATTATAAAAACCATAATATATTTTGGACCTTGTGATTTCCTAATTTTATAAATAATATTCTGAAAATATAAACCTAACTAATTAATACTAAACTAAAAAAATATGAGCCAATACAACATTGAAGAAGATATTGAAGAATTAGCAGGAGGAGAGTTTGAAAGAACTCCAGTTCCAAAATCAAGGCTTAAAGGCTGGAAAAGTTTTATAGGCATGTATGCTGGTGAGCACGCAGCTGGAACTGAATTTATGATTGGCCCGTTATTTTTAACTGCTGGTGTTAGTGCCTTTGATTTGATTGTAGGGTTATTGATTGGAAATCTCTTGGCCGTATTAAGTTGGAGGTTTTTAACGGCTGAAATAGCTATTAAAAATAGGCTTACACTTTATTTTCAATTAGAAAAAATTTGTGGTAAAAATTTGGTTACGGGTTATAATCTTGCAAATGGTATTTTATTTTGTTTTTTAGCAGGTGCCATGATAACGGTTTCTGCTACAGCTGTTGGGATTCCATTTGATATGCCAATGCCAAAACTTACGGATACCATGCCAAATGGTGTAACTTGGATTATAATTGTTATTCTTATTGGGGCAGTTATTTCTATAATTGCAGCTCGTGGGTATGATACTGTAACAAAAGCGGCAAATTGGATGTCTCCTTTTATTGTGGTAGCGTTTATTGCCTGCGGAATTGTGGCTCTTAGTCAATTGGATGTCAACAGTTTATCTGATTTCTGGAGAATCTGGGGTGAAGGATCTGATCCATTTCCTGGGCAAATAAAATTTACGTTTTGGCATGTTGTTATCTGGTCGTGGTTTGCTAACGCCGCCATGCATGTTGGGATGTCTGATTTATCAGTATTTAGATTTGCCAAAGAAGCAAAAGCAGGCTGGACAACCGCTGCAGGAATGTATGTAGGTCATTATATGGCTTGGATAGCAGCTGCATTATTATATGCAGTATATTTAAAATCACCAGAAGCACAAGCTTTTTTAAGTGCTGGTGATGCACCTCCAGTAGCTCCAGGTCCTTTGGCGAATAACGCTATTGGAGTTTTTGGTATTATCGCTGTAGTATTAGCAGGCTGGACAACAGCTAACCCAACTATTTATAGAGCAGGTTTAGCATTTCAGGCTATTTTACCAAAATTGTCTACTGCGAAAGTGACAATTCTAGCTGGTACTGTGGCTACAATTGCAGGTTTATTCCCCGCATTTGCCATGAAGTTGTTAGGTTTTGTTGCGTTATATGGATTTATTTTAGCGCCTTTTGGTGCAGTAATCGTTTTTGAGCACTTCTTTCATAAAAAAGCAGGTATTATTAAGAATTATGCAGAGGTAGCCAATATAAAGTTTAATAAAGCGGTATTATTTGCATGGGCTATTAGCTTTGGTATTTTTTACTTTATTTCATTGCAATTTGATATTTTCTTATCATTTGTAACACTTCCAGCATGGTTGTTATGTGGTATTTTGTTTTTAATCTTTAGCAAGTATTTCCAAAAATAAAAGTGTTTTAGTAAGTATTATTTCATATATATTATTGGGCAGTATTCAACAGGATAGTTTAGCCTATTCTTTTATCTAACTTTATTGACGAGTGAAAATTTTAATAAATAAATATGCAATTAGCGACAAGAAAAATTATTAAATACGCAATACATACAATATCAATTTTTGTATTAATTGGATGTAAAAATTCGACTGCACAAGATGCAAGCGTTTTAGAAAAGCCAAATATTATCGTCATTTTTACAGATGACCATGGATATGCTGATTTAAGTGCACAAGGACAAGTAAGTGATATAAAAACACCACATATAGATGAGCTTGCTAATCAAGGTGTAAGAATGACAGCAGGTTATATTACAGCCCCGCAGTGCACACCTTCAAGGGCAGGGTTATTGACGGGGAGGTATCAACAGCGTTTTGGATTGGATGAAAACGGCACAATTCCATTGCCTCTGGACGAGGTTTTAATTCCAACGCGATTGAAAGAAGCAGGTTACACGACTGGAATGACAGGTAAATGGCATTTAGAGCCTAATCATATTGAGCATATTTGGATTAAAGAAAATATGCCAGAACTAGCGAAAAAAAAGCCAAGTCCTAAGGATATTCCATTTAGTAAAAAATTACCATACATGCCTTCAGAAAGAGGTTTCGACGATTGCTTTCAAGGTGAGATGATTCGCTATTGGGTAAATTATGATTTAGATGGGAATACCATTGAAAAACAGCATATTGTAGATAAGCGTTTTCGTCTTGATGTACAAACAGATGCAGCTTTAACGTTTATTGATAGAAACCATGAAAAGCCATTTTTCTTTTATTTATCCTATTACGGACCACATGTACCACTGGAAGCAACAGATTTCTACCTAAGTCGCTTTCCAGGAGATATGCCAGAGCGAAGACGCTATGCATTAGCCATGTTAGCTGCAATTGATGATGGTGTAGGTGCTATTCGGTCATCATTAAAGAAACATAGCATCTTGGACAACACCATCATATTTTTTATTAGCGACAATGGTGCGCCACTTAAAATAACTAAAGAAGATATACCAATTAGCTATAAAACAGGTGCTTGGGATGGTTCTTTGAATGACCCATTTATTGGTGAAAAAGGGATGCTCTCTGAAGGGGGTATTAGAGTCCCTTACGTGGTTTCATGGCCAAATAAATTACCTAAAGGTATAACCTATAATCGCCCAATATCATCATTAGACGTAGCTGCGACATCAGTTGCTGTTGCTGGTTTAAGTCAACCTAAAGAATTGGATGGTGTTAATATTATGCCATTTTTATCTGGGGAAAAAACAGGAGATCCACACGAATCACTTTATTGGCGTTTTTGGAATCAAGGTGCAGTTTTAGAAGGTAACATGAAATACCTTCAAGCAGGAAATCGCGAATTTCTTTTTGATATAATGAGTGAAGAACATGAAGCTAAAAATATTATTGAAGATCATCCAGAAGTAGCTTCTAAGCTTAGAAGCAAGTTGGAAAATTGGGCGAACGAACTTTACAATCCTGGGTTATCTGAAAAAAATGATAGACCACAACAAGCGAAATGGTTTAGTCATTATTTTCAAGAGTAATTTATATTCATTAATCAATCAATTATTAAAATGAAAAGTAAATTTATAATTGCGAGGGTTTTAACATTTATTTTATGTTTTACAAGTTGCACACAAGCTCAAGATTTTCTGACACTTAAAAATGAATCACTACATGTTAAATTAGATTTAAGAAGAGGTGGCGCTATTGCATATATTTCTAAAGTGAAAGAAGATAGAAATCTTGTTAATATTCATGATGAAGGGCGCTACATTCAGCAATCATATTATGCAGGACAAAGCCTTGATAGAACTGATGAAGGACAAAGCCCTAACTGGTCGCCTTGGACATGGAATCCGATACAAGTTGGGGATGTTTTTTTCAATCGTGCCGAAATTTTAGAATCCAGTATTGATGGAAATACAGCTTATACAAAGTGTATTCCAATGCTTTGGGATATGGATAATAAACCAGCAGAAGCTACTATGGAGCAGTGGACAACTCTAGAAAATAGGATGCTTCGGGTAAAAAACCGATTGACTTGTAAACGTACAGATACGATTTACGGTGATGGTTTAAGTAGGTCTCAAGAAATACCAGCCGTTTATCCTATTTCCGCTTTAAGCGAATTATATACTTATTTTGGTGATGCACCCTTCACTGGAGCACCATTAAGTAAGCCAGAAGTAAAACATTTAGAAGATGATTTTTGGGGAAGGTACAATGATAATATGATTACAGAAAGCTGGATGGCATTTGTAGATGATACCAACTGGGGAATGGCTGTTTATACACCTATAACACAAAATTTTCTTGCAGGAATGGCAGGTTCAAAGGGGGGAGAAACAAAAGATAGCTCTACTTCATACATCGCTCCTCTAAAGAAAGCAAAGCTTTATAAAGACTCTGTTTATGAATATGAATATTATCTGTTAATTGGTGATTTAAAAGATATGAGAGCAAAGATTTATGAAATACATAAAACTTTACAGGAGTAATTGCCTTTTAAATTTTAGAAAATTATGAAAATAAAATTAATAAATAGTGTAATTAGTATCGCAATTCTCATACTGTTTTTTGCATGTAAAAACGATAAAACCACAAATGGGAATTTAGTTGATATTGAAAAACTTAAAAAAGAGTTTAAAACACCAACTGATGCTGTGAAAACAGCTGTTTACTGGTATTGGATTTCTGATAATATTTCAAAAGAAGGTATTGTGAAAGATTTACATGCGATGAAAGAAGTTGGTATCAACAGAGCTTTTATTGGAAATATAGGGTTAGACAATGTGCCTTATGGTGATGTTAAAATGTTAAGTGATGAATGGTGGGAATGTATACACACAGCATTGAAAACAGCAACAGAACTTGATATTGAAATTGGGATATTCAATTCGCCAGGATGGAGTCAATCTGGTGGGCCTTGGGTTGAAGCAGAAAATGCGATGCGTTATCTAACATCAACTAAAATGATGGTTACTGGACCAAAAAATTTCTCACAAAAGTTGGAACAATCAGCAGAATTGTTTCAAGACGTTAAAGTATTGGCTTTTCCAAAACCAAAGAATTTAGATGTCAATTTAGACCCTAAAAAGACTTCGATAACATCAATACCAGCTACCAGTAATCTTAGACTTTTGATTGATGGTGCTGCATCAAAAGCGGTTTTTTTTCCAGTTTCAGATGAGTTAATTATAGATATAAAACATGAAACATCTTTTACAGCTCGAAGTCTAACACTTCAATATCCTGAAAGCCCAATTTATGCTAACGTAGAATTACAGATTCAAGATGAAAAAGGTAATTATAAAACCCATCATTCTTTTGAGATAGACAGAACTAAATTTACCGTTGATGTAGGTTTTAATGTATTGGCTCCTCTTCAAATTGCTTTCAAAGCTATTGAAGCAAAAAATTTCAGACTAAAATTTAATTATTTAAAGCATGAAGACTGGCCAGATGCAACTGTCAATACAAATCCAGCATTAACTGAAATTACTATTTCTTCGGCGGTTGTTTTAGGGAATTATGCTGAAAAGTCACTGGCTAAAATGCATCCAACACCATTGCCGAAATCTGATGATTATCAATGGGATATTCAAGCTGAACCAGATGATTTATCCTTAATAGTAAGTCCAGATTCGGTTTTGGATATATCGGATAAATTAGATGTTGGTGGCAATCTTAATTGGGATGTACCAGAAGGTGAATGGATTATTTTACGCACAGGTATGACACCAACAGGCGTTAAAAACAGTCCAGCATCTCCAGAAGCTACTGGTTTTGAAGTGGATAAAATGAGTAGAGCGCATGTTGAAAAACATTTTTATGGTCACATGGGTGAAATTTTAAAACGTGTTCCTCCTGAAGACCGTAAAACCTTCAAGGTGGTTGTGCAAGATAGTTATGAAAAAGGTGGGCAAAATATGACAGATGGATTTCTCGAAGAATTTCAAGAAGTTTATGGTTACGACCCAATCCCTTTTCTTCCAACATTTGAAGGAATTGTTGTCAAAAGCCAATTATACTCAGATCGATTTTTATGGGATGTAAGACGTTTGGTAGCTAACAAAGTCGCGTATGATTATGTAGGTGGTTTTAAAGAAGTTAGTAACAAACATGGACTCACTACATGGTTAGAAAATTATGGACATTGGGGATTTCCAGGAGAATTTTTAATGTATGGAGGGCAGTCAGATGAGATTTCGGGTGAGTTTTGGAGTGAAGGTTCATTAGGAAACATTGAAAACCGTGCAGCTACTTCTTGTGGCCATATTTATGGTAAATCTAGAATTTGGGCAGAATCATTCACTTGTGGACAAAAACCTTTCAGTAGAAGCCCAGCGATGCTCAAGCCTCGGGGTGATCGTTTCTTTGCAGAAGGTATAAATAGTACGTTGTTACATGTTTACATTCATCAACCCTATGAAGATAGAAACCCTGGACTTAATGCTTGGTTTGGTAATCCTTTTAACCGAAAGAACACATGGTTTAGTCAAATGGATATTTTTACAGATTATATTAAGCGCACAAACTATATGTTACAACAAGGGCAAAATGTGGCTGACGTTGCTTATTTTATTGGAGAAGATGCGCCAATTATGACAGGTGTAACTAATCCGCCATTACCACTAGGTTATGAATTTGATTATATAAATGCTGAAGTAATTATTAAAAACATGACCATTAAAGATGGTTTGTTCACATTATCACATGGCGCACAGTATCGTATTCTTGTACTTCCAAAGCTAGAAACAATGCGACCAGAATTGTTGTCTAAAATAGAGCAATTAGTAAAAGCTGGAGGTACTATACTCGGGGCTGCACCTAAGCGTTCCCCAAGCGGTCAAAATCAACCAGAAGCAGATAATCAGGTTTTAAATCTTGCTTCTAAAATTTGGAGCGATGTTGATGGTAAAAAAGTAAAATCCAGAACTTATGGAAATGGTAAAGTCATTAATGGAATGACTATGGAAGAAGCTCTTGCTAAAATCAAATTACTACCAGATTGTAAAGTGCCAGAAGATAATACTATTCATTATGGACATAGAAAATTTTATGATACCGACATATACTTTCTATCTAATCAAACCAATTCAGTACAAACCATAGCGCCAGAATTTCGTATAACAGGAAAAAAACCAGAGTTATGGTTAGCCACAACAGGTTATACAAGGAGTTTACCTGCATATAATCAAAAAGACAACGTTACAGAAGTACCATTAAAACTCGCACCTTACGAAAGTGTATTTGTAGTTTTTAATGAAGAAACTACAACAAAAAAAGAAAACAATTCTATATATTTAAATTTCCCAAAACCAAGTCGAATAATAGATATCAATACAAATTGGGAAGTAAAATTCGATCCTGAAAAAAGAGGGCCTGATGAGACGGTACTATTTAATAAGTTAATAGATTGGACTTCTTCTGATGATAATCGTGTTAAATATTATTCAGGTTTAGCAACGTATTCCAAAAAAATAAATTTAAAAGAAGTTTCATTAAATAACCGAGTAGTTTTAAATTTAGGAAACTTAACAGCCATGGCACGTGTATATGTAAATGGAAAAGAAGCTGGAGGCATTTGGACAGCTCCTTATAGTCTAGATATTACAAACTTTGTTAAGTCTGGTGATAATGAAATTAAGGTTGAGGTTGTAAATAATTGGATGAATCGATTGATTGGAGACGCAGCTTTACCAAAAGATGAGCAACCAACTTGGAGTACCTATAGTACTTATACGGCAGAAAGTGACTTACAACCATCTGGTTTGCTAGGGCCTGCCTCAATAGAAATTATGAAATAGTAAATTTTTAATAGATATGAGAAAAAAAAATATTAATAACTTTTTTTTATGTTGTATGCTTTTTTCAGCTAGTTAGTGCTGAAGTAAAACTACCTGCAATTATTTCCTCCAATATGGTACTTCAACGGAATACTGATATTACTTTATGGGGATGGGCAAATGCAGATGAAGAAATTTTCATTAAAGTCTTATGGCTAAATGATCCACTTGAAGTTACCGCAGATAAAAATGGAAATTGGTCTTTAAAGATAAAAACAACACTTTCAAAAGAAGCTCAAAGTATTCATATCAAAAGTAAAGAGTCTGATATCTTATTAGAAAATATTCTTTTTGGAGAAGTTTGGTTATGCTCTGGACAGTCCAATATGCAACATCCAGTTAAAGGGTTACCAGGTCAACCTACTTTTGGTTCTCAAAAAGCTATGCTTAATTCACGTAATCCTAATCTAAGGCTATTTTCAGTAGGAAGAGTAGGCCCGATTACTCCATTGAAAGATTTAAGAGCATATGAACCATGGAAAGAAGCTTCCTCAAATAATGTAGCTGGTTTTAGTGCTGTAGGGTATTTTTTCGAGAGCCACTCCAAAAATTGTTAGACGTACCTATAGGTATTATCCATTCTTCTTGGGGTGGTAGTAATGTTGAGCCTTGGATGAGTCGTGAGGTACTTGAGCAATACCAAGAAGTTGATTTAAGCAATGTTAGTGAAGATACAAAGATAAATCATACGCAAGTAGCTTTATTCAATGCTATGATTAAGCCGTTGATTCCTTTTACGCTCAAAGGTTTTTTGTGGTATCAAGGTGAATCTAACCGATTAAAACCGGAGGAGTACAAAATACTCTTCCCTGCAATGGTTAAAGATTGGAGAACCCGATGGGGTAATCAAAACGCACCGTTTTATTTTACTCAAATAGCACCTTTCAATTATGGTGGAAATAGCTTTTTTCAAGATGTAGAAAACTCTGCTTTTATTCGTGAAGCACAATTACATTGTGTGGATTCTATATCAAATTCGGGTATAGCCATCACGCTAGATATCGGAGATTCGCTTTCGATTCACCCTCCACGAAAGAAGGAAGTAGCCGATCGGTTATTAGGACTGGCACTGAATAAGACTTATGGTTTTGAAGGATTGAATACTGAATCTCCGGTGTATAAATCTCTGGAAGTTCAGGAAGGAAAAGCATTGCTAAAATTTGACAATGCTCCGGATGGACTATATGTCTACGATGACTTGAAAGGGTTTGAAATAGCAGGTGAGGATCACATCTTTTATCCAGCGGAAGCACAAATTGAAAAGAGGAAAGATGTATTGGTATGGAGTGATAAAGTACCAAATCCGGTGGCCGTTCGCTATGCCTGGAGCAATTATGTCGATGGTACATTATTTGGCGTAAACCTCCTTCCAATTTCCTCTTTTAGAACAGATGATTGGACTGACGCCATAAGATTTAAGGAATAGATAGGGCTTATATATTCAGAAAGTTCCACATTATCATCTCCAATAACTTGATTGACTGTTGTTGTAAAAGAAAGCCAATTAAAGATTAGGAGTTAAATGTAGGTAATTCATAAATATTTTAATGAAAACTATAAATTTTAGCATCATGAAACAAGTATCTGGAACACCTAACATTACATTACAAGAAACAGAAGCACATTATCAATTAAGTAGTAAAAATTACGCTATTGAAGGTGGCGAGAGTCATCTGGCTTACTACTGAAACTTTAGCTTACGTTATGCCAAGAACTTATGAAGCACCAATGAAAATTGAATAGGTAAATACCTACATATGGTTAGGGCTTCAATATGCGATGCCGTCCAAAAATAATCGACAATTGGAAGCTATGACTGAGATCGCATCAAAAGAACTTTTAGCCTATGAAAATGGACTTTTAAACAATCTCAGAGTGTGGATTTATGAAAAGCGAAGGAAGGCATTAAAAGCTATTCTGAAAAAGAATAAAGTTTCAGATTCTGATGGAATTTTAGATATTCAAGAGAAGCTATTTTAAAAATCTGCATTACACTAACAGGGAAGATTTTTTTACAAAGCCATTCAGCACATTTCCTTCCATTCCGTAAAAACTTCATTTCTGAAAAAGAGCTTCATTATCAAAGGTCTTGGACCTAATCCACACTTTTGACTTTCCATTTTCGTTACTCCTTTCCGCTTCTCAGGAAAGGAACACTTCATTCCAAGTAAAAAGTGTGAATCAAGTCCGCCAAATAGGAATAAAAATGTATTTGCGTTTTGTTCCACTTCCAATGTTTTTGTATTTCACAAAGAATTTAGGTTCACATCCTGAGTCACAACTGCTATGCCTTTTTTTGTCAGCAAAATAACAACATTCAGCTTTGAACGACAGCATAACCAGGCTCGTGGCTCGCTCTTTTTATATGTCTATACAAAGCAGAATATTGAACAGCACAACGCAACAAAAAGAAGGTAACAGCGGTGGCAATATGGGAAGTAAATCTAAAATGAACCTTATGAAATCTTACAAAATCAATAAAAAGGATGCGGAACAAAAGTTAAAAAAACAAAAAAAGGAAAACGCTCGGGATATAATAAGTAAATCAATAATAAAGCCTTTCTGAATGGTTCAGTTAGGTCAATATTAATCTTTAAATTTTTTAATTATGAGTACTCTAAGAAACAAAGTACAGTTAATTGGCAACGTTGGAAACGAGCCAGAAATCACAAACCTTGAAAGCGGAAAGAAAGTTGCAAAATTTTCAATCGCTACAAATGAATCTTATAAGGATTCTAATGGAGAAAAAGTGACAAACACTCAATGGCATAATATTGTAGCATGGGGAAAGATTGCCGAAATCGTAGAAAAATATGTAGGCAAGGGAAAAGAAGTAGCATTAAAGGGAAAATTGACCTCACGCTCTTATGAAACCAAAGAGGGAGAAAAAAGATACGTTACCGAAGTGGTCGTAGATGAAATTCTTCTTTTAGGAATTAAAGGAGATGATAGTGCTATGGAATAACTAAAAATAAAAGAGGGCGCATCTTTCGACAGTAACGCCCTCTTTTTCATTATTCACTATAACTAATAATAGAAACAATGAAGAACAAAGTTAATGAAATAAAAATTAGCTACAAAGGCGGTTTAAAATCATCTATGTGGCAGAAAATAAACAGTTCTCAAGATGCAGCCGAATTGTTGTTTGAGGATTGGGACAAAGATACTATTGCGCTACAAGAAGTTTTCAAAATTGTGCTTTTAAACAATAGTAATAAGGTAAAAGGTGTTTATCAAATTTCACAAGGTGGAATTGTTGGAACGTTGGTTGATTTGAGAATTTTATTCGCAGTCATTTTAAAATCGCTATCAGTAGCCATTATTTTAACACACAATCATCCAAGTGGAAAATTGATGCCTAGTGATGCTGACAAGAGTCTTACGATGAAGATTAAGAACGCTGCAAAATTATTTGATATTAAGCTTCTCGACCACTTGATTTTTGCACCTGATGGAGATTATTATAGTTTTTCTGATAACGGAATTTTATAAAACGGAAAGCTATGATTTATATAAATTTTACCGATTTGAGTGAAGAAGCACAAGAGCGCTTGCTTAGAAATTCTAAAGAAGATGTTAAGCATAAATATGGAAAGGACATTATCGAATATGCATCTGCCCACAATCAAAATTTGGACAAGGTGCTGGACGAAGAAGCAATAAGGAATTTGTATAGTTATACATACGTATTTAATATATAAACGCTTTTAAAAATTGTAAGACCTTTGAAAATTTCAGAGGTCTTTTTTCATGCTCTTATTTTATATTCTGCAACAAAAAGAGCGGTTTACTAAAGATACTTTTAAACTTCAAAAATAATAGTCTTAAAAAATTGAATTTCAATTCGTATTACAGCAAAAGCCATTACATTTTTGGATGTAATGGTATTTTTTTTGTCCCGATAAATCGGGACGAAAAGGAATAGCAAGAGGGTAACACGCTAGCGCGATGTTTCAATTTTCAGTTTTTACAAAACACTAGTGAAATCAATGGTTTTGACCGATTGAATGTTTTGGTTAATGAGTTTTTAGCATCGTTTTTTCAGAAAAAATGCCCTCAGCCCAATAAAAACAACAAATTTTTTCAGAAAAAATGGATAAAGGATATGAAAAAGAACGTTTTGAGAAGCTTGGAATTAAAGCTTCAGTAGCAGAACGTTTTCGAGAGTTTTGCAAAAAACTATCTAAATCACAATCGATGACATTGCTTCTGATGCTAGACTTTTTTGAAGATAATGGCATTTCGCCAAATGAAACTTTAGGTCCAAATATGCAAACACTAGAGAGCGAAATCAAGAAACGAATCAATGCAGTAATAGCCATTATAAAAGATATCGAAAAGAACCATGACAAACCTACAACTGCCATGTTGCAATCCTTATTTATGGAGTTTGAACCCAAAGAGAAAAAGCTCATTCTAGAAAAAGGAAGCCAAGGAAAAGAAAGTCCAGTTTGTAGAAAAACAAGATTCAAATAATCAATTATAAAATTATGTACATTACAATTACAGCTCAAAAATTAGGTGGCGATTATTCACAAAGTTCAGTCGATTTTGTGGAGTACCTGGAGAAAGAAAATCAAAGTTTGGAACAAGAGGGTCTGGAGCATTTTTTTAACCAATATGGAGATGAAATTGAAGCCAAAGAAGTCGTAAAAGAAATCGATGGTAATACCGCAAAATTAAAAAAGAAAGAACCAAAATTTTATTCAATTACAGTTAGTCCCAGCAAATATGAATTGAGAAAATTACATAATAATTCTGAAGATTTAAAAAAATACACCAGAGCGATAATGAACGATTATGCAACGTCATTCAATCGAGAAATTAATGGTAAACCTGCTACCGTAGATGATATTAAATACTTTGCCAAAATTGAACATCAACGCACATTTAAAGGCACAGATAAACAAGTACGAGAGAACCAACCGTTTGCCACAAATATACTTCAGCGTAAACAGGATATCCGAAAAATTGAAAATGGACATTTAGATGGAAATATCAAAAAATTGAAATCTGAAATATCCAAACTCGAATCCGAAGCACCACATCAACAAAACGGAAAACGGATTGTTCAAGGTATGAAAAAAGATGGTAATCAAAGTCATATTCATATTATCGTGAGTCGAAAAGATGCATCAAATTCTGTGAGTTTATCACCAGGATCTAAACACAAAGCTTCGGAAGTTGAGATGCGTGGTAAAATTGTAAAACGAGGGTTTGACAGAGATGCTTTTTTTACAAAAGCAGAAAGTACTTTTGATAAAACGTTTGGTTACAAACGAAACTATGCAGAATCCTATAAATCGAAGAAAGATTTCATTAAAAACCCGAAGCTGTACTTCACAACATTGTTAGGATTGCCAGCAAGTGAAAAAGCAGTTGCTTTTAGAATGCTCGGAAAATCTGGAGTGCCCATTGCGAGTATTCCAACAAACCAAGTGCAGTTGGCACTAAAAACAATTAGGACTTTAAAACGTGGTGTCGACCTGGCAATTAAATCGGGTTCAATAGGTATATAACATGGAAATACAAGGTGTCACATTTACTATTGGATTATTATTTGGAATGAGCTTGGTGTTTTCAATTCTGTTCAAAATGACGCGATATGCCTTTTTTATAAATCTCATATTGACAGTAATCTATTTAGGACTACTTTTTAAAATGAACACTTTTTTGATACAATCGATTATACTGTTACTTTATACAGGTTGTCCGCTTTTGCTTATCAACACCGTTTTATATGTATTTCTCCACAAGGAGAATGACACTTTAGATTCTAACAATAAACATCAAGTTCATTTTAAAGTTAAGCGAGGAAATTTCAAAATAAACAACATCAAAAGAGGCGCTTCAATTATAGGTTCTGCAGGAAGTGGAAAAACAGAAAGCGTCGTTTTTAATTTTCTTCTGCATTTTAGTAAACATAAATTTTCGGGTGTGATTCACGATTATAAAAACTTTGAACTTACAGAAATGGCTTTTCCATTATTCGAAAAGAATGCCATTGATTTTAAAGTGATTTCATTTGATACTATTCATGATCGCGTTAATCCGATAGCACCAAGATATATGACTAATGAAGAAAGTGTAAACGAGGTTGCTAGAGTGCTTATTGAAAACTTATTGGAACAAAGAGAATCTGGAAGCATAGGAACAACAAAATTCTTTAATGATGCCGCAGAAGGACTTATTGGAGGTTTGATATGGAAGCTAAAAACCAATTATCCTCAATATTGTACATTACCTCATTTAATAGCCATTTATCAGTTTTTGGATACAGATAGTTTAATTTCTTTTTTGAGTTCAAACACGACATCTAGAGTGATGGCAGATGCTTTTATTAGTGGTAAAGATTCTGACCGACAAACAGCTGGTGTAAAAAGTACTTTGGCCAATGCGCTCAAAAAAATAAGTACGCAACGTATTTTTATGACCTTATCCGCAGATGATGTCCCACTAGATATTAATAACCGAGAAAAACCTTTAGTGATTTCAGTAGTTAATAACCCTAAATATGAAACCGCTTATTCGCCAATTATCGCTACTATTATACATACCATCACCAAAGAAATGAGTGTGAGAAATTCAAATGCTTCTTTTTTATTAATGGAAGAAGCACCAACGATTAGATTATTGAATATGCACAGAATTCCAGCCACATTGCGTAGTTATGACATTGCCACGATTTATGTGATGCAAGACAAAATCCAAAACGATATGATGTATGGCGATAAGGCGAGCAAAGCGATTTTAAGTAATCTATCTTACCAATTCTTCGGAAAGGTAAACGATCCAGACACAGCGAAATATTACGAACGTTTTTTTGAAATTGTCAAGAAAGAAACTACAAGTGTCAATCGTGGCTATAACCTTAATTTTGATACGCGCATAACCACAGGAGAGCGTGAAGTCGCTAAAATTAGAGCTGATGTGTTTTTCAGACTGAAAGAAGGCGAATTTATTACGTTCGCTGACGGAAAGGACAAGAAAGTACAATTCAAACTTCCTAAAATTGAGAAGCGATTACCAACGAAACAACAAGAATATTCTGATGTCGATTTACAGGCTAATTTTGATAAAATTTACCAAGAGGTTAAAGAGATATTTAAATAGCATAAAGGAATAGTGATTATTTTGTCGCTTATTTACAGCAAAAATATTATATTTGTCGTAAATAAACAACAAAATGAATTCTAAGAAAGCTATTCTTCTGCCTAAATTTCAAAAGATTTTTGAACAAATAGGAGAAAATGTAAAGCTCGCTCGTAAGCGAAGGAAGCTTAGTACTGAGCAAGTTTCTGAACGTGCAGGTATTCATAGAGCTACCCTTTATCGTATTGAAAAGGGCGACCCAGCTGTGGCGATTGGTCTGTACTTTAATGTATTTAGGGTGCTCAATCTTCAAGATGATTTTCTAAAGTTAGCCAAGGATGATGAATTCGGCAGAAAACTGCAAGACCTTGATCTATTATAAATAGTATGGCAACAGGAAAATTTGACATATACGTATTTGCAGATTGGGTAGCTTTAGAGAAGCCAACATTGGTAGGCGTACTTTCTGCTCACTTTGCCAAAGGCAAAAAAGCTTTCAGCTTTGAGTATGACAAGGATTGGTTAAAAACCGATGCACAACGATTATTAGACCCAGATATAGATTTTTATTCAGGCCCACAATATCCAGAAAATAAGGAAAATTTTGGAATCTTTTTGGATAGTATGCCAGACACTTGGGGTAAGACTTTAATGAAACGTAGGGCTGCTCAAGATGCTAGAGCAAAGAATGAAAAAGCAGGCACACTCTATGAAATAGATTATTTGCTCGGCGTTTTTGATGAAAGTAGAATGGGGGCTTTGCGCTTTAAAACTGAATTGGAAGGCCCTTTTTTAGATAACGATGCACATAGTCCAACACCACCGTGGTCATCGCTAGGAGATTTGCAGGAAGCAGCGAAGCAACTAGAAAGTGATGACCAAAGTGAAGCGGTAAGAAAATGGATTGCTGTATTGATAGCACCAGGTTCTTCTTTAGGAGGGGCAAGACCCAAGGCAAATGTTTTTGACCCAAAGAAGAATCTTTGGATAGCAAAGTTCCCATCAAAGACAGATACCATAGATAAAGCGGCTTGGGAGTTTTTAGCCTATCAACTGGCCACTGCGGCAGGAATACATATGGCAGATTCTAAAATAGAAAAGATTAGCGGTCAGTATCACACGTTCCTAACTAGACGATTTGATAGAGACAATGGAAAACGTATTCACTTTGCTTCAGCTATGACTATGACTGGAAATACAGAAGATATTATAAAGGAATCTGCACCAAGTTATCTTGAAATTGTAGAGTTCATAGAAAATTATGGTGCAGATGTGGAAGCTAATTTACATCAACTTTGGAGGCGTATCGTATTTAACATAGCGATTTCTAATACGGATGACCATTTGCGAAATCACGGATTTATATTAACTGAAAAAGGCTGGATCTTATCGCCCGCATATGATTTAAACCCCTCGATTGAAAAAGATGGTTTGTCTCTAAATATAGATATGGATGACAATGCTTTAAGCTTCGATTTAGCTAAAAGTGTTGGTGAATATTTCAGGTTAAACAATGCCGAAATGGAGACTATTTTAAATGAAGTATTAACTGTGGTCAAAGATTGGAAAACAGTTGCAAACAGAATCGGTATAAAAAATTTGGAGATAGAGTTGATGTCTAATGCTTTTAATGTATAGGAACTTAAATTAGAATATTAATAAATAAATAATGCAAGGACGGAAGTGATTAAAGCTTTCATAACGTTATTAATTTGGATTATTGATATATCTATGTGATATTTTCATTTCAATATGTCGTTCGCCATCTTTTTCGTTTAATTCTAAAATAATCCTTCGGTCATTGGATAATGAAAATTTCGGCATAACATAAATGAATCTTACTATTTCATTTTCCACAATTTTAGAAGGCAGATGATGTTTAAAAATAGGCTCAAGATACAGACGCTGTAAAGATTTCTTTTTACCTTTTTGTCGAGTCTCGATGGAAAGATTCAAGAAATTCAAATCGTAATCTAAAGTAGAATTATTCCTAATTTGAATAACGAAGTAGAGTTCTTCTTTATCAAAAACAATACTCTCAACCCTTAAAATAACACCATCATTTCGACTTATATACCTTCCAAGGTATTGTCTTCTGTCAAGAAGATAAGAGCAAAAATTTTGATAATAATACGTGTTGTTATCAATACTTTTTTCAGAAGTTTCAGTCTGAATAGAATCTGCCACTTTTGGTTTTTCATTCCCAATACTACTTGTCATCGGGATGAAATAATTGAGCTTTGAAAGCTGCGCTTTATACCTTACAATATACGAAAAAATTGAACCATTTATATTGATTACCAGTAGATTACTTTCTTTTCCTTGCTTGGCTTGCAGTAAGCCAAAATAGTGTTCTTTTTCACGATTGTACGTAAACACAAAATTTTCTGAACCTGTTATGCCTTGTCGTATAGGTTCAGGAAAAAAGAGCGCAACATTTTTGGTGTCGTTTGCATAAATAGTGTCAAGAATGTTTGTTGTTTGCGCATTCATAGAAGCGGAAACAATAAATAGAGTCAAAATGCTGATATACTTTTTCATAAGAGTGCGTTTTTAAATGCCCATTATGGGCTTATAATTTTGGTTTTAAAATAAGTTTGTAATTGTTCAATACAGTAACCTTTACATTTCGATTACTACGCCTAAGTACTTTTGTAATGCCGCCTACTTGTGGAACAGTTGGGATATTGATGTCGCCTATAACATCGTCTAGAACTTCATTCGTCGCTTCGGCTCTAAAGTTGTTTTCCACATAAATGCCTTCACTACCGTCCTGTAAATCGAAAGCTTTTAGTTTTGTGGGTTGATGATTGATATTCTCAATTTCAATCAATGCACGATTAGGTTGAAAGCTTATGAACCCGAATAAAAGTGTGTTCTTAGGCATTTGTTTACCGTTGATTCTTGCAGCTTTAGTAAGTCTCATTCTCAATCTCGTATTCGCCTTTACAATTTGGTCGCCATCGACAACCGCATAAATGCTTGCATCCGTTTTACCAATAATTGAAAATTCATTGGGTTTTGGTGCAGCTGCAAAAAACAATTGATGTTCCAGCCCCAATTCTTTAGCTTGAATTTTAAGTGCTCTGATTATTTCTGCGGAATCAATTTCTACAGGTTGCTTCTTTTCGACTTTCTTTTGTCCGAAGTTTTGATATTTCTTTTCTGAATATTGAATTTTGCCTGCATTATAAATGCTATCTACAATACGTTTCTTTTCACGTTCTGGCAGATCTGGATCGTAATAGCCTAAGGAATCAATTAATTTTTCATCATAGATACTAGGTGCGTTGTTTTCACGGACTTCTTTCAAATCATTAAGAGCATCTAATTTGGAATCATACTCTTTTTGGTTTTCTTCCAAATCTGGTATCAGGGTCTGTTCAAGGTTGTCATTTTCACTTTCATCATCGCCCATTACCATCACGGAATAGGAAATCAGGAATATGAAAACAATAGCCAATACTGCTATAAATACTATTTTGTTTTTTTCAATTTTCATCTGCTTGTTATTTATTAGTTTTTAATTGTCAGATGTAATTCGCCAATCTAAAATTTAGTTAATAATCAAAATTGGTATGGCTCATTTCATAAGAGTGGTATTTAAATGCCCACCTGCCTGCGGTAGGCAGGTTATGGGCTTTCATTGTTTAGTTTTTTTAAAGTGTTTTCGAAATAATTGGTAATCAAAAGTCCGTGCGGATTGTTAGGGAAGTTTCGGTCAACCATAATTAGGTTTCCGGTGGAAACCAATTCATACGTGTCTATTATTGAACCTCTATTGATTTCAAAAATGGTCGTAGCAGTAAAACCATACGAGCCATTATTTTCTGTTATCTCCGAATCGATGCTCAGTACTTTTTGAACTAAGGAATATTGCAATAATCGATTATAAACGCCATCCGCTTTTTTTTGGCGATACAGGTTGTCTATGGAACTATTACCCAACCAAAGTGCCTTTTTCAGATTCTTTTCATAGTTGCTTGCATCGATGTTATAGAAGTAATTGTGAAACAGTTGTAAATGAGCCAAAGCTTCAACTTTAAAATTTTCTTTTTGGCTTACGAGCTTCAGCGGAATGATACTGCCATCTGTATTTATGGCAAAGGCATTGTTTAGAGCATTTTCATTGGTAATGACTACCATCCAAACTGAAATAGTACTCGATAGAAATGTACAAACAATGACCGATATTGCGATGAATCGATTTAACTTGAGCACATAATAAATATTTTTATAAGGTGTTTTCATGTTTTTATCTTTAATCTGCCTTAGGCAGTAAATAATCTAAGAGTAAAGGAAGTGGCGCGTTTGTATAGCTTAAATTTCAGGAATACGATGAATCCTACCGAACCTAATTGTACAACTGGTGCAAAAAAACCTTGGCCAAAGTCGGTACCAAACAAGTTGGTCCAGAAATTGGTGTTTATTTCCGTATAGATGGCGTTTACAAAAACGTTGACCAAAAAGAAAGCAGGGACCAACATATAGACAGCTGCATAGAGTTTGAAAAATGTGTAGGCAAGTGAACGGAATTTTTCAAATACAGCCAGACTTATAACCAACGGAAAAAATGCTTGCATAATGCCTAAAAGAAAGAAGCGTTCCGCTAAAAATAGCGGATAGATAAACAGGTCAATAATCCACAAAAATGTGCTTAACATAAAAGCTAATATCTTGAATCCGTAAAGTGGTGTTATCAAAGCTTCATAAAGCAAAGTCATTGCCATACTTGCTGCATTTAAAAGACCAACTTCTTCTTCAAGTGGTAAATCTTGTAATTGCAATGGTAGTAACGCAGGTGCAGTCCCTCGATATTGTCCTTCAATGGCAACTAAAATACCATCGAAAAACCCTAACACCTGCGTTGAAAATATCACCAAGATTACCACAGCAAAATTCTTTGCGAGTTCGCCAGGACTCAATCCCCAAGAATAACCGTCTTTATCCGCAATGCCTTCATTATACTTTTTTAGGATGTTGACTAGAAAAAACAACACAGCAAGCGTTTTCATTCCTGCAATAGTATATTGCGAGAAACTGCTGTTCTGTATGGTTTGAAATACCGTATCGATATACTCTAGCCCAATTCCTAAAATGAAAGTTGCGGTCATTTCTAATAGTTTGTTTCTCGATTATTGACTTTATCCTGCATTTTTCTGAAGGAAATAATGTCTTTGTAGCGTTTCGTTTTTGTCTTGATATTTGAAACCATTTCTTTCGATTCCAATTCTTTCTGTTTTAAAATTTCGGCACGTTCGGCATCGGTCATTTTTAGATAATCACTGGATAGAATTTCATCAATAAAATCTATCGTATCTAAAGAACTTTGAACTATGGCGTCGAATGATTCTGCAATTCTGGTAACTTCCTCTGGTTTTATATAAGGCGAGTTCAAAATCTCTTGCAAATCATTTTGCAAAACCTGAATAAGACGTTGGTTGTTTTCTGCAATTTCCTCAACCGCTCTAAGTTGTTGCACCACACTAGATACTTTCTCTATAGCTTCTTTTGCATCCTTCAAGAATTTTACAGACTTAATCATTTGAGCTGTCTGTTTACCGGATTCTACAAGTTGTTTGACCAAACTGATAAAATTGGTGTTGTCATAAGTGGGCATTCCCTGGGCGGTAGCACCGCCAGGCAATAAAAGGGCAATACTAAAGATTAACCCAACTGCTAATGTTTTGATTTTTGTTTTCATTGTTTTTGTATTTAAGATGTGAATTGAATTATTGCTTTTTCCATATCATGGTGCTCATCGTAGAGCTTCATTATGTCCTCGTTTTCTTGTCCATCGGTTAAGTAGGCTGCATAAACTTCCTTCGGAACTTCAAGCCTGAAAATGTTGCTTTCCTTTCCTATTTTGATAAACATTTCGGTGTACTTTCTTGGGCCAGAAAGATTATTTTTAATGGATTTTAATTGGTTTAAGTCATGGCTAGATAGGTTGAGCCTTTTGACTAATTCTTCATAACCTTTTTCATTATTCAAACTATAGATAACTTGCGTGTTCTCTAAGATGCTTGCTGATGTCGAATTGTTTGGTAGTTGATTAATGGATTGCAGAATAATACCAATAGCACCATTTTGTTTTCTAATGGCTTGGTAATAGAATTCCACACTTTCAAGTACATTTTCAAACTTCAGTTGTTTGGCAAACTCATCGAATAATATGATACCTTTTTCAGCTCTGTTTTTCCAAATTGTTCTTTGGATAGCTGACTTTATAAGCTTCAGCATTACGGACAAAATTTCCTTATTGTCTTTCACTTCGTCGAGTTCAAAAACAATTAAGCGCTTGTCTTCGATTTTATAGGTCTGGTCTTCGCTGACCTCAAATAGAAAACTATATAGACCATCTCCAACGTACTCAGACATGACGTGCAAAAAGCTGGTAACATTAAAGTAGTCGGGATGGATTTTAAGGGTAGTCAGAAGATCTTCTTGATTCCTCTCTATAAAGTTGTAATAGCCTTCCAAAGAATGATTTTCTGAAGTGCTATTGTAATAATGGCGTAATATTTTTTTAACGGAAACGGATTGTGCTTTGGTTACTTTTAAATCTGAAGCAAATAATTCAAAAAGAAATACAGATAAATCTTCAAGTCGTTCAGGTGTCAAATCATTTACATCACTAATGTAAAAGGGATTGATGCCTAAGTTTTTTCCACTTTCATATCGTAACACGGTATATTTTTCAGGATAGAGTTTGGCGAATTTGGTATATGAACCACCCAAATCTATGATGACCAATCTTACACCATTTTCAAAATATTGGCGTAAGATATTGTTGGCTAAAAACGATTTGCCTTCGCCAGTAGGTGCGAAAATGGCAAAGTTCCGCGCTTTGATTCGCTTCTTTTTTTCATCCCAAACATCTTTTAATACCGGAACGTTATGTTCTCTGTCATTAAAGATAATACCTGTTTTATCCGATTTGTAATTAGTATTATTGATGAACATACAAAGAGCATGTTTTAAATCGGTTACATATAAATCATTATTAGAGAAATTGGAAGAAAAACAACAGTAACTATTCAGGATGTAATTTTTGCGTTCTTCGCCTCTTGGATAGTATGGGATGATATCCAATTTCTTAAATTCAGTCTTAATTTTAGAAGTGATTTTGTCCAGTTCTTTGGCATCCTTTGACCAATAAACGATATTGAGATGACCACGTATAATACGTGAATTGTCATCTGCATTAATTTGATCCAGAATGTGCTGAATTTTACCAAGTACCACTTTATTCTGTGAGCCAAAATTGGAACTTTTGTTGAGTTCCTCTATTTTCTTATCCAATAGCTTGCGCCACTTTTGTTTATCATCTAAATAAAGAATCTGGTTAACAATATGGTTTTCATTAAGCGTAAGTCCTAGTCCATCGATAAATCCTTGATGAAACACAAAATCGTCCGAAGTGAATTTCTCATTGGTTTTGCTACTTTGCACACTTTCGCCAAAACATAGTTCGCTGTTGATGGCAAGCGCATCAAAATGGTTTTCGCCAATATTGACGCTTTTCTTCCCACCTTGGCGGGCAGGTTCCAATAAAATATCGGTATCAAATCCTTCATTGAAACCATTGAAATAGCCATTTGTGAGTTGGTGAATCTCTTCTGAACTAAGTGGAAGAAATGCCATTTTTCGGCTATTGTTTATAAAGGAAACAGAATCGCTTACAGAGTTAGCGAAGCTCTTAATGTTATCATCTAGTTCTTGAACAATTCCCTTTGATATTTTTCTAAAGGGATTAACATATTTTGGATTGTTAAGCGCTTTGTTCTTGGTTAAGATGAAGAACAAATAACATTTGTGCTCTATATGTCCACGACCTTTAAAATGCTTGTGTGTGGCTTTTTCCAAAAAGGTGCTATTCGGAAGTTGTTCTGAATCATAAGATTTTTTAAGGTAGATGTCCTGTTTGTGAACCACAGTTCCAATGGGTAATGATTTCAGAGCTTGAAACCAAGCACCATGCATATCCTCAAAATCCTTTTCGGACAGGGAATAGATTTCTGGCAGATTCCCTTCATAGCACAAGACGACATTACCATTATTGGCAAATACGATATTATCTTGAATATCTACAATGGGTTGATATGCTGCAATGTTAATCTTGTTCATAATCGAAGCCGGAATTTCTTTTGTTGCTTATAATTCTTGGAAAGGTTTTAGCCATTTGAAATAGCTGTGGGTTATTAGTTATGCGCGTCAAGGCAACATATAGAGCTGCATTGAAAATTAGTATGCCAATTATCATCCCGAAGCTAAAAGAGAAAATGATGATTAATAATGATGCCAAAACAGAAACCATCATTAAAGCAAACAGGGAAATGGGCAATCCAAAAATGACTGCCTGTTTTCTTATGTTTTTATAGACTTCGAATTTTTTCATAAAGCAATTCCAATAAAGCCCTCGATGAGGGTCATTATACTACGATGGATATTAAATAAGTGAAAATGCCTACCACAGCACCTGCAATGAGGACAAAGACTAAAACACGGGTAATCCCTTTTTTAAGGTCTGCGTTTTCGCCAAAGAAATGACCAGCGTTGAACAGGAATCCAACAAGAAAGATGACACCTAGAATGATTGGGAAGATAGTTCTAATGGTATCTGAAACATCATTAACAGAATCTTCAATACCACCAATTTGCGCAAAGCTTGATGCTGATGTCATTAAGAATATGAGTAAGACAAAAATTGATTTTTTCATAAGGAATAGATTTTAAATTATTTAGTATCCGTACAGTACGTTATACTTCGCCGTCTGCTAAGACTTTTGTGAAATCTATTATGAAATGAAGAAGAGGGAAGAAAATCTCTAAATTTTAACGCTGATTGGTGTTAAACTTTTGAAGATTATTAAGGAAGTGATTGATTTCTTGAATATTGTGTAATCTAAAGCGATTATCATGAACACATTAAATCAAATTACATTATTGTTATTCTGTCTAGTTTTTCTAAATCTTTCTTATGCGCAGAATGGTAAAGACCAAGAAAAGAAATCAATTGTAATCATAGATCCTGGACATGGTGGAAAAGATGCCGGCGCAACGACCAGAAATGGTATAAAGGAAAAAGATATTGCTTTGGGTATTGCTTCTAAAATAGTGTTACTTAATAATACCTTATTTGAAAATCCTTTGGTATTATTTCTAACTAGATATACAGACACATTAATATCTCTAGGCGATAGAACACAACTAACCAAAAGACTAAAAGCTGATATATTTATTTCGATACATTGTAATCAAGCCCTAAACAGAACAGCTTCAGGAACAGAAGTTTTTATCCATCCTAAAAGTGAGGTGCAAGCGTCAGCATCTGCCTATTTAGGATTTATTATACAAAAAAGATTGGTAGATGTTCTTGGTATTAAAAAGCGAGGATTAAAATATGGTAATTTTCAGGTTTTAAGAGATAATAATAGTAATGCAACAATTTTGTTAGAGCTTGGTTTTTTATCTCAAACCGATGAGGCTTTTTACTTGAGTAAGGATAAATCGCAAGAGGCTATTGCTATGGTAATACTTCAATCGATTATTAAATTTTTAGGATTATGAGTGAGTTGTATTTAGAGTTTGTAAAGAGTATTAAGGAAATAATGATAACCATATATCGTGATGTTTTAAAGGAAAAACAGTAGAAGGGATTTTAAATATTAATCTTCCCCCAAACCAAAGGATGCTCACTAGCAGCAACATTTCTATTAGAAACAGATTTATAGATAGACCATTGCGGATGCTTTTCTGGCCACATCGCTTTGCGATTTAAGCCGCTATCCTTCATTTTATTAAATAGAGCAGGCGAGAAGAGCATGTAATCTTTCTGCTTAATATTCACACCCATTCTGTAAGCGCCTAATCTAAAATAAGTAGCATCATTTCCCTTGTCAATATCTACTTCAAACGATAGGTGTTTTGTGATGTCTTTTAGGTCTGTGTTTTGTAGTAAAGGCGATAAAGAATCACAATAGGATGGCGCATTAAATGTGCCTGCTATGATGATATTGGTTTTGCCTTCAGCTATAAGTTTATTATAAACTTCAGCGATTTGTGAGATTTGTTTTTTCCTAATTTTGTCAGACTGTTTTTTGTCTGTTGTGGACTTTTGTAGATAGGCATTCAATAACCAAATGGTTTCTTTTGAAGGTATGCTAATTTCGTATTCAATAAGGTTTTTGCCATCATCATTAGTAATAGAATTTATGTTATGAGTTCTAACCGCTTCGAGGTTGTAGCCTTGTCGTAAGGCTATTCCCATTTCTAGACTATTCATATCATTGCCTTGTATCAGAAAAGAGTATTCAAAAGGTTTACAATTAAATTCTGGTAGAAGAAGCTGGTTAAAATCTTCAAAAGAAGCTCTGTCTTCGATTTCTTGTAGTAATAAAATATCGGGATTGACATCTGAAATAACTTGTGCTTTATGATGTGTTGCCTTAGGATGGATGGGAACGGTTTGTAGTTCTATCCATCCGTTCCAATCTGTGAGCTCGCCTGCTTTGTTGTCAATAGAATGACTTAACCCTTTCATATATAGAAAACCTGCTTTTCTTCGCAACACCGCATAAGGTCGTGGACTTGATTTTTCAAAACCAATTAAAAATGCTAATTCCTGAATGCGATGATGTCGGTTCAAGGATTTGGAAGGTTGAAGCATTAGAGAATCAAGTTCTGTCATCCAATTGGCAATTTGTTTTCCGATCGGTTTGTCAATAAGATTTTTATCTCTGTGAAATAAGTTTTGGACATTAAAAGTTGCTATTTTCATGATCTCTAATTTTTTATTTTCGTTTATCGCTAGTGTCTTCATCAAATGCTACGAGGTTGAATAATTGACGCATTCTACTTCGGACTCTATTGCCATATAACTCTTCTAATTCTTCTGCGTTTAAGTTGGTGGTAGCGTGTGTTTTTATATTATGATCTATGAAAAGTTCATGGCGAGAGAGAAGAATTTCACCCATGACGTTACAGTCATTACCATAATGCCTACCAATGGGTTCCACACCCAAATCATCAAAACAGAAAAACTGTCGGCAACCATAATCTTCGATGGTTTTGTAGCCAATGTGATTGAAGCCAAATACGATATTCCTGGAAGGAATTAGGATGTACGGTTTTTGTATTGGAACGATGTATTTCATCAATAGCATTAGACTTGTTTTACCACAACCTACAGGTCCAGAAAGTAAAATGCCCTTATCTGGATCAATCTCGTTTTTCTCGCAATTTTCTTTGTCTTTTATGAAATAATGGCACAGTTTTAAAATGATTGGATGGTCTTCTTCGTAGATTTTAAAACCGTTACCAAAGAGCATTTTTCCTTTAACATCGAGGTAGATTAAGATTTTTTCAAAATCGTAGATCACTTCTTTGCCATCAAATGTCCCAATGGAATACTCTCTGTTTTCTTCGACTATTTTACAAGGGTTGACCATAATCTTTGTTCTTACTGGTTCGCAGATTGTCTTTTTTTTGAGTAACTGCATCCGCAGTTTCAAATTCATTGGCTTTAAGCATCCAATTACTTGCCGTGGCTTGCCAATCTTCAATTTTTATTTTACCACCAATTTTCCAACCGATGCCTTGATAATGGTTGTAAAACTTTTTAGCTTCATTAGCAGGCCATTTTTTCTTTTTAAAAAAATCAATGACTTCAAATTCATTTTTTGGTAGCTTAGTTTTATTTATGTTTTCTATTTGTTTATTAATGTTTGTATTACGTATCAATGCTTGTTCAATACTTGTTTCATACTTGTTTACAACTTGTTCAGAGCTTGTATCAAATATGAGCATGTTAATTTTGCTGCCTTTATAAGGATTATGGGAAGGGATATATTTTAGATATTTCCATGTAGTCATTTGTTTTAAACAGCGATGATAGGTTGGTTTTGAGCCAATCTTTGAAAGTTGCATTATTTCTTGTCTGTCGATATAAAATTCTTTTGGAAATCGGTTTATATTCCAATATTGAAATAATGCCATGTATAAGCTGATGTGCGTTGGATTCAACCGTTTGTCGGCATAAAATTTTTGAAACACAGCGTTGAGATGTTTTATATAATTCATACATCTTTAATCCATTTTGTGATTTATGCGATTGTTGTCCATGACCTTTTGTATTTCTTCGGAGTCATAATAAATGATGCCACCAACCTTGGTGTAGGGAAGGGTTCCTTTAATTCGAAGATTCTGTAAGGTGCCAGGACTTATTTGAAGTAAATCCATGAGTTCCGAAGATTTTAGATATTTCTTCAGCTTTCCTTGTGATTGTATGGTTAATAGTTTTTTGATATCATCGAGTAATTCAAGTTTGAATTCTCTAAGGTCATCGGTAGTGATAATACTTATTGGCATAGTAGAACGTTTTTAGAAAAGAACTACCATCTAGTATTAACTTTAAAATGATAGTCCTTAACCTGATTTGACTTTCGTTCTACAAATTTGAAGGGTATTGATGGATTTTATTCACAAGTTAGACCGTATACGGGTAAAATTTAACAGTATAAAATTTGATGCCATTTATTGTGTTTTGGTAGCAGTATTTGTGAGTTTTAATTAAGAAAGGGGAGATTCTAGAGGAAGAATTTGAAAAGCAGGAGGTTAACCGAGTACGGGGTTTATTGAATACTTATTCTTCAGAATTGTTCATATGAGAAAGTAGACCAGAGGCAAGGTCATCCAGAAACTTTGTACGACTTATTTTTCGTGATTTTATTTCGGAGAATGTTTTATAGAAATCACCAATATCAAAATGTAAAATTTTTTGAAACATTATTGCTATTTCTTTGATATCTGCATTGCCATTATTTATTGATCTACTGTGATGAAGTGCATATATTAGCTCTGTGAGAGCGGTTTTGCTTGAAGTCCATTGCAAGCTCATGTCGCTGTTTATTGCATTGGGATCAAAATTTAGTGATTTATTTTTGTCTATAAGCCTGTTTTGCAGGTAAATTATAAAGAGATTGTAAGCTTTGAACTTGCCTAAAAGCATACAACGAGGTGTACTGAATTCTGGATCTTGTAAATAGAATTTTGAAGAAGTTATTGGAAAATTATCGAAGTATTCTCTAGTGTAATATTGCTTATCAAAATGAGAATTATTTGATTTAATATACTGCCCAAAATCCATGTTGTAGAGGAAAAACCTATTAAGCTTGGTGATTTTCTTTTTTACATATTTCTTTTGGGCATCCTTGTTTACTTTTGGGAACTGTATTTCAAAAGAACGGACTTCAGAATAATAAATAAGATTTATTAGTGTTGGCTGTTTTGTGTTTTTGAAAAATTCTATTTCGTCTTGTATAGATTCAAATCCATTCTTGATTATGTGTTTTTTATATGAAGTCAATAAGTTACGACATAGGATTATTGCTTTATTAGAGATACTTATGATATCCAAGGAGTCATTTTCAAGTTCCTTCAATTTCAAGATTAAATTATCGGATTGTAATTTTAATTTCATGCACTATTATTTGTTAAAATTAATTGAGACTAAGTTTGATGCAAACTGAAAATGGAGAGAGAATAAAAAAATTTAGATTACATATACCTGTAAGAATATTGCAACAAAAAATGTGCCTTAAATTGCTTTATAGGAAAAAAGATAAATAATACTTTTTGTTTTTGAAACTAAAAATCAGAGAAGTAGTGTTTTTGGTTAGTATTTCAATGTTTTATATAGGATTTTTATTTTACTTCTTTTAAGTGTATTATTAACATATTATTTATTATACAATACTAACATCTTTTCTTATTTCTAATTTATTTCGTAATACTTTCATATCATCACTAACCTTTCTATCCAAAATTTTGGCATAGTGTTGAGTTGTACGTAATGATTTATGACCAAGCATTTTGCTGACAGATTCTATAGGGACTCCATTAGATAGCGTAATAGAAGTAGCGAAAGTATGTCTTGCCAAGTGGAATGTGAGGTTCTTGTTAATTTTGGAAAGAACGGCGATTTCCTTTAAGTAGGCATTCATTTTTTGATTACTTAGTACTGGTAATAACCTTCCCTTATTTGATACATCAGGATGGTCATTATATTTATTCAATATATCAAGAGCAGTAGGCAATAACGGAATGCTACTACGTGTATCAGTTTTTGAGCGCTTTATTTTAATCCATTTATCACCATCAATGCCGATCACTATATCATTTCTAGAAAGCTTTTTAACATCGGCATAGGCCAATCCTGTAAAGCAAGAAAACAAAAAGATATCTTTCACTTGGTCTAAGCGCTCGATGTAAAGTTCCTTCTCAACCATCTTTTGAATTTCTTCCTGAGTTAGAAATTCTCGATCCACGATTTTGAGTTTTGCTTTCCAATTTATAAAAGGGTCTTTGGTTATCCAATCATTGGCAAACGCAATACGAATTATTTTTTTGAAGTTGGTAACGTATTTAATAGCTGTATTATGAGCGCATTTGCGTTCTGTTTTAAGATAATATTCTAATCCAGAGATAAATTTATGGTCAACATCTTTTACAGGAATATCGGCTATGCGATATTCTAATTTGATGTAATCCGAAACGTGTTTTTTTGCAGTTTTGTAGCGCTCGATAGTGCCAGGTGCAAATTCTTTACCTACAAGTCTCGCAATCTTATCATTATGTGCTTGAAAGATTTCCAATAGCATCTTGTGTTTTATATTTTTACCTAGATAGATGTTCTTGATAATTTCTGAGGTAATTAATTCTTTATTTTCAGAAAGAGTTTCTTGAATCTTATGCACTTTTACTTTAATAGCGTCCATATATCTATTAAGCTCACGGACATCAGCGGTAGTCCCTCGAACTTTTCCAGCCTCCGAATTCCATTTAGTCAATAGTACTTTTCGTTTGATGCTAAACTCATTGCGTTTACCATTTACAGTAATCCTTAGGTAAATGGGAGCATTACCGTTTTTATCAACATCGTTTCCTCTAGGGTAGAACAGAACTGAGAATGTAAATTGCATCGGTGCGTAGTTTTTATTCCTTTTAAAGGTACAAAATATTTAAATACAAATTACACGTAAAGTATTGTATAGTAGTATTTAACAGTCAATTCGGTGCGTAATTTGGATTAAAAATTTACGCACCGAATCCCGCACCTTTTGTTTGATATTATATGGTTTTTTTTGATATAGAAGGAAATTAAAAAACCCCACAAACATAATGTTTATAGGGTTTTGATGGAATTTGATTCATTCCTAGCGGAGAAAGAGGGATTCGAACCCCCGGAGGTGTAACCCTCAACAGTTTTCAAGACTGCCGCATTCGACCACTCTGCCATTTCTCCTTGAGTGCCGTATCAAGCTATTTGCCTGAATGCGGGTGC